>Ga0123356_10002286_pt1 | contig 20638 bp, 33 predicted proteins | sample TergutEmb28metaG_2_FD_92546 | JGI IMG/M metagenome (GOLD analysis project Ga0123356, IMG submission 92546) | Embiratermes neotenicus P3 segment gut microbial communities from Petit-Saut dam, French Guiana - Emb289 P3 | ecosystem: Host-associated > Arthropoda: Insects > Digestive system > Gut ... | reverse complement strand
CGTAGGTCCACAAGGTCCTTTAGGGATGCAGGGTCCCGCAGGCAACACAGGAACTCATGGTGAGCCTGGTATACAAGGTATGCAAGGTATACAGGGTGAAGTTGGACCTATGGGTCCACAGGGTGTACAAGGAATGATCGGTCCTGTTGGTCCTCCAGGTGCTTCTGCTCCTGTGAACATTGTATATAGAGGTGTATGGAACCCACTCATTGCTGATTATGAAGAAAACGATTTAGTGATTTTTTCGAGTACAGTTACTGGTAGAACAGATGCTTTTGTTTATACATCCAGTACGCCTGGCAATACTCAAAATCCTGATGTGTCAAGTGCATGGGAGTTCTTCATAATGCAGGGTCCGCAGGGTCCCGTTGGGCCTCAAGGTCCGCAGGGCGTAGCAGGTCCACAAGGAGCACAGGGGATACAAGGATATCATGGTCCGCAGGGATATACTGGAGCCGATGGTATTCAAGGCAATACTGGTCCTATAGGAATGACGGGGCCACAAGGAAATACTGGTATACAAGGAGAAAGAGGATTAGTTGGGCCTCCCTCAAACCTTAATGCTAGAGGTACTTGGAGTGATACAGTAAACGACTATACATTAAACGATATAGTCACATATGACGATGGAATTGAAACTCATACGTATATGTATGTATCTCATGTTTCTGGGAATATGGATCCGCCTGATGTATCAACCTATTGGTCATTACTGATTATGCAAGGTCCTGTCGGTAATACGGGTCCTGAGGGTCCACAGGGACCTATTGGTCATACGGGAGCTGACAGCATGGTTCAGGGTCCTATGGGTCCGCAGGGTCCTATAGGCTTGACTGGAATTACAGGAGCTACAGGAGCTACAGGAGCTACAGGAGCTAATGGTTCAGTAGGAAATGCTGGCGCAACTGGAGCTACAGGTCCAGCAGGAGCAGCAGGGACGCAGGGAATGGAAGGTCTTGGTACATTTACTACCGCGACTCAATTAACCACTGCAACCACTACAAACGTAGTTCCTGTTGCTGTGACAGGAAGAACTGTAAAAGTGGGCGATATAGTCATATCAAACCATGGCTCTTCTCGAGGATGGTATGGAAGAGTTGATCAAGTAACTGCTCAAAACAATGTTCGAGTCGTTTATGTAGGTAACATAGCTGGGGGCGTCGGTCCTATTGGAACTACGGGAGCTACGGGAGCTACGGGAGCTACAGGAACTGTATTAGCTACTCCGCGTTATCAGCATAATATCGTAATTAGAATGCACGGCAATATTCAAAACCACGAAGACGAAGTACAAGTATGGTTCTCGCTTATAAATACAAACAGTGCTCCGTATACTACATACTCAAGTATTCATGCGGCGTTGTTTTCGTTATTGGGAGGTACGAGCAGGCAACTACCTGCTACAGGAATACGACACATATATGCGGGACAAACTACGTTACGTAATGCTGGAATTATTACAGCTATTACTGCTGGAGCGGCTGAACCCATACGTGTAGTACTGTCATATCGTTTTCTTGTAAACTTAAACGGAATGACGCTTAACATACAGTCTATAGAACCAATAGAAGTCGCTATACCGTACCAAGCTTCTTTTGTTGTGTATGACGCAGTGCAGCAAATAGCCCCATAACATAGTTCAGCTATTAAATTTTAAGGAGAAAGAAGCATGAACGGTATACAAGGACTATTACATCAATTTGGGTCAATGATGACCATGTTGAAAAACGGCGGGAATCCTATGCAGATGATGCAGAATATGATGGGAAATTCGAACTCAGATTTATCAAGAGCTATACAAGAAGCTCAACGATTACAGGGAGAACGAGGATCTCAAGGTTTTGAAGATCTTGTAAGAAGCGAGTTCAAGAAAGCTGGTTTAGATATATCAGAGGTACGTCGTACTTTAGGTATATAGACAGTATTGTATAATACTGGTATTTTAAATTAAGGACAAAATATGGCAATGGTAGAAACTCCTGATCGTATTATGACGACAGGCTGGGACAGTGGAGGCGGATCAATGATCTGGATTATCCTATTTGCTTTCCTCTTTATGTTTAGAGGCGGCGGATTTGGACGCGACGGTGAAGGACATGGCGGAGGATATGGAAATGATCGGTACACTCGCTATGACGCAGATTTCCGAGAGGGTCGAGAAGAGAGATACTTCACTGCGATGAATGCCCAGAAAGAGCGTTATGAGCAGATGTTAAGAGACAAGGATTGTTGTTGTGAGACCAATGCAAACATCAAACAAGTAGACTGTGATGTTAAGAGCGAGGGCGCAGCAACTCGTTCGCTTATGGTTGAACTAGAGCAGAAAGAGCTGATAGCTCGACAACAAGAAAAGATACTAGCTTTAGAAATTAAGTTAAATCGTCGGGAAACCGTTGATGAGACTTTAGCCGGTGTAAGTCGGATGCTTGATGCTCGTTTTGAAAAAGAACGCTTCCAGGGCGCACGTTGGTATCCCCAGTATCCTAACTACCCTCCTTATGATCTTCCACATGAACATAAGCATCGTGGAGATCGAGACGGGTATAATGATTTTTATAGGTACGAAGCAGTATAAGGAGTCGACATGAGAAGAAGGCGCAGAAAACATCTGCTTGAGATTACTACTGGCATAACTGTAGTACCAGGTGTATCCTTTACTATTGATGTAAGTCCAGTGACACTCAATGATGGCGAAATATACGAGTTACATTTACCTCCTGGAATAGCAATTCCTCCAGGGGCTACTGGCAGTGAGACAGTGTTTATCAATGTCTCAGGATTAAATGCTCCTATTGTTGTTGGAGATCGAAGAGCTAGAAACTTACTTAGTGAGCGAGTTCGAAGATATCGTATACTTCGTATGTTATTTACTCAAGATAGTATCATAACTCAAGGAGCTATTGCAACTCCTGCCTTTATTGCCTTTGAAGGAATAATTTACATCCCGTGAGCAATGAAGAAGTAGCTACACTGACATTGTTAGTTACTGCGGCTAACCTTCAAGTCAATATAGACATTCTGGAGGTTAGTCGTTTAATTCTCTCTAGCAACAATGCTCATCAGGGAGTATTGGAACAAATATTACAGGAGTTAAAGAAGTTAAATGAAAGAAACATATGAGGGCATACTTAAACTTAATTGTCAAATAAATCATGTACTTGATAATGCTATGGTATTATGTCAGTCATGGGGATACAATGGGCTAAAGCGATATTATCGTTATCATCATGGTCATTTTGATAGATTGCTTTTAAAATTAAAGAACGAGATGTACGATAATCATGAGTTAGTGGCATCATTAGAGAATAGTAATCACCCATCATATCAGCCTACTGATATAAAAGATCATGCTAGACGTTGGTATGAAACCTTACGAGACGCAGTAAATCAGATGGTACAGCTGAACATAGCTCTAGTTGGTCAAACAGGTATGCAAAGTTGTGTAACTAAAAAGATGCTACACTGTCTTTATAAGATGAAAGAGAAGGCTCATAGATTTTATAAACGAGGGACCGAAGTGCAGTGGATGGCTCATGACCTTCATGTGTATGATGACTGCCTACACGAGAAGATAAAGAAAAAGGAGAAGAAAAGGTATGATGATTGAAGAATTAGAAAAAGGATTATGTAAAGAGTTCTTCGAGAAAGTTGATGAAATGACGAAGCTTTCCTTTGCAGATGTGCACTATCTATCAGCGATAAGTTCGGTATTGATCATGCTTTGGCACCCTGCTACAAAAGAGAAAGTTATTGAGCATTATAATAAGGTAATCAATCATAGCGGTTCTTATCTAAAAGAAAACTATGAGAAGTATATCAATCCAAATAATATGTAAGGAGATTATATGAATCCCGAAGCTTTAGAATTGTTTAAGCAAATGAAGACAATGGTAGAAAACATAGGGGTACCAAATCGGCCTGGTTCACCACCGTTTGTGATGGGAACGTCAGAGCATACGCAAGTGACTACTAGTCAAAATAGTTACGAGAACATCAAGTTTGCGTTACCTGTGCTGGTTCAACAGTTTATCAATGCTTATGACCTCCCGTAATGACAAAGATAAGTTTGCTGCTTTTTGTACTATTCTTATTATCTCAGCAACTTTCTTTTTCGGAGGGACTATCTTCTGGCTCTGTCGCTCAAGAAGTGTTACCGAGCAAAGAGATACTATCGATCAGCAATCAGTTAATGAATGTAGCGAATGTGATGGACGAGTACGAGAGTTTGCTGGAGAAATCCGAGTTGGACTTGGAAACGTACAAAATACTATTCGTGAAATTAAGAACGGACTTGCAAGTAGTTCAACAGAGATCCGAGATATTGCAAAGCGCTTATATATTATCGCAGAGCGAGTCGCAGAGATGGAGGACACTCTGCTTCACCTTGGGGGGAGTGTCGATAAGTTTATTAGCAGTCTCGATAGGACTGTTATTAATAATAGCAAATTGAATGAGGAATTATGAAAAAAGTTATTTTTAAGATGTTAAAGCTGGTCCGCTTGTTAATTATTAATTATCGAAAACGAAAAGAGAAAGGAGAGAGTATGTTGATTCCAGGAGTACAGTCCACGTTTCCACATGAAAAGCTAAAGATGTTTGGATGTTACTTTTTTGCTTTACTAAAGTGGGCAGAGAAGATAACAGGACGGAACTTTAACGTAGATGGGATAATTAATCTTTATGAGCAGGCAAAGCGTTTAAAGTTAATTAGCGAAGATGTGTTTGTACATAATCCTAAAGAGTTATTGAATCTATTTATTAACAGTAAGTTATTTACTAAGGTTGTGGATGTATTGACGCCCCCTAAAAAAGATTCAGTATATATCATAAACCTAAAAAAGCCTGGGTACAATCATTTTGTATTATCAGTTGATGGTGAAGTATGGGACTCGTTAGATCCCAATCGCCCTGCCGCAAAGCAGTATACTGTAGATAGCTACAGAGTTATATCATAAGGAGTTGTGGATGGCTAAGTCATTCGGAGGATCGATAGAAGGCGGAGCTAGTAAAAAGAAAAAGCATGGACAAGCTGTTAGCTCCGAAGCGCTTGGAAGAGAACGAAGCGAACTAACTACTGAAGAAGCTGGAGAATTAGCCGCAGCTCAAGGTAGATTAGATGCAGGAACTCGCCCTGAGGAACGTTTATCTAAGTTAGCAAAGAAAGCAAGAAGAGCCGCAAGACCTGAAATACAGGAACGTAAGGCAGCTTTTGAGGCTAATCAAGCAATTGAAGCTTTAGCAAAGCTTCCAGAAGATGAGGAGTATGCTAAAGAGAGATTAATCGATGGATTATTAATGGAGATATTCGCAGGAGTAGAGGTTCCTGGAGAAGAGATAGAAGTTCCGATAGAAGGCGCTCCAAAGGTTGCATTAAAGAAGGCAGGACAAGAAGAGTTTAGCGAGCCAAAGGTGCCTACTGAAATCAGAAAGATAGGCGGAACAATTGCAGAAGGTACTGGAGCTCCGTTACAGTATGGTCAACGTAAGGTAAGCGGAGGAGATCCTCGGATTGGTCGAGTTAAGAAGAAGCTTGAGGACTTAAAGATTCCTCAGTTGAAGGAACTTCGAGCTGGTTATGCGGCAGGGATGAAAGATCTTGTATCTAACTTTTTGATTCAATTGGGTATAGACGAGATTGAAGAGGCTAGTGAACCAGGTGGCGGTCCTCTTTCACTTGGAATCGAGCCTATCATCGGCAATCTTCCAGCAACTCATCAGCGAGAAATAGTTGAACCAGGAGATATAGTAGAAGGGTCTAAGCAACGTGCTGTAAAAGCGTTAAGGCAGTTGAAGAAGACTTCGCCTGAAATGGGCGGAGATCCAATGCTCAGTGATAAGGATTTAAAGATAATTACTAATAGGATATATAAGGCTTCTTAAGAATCTGAGTAATGAGATGCTTTGGTAGGTAACGCAAGATGAGTATTTTTATTTTGTTCTGTTCGATAATCTTCAATAATAGAAGACCAGAATAACCTTGCCTCGGGCTCAAAGTTATCTGGTCTTCCATCTCTGTCCCAACGAGAGAAGACTGCTATAGCTAATTGATAATAAGCTTTTTTTAATGCAGTAATCTCTTTAGCTCCCTGATTTTTTTCTTATTTCCGGTAGTAAACCATGTAGTAGTACTCATAGGACTCTTTACTCCTCGCATACTTACGCATAGGTGTGTTGCTTCGCATTTTACAGCTATAGCTTGCGGAGATAATTGAGAGTACAATGAAGCTCCAATCTGCTCAGTCATATTTTCTTGTATTTGGATACGCTGGCTATATGCTTTTACTAACTTAGGCAGTTTAGATAAACCAATTGTTTCCTCATTAGTGATAAAACCAATACTTATCTGTCCGAAAAACGGTAATAGATGATGCTCGCACAAGGAATAAAACGGTATGCGGTCTGTAATTACTACAGTATCTTTAGTACAGTTAAATCTTTTTGATAGGAGTTGTCTAATGTCTACATCATATCCACTCACTAATTCTTTATAAGCATGAGACATTCTCATTGGAGTATGTTCACAAACTTCTACAGATATAAGATCTTTATCTACCAGAAAAGATAATAGACTAGAAAACACTTCTTTTAAAGAAAGAACGTCTCTTATTTTTGATACCGGTATGTTATTAATAGCTTTAGGCAATTCCATTTATAGCTCTCCTCTTGCCACTTTAAATGATTTATCACGAGCGATACAAGCTGAACATACTCTGCATGAACGTTCTTCGTTGCTATAGCAGGTCCACGTATCATTAAAGTCAACTCCATAAGTCACGCCTAATTTAATTACGTCTTCTTTGTATAAAGAGTTTAATGGTGCTTTAACGGTGATTCCTTGTGGAGATAATATTTTGCTAATACCATCTATAAATAACGGAGACTGGTCAAAGAATACATCTGCGTTTCGTAGCTTAATAAATCCGCACCATACTTCACTATGACCATACGCCATAGCCACACCAGATGCTATTGAGATCAATAACATATTTCGATTAGGCACAAAAGCGTTAAACTTTCCTTCAGGTAGTAGTTCTTCGACAGTACCTGGATATAATTCATTCCCATGCGCTAAACATGAGGAGTTACTATAACTAAATGCAGTAGGTACTTGAATATGATGATATGTAACATGTAGTTTTTTACATATATTATGTACAGCGTGATGCTCTCCTGTGAAATTACGCTGTCCATAGTCTATAAATAGACCTAAGATGTCTTTATTACCTAAGTCTAACGCATGGTATAGCATTACAGTGCTATCAATTCCACCTGACAATAACATTATCATCCACTTACCGCCTTTTTAATAACTTTTTGAATATCAATTATAGATATATAATCGGTCCATTTCACAATTTGGTTCATCACCGTGCCCACATCAAAATCTTTTGGCTTGATTCCGATTACTTCTTTATGGATAGCCGTCATAAATCCAGCTTCTACGCAGGTACCGTGGCCTAACCTGTCATTTACTACTACAAAACAAATATCCGCAGCTTTCATATAAAAAAGATCGTAGTTCCAACATTCTACTTGTGCTAACGCATGAGCTTCGTTGTATGGAATATTTTTTTCTTTCATTAACGATTCTGCTAATTCGGGAACCACAGCAAATTCTTGCGGTAAACATACTTCATATCCTAAATCTATCAAAATATCTTTAACTATCTTATTAAAATGTCTATCAGAAATTGTCTGTAAAGGTGACGCTACATATATTCTTTTCATTAGGCTCCTCTATTATAAGTATTTAATACGCGGACTGAGAGTCAAGTACTCTCAGTCCATTGGTCTTAGATTAAGTTCCCTTCTTCATATAATGCCTCCTTATAATCATTATAATTAGCTCCTTCAAACGGAAGCATGATGGCATCACTAGGTACTTCGAACATCGATTCACAGCATGGACATTGTACCATGCCGCATGGTCTACTTCTAATCCAAAAATCCACAGTACAATTATTGCATAACCACTGTACCCATCCGCTGTCAGGCATACACATATCGTCAGGTAAGTTTAACTCTGTTCCGGTTTTATAAAACTTATCATCGTATACTTCAAAAGCTTCTCCGTTTTCACATAATATGTGATAAAGAAATCCGTTTAATCTTTGCGGCATATACCCTATAAGCCTAACTATTACTCTCAAAAATCTATATCTCCATCAGGAAGTGAGGGATATTGATCTGGAAGATTACTTAATGGATTTGATTCTTTCGATGATGAACTTATTAAGTTAATATTCATGGTAGTTATACGCCATTCTGTCTGTGTATCTCCCTGCGCATTGGTCCATTTATTTAACTCGATCGATCCTGTTAATGAAACCATTTGTCCCTTCTTTAAATATGGCAATACGTTTTCACTAGACTTTCCAATAACCATCACTTTAAAGTAATTTGTCTTGGCGTAAGAACCATATCCTGTATTGTTGGCAATATCGAATTGCACATAAGGATTACCTTTATCTCCAAAACTTTTTCTCTCCGCATCTCTGGTCAATCTCCCCGTAATACTGATACTATTCAGATCTGCCATTATTTCCTCCAGTAATAGGCCAAGTAAAAAGAGCGCATACTGCATGTGATTTTACTATAACGTCAGTACGACGTTTACAATAAAGTCTCTGTTCTTCTATAAAACTACTACTGCAATTTATACAGCACGTTCCTTTTGCGCTAGGTCCTTTGCGTTCCATGTATCCCTCATTCTTCTCTCCTTTACAATGTAAAGATTCTCCAGGAACTAGTTCTACATCGTACCAGTCGCATACCTGTTTAAACTCTTTGCAAAAGTTATTGATAGCTTTCCATGCAACTCGAGCCAAGATAAAATCAGGTACATTAGCATCATGTAAGCTTTCTAGACAATGCTCGTTCATAACGGATACAAGATCTTTTATCAAAGCCTCGTAATCACTTTGATTATCAATTATGCTCATCGACATCATCCCTTAATTGTAAACTTGTTTTTCCAAGAGCCGCTAGAAACATCCATGCAGAGCTAGGGCTTACATACTGTCTACATACTTTACATCGATTTTGATTTAGTCCCTGTAAAGCACAGTCAGTTCCATCAATTGATTGTCGATCAAAACATTCTCCGATTTTAAATAGTGCTTGTGCTAGCGTAACGGGTTTTGGTCTACTCATTGAGCATTTCTCCTATAAGTTTATTTATCTCTTCGTTTATCTTTAGTATCTCTATTCCTCCATCTACCTCTAATGCTTTTGCGGTAACAAGACCTTCTACTACATATTGTATCTGCTTACTAAGCTCTTGTACTTCTAATAACTTATTACTCATTTATACATCCCTCCTATTAAGCTACTAACTTACTATAGTAATTTGAGTACAGTTCCTTACCAGGCTTTCCGTCTGCTTCGTACCAGTTAATTCCTACACTGGGACTAGCCGTGATAGGTACTTTAAGTTTTACGCAATTAGTCATGCAGTGTTCCAGCTCTCGCAATGCTTCAAAACCTTCTCGCGTAATTGGAACACTTCCAACAACTTCATCATGTACGGTTAATGCTAGCTTAAGCACATTGAATACTCCAGCTTTCCAGGCATCTCGTAGTCCCATCTTGTTAATATCAGCCGCTCCTCCTTGTATTAAGTAGTTAGGCATTTTGTATATACCGCCATCTGGCGGTAGTCGATGAAGCCTCCCTCCTACGCTTCTTATTGCACCCTGCTCTTGAGCCAAGGCGCATATACCTCGTGTAGTAGGTTGTACATAAGTAAGTCGTCTCATATACTCTTTATAGAAATGTTCGGTGTATTGATCAGTCGTCATTCCCATTGAAGATGCAGTTTCTCTTGCTTCTAGCTCAAAGTTTTCTTTAAAACGTTTTAGCCCCATGCCATAAATCATACCAAAGTTAAAGACCTTAGTACGTTTTCTAGCATCTGGACCGGACCATCCGAGCATATCTTGTACTAGTTGATGGTAGTCAGCACCGTGCATCATGTTTTCTCTTAACTGCATGGACCCTGGACCTATCGCATAATGAGCTAATAGTTTATATTCTATTTGTTCATAATCTAACTTAAATATTAGATGATCATCATCTGGTATAAATACTCCTCTGACTAACTCACCGCCTTTAGCTCGATTCGAAGTAAAGTTCTGCATATTAGGATCAGATGATGAGTACCTACCTGTAATAGTTCCGCCATCATCTCTTTGAGTGGGCTTGAACGTACCATGTATCCTATCTCCTATAAGATATTTAACAAAGGCACTGTTCAAATACTTAGTAAGCAGGGTGTTCTTTTTTCGAATCTCAATGACTTCCGCGGCTATTGGATGCAAGCATCTGACAAGGCTATTATAAGCCGTTGATAGCTCACCTGTTGGAGTACTAAGCATCCCCTCAGTTACTCCGAGACTTTGTAAAACATAAGGTAATGAGCCAGGGCCTTTCTTAGTAGTTATCGATTCAAGTCCATACTCATGGTACATTCTCTCCATAGCAATAGCTACTTCTTTAGTTACTTGCTCTCGAACCTCATCAATTTTTGGCACATCGATTTTAATACCATTCTTTCGCATTTCTAGTATAAGAGGATATTGATCAACCTCTATATCGTTAGCTCCATGTAGTTCCATTGAGTCAAGTTTTGATTGCTGTGCTTTGTACAGGTCAAATGTTGCTCTAGCATCTTGCATATTATACTCAGCAATAATCTCAAACGGTATTAAAGGTAAGTTCGATACTGCTTTTCCTGTACCTCCTTTTCGTTTCCACCATGCTTCAATGGTGTCCTCTTCGTTCTTGCCCTTAATCCCTTCTCGTAAACAACAGCTATTTAAATCATAGTGGCCCCCGTACTCATTAATTAATCCCTGTCTAGTCATGGTATCTTCCATGCGCCCTTTTATCTCAAGCCCCATTCCATTCTGTAACCAATCATAATCATACACTCCATTGTGAGCTACTTTTACAATGTTAGGGTTGCTTAATAACCTACGAAGATGATTCATGTCATGGTGATTATTAGGATTGAAGCATATCTCAGTTTCTGCGTCCGCTATAGATATGGTCAACGGATAACCATCTTTTCTTATGGCCCCATTCCCTAGCTCCAATAAGTTAGGATCGAATGTTTCGATGTCAATGGCTATTACATTTTCAAAACTACTCATTAACTTATCTCGTATATATAAGTGTAATAATCAAGCTCTACTTCTTCTTTCTTTTTAGTAAAAGCTTTAGCCACTCCTACCTCTCCCTTAACATCTTCAATATAAAGTACATCCTCTATCTTTCCTATCTCATGGCGAGATGGAGTAAGTATAGTTATCGTCATGCTCCCTTCCTTTTTTCGTTGTAATTAACAATATGGTTAAGAATATAGCTTTCTTTACAGGTAACAGTTCCTATTTTATTAGGAATATCTAGTTTAATAGTGTAGATAATACCTCGAAGCTTCGTTATAATCGTGCATATAGTTAAGTTGGTTCTCCAAAAGTGAGTAGCTTCATAGATAAATGAACGAGGTGACAATCTTCCATCAATCCATATTGTTTTGTATAACGTATTACCCTCATAAATCATAGCCTTAGTCTTCATATAACCTCATTTTTTAAGAATGTATGTAGCATACTGGTCCGCCCATTGCAGAGCTAGTATCTCTGGGTACTTCTCTATAGCAGAATAGTACTGCTGACGCTCAACCCAACCTTCAGGTGGCGGCATGTGCCATGCTACTGCTTGCGCCCAAGCCTCAAAAGTAAATGTATAATGCTTTTCAATACGTCTTAACGACTCTGTCCCATGACCTATTTGAATAATAGACTTATCAACAACAAAAGCGTCGTAGCTTTCCCATTTATTATTAGCATCTTTACGCCATTTCTGCTGGGAGATATACAAATCCGCTTTACATAAGTCATGTAGGATAGAAGCAGCTTTGGCATCGTTCTTCCATTCTTGATCAGAGCTATTCTCGCACTCAATTACATTTAATACTTCTGATAAAGCATAGTATGTAGCTAATGAGTGCTTGATAAGTCCGTATTTTTGTGAACCGTGGTACTGTGTACTAGCAGGAGCGGTAAAAAACCCAAGCTCTTCTATGTACTCTTGTAGTTTAGCATGAGGCATTATTTCTTTTATCATGCTCTGATAAAATTTTTCGTCATTACAATCAATGTTTACTAAAAGCTCTCGCATATATTATTATCTATCTCCCATAAATCACATATTCCGCCTATATCAATGACGGAATCATTCAAGTCTAATAAGTTACAGATTTGATCATCATAAGTATTGTACCTAGAAGATTTACAATTACCGCAACATTTATCAGGAAATCGATAATTAACCTCTTTCTTTTTCGGTTTCATTAACTCTCCTCATATCTGATAACTTAAATAGGATATTACAAATAGCATGGGCTCCATGACTAAAGCCAGATTCTTTATCGTAAGGCTCATCGTTTGATACAAAAGGCATAATGTGTCTAAACAATGCGCCAGAGTAACGTTGCTGTAACTCTAGAACATGACGCCAATTATCTCGTCCATACTTCTTAGCTCCAAACGTAAGTACTCTTACGACTTCTTCTAACTCTGGAGTGAAGTACTCAAACAAAATAGACCAATCGAGTTTCTCATGGTCGTCTTTTCTTCCGTCCATCTTATTCCTCTGAATCTTGATCATCTGTCATAGCAGTCGGAGCGGTTAGTAAGAATTGCTGAGCTGATTTTAGTGCAGGTATTAACAATTGCTCATAACTATTATCAACCCAGTCTTCCATTACTACATTACTCACTGCGTAATAGGGCTTTTTCGTAGTCGATGAAATCTTGCTTGAAGCATATAGCCTGTATATCTTAGAGAATATAGGAGCCTTGTTACCATTAGGTAACCTAAGATTTTTAATCATGGTGTTCCATCTTCGGAACGCCTTCATGCTTCCTACCCCAGCAGTCATCATTACATAACCAGCATCTAGATCATCTGGTAACAATACTGCGTAGGCAAATGTATGAATGATTTGATTACCATCAGGACTAATTAATTTAGGAAATCCTCGCTTACCTGCTGGAGGCGGTACTGTTATTACATCAATTGAGTAGGGCTCCCATCGATTTACTGTCAACCCTGCTTCGTCTCTTTCGTCCCATACTTCTTTAAAAGCTATAGGGATAGTGCGGACCTCGGTGCCCATGCTCTTTTGAGAACCTGTGTTGTAAAACACGCCTTCTTCAACGATCCCCTGTGTGACAGCCTCAGTAAGTTTTTGAGTCACTGCTAAGTAAGAAGTAGCCAAAGCTGCTTGGCTTATTCCGCTTGTCCCTTCTCCAACAAACTGATTTAAAAAATCCATTCCTTCTGCTTCTGTCTTTGCTTCGTCAAATAATACTCCCTGTTGCATCTTTTATCTCCTAAGTTTTATATCATTCCTAATGGAATAATTTATATTATATCATAATAAATATGGTTCCCCCAATTTATTACAATAAATATTTATTTTTTATCTCTAATACCGGCCTTAGCTACTCTTCCAGTCAATCCTTCGTAGCGTTTCTTATAAGCTTCAGTCACTTCTCCTCTGTATTCTTTAGCATAAGGAAGCAATCTTTCAATTAACTTTGGTGTCACTATCCCATTTACTAACTCTAATACTTCCTCTGCTTTTAGATAAAACCATCTAGCAGTAGAACGCTCATTAAGTTTTACAGTTGGTATGAAGCAGATGAACCTACCTGCGGAAAGAGTACTATGTAATCCCTTCTTCATTATCAATGTAAACTCTTCTATCTCCATTCCTTTTTGTATGGTGTACTCGATCATACGAATAGCTCCACCGGGCATGCGTCCTTGTAGCTTCAGATGTGCTACTGAAGCACAGGGAAATGCTTGTATGCCATATATCGGTGAGTGTAACGGAGACCTAGTGCATTTCTCAAAGAAGCCTGGCGGACCATCTTTAATTAAGAAGCAAGCAGTATATGGAAATGATTTGAACTCGAACTCTTTCCACCACTCTCTTGCGGCTATAATATACGGTTTTAATACATCCTGTAACATATACGCAAACACAGGATCATCTTGATTCGGTATTCTTCTCAATAGAATCGCATCTTCTGATTCATTCTTCGGCATCTTCAAACTCCTTATCAATCTGTTTTATAATAGTAGAGTGTTCTCTAGTGTGCCAATAACTTCTTTCCCCTCTCTTCTTATAGTCTTCAATCTGTTTGTGTAATTCTTGCCACAATTCATCATGGGTATACCCCATCTCTCGTAATAACCTATAGGCTGGAAAGAAAGCGTCTTGTCGTTTACCTGTCCATTTATAATCAGTAAAGAATACTCCATCTAATATGTCTTGCACGGCATCTTTATAAATTTGCTTCGACGGCATCATCTTTCCTCGTTCTTCGTATCGAGAAGGAGGCTGCGACTTCCATGCTTCATATATTTGGCGCCAACGTATATCGTATATATTATTCCAGTTTACAGCTAATAATCTTTGGGTTCCTATTAACTTAGCTTGTTTTGTTTCATCATACGGACATATTGTTTCTCGTTCTAAAGTTCGTGGGGACCTAGTTAATCTAGTAGGATCTTTAGTAGACGCATCAAATGTTAATACATTAGATAATGTTGATTTTAAATACGCATCAAGCCAAACTCTTTCTTCCATATTGTTAGGACTATCAGCAACTCTTATTAAAATATGCAACGATTTAGCCCCGCTATATACGATACGACAAGCTATTCCTAAATCAAATAGTCTAGTAGCCTCTGTATCCTGTATAGTTAATCTCTCTTTGTAGAATGTTTCAGCATTAAGAGGGAACTGCTTTGCTATAGCAAACCTACGTAGTTCTGTATTCTTTATAGCTTCAGTAGTATCATCTGCTTCTAGTAAGAATGTATCCATGTACTGCGCATTTTCTTGCCTTCGATCTATACAATTAGGTTTTAATTCGTTAAGAGTTTCATACTCTCCATTCTCGTCATAGACGAAGTTACCGTTGAACCCTACTCTTTGCCCCTCTCTACCTGGCCATCCAGGTACTCCTGTACTTCCAGCATTATGAAATACCTCATTGGCTTCATAAGATGTTTCTTCATCAATATCATCATCGGGTAATGTAAACCATGCAGTAGGGGAGAACCTAGCTTTAGACGTTACATTTTTAAATCCTCCGGATGGATAATTGGTGTCATTCAATAACACTAGTCCGAACGTTTCCTTTATCCATACCTTCATGTCCAATAGCATACGCTCCACAACTGAGTGGGCATATGGCCTGTTATTTGCGGAATCCATAAAGATTAAGTATCGACATAAGGCTATCCTATCTCCCATCTGTTTCGATTTTCTCACATACTGAAAAGCATTAGTGTCCATTATAATAGTGTCAAGGTATATGTCTTGTGGCTCTTCGTCTTCACTGGTCATTGTGATCTTATCTTGCCTGCTTCCCATCATCAATGAAGCTTTGACAAAGGGAAGTAATGCTTTAAGGATAATTTCTATATCGATGGATTCATTAGTTCGAGGAATATCAAAACATCTATCATAAGCGGCGGTATGAGGAAACTTCCTGTAGTTTACTTTATCTCCATCTCTCCATAACTCATATTTAAATTGAGCAATAGTATCTTTATCTTCGAGTAATCCCTTAGTGACCTTTTCTCCGTTAATATTATAGCCATACAAGCGAGTAAATACTTCCTCAGCTAAAGGGTTCCTTTCTCTTGTAAATGTTCCGTCACATTCCATAACCATGAACCTTCTTTGATTTCCTCTTCCTTCAAACTTCAATGGTACATATTCATTAGTACTCATTACATAATCTGTATACGATTCTTGATAAAAGGGATCAACTCCCTTGTTTTCTTTCCTAGTTTGTCTAGCTGTTGCTTTAGACTTCAAAGCACCAGACGTATTCTTTTTATCATCTTGCGTCTTTTCTTCGATACATACTACTAAAGCATCTGCTTGATCAGCATTGAAACGAGCACTACTATCGAATTGATCCGTTACAAGAATGTTCTCTTCTCCAAATAATGCTCTACAAATTACTTCGCCAAAGGTCGACTTCCCTGTTCCCTGCCCGCCTGTAAAGATGGGAATAACTTCGGTCTTTCTAGTAGGATTGACCATTTTGGCTTTGAGCCAAGATAACAGATACGGATAACATTCTCCAGATAAGCGTCGGAGTAGCTCATGGATGTGAGACGTATCAGCCCCAGTTTCTTTAGCAAAAGAAGTAATAGGTTTAGCACTGTTGAAAGCTTCCTTCTCTTCAACAAAAAATCCTGTAGGTAAGAAATAGTTCCTAGTATAAAGAGGCTTACTTTTCCCATCGCTCATCTCTCCAAAAACTTTAGCAGAGGAGAAATGATCATAGTCTTCTGCTGACCAGAAAGCCTGCTTCATTTCTCCATCTTGCTCATAACTATAAAATAATATTTGGCGATACATTCTTCGCCACTCTGAAGGGAGTATAGCATCCCCTCTATGAGTGACGGCTCTAAATGTACCACCGCTTTTCATGTGAACAATGATGTCAAGATGATTCTCTTTCGCAAACTGCTCACAGAATTCCTTTGTAGCAAACCCTTTATTTTTTCTATCCTTAACAACATACTCTATTCGTTGCATTACCCCTTCTGCTTCTTTGTACGTAAGACCAAAAACGTTTGCATAGTCTCGATCTATTTCGTTTTGAAGCATTGCCCATAGCCTCTTTAATTTAAAATTCTATCTGGTCATGCGTGTGTGCTGACACTATCAAAGTTGCTAGGACTAACAAATCACATTGACACTTGATATATCCAGCATACTCATAGTTTCCTTTGAATTGTATAATGTCCTCGCCTAACAGCCTCTTCACTTCTTCTACTGTATTAGACCCGTCTTCGTTTAAAGTCATCATCACTTCTAGTTGTGTAGCGCATGATGGACAAGCTATCAGTATAGGAGCTGTCATTTAGCAACTACCTCGTGTTTAATATAGAAGTGAAAACATGACGGAATATCATCAAGGTCTATCTTTGCAATCCCTCCGTTATATCCTAATAGATCTTTCAGGAATGATTTTAAAGAGTTTGTATTAATAGATGTGACTTTAATAAACGGTATATCGCTTTGTAACAATTGCTCCATTCCTTGTTCGTCGACCTCAGCAGAATGTTTTGTTAGGTACTCCCCGCCATGCTCTTTTAACCAGTCATTCATAATCTGTTGGTCCTCTAGATTTTTATTAGGACTACAATAAAACTTCTGCTCTAGCTTTATTATATTACCGTACATGTCTTCGAGAGAGTATATGCCAGCATTAGTCATCGATGTGATTACTACAGTATCTTTATAATGCTCGTATCTTTTCTTTGCTTCTTTAAAGATAAGCTCTGCTTCCATCATTTTTGCTTCCAGCTCAATCATGGTACGAACCTTATCTCGTACATCTTTAATTACTTCAGTAGCTGAAGACGACTCCTCTGCAATTCTTTCTATGAACGATGTATCGCTCATTGGTTACCTTCCTTTCTCTCTAGGATTTCTTTATCAAGAGTAACGACAAACTCAGGTGTCCTTATCTCATAAAATCTATCCGATAACTCAATAAGAAAAGATCCTGTGTTTGTACCATTGATTGACAGCACGTCACCTTTTCCTACATTGTACTCTTCCACTTCACCATTAATTTTAATTTCAAGTTTTCTCACTCGCCCTGGCCTACTTACCTGCATAATCTCTCCTTACAGTATTACTTCTTTTACATGACCTGCTTTAATCCGCAGGTCAATCTTTATTTTTCTGTCACTAGCCTCTCTTTTAAGCTTGTCACAAAAATAAACGTCTTCCCCTATCATAGTTCTATTCGAGTACTCGTGATAAACAAAGTATGGATAGTCTAAGCTTTTAAATAACTCTACTTTAAATAAAGTACAAGCCATTCCTACAGCCTTAGCTTCAATCACGCCTGGATTTAATGGATCATTAACTCCTTTAAATAAATCTTGATATGACATACAATCATATCGATTAGCTTCTGCATCATATGATAGTACATTGGTGGTGCCATTCAACTGCATAGCCCATGCTGATACTATCATAGAATCTGTTTCAAGTAGCTTGCATAATGTACTAGAGTGAAATGTCATGTCATCATCTACCATAAATAGATAATCAAAATTATTATCTAGCGCGAAAGAGACTAATTCGTTTCTTGCTTTAGCGACTCCGTATCCTGGCATAAACATTAATTTATGATATCGAATCTCATTAGGTACTTCAAGGTTATATATACTTTCGAAGCACTGCGTTTTTACATGACCCGTTGTTGGAACTCCTATCAATAACGTCATTGATTCTCCTTTAATATATTATATCATATAATACATGATTATTATCATTTATTGTAATAAATTATCTTAATTTATTTACCTTATCTATAAGCGTATATGCTATAGCTGATACGTATATTACATGTAAAACTGTCAGTATAGGATTCGTACTTTGAATTGCAAGAACAGTGTTAAGAATTAGTAATAATACAAGATGGATACTTCCTAACATATTATATCTCCTTATCGTAAAGACAAAACAAAAATTACATAGCCTATATTTACTGAACTAATCAGTAGTAAAGTAAGTACAGTAGTGGTCATTTCTGTAACAAATAATAACGGTATCCATATCGTTCCTAACAACCAAATAAATAAAAGTATTCTTATAAAGATCTTAAAGCTTTGCTCATCGAGAAAGATCATATTATTTTCTTAACCTCTACCATGAATAAACACTATAAGTATTATTATTGTTAAAATCAACAATACATCTCCTAAGCCTATGTCGGTCATCTCCAACTCCCCATGCAGACATGAAGAGCAATCGACTCATAAGTTAACTGATCGTGAAAGCCAGCAAAGACATAATTAGGATAGATTTGAATCTCGTCGTTTAATAGCTGAGGCTTGTTTAGATACTTAAAGCCATAGTCATAGGCTACATCTGCATATACAAAGGGAGATATAAGTCCTGAGTGTAATACTGCATCATGCTCTTTCCCCTGTAAGTTATTGTATCTATCCATAACGCTTTTGAAAAATGATTGCTTTGGCATAGAACCCATGATGGCGGTTTGTATTCCTAGATGTAAATGAAACGGCCTATACTTATCATGTATAATTCCACCATCATCATTCAAGTAGTGCCTAGCATTAGAACGCTCATAATGATTTTTAAAGAATTCAATACCTAAGAAAGTTTTGTTACTCATTAAAGCATCATCGAATGGTTTATATACTACTACATCTGCATCGAAGTAAATGCCGCCGTCTTGATACAATGCCCATGCTCTAATGACATCTGAAGCCACCGCCCATTTCTTTAAACCAATAGCATGGTATACAATAGGCGGCCACTCAATCCCATCAAGGGACTCCATGTCCCAAAGCTTTCTTTCATAATCAGGCAAATGCTTGTCCCATGTTTCCATCCACTCTTTAACCTTATCAGGTAATGGATCACCTGATAACCAGCACCAGTGTATTGTCTTTGGTATCATCTCTTCAGATCTATTCATGCTGTCCTCTCTATTTCTATAACTTCGTCTTCATCTAAGATGAATGAGTCCAATCGAACTCCTCGTATATAATCAAGCAACGCTCGTTTTTGCCTAAGTGCCCCCACCACCTTAAGATCGATGGTTCCCTCATTAATATAGTCAACATAGCTACAAGTGTTTGCCTGTCCAATTCTAAAGATTCGGGCTTCCGTTTGCTCCCTATCTTCAAGGCTGAATGTATTAGAATAAAAGAACATCTGATAAGCATTTTGGAGATTAAATCCCCTACTGATAACTCGGATATTCGCCACCATGATTTCATACTTTCCCTCTTTGAACTCCTCTATCGTACCTACCTTCTTCCATCCTGTTTGTAAAGTAACACGGTATCCTTTCTTTACTAAGTCAGTATAGATTCTATCCGCCTCAATGCTAAATCTTGTAATGACAATGCGCGGGGAAGAAGTTTCATCGAGATCATTGTAAAGGGCTTCAAGCTTAGGAACAGCAGTGCCCAGCCACACGCCTTGACCAGGCTCAATATCGTAATCATCATTCAGTTCTCCATCACTGTTTAATGAAAGTTGTTCACCTTGGACAATAAATCCCGACGAGATTTGAGCCAGGCGGATAAGTGCTGTAATCTTATTAGCAGCCGTTGTCGTTGCCCCTCCGTACATAGCCAGCAGATGCTGTTCCATCTGGCTATACGCTTTCTGTTGCGCCTCGGACATCTGTATAATCTTTTTATTAAATAACTGTGGAGGCATATCCACGCAATCTTTGAGCCTACGAAACGAACTAACCGGTGCGATAAGCTCTTTAAGTTCTTCTTCATGCTTATATGCTCCTTGATAATATGATTGTGACTGAATAGTATTATACGTATCTGCCGATATTCCAAATATCATATAAGCTTTCTCGTATGTATCACATCCCTTTACACTCTCCCAAATATCCTGAGTAATTTGAATATATGTTGAGCCATAAGCAGTGGTAATACTAGCCAGCATTGTGTAATAATTACGAAAGCTATGCCAGTTACGTCTAAAGAATTTAGGTCTAAGGAACTCCATTAATAACAAAAT
>Ga0123356_10002285_pt1 | contig 20639 bp, 18 predicted proteins | sample TergutEmb28metaG_2_FD_92546 | JGI IMG/M metagenome (GOLD analysis project Ga0123356, IMG submission 92546) | Embiratermes neotenicus P3 segment gut microbial communities from Petit-Saut dam, French Guiana - Emb289 P3 | ecosystem: Host-associated > Arthropoda: Insects > Digestive system > Gut ... | reverse complement strand
TCGGCATCCCGAAAACTCGATGCTAGCTGTGGATATCCCTCCTGCCAGGCTTTGACGCGTTGATCGCCGACGCAATCGTCGGCTTTTCCCCATAGCGGCTCGTAGTGATCGCATAGGGCAAACATGATATGCCGCGGTCCATGTGTCTGAACGCGCGGCCGTTGCCACCGGTCCTTCAGGTATCCCGGCAGCCACGTGTGAAGGTTTTTGTTTCTGATCCGCTTAAGCATTGGGCTAGGCTTCTACAGGATTCCTGGTGCAATGACGACTGCCTGTTGAGTTGTGGTTGATCCCATTACGGAATCACCCGACAAGAATGACGCCGAGCATTTTCGATGCTGCAATCTCGTCGTGCAAGCTCAGGATCTTGCGTTCGGTGGTTAGCCCAGGATGCCCAATCAGGAGCACACCGTCGATCATGTCGAACAATCCCCAATGCTCCCCGGATTTCTCGAACCCGGTTAGGTCAACGAGCATGTGAGAAAACCCTCGCGTCTCGTGGGTCAGCAAATAATCGAGCCCATCGAGCCGCATCGCCTGTGAGGTATTCGTTGGCGTGATTACCGCCAAAAACGACTCAAGCCAATGAGTAACGAATCCAGACTTCTTCGATCGATCGGACTTCCCTGTATCAATTCCCTGCAACGCAGGCCAACGAGGATTCGCATCAACCACCGCAACCACTCCCTCACAAGCATCGGCCAACGCAAAACCAAGTTCGACCGCCAGCGGAATCACGGCAACGTCGGATCCAGTAGGCATCAACCCAACCACGGTTCTACCAGCTTCACGAACCCGTCGCGCAACCCTGTACAGATCAGCAAACAGTTCCGGCGATGTTTCTGGGTCAAGGCGGTTGAAACCAAACTGCTCTAGGGGATCCTGTTTTTCTGTCACCACGCCATCCTATACGGGGTTCAGGGCCTGTGATCTCACAAAAATGACGCGCGCTGATTGGGGATTGCTCGCGGGTGCTAGCTACCTCGTTTGCGGGGATCGTGCATGGGGTTGGTGTTCTTAGGTGGTGGGATTACAGATCCGTACCACGATCTGCCGCCACCCGGTGAGACGCGCTAATCGAACGGGTGCCCATCTCCGATTTTGCATAGGTTTCGGTGCCTTTGGTTTGCTCGTTGCCCCGATGGTTGTTCGGGCAGCGGATGGCCAAACGGCGTGTTCTTTGGTGGACGCAGGTAGACTGCTCCTCCCTGTCCCGGATTTGGGATTATGGCTCCGAGCACGATTGGTCTTGTGTCGTTGAATTCTTCCAGGACGACAATCACGTCCTGTCCATCTTGATCGATTGCAGCGATGGATGGGCCGCGGCCTTTGGTGGCGCAGGAGGTTCCGTCGGAACCCATCGCCGTGCTAATCGCAACAACTAGTGCGTCTGGACCAATGTAAGGCTTGTCGTTGTGCCAGTCGAAGTCGGGTTCGCTTCCGAATCCGAGGACCGCCGTCAAGCACTGGCAGTTTGGGTTTCGTTCGTCGGGTGCGAGGGTTAGTCGTCGGGCTACGCCGATGAATTCTGTTTGGCCGGTGGGTCCTGGGAGTTTGGCGACTTCGTGAACGTCGCCGAATGGATCGTCGTCGACAGGTTTGGCGTCTGCTGCGAGTTTCGCGTTGAACGATGCTTTGCACGATGGCAGTCCAGTCGCGACAAAGGTCAGGATGGTGGCAGCGATGAGTGTGAGGGTTGGTGGTCGCACGGCTGGGCAGGATTGCACATTCGTTGGGAATCTGACCAATTCTGTGCCGAGTTTGGGGTATTCTGTAGGAGTGGATATTTCAGGGTTGCGAAATCGACTGGATCGGACCTCGCTTTATTTGCCAGCGGGGCGGGTTGAGTCGGTGGTGGGCTTGTCGGTGAAGGTGGTTTTGCCGGGGTGTCGTGTTGGGGATGCGGTGACGATTCGTCGTTCGGACGGTCAGTTGGATGGAGAGGTGGTTGGGATTGATGGTGCTTGTGCGGTGGTGATGCCGTTGGGAGATGTTCGCGGGGTTGGAGTGGATGATGCGGTTGAGTCTCGTGGTGGGCCGTTGCAGGTGATGGTTTCTGAGGAATTGAAGGGGCGTGTGGTTGATGGGTTGGGTCGATTGATTGATGGCGGTCCGGGGTTGAAGGTGTCGGTCGGGTGTTGGATGGATCGTCCTGCTCCGCCGGCGTTGGGTCGGAGGCCTATTGAGCGTGTGCTTGGGACTGGGGTTCGTGTGATTGATGGGTTGCTCACGCTTGGTGAGGGGCAGCGTGTTGGGTTGTTTGCTGGGTCTGGTGTTGGGAAGTCGACGTTGTTGGGAGAGATGGCGCGGGGCACGGAGGCTGAGATTGTGGTTGTGGCGCTGGTTGGGGAGCGTGGTAGGGAGGTTGGCGAGTTCTTGACTGGGACATTGGGGGAAGAGGGACGTCGTAAGTCTGTGGTTGTTGTTGCGACTAGTGATGCTCCAGCGATGGAGCGTTTGCGAGCGGCGCAGGCTGCGACGACGATTGCTGAGTTTTTTCGGGACATGGGTAGTCGTGTGTTGTTGTTGGTGGATTCTGTGACTCGTTTTGCGAGGGCGCAGAGAGAGGTGGGGTTGGCTGCTGGTGAGCCGCCGGCTCGTAGGGGGTATCCGCCGAGTGTGTTTGCGATGTTGCCGAGATTGCTCGAGCGTTCTGGTCAGGGGGAGTGTGGTTCGATAACTGCGGTTTACACGGTGTTGGTTGAGGGGGGAGATATGGATGAGCCGATTGCTGATGAGGTTCGTGGGATTTTGGATGGGCACATTGTGCTGGACCGAGTGGTGGCGTCGCGAGGTCACTATCCTGCGGTGGATGTGCTGCAATCGTTGTCCCGTGTTATGGACAGTGTTGTGAGCAAAGAGCATGTGCAAGTTGCGCGAAAGATGCGTCGACTACTTTCATCATATGAATCGAAGCGGGATTTGATTGCACTTGGCGCGTATGCTCGTGGGTCGGATGCCTTGGTGGATGAGGCGATACAGAAGATGCCGCGAATTGACGGTTTCTTGCAGCAGCAAGCGCATGAGGTTGTGGGGTATGAGCAGGTTGTGCGGGATCTTGCGGCGGCTGTTCGCTAGTTCATTTTTTGGACAGGTTATGTGGTACTGTCCGCCGGTCTCAGTTTGTGGAGATACTGTGATGGGTTCTCAGTGAACGGCGGAGCGAACGGCGGAGTGAACGCGATGCAAGCACAGCAAGGAAAGCGTCGGTCCAATAGGATGGCGGGATTGCGAAGAACGCTGTTCGTGCTTCCGTCAATCATCACCCTATCGAGTGTGTACTGCGGATACGAGTCGATACGGGTCGCGTCTTCCGCGACAGTGCCTGCTGACCTGCTGCGAGCGTCAATCCTGATTTTGTTTGCGATGGTGTTTGATGGGTTGGATGGGCGTGTGGCTCGCATGACGCGGACTCAGTCTGCGATTGGGGTGCAGCTTGATTCGTTGGCTGATGTGGTTTCGTTTGGGGTGGCTCCTGCAGTGTTGATGTATCACTGGTCGCTCAAGCAATTGGGGACCTTGGGGTTTGTGGTTTCGTTCCTGTATTTGGCTGCTGGTGGCTTTCGGTTGGCGCGGTTTAACGTGTTGTCGATGGCTGGTGGTGGGGAGCAGGATAAGTGTGGAAAGTATTTCTTGGGGTTACCGATTCCAGCGGCGGCCGGCGGTGTTGTTGCGTTGGTGATAGCGAGTCAGTCTGGGAGACTTGACGGAGAGTCGCATGCCTGGGCGATGGTCGTGGTGACTCTTGTTCTTTCCGTGTTCATGATTTCTGGCATTCGTTTTCGTTCGTTCAAGCGAACGAAAATTGGGTTGCCGATGGTGTTGTGGATGGCGGCGATCGCTGGGTCCACTTTGGTTGTGGGGTTGCAGTTCGGTTGGTCTTTAGTTCTGATTTGGTTGTCGATTGTGTACTTGACGGTTGGGATAGTTGAGTCTGTGATTTGCTGGCCTGGAACAGCGACATTGAAGTTGAAGCTGATGACTTGGTGGGGGCGACGCGAAAATCGTCTATGAGGAATTGAGGCTGTCAATGCTATGTGGGACAAAGCCCAGCGGAGCAGCAAATAGCTGGCCAGCCCAAAAGCAGAACAGCCCATGCTCAATTGTAGGGTAGGTTGATACCGTGGTCCCTTGGAGCGAGCGTGACGAAAAAGCCATCGTGGAGCGTCTCAAAGCGCGCGACGAGCAGGCTTTCAACGAAGTTGTTCGCGAGTTCGAGCGTCGGGTATTCGGCTTAGTCTATCGCATGGTGGGGAATCGGGCCGAAGCCGAGGATCTTGCACAAGAAGTCTTCGTGCAGGTGTTTCGGGCCATCGACCAATTCAGAGGTGAATCCAAACTCTCGACATGGATTCTGAGAATCGCGGCCAACCTCTGCATGAACCGCAACCAGTATCTGCGTCGAAGACACTCACAGCACCAGTACTGCATCGATTCATTTGGTGACAGATCAGCAATGACTGGGGCGAAGGGGACCACCGCTGGCACCATAGATCGTCCCGACGACATCGTTGCTGGTCTGCAGATGGAGCGGATTCTTCAGGATGCGATATCGCGGCTCGATCCCGAGTTCCGAGATGCGCTGATTCTCAGGGACGTCGAGGACATGTCGCACGAGGAGATTGCAGAAGTCACCGGGGTGGCGGTGGGGACAGTCAAGAGCCGAATACACAGAGCACGGGAGCGGCTTCGGGACGCTATTGAGGCCAAGCTCGGGGAGAAGCTTCAATGAGTAACGTTGACCTGAATTCGATGGGCTCCGATGCACATTGCAGTGCAGAAGCGGGTCCCAATAGCGACGCGAGTCTGACCAAACACAGCGATTCGCCATCCGAAAACTCGACATCACCAGACTCGACATCACCAGACTCGACATCAGTTGCTGCCACGGGAAATGACGGTTGCGATTCTGAGGGAGGTGGGACGCGTTTGGATGACGCCGAGGTTCGGTCGCTGCTTCGTAGTTTGCTGCGAGTGTCGTCAAGTAGCCCTGTGAGTGTGTTGCCTGGCGTGCAGCGAAAGATTCGACAGAGGTCTCATGGCAAGTTCTACGCGGATGGGTGGAGCACCGGGGGTTCGCCTCCATCGACGTACATTGTGACGAGTGTCGTGATGTTGGTGGTTATGGTGGTTGCCTATTTTGTGCTGTCGCCTGGTGGATGGATAGTGCCGTAGGGTGGGTTCGGGCGCGGAGAAATACCGGGGTACAAAAAGCGGCGAGCGCGAACCGTTGTGGTTCGCGCTCGTTGTGGAGCTGAAGAGACTTGAACTCTCTACCTTCTGACTGCCAGTCAGACGCTCTCCCAGATGAGCTACAGCCCCAATGGGGACAACCGCGAGTGCTGTTACCGCTGGTTTTGTGACCTGCGAAGTAACGAAGGGGCCTCTTAGCTGCGCTTTGAGCTGATGTCACCTAGTTTTTTTCGGGCTGCGTCGATCGGCGGATCTATCGGAGGATTTCTTCGCGACATTTGGTTTTGCAGGACTGCCGCGTTTGGATTGCGCTGGTTTCTGTGACGGTTTCGGGGCTGATTTCGGTGCTGGCTTTGAGGCGGGTTTCGGTGCCGGTTTCGGTACCGGTTTCGGTACCGGTTTCGGTTCCGGTTTCGAAGCGGGTTTCGGGGCTGGTTTATTGGCAGCCCGACCTGATTTGGTGGGCACTTCGCCTTTCGTTCGGGAGAGTTTGTTGGTCTTAACGGCGTTGCCAGACTTCGTTGCGTTGACTGGCCCTGATGACTTCTTGACCACCGTCTTTCTGCTATTTGCAGAGGTCAGAGTCTTCGGTGCCGTGTCCCTTCGAAACCCGTTCGATGCCTTGCTATCTGAAGCTCGTCCCCGCTTGACTGGCTCGGGTTGATCCATCAGATCTGACACGCGTTCTGCATTAGGCAATTCGTCTTCGGGCTCGCCATCTTCCGTTTCCTGCGAGTCGTCTGTGTCCTCCGATTCCTCTGATTGGTCACTGCCATCGGCACCATCCGAATCGTCGCCATCGTCGAACTCATCGGAATCGTCTGCATCATCGAGATCATCAGAGTCCTCCCACTCATCCGCGTGTTCCGCGTGTTCCGCGTGTTCCGCGTCTTCCGCATCATCGGCGTGTTCCAAGTCATCCAAGTCTTCCGAATCCGCCGCGGCTTTTGCACCAACAGGTTCACCCACCAATCGATCTACATCCGCTCGAGCCATCGAACACAGAACCGTCACCGCCGATTTTCCGCGATCAGCCATTCCGCGATGAGCTCCCCCTGGCTGCGAATCTACTGGGAGATGAACAGCGGCGATGAGCGTTGGTTCGTCGGCAAACCTGTCGACAGAACCCCGAGACAAACTACCAGCAGCAGGTTCAGCAGATTTGTCATGTTCGCCATCGCCCTGTCCGTCAGGCAATTCCGCGAGTTCACGCAAGCTATCGGACACTTCACTGATGGGCTGCGGCGTTGATTCGAGCGAAGCCGACGAGGTTTGGGGTTGTTGAGGTTTGGATGCTGGCGGCGGTGGACCTGGGTGATGTGGCGCTGGGGCTTCGGTGTCATCCGAGGTTAGCAACGCGGCGAGAATGCTTGCTGAGGTTGCGACGATTCGCGGGGCCAGTTCACTTGAGGCTATTCTCGTTGCAGTTCCCCGAACGCGGTCTTGTAGCCATTTGATGTTGTCACTCTCGGGAATGGTTCGGATAACCTTAATCCAGTCGTAGATTGGCTTCTGCACTGTCACGAGAGTCTTCTTTCCTGATTTGCGCTGCTGAGTTGCGCGCGGTGAATGGCCCACGATAGCAGGAAACACTGTCGCGGTGGTCGCAATAGCGGTGGATCTAGTTGCTGGATGTCTCGTCGGGAAATGGACTCTGCGATGTGTCGCCGAGCGTGGATTGTTCCGACGGCATCCGTGAATTGATCCAGGAAGTGGGCCAGCCTCGAGGACATTTGTTAGGGAGCCGTCCGAGGTGCATGGACAGACTAGTCCGTACAATTTTGGTGGTCAGAGGAGCATTCAGACACAGCCTTGGGGTGTTGCTGCCAGTAATTCTGTCATTGTTGCTGGTTGCCGACCTCACCTGGAAACCTGGCAACTGGTTTCGATACGGAGCCGGGGCGTTGTTCGCTGTCAGCTTCCTCGCTTCAGCTTTGGTCCGCCATCGAACCAAAGACTCATCCCACACAGCCGCATCACGAAGCGGTTGTACACGTCGAGCTGCTCTCCGCGATATCGCGGTTGGCATGAACTCAGCGTTGGGAGTGCTCGCCCTGTCTGTCTACGTTGATGGGGGATTCGACGGTTCCGTTTACCCGGTTGTCTATCTGTGCTCGGTACTCGTGTCGGTGTTGATGGTGCCGTGGGCGACGGTGGTTACTGTTAGCTTCACGATTGCTGTCGAGGCAGGAGTGCGCTTTGTTGCCTTTGGTGAGACTGGATATCAGGCGCTAGTCATCCATGCGTCGCTGTCGGCAGTGTTTGCGTTGATTGGAGTGACTGTGATTCGGGCCGAGGTGGCCCGCGTTCGCACGCACGCACGCTCGCGTCTTGAGGCAGAAATCGAGCGCATGCATTCGGATGCTAGGTCTTTCCGGTTGCTGGGGGTTCCGACAAACGCGGCTGAGTTGACATCGAACCACGGGCCGGTCAGCGCACCGTACGATGCGAATCGTCTCGCGCGTTCGAGTGTCGAGGAAATCCACCAAGCTGTGTTGTTCGCGTTGGAACTGCTCCGTCGATCTTTAGGACTGAACACCTCGATGCTGCTGTGGTTGTCCGAGACCGGAAGCCATCTGAGGATCAGCGAGTTGTCCACAGATTCCGAGCGGGTGCTTGATGGGCCGTTTTCGACGGGCAGCGGAGTGTTCGGAGCGGTGGCCGCCGAGCGTCGAATCGTGGCACTTTCGGGTCTCAAGTCTTCGTACTCAATCCCGTACTATTCTGGACCATGCCCAGTGCGCGCTCTGGCAGCGGTGCCCGTACTCGAGAGTGACCAATTGCGCGGGATATTGGTGGTTGATCGGGTCGACAATTCCGCGTTTTCGGAGATCGAGCAGGAGTTATTGACAGTTGCTACGAGGTACCTTGTGAGGGCAATTCAGAACGAGCGCGTGTTTGTGCAGATCGAGCGGTCGAAGGTTGAGCAGGGCAAGCTGTATCGGGCGGCGCAAGCTCTTGGTGCTGCAATGACGGAGCGAGACGTGGTTGATGCGAGTGTTCGGAGTGCTCGCGAGATCGCATCGTTCGATTTCGCTGCGGTGACACTCTACGACGAGGCCAAACAGCTTCATGTGATTAGGGCGGTGAGTGGCGATTCGGCAGACGAACTGGTTGGGGCAAAGTTTGAACACAACGCCGGGTTGGTCTCAATGGTTGTCCAAAACCAGCACCCGCTTCCATACCGTGGCCAGTACGACACCGAGCGACAGATTGTTTTCTCCAGGAAGCTGTCGCCGCCCGCAATGTCGTCAATTCTGGTGTTGCCACTGCTAGTTCACGATAGGCCGCTGGGAACTCTGGTTCTTGGGTCGAAAAGAGTCGGCGCGCTGGGGGATGCTGTTCGACCGACGCTGGAGGTTTTGGCAAGCCATGTCGCCGTGTCTTTCGCGGGCGCAAGGCTGATGAAGCGTCTTGAAGAGCTGGCCACGCGGGATGGTCTGACAGGTTTGCTGAACAAGCGAGCCCTGTTGGACACATCCCGAGACAAGCTCGCCGCCGCGAAGAGGTTTTCGAGAAAACTGAGCGTGCTGGTTGTGGACATCGACTTCTTCAAGAAGGTCAATGACACCTATGGCCATGATCAAGGCGATGTAGTGTTGAAGGGCCTCGGAGCGATTCTACGGAAAGTCAAGCGAACAACGGATGCGGTCGCGCGGTTTGGTGGGGAGGAGTTTGTGATTATGTGTGAGGAAACAGACCAGCATGGGGCGATGCTGTTTGCAGAGCGAATACGCGAGGAGCTTCAACGCTCGACGTTTCCAACTGCGAAGGGTGAGTTGTCGGTGACCTGTTCAATAGGGGTGGCGACATATCCCGAAGCTGGATCCGATTGGGAGACACTGTTCAAGGCAGCAGATCAAGCGTTGTATGCCTCAAAAGAGAGCGGACGAAACCGATGCTCCGCATGGACTCCGAAACGAGGACGTCGAGCCGCCTGAACACCCCGCGCGCTGGTCCTGCGACTAATTCCTAACAACCGGCTTCAAGATAGCTTTTCCGTCCTTGATGACCACGCCGTAATCAACACGCTTTCCCTGATGCTTTTGGCTCAGCGCGTCGGCAGAATCCCGAAGACGTTGCGCGAGGGACGCTTCCGTGATGTTGGCTGTCGATTCATTGCACTGTCGTTTGGCGTTGACGTAGTCGCGGTAGATTTCGCGAACGCGGTCGTCCGATAAGCTGTGTGACGCCTGAACTGGCGAAGGATGGGGTTGCCCGACCGGCCGTTCGGCCATACGCGGTGGGGCGACACGAACCGTTCTTGGTTGCTCGTGCGGTGATGGGGTGGAAATGCCGAGCAGGGTGCCCATCGGAGCGCGCGGTGGCGGCAAATCTGGCATTGCGGAAATAGGAGCAGTAGGCGGACGCGCGATCGGACTCCGCATCGCGGCTTGGGTCGGACGCGGAATGGATCCTGGTTGTGTGCCTGGTTGTGTACCGTGCGGTGTTCCTGGCCGAACGCCCGGCGGCGTCATTGGAATTGCCGTGTGAGTTGGCTTCGGTACCGCAAAAGATCTTGCATCAGCCCGTACATCTGCCCGTGCATCTGCCCGTGCATCTGCCCGTGCATCTGCCCGTGCATCTGCCCGTGCATCTGCCGGTGCTTCCGTCATTGGCACGCGAGTGGGTCTCGCCAGCGGTGGAATGGCCGCTGACGTTGGTCTCGGAACTGCCACTGACATCGCTGCGTGAGTCGGCCTGGGCACTCCGCCGGACAATTCCGCTGGTATCGCGGGATGAGGTGGCCGCGGGACCGTCCCCGAATGTGCAGCCGCCATTGCGACTTGAGTCGGCCTTGGCATCCAACCCGGCGTTGCGCTTCCGACTGACCCGGAGCCAGCTTGCTCGCGGTTTTGGTGTTCTCGGTGTTGGGATGCAGCGACCGCGTCGACACTTCCCGCCGCGTTTCTTGGACTCAGCGGTGATTGGAAAACAACCGGTGCTTGCCTTGGCATTCGCGTCTGCGATGGCGACGGTCTGGTCAGGAATCTGGGGGGCGGAAGGGGAACAGGGATTTGTTTTGGCTGCGTGGTTTGGAAGGTGTTTGGGACCGTGTTGGGGATTGTGTTCGGAATGGTATCCGGTGACTTATCGATTCCTCGAACTGGAAGGGTTTTCAGAGCAGCAGTCGGCAACGCAGTGGGCGCGGGTTTGAATGCCACCGCGTGTATTGGTTGATGCGGCGGCTGATGCGGCGGTTGATGCGGCGGTTGATGCGGTGGTCGAAGCGGTGGGTTTGGGGCCGTGGGTGCGCCGTGGGTGGTTCGCTTGTTGGGAGCCTCTGATGGTCGCGTCGAAAAGACATCAGGCGGTAGTTGAACAAACAAGGAAGGCTTTGCGGATGGCGGCTTGCGATGCTCTGGATAACTGGCTGGAAAACCAGTTTGAGCAGCGATGGATGCGGCTGGTTTCGAGCTACGGCCCATCAATGATTCCAGGTTGTCCAAATCGCCGAATCCAGATTCGTCATCTTGGTCGGCTCGATTTGGCAACACCATCATTGGTGGCTCGGTGGATGGGTACAGTTCTTCGTCGTGCTCGCCGAAGTCGACATCGTACTCAAACAGATCTTGAAACTGCCCATCGTCAAGATTGTCAATGTAGCGACGGGGCGGTTTGGATTTGCCGTCTGCTTCTGGAGGATCGGATTCTGGAAGGATTCCAACGTTACCCGCCGCAAGACCGGCTCCATACCGCTTGCGAGCAGCAATCGTCAGAGCATCCTTGCCAAACCGCTTCGCCGCGCGAAGGACATGTCGTTTGTAGGTGCCAGCTTCGATCTCGCGAACACATCGCTGCCAATACTGTTGATAGGTATTGTATCGCTGACTGACAGTGTTGAGTTTGAAGCGAAGGGTCGTGTTGCGAACCTGCTTGCGTCGCAACACCCAAAACCGTCGCTCAACGTCTTTGCGAAGCACATACGGTTCGGTTTTTTCGATTCCGATGAAGTACTGTTCGTAGAGAGCGCGGAGTCTTTCGACTCGTTGTTCCAGTTCCTCTATCTCGGTGCCGATGTCGCCAGATTCGGTTGTTGCGATACCTTCCTTCATCGATCTGCCGTTCCGTTCTACAGCGGCGTAATCACGAGATTGTCGAAGCAGACTGGAACCTCCCAATTGTTGAACCCAAAGTGCTCGTGGCCACCGCCTGACAACGGCTCCGAATCCTCATATTTGTGCATTAGGGTATCGTTGACCCACCAAGAAATGGTCTTGCCATCGGTTCTTTCCACACGGAAGCGATACATCTGGCCGGGAACGACCGGTTTCTCACGCTCGGTGTTGGCACCCGGTTTTGTGCGAATCTCCAATCGGTTTGCATCGTGCTCATCGATGCGAGCAAGCACATGGAATGAGTTTTTCCATCCACCGAGGATGGTTAGGTAGCTCGTGGCATTGGTGTATGAAACAGACGTAGCTCCGCTCGCGCCATCACCCCAGTACTCCGCCTTGATGTCGCCATCCTGGGAATCGCTGGTTGCATCGAACTCAATGCGAGCGTTAACGGGAAGGCGACGTCGAAGCCAAATCCCTCGGTTTTTCGCTCCTTTTGCACAGAGCTTTCCCTCTTTGATTGACCACGCCGAGCCCAGACGCAGCCAGTCCAAGCCAATTGCTGTTCGTTCGAACTTATCCTCGAACGTGGTCCTGATTAGCTCTGCTTGCGGCGAAGATTCGGTCCCGTCGGAACTGCCTGACGTCTGTTTTGCGGGGGCGGGTTTCGACGATGCGGGTTTGTTTGAGGTGGCTTTGGTGGATGGTGATTTTGGCGAGGTAGATTTGGGCTTTGACTTGGATTGTGTCGCGGATTCGACAGGTGCTTCACCAGTAGGTTGGCTCGGGACACAAGCTGACGAAGCAATGACCAACGAGATGAAAAAAGTGGCGCAATAGCGGATAGAGTCTGACAGCACGGGGGCATCCTAGCACAGGTGAATTGGTTGTCTGGTTGGATGGAAGTTGTGAAGACTGGGTGCGTTTGCGAGCCATGGCCCAATTTGTGGGACCAGTTTGTGGGACCAGCTGGTGTGCGTTCGCTGATGTGCATTACTGCATCAGCATTGCCGCATCGCGCTGCCGCGTGTATATTGCCCACGCGGCGGCCCTTTTAGCTTGCCGTCGCGATGGCTTCATACGACGCTTTGAGCTTCAAACAATATGCCGAGACCCCATTTCGATCGACGTCAACGAGAACCACAAACCCGCATCAATCACAGGATCCGCGCCGATCCTGTGCGCGTCATCGGCTCTGATGGGGGCATGCTTGGCGTGCTTTCAAATCGAGAGGCAATCCGAGTTGCACAAGAACACGGACTCGACCTTGTGGAAGTCAACCCAAAGGCCGAACCGCCAGTGTGCAAGATCATGGACTTCGGAAAGTTCAAGTACGAAGAAAAAAAGAAAGCAAGCGAGGCCAAACGAAAACAAACCACCGTCGAACTAAAAGAAGTCAAGCTGCGTCCGAAAACAGACGACCACGATCTGGACTTCAAGCTTCGTGCAGCGCGACGGTTCGTTGAGACTGGCAACAAGGTCAAATTCGTAGTCCGGTTTCGCGGACGCGAAATTGCCCACCCCGACAAAGCGCAAGCCCAACTGATTTGGCTGCTCGAGCACCTCGAAGACATCGCCAACGCTGACTCAAAACCAGCAATGGAAGGTCGAACCATGACGGTTCTCGTCTCGCCAAAACCCCAAGTCATGCAGGCAATATCTGCCCAAAGATCCCTGCAAGCCGAGAGCAAACGAAAAGCCCTCAAAGAAGCCAGACTGGCCCAGAAAGACAAAACAGGAACCGCCGCAGCCACCACCGGTGAACCAGGATCTCCTGGAACAACGAGCGACGCGCCTCTCGATGGGACCACCGACGACCGCGAACCTCTGGACGACGATGGGGATGACGACTTCGATGACGACGATCTTGATGATGACGATGATCTCGAAGACGACGATGACGAGGATGACGACGACGATGACGATGACGACGACGAGGATGACGAAAAAAACGACGCCGTCGGCAATCGCTAGCCAGACTCCTCAAGTCTGCGAACACCCCGCAATGTGACACCGCGCCAATAACTGGCGGTTGATCCCATCAATGCAGTCTCCCAACAAGCCAGATAACTCTCACGACTCGCCACCTCAACACAGTGGCAATCGAAATCCCAACCGTCGACCTCTGACCACAATCTCCCTGCTAGTAGGCATCGTGTTCAGCGCATTCGCCATAACCGCCGCGATTGCGCCCAAACTCGTGGCCGCTCTGCTCTCTGAATCCCTGTTTGCGAGAGCACTCGGAGTCACATTCGCAATGGCAGGTGCCATGCTGGCCCGCGTAGCAATCCGAACCGCGTTTGGATGGCGACGAGCCGCTGGTGTGGTGATCGCAGCACCACTAGTTGCGACTGCTATCGTGCTGGTTGTCTCACCGAGTCTCGCCACCTGGTTTCACGACACCGGCCACAAGGTTTTCGTCCCATGGATCTTCGGAATCCCGGCAGTGGGAGCGCTGCTTCTTGGACGCTGGCGAGACCGCTGATGGACTCTTCGCATGGAGCACTGGGCAGAGAAACGCATTGACACTCTTCTCGCCGGAGCCCTGGCGACTGTGATGATGGCAGGGGCAGCTCACCGATTTGCCATCGAGCCGTTGGCCACAGCTATTGCCTCGGGAATCAGTATTCTCACTATCCCACCCGTCGATAGCTCAACAGACGAGTCAACAAACGAGTCAACAAACGAGTCAACAAACGAACAAACACCGCAGCCAACACAACCACCGGCACCATCTCATCACGCCACAGATTCCATCGCATCTCCCTCAACAACATCCCCCTCAACAACATCCAAAACGAAAGCACCTGGTCGCAATCGAACTACATCCACCAAGTCAACTACACCTGACGAAGGAATCCTGGTTCGTCGCAGCAAGGTCAGCGCTGCTGTGGGACTCGGCATTCGCCCTACAGCAACGCCAGTCAGCGAATCCGCGGATCGTCCTGCCGGGCTTCTTGTTCATGGCTGGGGTGCCGCTGGCACCGGGCTTGCCGACGGCGACATCATCACATCTGTCGGTGGAAGACCGCCGTCATCTGTCAGCGATGTGATCTCAGCGGTCGCTGGCGCGTACCGAAGCCAACACAAATCGGTGAGTGGAACAATATGGCGCAACGGCCGCAGCATTGCCGTGACTGTCGAACTTCCCAACACCGATCCTCACATCAGGTGATGCACATCATTCGCGCGGCATACCACCGCTGCTGATCTAGTTCAGTGCGTGTGGGACAGATAGACCCACGCGGTGAGCATAGCGAGAAGAACGAACGCGCTGATGAACAACCTAACAGCCGTCGGATCGGCATCAATACGCGATCTCAGCTCCATCGCCGCACGAGCCACGTGTGGATCCGTTGTTGACGCAGCCAACTCGGGAGCTTGTTTGCGAACAATGTCGTACCTACCCTCGGCAAATGCCGACACCAGCTTGTTCAGCTCCGGATCCCTCGGAAAACTATCGGTAAACGAGAACGAAGGCCCTCGGGTCCGTGCCTTTTTACCATACCAACGGGGCGGAGGCCCTGTTGGTACTACGGAAGCGTCCGACGCAGTCTCCGGCGTCGGCTCCGACGTCGTCGCTGGCATCGTCTCGGACGCAGTCTCTGGCATCGTCTCCGACGCAGTCTCCGTCATCGTCTCGGACGCAGTCTCCGTCATCGTCTCGGGCGCAGTCTCTCGCATTCATCCCAAATAGCATCGAGTTGGGTCATCGACGAGACAATCACCGGCCCATCATTCCCGGATCAACAGACCTGTTGCGAAGGCGAGGCGAACCCGGGCGCTCCCCTGCTTGGGAAACAGAGCAACTCACACCCTCGCAAACGGCGTGGTACACGCCACGTTTTCCGCAACCCAACGCAACATAGGATCCGTCGATGGATCTCTGAACATCAATCGTGGATTCTGCACACACGAAATCCTGTGCCGCGCGTACACGCACCCCAGGCGTGGCATCTGCCGACGTGCAGCCCGTTACATTGGCAAGCAACACGAACACTGCGACTACTGCGACTACCGTGACTCGAATCATCGTTGATTGCTCACTGACTCGGCCTGCTGAAATGCCACTGTCGAAATGCCACTGTCGAAATGCCGGGTCTTTCGCTTGTGAAGATGGTTGGTGTCGGATGATCCATTAGTGATGTGAGCGCGAAGTGGTATCGCTGGATAGTGCTGCTTGTGACTTTTTGGTAATAGAACAATGTCAATCAGCGATGACGTTCGGTAAAGGCCTTCTGATCCTGGCCAGCGTGGCAGCCATCGCGTTGCTCGTCAGGTCTCTGTTGATCGAGCCAGTTCCGTTATGGATCGCAACTGTGGCAATCGCTGGGTACCTGGCAATCGCCATGCTCGGTGTGCTGTTTCCAAGCCTGAACATGTATGCCAACGTGCTATGCGCGGGCCCTCGCGATCTACCCGTGGTTGCGATCACTTTCGATGGGGGACCTCATCCAGTTCACACGCGAAAGGTCCTGAAAATACTCGATCGCGCTGGGGTCAAGGCCACATTTTTTGTGCTCGGCAAGAAGGCCGAGGCGTACCCAAATGCTGTTCGGGAAATACTCTCGCGTGGTCACACAATTGGGATCGGCGGATACGAGTTCCATCGGCGATTGGGTTTCATGACCACCAAGAGCATTGCAGCAGATCTGGACCGCGCGGCACGGCTCATTGAAGACATTGCGGGACACAGACCGACCCTGTTTAGATGCGTCGGCTGGGTGAGCCCGCGACTTTCCGATGCCGCAGCGAAGCTCGACCTCACAATCGTCGGGGCATCGGTTGAAGGAAATGAGTTGGGTAAGATGCCAAACCCGCAAACTATTGTCGCGCGGGTATGCAGAGGCCTGAAACCAGGAGCGATTGTCCGTCTGCATGACTCAGATCTGGGCGACGATGAGCCGCCAGCAGTCGAAGCATTGCCCACAATTCTCGATTATGCGTACAGTCAAGGCTTGGGTTGTGTCGATGTGTTAAAGTTCGCAAATGACTCTGTAGCCCGGCCAGTATCCAATCCGGAAACCACATGAAGAAGTATCTTAGCCATCCATTGTTGATCAGCATTCTTGCCCTTGCGCCACTCGCGTTTGCAACCTCGTCCTGCTCATGCAGCGACGACGCAACGTCGGACCAAACCGACGCCGACACCAACCCTGGCGGCGGAGGCGGCAGCGGCGGCAGCGGCGGAACTGGCGGTGGCGACATCCCAGCGGGTTCCGGAGGCGGTGGTGTTGGTGGCGACGCTGACGTGGCGGAGGATCCCGATGTTGAAACTGGTGGATCGGGCGGTGATGAGAAAGACGAAGGGGTTGACGAGGGACCTGACGAGCCGCCGACCACGGATTGCCTCAAGTCAGTAGGTGCCAATGTGACTGGAACGAATGAATGGACAGATGGCACTGCCAAAGCGACAGTAGAAATTGCCGGGAGGGAAACCTGCGAGCGAACCTACACCATTTCCACAACCGCGCCGCTTCGAAACCCGTCGATACACCCAAATCCGCGAGTGGTTAAAGAGGAGTCTGGCTGGCCCACCCTCCGCAGTGGTCACGACATTCTGGACGCCATCTACGCGCTGACTCTGCTAGAAGTTCGCGAAAACAGTGTGGAATCCATTCACGATTACGGATTCAAAAATGGCGAAAGTGTGTCCTGCAGCGCGGGCGGCTGTTTCGAGACCGGCAGGATATGGAACTACGTCTGGACCCGGGACACTGCATATGCAGTGGATTTAGGACTTGCCGGAATGGATCCAACGCGAAGCCAAAACTCGCTTGAGTTCAAACTGAGTGAACGTCGCAGCGGCGGTGGAATGCAAATCGTGCAGGATACCGGAACGGGCGGTTCATATCCAGTAAGCACAGATCGAGTGGCATGGGCCGTGGGAGCTGCGGAATTACTGCATCAGATGGATGGAGCAAAGAGGGTGACGTTTCGCGGTAAGGCACTTACCGCATTGCGCAACACAATTGCGCACGATCGGGACGTCGCGTTTGATTCAACCGACGGCTTGTATCGCGGCGAGCAGTCGTTCTTGGATTGGAGAGAGCAAACATATCCTGAATGGACCAAATCCGATGTAGTCCATATTGGAATGAGTAAATCCCTAAGCACCAATCTACTGCATTATCGTGCTATTCAGCTTGCATCGGAGCTGTCAGACGAAATCGGTGACACGGCGAATCGAGATCTATTTGCTGGCATGGCAACCAACCTGGCAAATGCTATTCGCAATTCATTCTGGCTTGCTAGCGAGGGTATGTATTCGACTTATTTGACAACCACGCTCGATCAATCTCCGGTCCGAAGATATGATCTGCTTGGATCATCGATGGCAGTGATTTTCGGGGTTGCAACTACCGCACAAGCTGAGAGCATCTTATCGAAATATCCTCATTATGGTCCAGGCGCGCCGGTGGTTTGGCCACAGCAGCAGGAAACACCAATATATCATAATCGCGGCGAGTGGCCGTTTGTCACTGCGTATTGGCTCCGGGCTGCAAAGATTGCTAACAACGATGCAGTCGCGAATAAGATGATGCATGCGCTAATCCGCGGAACTGCGATGAACCTGTCGAATATGGAAAACTTCGAGGCAAGAACTGGGGCTCCTTGGCTCGAAGACGGGGATTTCAGCGGACCTGTTGTCAATTCTGAGCGTCAACTATGGTCGGTGGCAGCGCTGGTGTCGATGGTCCACCACACATTGTTTGGAATTGAAGCCACCGCAGGTGGACTAAAAGTGCGTCCTTATGTGCCAGCCAGTTTCCGAAAAACTGTCTTAGCGGGTAGTAGCCAGGTCGTCCTAAATGATCTGCCATATATGGGAAAACGCATTACCGTAGTATTGCATTTGCCAACCGAAGCAGGCACAGGAGCATTGGGTGTTGGATCTATCAAGCTAAATGGCGACACCGTGACTGGAGACTTCTTGCCAGTTACGTCGCTAAACGATACCAATCAAATCGATGTTGATTTGGTGGCTGGCACAAAGCCCAACTCCACCATAAAGACAGTGTCCGCGACAGACTGGAAGAGTGTATTTGGCCCGAAAACCCCAAAAATAAACTCTGTCGGAGCGGCGGCAACGGGAATTGAACTCAAGATATCAGGACGTGAGGCTGATGATGTGAAATTCCGCGTATTCCGCGATGGATCGGTTGTTGCCGACGATCTTCCTGGGGCTACGTCCGAGTGGACATGGATCGATGATTCACTGAATCCGGATGATTGGAATTCTCCTTGCTATTCGGTAGAAGCCACATTTAGCACAACCGGAACCCATTCGCAGCATTCCAATCCAATGTGTTGGTGGGGAGCAAGTAGCGTCCGTGTCACCGAGATATCAGCGAATGATTTTGTGAATATTGGTGGCGTTAAGGTGAATGAGCACGGACGGTACCATCTTGGAAGCTGGGGCGACGATGGGCACAGAATCACTGTGGAGCATACGCCGACGGTCACTGGGAAATACCTGATCCAGCTTGAATATGGAAATGGAGCTGGACCCATCAGTACCGGAATAACATGCGCAGTGAAGTATGTTGGTGTGGAGGATATGGACGGTTATGTTGTTGTTGGAGGGGGATTCCTGATGATGCCGCATTTGGCAAGTTGGGGTGTCTGGTCTGGATCCAATTTTGTCACAGCAAACCTCGTTGCTGGAAAGAAATACCGTATTACGGTGATGGGAAGCGACGAGGCAGTAAATATGTCATCGTTTGCGCACTTCGTTGACTATACGGCTGGTTCGGGAGGCGCGCAAGTGTTCAATCGAGTAAATGTTGCGCAAATAAAGGTACTAGCGGTTGGGCCGTAATCGAATGAATACCCGTCGATCGAACACAACTGGAACCAACGAAAGTATGTTGGCACTCAGCATCCGCTGTGAGTTTCCAAGCCTCTCGCTCAGTTTCGATCGATTCCGCGGAATTTGCACCGAGATTAGTCCTTGTTTTATAGGAGAGTATGGAGATGGCGCAAATACCGCGTAGTCCTATGTATAAGCCACGCACAAATGGAACCCCAGCATATCCGCGATTGAGCGGGGCGAGGTTGGCAATCGGACTTTCGGCAGGAGTCGCGGTATCGTGTGCTTCGAACCCAATGCCAGAGCCCGCTGGTCCAGTCTATGATCCCAGCCCGAGGGGCGAGGCACCAATGCCCTACGATTATGAGCCCGCCAACTCTGGAAACGCTGATGATGCTGACGATCCACCTCGCGAACCGCAAGCGCCCGAAACGGAGATGAATCTGTAACCGTCGAAGTGCTTCACCACGCGCGAGTTTGGCCAACCGCCCATCCCGCTGTCGAAAAACCGCTGTGTATCATGGAAACACGGCAATTACGTAATAATTGGAGGAACAATGCTTAGGTTGCGCAATTCATGCGAGCGTCCACGATCCAAAAACCGCCGTCCAGAATATCCACGATTGCTGGAAGCTGGTTTGGTCATTGCGTTGGCAACCACCGGGTGCGACGCACCCGCAGCGTCGGCCGAACCCGATGGCGATATGGCACCGGCGTTCGATGCGGCCCAAGATGATGGCGATGGTAATGGTCGACCGAATACTGGCGGTAGTTTCGGTGGTGGGGTGTTCGGTACAATCGGAGTGGGCGGGGCATCGCACGCCGGGAATCCGGGCAATTCCGGTACGGGAGGATATGGAGGTTATCCCGATCCTTACGGGGTCGGGGGTGGCGGTGCATACATGCCAGATGATGGCGGAACTGACAGTGACGAATCTGCGGATTCTGATGAAAACGCCGCGGATGTGGAAGATGAATTCGATCCCCCATGGGGTGGAATGCCACCGCCTGTGTATTGACGGTTGCGCCTGCACTGCAGGTGTGCCACCGCCCGGATACTGATAGTAGTTTGTGCCTAATTCGTCGATTTGGCCTTCGCTGTATTGACCTGCGGTCCCGACGGTGATACCTTGTAGAGTTGTTCGAATAAACGGAGTCATGGTTGATGAAACTATCAATTCTATTTCCAATCGCGCTTGGCATATCCGCTGTTGCCCTCGGCTGCAGTTCTGAATTCGAGCCTGATGCAGAAATTGTAACCCAGGGCGGCGTGTGTTCCCTAGGTATTTGGCCGTACTCGCCCGGTGCCACAAATACGACGGGACCAAATGGCAACAACTACGTGCGTACTGACAACAGTTTTTGCACAAAACACCTTTCGTATCCCGTCGGCCCCGCCGCACCTTTCCCGGCAAGCGCACTTTTCGACGATAGTGTAGTCTTGGCTGACGGTGCCGTTTTTGAAAAAGTGGCGTTAGTTCAGCATTATTACTATTACGGCCGTGACAACTCGATAAGTGATTATTACTACATCCAAATTCGAATCAAGGCGTTTCAGATTACGCTGCAATCCG
>Ga0123356_10002284_pt1 | contig 20650 bp, 15 predicted proteins | sample TergutEmb28metaG_2_FD_92546 | JGI IMG/M metagenome (GOLD analysis project Ga0123356, IMG submission 92546) | Embiratermes neotenicus P3 segment gut microbial communities from Petit-Saut dam, French Guiana - Emb289 P3 | ecosystem: Host-associated > Arthropoda: Insects > Digestive system > Gut ... | reverse complement strand
GCCGGCTGCGGCGCCCGTGTCAGCGAAGCCAGCAGCCGCGGCCCCCGTGCCGGCAGAGAAGCCGGCTGCGGCGCCCGTGTCAGCGAAGCCAGCAGCCGCGGCCCCCGTGCCGGCAGAGAAGCCCGCTGCGGCGCCCGTGTCAGCGAAGCCAGTAGCCGCGGCTCCCGTGCCGGCAGAGAAGCCGGCTGCGGCGCCCGTGTCAGCGAAGCCGGTAGCCGCGGCTCCCGTGCCGACAGAGAAGCCGGCTGCGGCGCCCGTGCCAGCGAAGCCGGCTGCCGCGGCGCCCGCCTCAGGAGAGAAGCCGGCTATAGCGCCCGTGTCAGGAGCGACGCCGGCAAGCGCAGCGCCCGTGTCAGGAGCGATGCCGGCAAGCGCAGCGTCCGTGTCAGGGACGAAGCCGGCAGGCCCAGCGCCTGTGTCCGGGACGAAGCCGGCAGGCGCAGCGCCTGTGTCAGGAGAGAAGCCGGCTGCGACGCCTGCGTCCGCAGCGAAGCCAGCAACCGCGCCCGTGTCAGGAGCGAAACCGGCTGCCGCGGCGCCCATGTCAGGAGCGAAACCGACTGCTGCGGTGTCGGGAGCGAAGCCAGCTGCCGCGGCGTCGGTGTCAGGAGCCAAGCCGGCGGCTGCGGCATCCGTGCCGGGAGCGAAGCCAGCCGCTGCGACACCCGTGCCCGGAGCGACTCCAGCGGTCGGCCCCCCCGCTCCGGCAGCGAAGCCGGCAGGCGCGACCACTGGCGAGGCGACAGCAACCTCTCCCGCGGCTGCGGACCAGTTGACGGGAACCACTCCTTGACTGGGAGCTCTGCGGAGCGCATCTCGCTGCTGATCTACCAGCTGGCCGTCTACAGCGCGGCGCCGCTCATCTGCGCAATATTGCTCTGGCGTGGCCTGCGCGATCGCAGCTACTGGCAGCACTTCGGTGAGCGCTTCGGGCTTGGCAGGCCGCTGGAAGTACCCGGCATCTGGGTGCACGCCGTCTCCGTGGGCGAGGTTCAAGCCTGCGCCGCCCTGGTGCGCAGCCTGAGGCAGCGCTACCCGGACGTGCCGGTGCTCGTCACGACCTTCACGCCCACCGGCGCCGCGCGCGCCCGCACGCTCTTCAAGGAGCTTGCCCAGGTGCGCTATCTGCCCTTCGATCTGCCTGGCTCGGTGTGGCGCTTCTTCGAGCGCGTGCAGCCGCGGCTCGCCATCATCTTCGAGACAGAGCTGTGGCCGAATCTGTATCGCGAATGCGGCCGGCGCCGCATCCCGCTGCTGCTGGCCAGTGCGCGTCTCTCGCCGCGCTCCGTCGGACGCTACCGGCGCCTGGGTGCGCTGTTCAGGCAGACTCTCTCCCAGGGCGTCGTGGTCGCGGCGCAGGGCGAGGGCGATGCGGATCGGTTCCGTACGCTTGGCGCCGATCCGCGCAACATGCACGTGACTGGCAATGTCAAGTTCGATCTGGCCGTACCGCAGGATATTGCCGCACGGGGCCAGCGGCTGCGCCAGCAGTATGCGGCAGGGCGTCCCGCATGGGTTGCCGGCAGCACCCATGCCGGCGAGGAGGAGGCGGCGCTGCAGGCACACCGCGAAGTGCTCAGGTCGCACCCGCGCGCGCTGCTCGTGATCGCGCCGCGTCACCCGCCCCGTTTCGGCGAAGTGGCCGAGCGGATACAGGGCTCAGGGTTGCGCTTCATCCGCAGGTCAGCTCCCGCGGCCCCTGACACGGCGGCGGCCGAGGTGCTGTTGCTTGACACTCTGGGCGAGCTGCTCGATTTCTATGCCGCCGCCGACCTGGCCTTTGTTGGCGGCAGCCTGGTCCCGATCGGCGGACACAACCTGCTCGAGCCCGCTGCCCTGGGGGTTCCCATACTGACGGGCCCCAGCAACTTCAACGGTGAGGAGGTCGCGCGCCTGCTGATATCCCGCGGCGCCGCCGAGATCATCCGCGACTCGGGCGAGCTCGGTGCGCGTGTTGCCGCGCTGCTTGGCGAGCCCGACACGCGTCGTCGCATTGGCCAGCAGGGACGCGCTTGCATCGAGGCCAACCGCGGCGCGCTGCTCAGGCTTCTGGAGCTGATCGAACCGCTGCTGGCGCGGTAGGTGGTTGCCCGACTGTGACCTGACTCTGGCCGGCTCGGGCCTGTTCTGGGGCCTTGTGCGCTGCCTGCCATACCGCCTTAGCTCGCTGTCAGCACCGGAAGCGAGCTAAGGCAGCAGCTGATGCGCGATCAGCATCGCGCTCAGCGTCCCCGCGGGTCCCTCCCGGCTGGCTGGGGCGTGCCGTCGGGCGGCCGCACCGTCTGAGGATTGATCGGTACCTGCGGTACCGGGGTGCCCGGTGGTGGGGTCAAGGACTCGGGTGTTGGTGAGGCGGACGGTGTGGTCGGTGCGCGGGTGTTCAGCCAGCTGTTGATCTGGGCCAGCTGCGCCTGGTCGAGGTTACCTGCGGCGAGCCGCAGCATGATCATGCTGTTGATGTAGTCGTAGCGAGCGGTGGAGTAGTCGGTCTGCGCCTGCACCAGCGCCTGCCGTGCATTCAAGAGATCCACCGCCGTGCGCGTGCCCACCTCGTAGCCTGCCTCCGTGGCCTTCAGCGCGGTCTGGCGGGACTCGAGCGCCTGACCCAGCGCCTGCACGTGTGCGATGCCGCTGATGACGCCGAGATACGCATCGCGCGCCTGGCGCTCGGTGGCGCGCGAGCTCTGCACGACGGCCTCCTTGGCTGCGATCCACTGGTACTGCGCTTGACGCACTTGAGACTGCGTCAACCCGCCGCTGAAGATCGGAACGGTGACCTGCAGGGAGATCTGCTTGTCGCCGTAGTTGCTGCGCACACCGTTCAGCGGCGCATTGACCCCCGTGAGGGTCTCATCGCCGAGGCTGCCCTGGAAGGTTCGACTCGCAACGATATCCACCGTGGGGAGATGGCCGCCGAAGGCAACATGCACCTTGTCCCGGGCGATGTCCGCAGCGAGCCGGCTCGCGATCAAGGTCAGGTTCTGCTCCATGGAGATCTCGACCCAGCGGTCCTGGCTCGCCGGGGAGGGCATGCTGAGCGGCATGTTAGCGCCCGGCTTCGACAGGGAGTCATACTTCTGGCCGGTGATCTCCTCGAGCTGGTCCTCGGCGGTGGCGAGCGTACGTTTCGCGGCGATGACCGCCGCCGCAGCCGTGTCGCGCGAAGCCTTGGCCTCCTCCACGTCGGTGATGGGGATCAGCCCCACCTCGTAGCGCTTGTCGGCCTGATCGAGCTGCCGGGAGATGGCCTCCAGAGAGGCCTGCTGCGCATCCAGACCGTCCACGGCCGAGAGGACGTTGAAGTAGGCCTGGGAGAGTCGCTGGATCAGGTTCTGCTCCGCCGCCTGGTAGGTGGCCTCGGCCTGTGCCACCTCGCTGCTCGCTTCCTTCAAGGTCATCCAGTTGGTCCAGGAGAAGACGTTCTGGCGCAGGTTCAGCGCCCATTGCTGCTGGGTGACGTTTTGCGTCTCCTGGTATGGGAACAACAAGAACGAGGTCGCCCCCGTGTTTGGGTTCGTCACAGGGTAAGGCGTGTCCTCGAGGTAGGACTGGTGGTCGTGGACGACCGAGGCCGTTCCGTTCACCTGCGGCAGGAGCGCTGCGAGCGCTTGCGGCTTCTGCTCGCGCGAGGCGCGGCGGGTGGCGTCCGCCTGCCGGATCTGCGGGTCACTGTGCACGGCATCCTGGAACACCTCCAGAAGGTCCTTCGCCTCCGTAGCGCGGCAGATGAGCGCGAGCAGGCATGCGAGAGTGCGGGCTGAGGCACGGTCCATGAAGGTTCTCCCCTTGCGTTTTAATTGAGTTCTAAGGCTTCGGAGCTTCGATTCTAGTGATGCAAATCACTATGCCACCAAGCTCAAGCCCGCACGTAGCCACCTCAGCTCACGCCGGGCTCGCCGCACCGAATGTGAAGCTAGAACGTGAATGCCGGCAGGTGGCTCGCGTTCACAAGGGGATCGATCACAGTCTCGAACAGGCTCTCGGTGCTCCAGGCTGACTCGCCGGTGCGTCGGATCAGCTTGGCCTGCATGAGCGGAGGCTCGCCCACCACGACAAAGAGCCGGCCACCGAGTGCCAGCCGCCGCTCGAAGGAGCGCTCGTCCGCAGCAGGTGGGAGCGCGAGGAAACGGTTGCTTGCGGCATCGCGCCGCTGCTCGAGCAGCTCATCGTCGATCGGCAGCGAGGCCGTGACGGCGATCGCGTCGTAGCGCGTGCCGGCGTCGTGTTGCCTGGCGTCGGCGTTCACGATCTCGACATTCTCGAGGCCGAGCGCGGCGAGGTTGGCGCGCGAGGCTTCCGCGAGCTCCGGGAAGATCTCAAGCGAACGTACCTGCCGTGCGGATGCCGCCAGACACGCCGTCACGAACCCCGAGCCTGCCCCGATCTCAAGCACCTGCTCGTTCCCCTTGAGCGCCAGCGCCTGCAGCAGGCGACCGACAACCGAGGGTCGCAACATGTGCTGCTCCCGCGCCAGCGGCACCTCCACATCGGCATAGGCCAGGTAGCGGTGCGACTCGGGAACGAAGCGCTCGCGGGGGATATTGCGTAGCACCTCCAGCACGCGCTCATCCAGTACGTCCCAGGCGCGTACCTGTTGCTGGATCATCTGCTCGCGCGCATCGACAGTCAGCATTCACCTCTCTCCCGCTTTTGGACTTGAGCCACCTGTAGGAACGGGCGCAGAAGTTAAGGGTTTTCCGCCGCGATGCCAAGCGATCTTGCGGCAGGATATGGTGAAAAGGCGGCGGGTCGAAGCCGGCTCGCGCTATGCTTCCTACGCAGGTCTGCTTTCCTTCGGGGCAGGACTTTAGGCGAGCGGGGCGCAGAGGCGCAGCCAAGCCCACAGGGACCTTCCGAGAATCTCTCGATGCCGACCGCTGGGCTCCTGGGCCTCCTGTTTGCAATCATCGTGGCGCTCGCCTGGGGGCTCTACTGGCATTCGCGTCTGCGCCGCGAGCTGGATCGGATCGAGGAGCTCGCGCAGCAAGTCTACCGGCTCGCACCCGGCCAGTCGCTCGAGGCGAGCGGCGAGGGCCCGGGCATCGCGGCGCTGGTGCGGGCCGTCAATCAGCTCGTGGCGCGCGCAGAGCGTTCCGAGCACGCGGCGGCAGAGCTCGCCCCGCAGCTGCTCGCGGAGCTGGGCGATCGCATTCACGAGGCCGTGCTCGTGCATCGGGACGTGATCCTGTATGCGAACCGGCAGTTCGCACGACTGGTCGGCATCGAGAGCACGGCGCTGCGGGGCCGGTGCCTGGCGGACCTCGTGCCGGTGGACTACATGGAGCTCGTCACGCAGAACATCCGCCGCCGCCTGGCGGGCGAGGCGACCCCCGAGCGCTACGAGCTCGAGGTGCTGGGCGCGCAGGGTCCGCCGACTCGCCTGGAGGTGAGCTGCGCCGTGATCGCCTACGAGGCGGCGAGCGCACTGCTGATCACGGGAGTGGAGATCATCCCGACGCTGGCCTTGCCTGCGCTGCAGCCGCCGGGCACCGCGCGCCCTTCCCTGCATCTGCTCACACTCGACTGCCTCACCGAGGCAGTCATCACCACCGATGTCGCAGGCCTCATCACCTACGCGAATCCCGCCGCAGAGCAGCTGATCGGCAGTGCGGCCAGCCAGCTCCTCGGCAGGACGCTCGCGAACGTCGTCGGTCTGGTCGATGAGACGGACCGGGCGGGGCTCATTGATCCGGTGCGCCTGGCGCTGCGCGGCAGTGCAAGCGCAGGCGTCGCCAGACGGGCGCTGCTGATGTCGCGGGCCGATTTCAGCGAGCGCTCGATCGAGCTATCGGCCGCGCCGCTGCGCCAGGACGACTCCGAGCTCGCCGGGGCTGTGGTGCTGCTGCGCGATGTGACCGACCTTCGCGGGCTGGCGCGGCAGATGTCTTACCAGGCGACGCACGATGGGCTCACCGGGCTCGTCAACCGCGGCGAGCTCGAGCGGCGGCTCAAGGATGCTATCGACAGCGGCCACCGCGGCCAGGGCCCACACCTGCTGTGCTATCTCGATCTGGATGGCTTCAAGCTGGTCAACGATACGAGCGGCAGCCATCTGGCAGGCGACAGCGTGCTGCGCGAGATCGCCAAGCTCCTGCGCGCCGCGGTGCGCGACAGTGACACCGTCGCTCGGCTGGGCGGAGATGAGTTCTGCTTGCTGCTCACGGGGTGCCCCCTGGAGAAGGGCCGCCAGATCGCCGAGGATCTGTGTCGCGAGGTGGCTCAGCATCGCTTCACGTGGCGTGAACGGATCTTCAACATCGGCGTCTCGATCGGACTGCTCGAGATCTGCCGCGAGAGCGGCACGGTCGAGGAAGCGCTCGCGGCCGCCGACTCTGCCTGCTACATCGCCAAGCGCCAAGGCTCAGGACAGGTCGTCGTGTACTCATCGCGCGATGAGATGCGCGCGCGGCACACTGGCGAGATCCAGTGGCTGCAGAGGCTGCAGGGGGCGCTGCGGGAGGATCGGCTCCAGCTCTACCAGGAGCCCATCCTCGCCTTGAGCGGCGAGGGCGATGGCGGGCCCGCGCTGGAAGTGCTCGTGCGGCTGCAGGGCACGCACGATATGCCGCCCTCGGAGCTGCTGCATGCCGCGCAGCGTTACAAGCTGATGGGCCGCATTGATCGCTGGGCCGTGCACACCGCGCTCGCAGCCATCGGGCGCGGGGCCGTGCCCCTGCCGCAAGCACGCAGCGTGGCGATCAACATCTCGGGGCAGACGCTCGAGGATGCGCAGTTCCTGGACTTCGTGGTCGAATGCTTCGATGCAAGCGGGGTGTCCCCGGGCCAGGTCTGCTTCGAGATCCCCGAGCGCGCCGTGGCGGACAACCTCGAGCAGGCCCGTCGGTTCGCCCGTGCGCTGCAGGGGATGGGCGGTCGGTTTGCCCTGGATGACTTCGCCGCGAACGCCTCGCTCGCAATTCTGAAGTATTTACCCCTTGATTATGTCAAGCTCGATGCCAGCCTGGCGCGCCAGCTGGCCGGCGATCCGGTCAACCAGACGCTGGTCAGCTCGGTGATCAAGCTGGCGCGCAGCCTGAAGTTCAGGGTGATCGCCCAGGACATCGAGGATGAGGCGGCGCTGGAGATGGCGCGCAGCCTGGGAATGGACTACGTGCAGGGCCACGTGGTGGGGGCGCCGCAGCCGCTGCCGCAGGGCCCCGCCGTTGGCGGGTCCTGAAGCGCACCCGGCGTGGGCCCGATGAGCGGCGCGCACAATTCTTGAGGTTCCCTCCGGCTCCTGACAGGGTGCCGCAGCAACAATGCGCCTGCTGGAAAGATCCCATGCGGATCAATCACTTGTGCCATGCGCGAGGGGCCTTCTGGTGCATCTGTAGTGTTGGTCCAACGCAGGGTCGGGTGATACAGATGGTTGCAAACAGTGCAAGCTGGATGCAGCCGTGGTAAGAAGACATCCCGTTTAGCACGAGAGCGACGGGTCCAGTCGCTCGCAGCGTATGCAGCTTGCCCGTATCTGGCGTGAGCATTTGGCCGCCGGCTGTCCGAATGAGCTCGCCGGCGTAGAGATTGCCGGCAGCGATGCACGCACCCTGGATGCGGAGATCAGCGCGTGTGTGAGCGCCCTGCTGTGCCGGTCCATGACCGTCGACGAGCGCATTGAGAGGCGCCTGTCGGATATCAGCAGCGCCCTGGCCAACAAGCAGACCGAGGCGAATGAGCCCGTGGCTGCTTACTGTGCGAGCCTCAACAAGCTTGTGAGCGCGCTGCTGCTGGAGTCACGGACGGCACGCCCCGCCTCCCCGGTCGACTGAGAGTCTCGCCATGCATCTCGCATGGCGCGCTGCACCCACGCGCGTCGTTCCCATGCGTGCGCCGCACGAGCGTAAGCGCAGCGGCCTATCGAAGCTCAAGCGCCGCTGTTGCACTGACCCGCGCCCACTTGCCGAGTGCTAACCCCGTGCTAATGTAAGCACGGAACTTGCTGTGCCTCATTCACGGCGCTGCGATGAGGTCGCAAAGCGCGTGAGCGACTAGAGGGTGTGACGATGGAGGACCTGCCCAGAGCCGAGGTCCCGCTCAGGGTGCTCGTGGTGGATGATCAGGCCGATGCGGCGGATGCCATCGCCTTCATGCTCTCGATGATGGGCCACGATGTGCACACCGCATACAGCCCGCGCGAGGCGTTCGAGAAATTCCGCCAGCTGCGCCCCGCGGTGGTGTTCATGGACATCAGCATGCCCGAGCTTTCGGGGCTCGAGGCGGCGGCACGCATCCGCTCGATGCCCGACGGTACCTCGACGACCATCATCGCGCTCACGGGCCTGGGCCACGAAGCCGATCGCCGCCGTTCACGCGAGGCCAGCATAGACCATCATCTGGTCAAGCCGGCCTCGCCCATAGTGATTCACCGGCTGCTCAGCAATATCGTGGGCTGAGTCCGCCCGGCTCCTACAGTTTCTGCACCAGCAGCAGCGCGACGATGTTGATGATCTTGATCAACGGGTTGATCGCCGGGCCTGCGGTGTCCTTGTAGGGATCGCCCACGGTATCACCGGTGACCGCGGCCTTGTGCGCCTCCGAGCCCTTGCCGTCGAAGTGCCCTTCCTCGATGTACTTCTTGGCGTTGTCCCAGGCTCCCCCACCGGTGGTCATCGAGATCGCGACGAACAGCCCGGTCACGATGGTGCCGATCAGCAGTCCGCCGAGCGCCTTGATGCCCTCCTCGGTCCCCAGCAGCAACCTCACCACGACCACGAGCACGATGGGCACGAGGATCGGTAGCAGCGAGGGCACGATCATCTCGCGGATGGCGGCGCGGGTCAGCAGGTCCACCGCGCGCGAGTAATCGGGCTTGGCAGAGCCATCCATGATCCCCTTGATCTCTTTGAACTGACGGCGGACCTCGTTGACCACGGAGCCGGCCGCGCGGCCCACCGCCTCCATCGCCATGGCGCCGAAGAGATACGGCACCAGGCCGCCGATGAACAAGCCGACGATCACGGCCGGATCGGCGAGCGAGAACTGCACCTGTCCGTGGCCGGCGGACTGCAGGTTGTGCTGGTAGTCCGCGAACAGCACCAGGGCCGCCAGACCCGCCGAGCCGATCGCATAGCCCTTGGTCACTGCCTTGGTCGTGTTGCCCACCGCATCGAGCGGATCGGTGATGTCGCGGACCTGCTTGGGCAGACCCGCCATCTCAGCGATCCCGCCTGCGTTGTCGGTCACTGGCCCGTAGGCATCCAGAGCCACGATCATTCCCGTCATCGATAGCATGGCAGTGGCGGCGATCGCGATGCCGTAGAGGCCGAGGCCGATGTGGTGGCTCTCGGCCAGGTAGTAGGAGCTCCAGATCGCCAGACATACCGCGATCACCGGCAGGGCCGTGGACTTCATGGAGACACCGAGCCCGGCAATGATGTTGGTCGCATGCCCGGTCTGCGAGGCTGCCGCGATGCCGCGCACCGGGCTGTACTCGGTCGCGGTGTAGTACTCCGTGATGTAGATCATCGCCGCGGTGAGGGCGAGCCCGACCAGGGCACAGCCGTAGAGAGCCCAGAGCTCGTTCGGCATCAGCCACCGGGTGATGAAGTAGAACGCGACCGCCGAGACGATCCCGGACACGATCACCCCCCGGTAGAGGGCGTTCATGATCTTGCCGCCCTCGCGGGCACTGACGAAGAAGGTGCCGATGATCGAGGCGATGATCGAGGCTGCCCCGAGGGCCAGCGGGTAGATGACCGCGGACTGCCACGCGGCCTCACCCTGATCGGCGAACAGCAGGCCGCCGAGCAACATGGTTGCAACCAGGGTGACGGCGTAGGTCTCGAAAAGATCCGCCGCCATGCCCGCGCAATCGCCCACGTTGTCCCCGACATTGTCGGCGATGACCGCGGGGTTGCGCGGGTCATCCTCGGGGATGCCCTCCTCGACTTTGCCCACTATATCCGCGCCCACATCGGCCCCCTTGGTGAAGATCCCGCCGCCCAGGCGCGCGAAGATCGAGATCAGGGAGCCGCCGAAGGCGAGCCCGACCAGGGCGTGCACCGCCTCGCGCGGCCCGATGATCTGACTGAGGAGCGAGTAGTAGCCGGCCACGCCGAGCAGGCCCAGGCCCACGACGAGCATGCCGGTGATGGCCCCGGCCCGGAACGCCACCGCGAGCGCGGGATTCAAGCCGGCGACGGCGGCTTGCGCAGTGCGCACGTTGGCCCGCACCGAGATGTTCATTCCGATGTAGCCGGTGAGACCGGAGAGGATCGCCCCCAGGGCAAAGCCCAGGGCGGTCGGCCAGCCGATCGAGAAGCCGAGCATCAGGAACAACACGATCCCCACGATGAAGATCGTGCGATACTGACGATTGAGGTAAGCCCGCGCGCCAGCCTGGATGGCCGCTGCGATCTCCTGCATGCGAGCGTTGCCCGCAGGCAGCCGCAGGATCGAGGTCATCTGGAACACACCGTACAGCACGGCCAGCACGCCGGCCACAATCGCAAGCCACAGCCACAACGTGGCATCCATCATCATCCCGGTACCTCCGCCCCGAAGCCTTATTGAAAGTCTCTCTTTTGCGCACCACGACGCTTGGCTGTCGCGCCGACGCAAAGGTCGCGCACTATAACATGCGCAGTCGCCCATCACGCGAAGGCGTGCGCGGGCACTGCGCTGCGGCGCCGGAGCGCTTCAGGACTTGCTGAGCCGGAATTCTGTCGCAAGCTTGCGAGGAACCGCCACTGCCTTGATACGTACGTAGGATGGCAGCCCGTTCTCGTAGGGCGGGTACGCCTCGCCCGCCACGAGCGGCTGCAGGTACTCGCGGCAGGCCTGCGTGATGCCGAAGCCATCGGCGGTGATGTATTCGCGCGGCACCTTCTTTTCCTTGTTCGCCACCTCGGCGAGCGGCACGTGGCCGATCTCCCAGCGGTAGGGCCTGGAGGTCTTGCGGATGATCGTCGGCATGACAGCGTTGACGCCCTGGACGGCGAACCTCACCGCCGCCTCGCCGACCGCATAGGCCTGATCGACATCGACCTGGGAGGCGATGTGCCGGCCCGCGCGTTGCAGGTAGTCCGCCACCGCCCAGTGGTGCTTGTAGCCATGGGCCTCGCGGATCATGTTGGCCACAACTGGTGCGACGCCTCCGAGCTGCGTGTGTCCGAAGGCGTCCAGGGTCCCCGCCTCTGCCAGAAAGCGGCCGTCGGCATACGCGGCGCCCTCGGAGACGACGATGACGCAGTAGCCGTAGCTGCGCACGCACTGCTGCACCCGTTCCAGGAATGCCCGCTGTTCGAACGGCACCTCCGGAAACAGGATGATGTGCGGCGGCTCGTCCTGGTTCGCGCCCGCCAGTCCGCCGGCCGCGGCGATCCACCCGGCGTGTCGGCCCATCACCTCGAACACGAAGACCTTCGTGGAGGTGCGCGCCATGGAGGCGACATCGAGGGCCGCCTCGCGCGTTGAGACGGCGACGTACTTCGCCACCGAGCCGAAGCCCGGGCAGCAGTCCGTGTGTGGCAGATCGTTGTCCACTGTCTTGGGCACGCCCACACAGGTGATCGGATAGTTGACCGACTCGCCGAGCTGCGCGACCTTCAGGGCCGTGTCCATCGAGTCGTTGCCGCCGTTGTAGAAAAAATAGCCGATATCGTGCGCGCGAAATACCTCGATCAGTCGCTCGTACTCGGCGCGGCTTTGCTCGATGCCATGCAGTTTGTAGCGTGCGGACCCGAATGCCCCCGCGGGCGTGTGCTTCAGCCCCTGCAAGGTCGCCGGGCTTTCCTGGCTCACATCGATGAGATCCTCCGTGAGGGCGCCAATGATGCCGTCACGTCCGGCGTAGATCTTGCCGATGTGCTGCGGGTGCTTCATGGCTGTCTCGATCACGCCACAGGCCGAGGCGTCGATGACCGCCGAGACCCCACCGGACTGCGCATAGAAGGCATTTCTGAGCATGCTCGTTGCCTTGATCCAAAGAGGTGAAGACAGACTAAGGAATGTTGGTGCGAGAGACGTGCCGGGCCGTATTATACGCGCCCCTGCCAGCAGCTCCCCGCTTGGGGCGAGTCATCCTGCGCAGGTGGCGTCGGGTCCGATTCTGGCTACGCGAGCGCTCAAGGAACCTTCAGGGCAGGCCGCGCATGCGGGGTCATCCCCTGCAGCCCTTGAAGCCCGGCCGGGTCCAGTTTGACCTGGGTCGATGCGGCCGGTAACGTTTGCGCCCTTTCGCGCACTTATTCTCAAACAGGTTGCATCGCTAAAATCATGCGCATCGTTTTGCTGGGGCCACCGGGGGCGGGCAAGGGTACCCAGTCACAGCGTCTCGTCGTGCGGTACGGCATCCCGCAAGTCTCTACCGGCGACCTGCTGCGCGCCGCCCGGAACCAGCCCACGGAGCTGGGGCGCAAGGTCAAGGAAGCCTACGACCAGGGCAAGCTCGTCGAGGACGGCATCGTGCTCGGGCTGGTCCGGCACCGGCTGGCAGAGCCGGATGCCCGGCCGGGCTTCATCCTCGATGGCTTTCCGCGCAACCTTGCGCAGGCCGAGGCGACGGAGCAGCTCCTCACGGAGACCTCCGGGCCGCTGGACGCGGTCGTGCAGCTGCAGGTCGATAACCGCGAGCTGATCCGCCGCATCGCCGGTCGCCGCACGTGCGCGGGCTGCGGCCGGGTATTCAATGTCCTCACCTCGCCGCCCAAGGACGGTGAGCGGTGTCCGAAAACCGGCGCGTCTCATGACCTCATCCAGCGCCCCGACGACGACGAGGCTACGGTAGCCGCCCGTCTCAAGGTGTACGACGAGCAGACGAAGCCCCTCATCGATTTCTACCGCAAGCAGGGCCTGCTCCGGGTCATCGATGCCGAAGGAGATGTCGATGAGGTGACGCGACGGCTCGAGGCAGCGCTCGCCGGGCTCGGTACGGTCGCAGACGGCGCGGCACCCGAGCCGCAGGTGCGCCACCGCAAGGCGCCCGACAGCGTGTCGGTGCGTGAGTCTCGAGGGATCGCCGTCCGCAAGCCGCGCGGTACTGCCACCCCCAAGAGGCGCGGCACCGCCATGCGCAAGAGGCGCGGCACCCTCACCCGGAGCAAGAAGAGAAGCGCGAAGAGGAAGGTGGCCGCCCGCACGAAGCCATCAGCCAGCCGGCGCCTGCGCGCCAGACGATCTGCGATGGACTCGAGGCGTACCCGCCTCCGGGCTGGCGGGACACAGACGGCAGCGAGCAAGCCGGTGCGCAAGCGCTCGCGCCGCAAGGCCGTCACGGCCTCGGCATTGAGTCGCAAGCGGGCTGGCAAGCGCGTCGCGGTGAAGGCCGCCAAGCGCGCACGGGTCACGCGGGGCAGCACCGGGCGCGTGGCAGCGCGCCGCATGAGCCGCTCACAACGCCGCGCGCGCAGCTGAGCACCGAGGCGAGCGCACGGGGCTCGCGAAGTGGCTTCACCAGCCGGCCGCGCGGTCTCGAGGCAGATGGCGCGGGCTGGTGGGGCGCGCGACGCCGCGAGCCGGGCAAGATGCAAGAGCTCTCAAAGGTCGCCGGGTGCTCGCGCGCGTACATCCTGCGCGATAGCTGCCTGGCGCCGGACTATTCCACTCGCGGTGCCATGCGCGGCAACATAACAGTGAACGTTGCACCGCGGTTCAAGCCAGCGCTGCTGGCCGTGACCTCCCCGCCATGCAGCTCGACAAACCGCTTCACGAGCGCGAGCCCGACCCCGAGCCCCGGGGAGGGGTGCGGCTCGGAAGTCTCGGCACGCCAGAAGCGCTCGAACACGAACGGCAGGCGCTCGCTTGCTATCCCGGTACCGGTGTCCTCGACCACGATCCGGCACTGGGCGCCGACAGCCTGGACAGTGATGCAAGCGCGCCCGCCCAGGGGCGTGAACTTGATCGAGTTGGCCAGCAGATGCCACATGACCTGCTGCAGTCGCTGCGGGTCACCGAAGACCTGGCACCCGGCGCACATCAAGTGCTTCTCCAGATGCACACCCTTGCTGTGCGCCGCCGGCTTGAGCACCTCGAGGACCGCCTCCGCGATCTCGCAGACATCGGTCTCTTCCGGATCGACGCGGATCTTGCCGCTGCGCAACGCGGCCAGGTCGAGGAGGTCATCGACGATGCGCGCGAGCATCCGCGCATTGCGTGCGATCGTCCGGCTGCCGTCCTGCGCCTCCTCGGCACCGAGCCGTCCGAGCTGCAGGAGGCGCGAGCAGTCGAGTATGGCGTTCACGGGCGTCCGCAGCTCGTGCGCCAGGGTTTCGAGAAACTCGTCTTCCAGCTGCTGCGAGCGGGCCACTGCGACAGGCGCGAGGTGCTCGCTTGCGAGCAGGGCGTTGAGGGGGTAGCCGGATTCTCCCATCAGGCAACGATAGCAAGTCGAGCCCCGCAAGGCATGCAGGGTCGCGCTGCTCACCGGCCGATCCTGCAGCGCACCGTGCGCGGTGCGTGCTCTACAGCGCTGCCAGCAGTCGCTCGCCGACGATCACGCGCCGCCAGCCCTTGAGCACGGCGGCATCCTGGCGGCCCTCCGCGAGCTTCTCGAGGTCACGGCGTGTGGCGAGCACCTCGGGACTGAGCCCCAGCTCCGCTGCTATCGACTGATTCAGAGTGGCCAGCTGCTTGATGCGGCTGGTCTTCACGGGGTCGGGGCGCAAGCGGTTCGGCATTGCAGGCGGGGGGTCGGGAATCTGCGCGGCATTGATGCAGGCGAGGATCTCCTCGCCGCAGCTCTTCACCAGGCCCGGGGGGAGAGCGGCCACGCTGGCCAGCGAGGGGAGGGACCGGGGCACGCGCACCACGATCTCGCGCAGGGCCGCGTCATCCAGTATCCAGCCCCGCGGCCGGTTGCGTCCCGCAGCCCGACGTTCTCGCCAGGCTGCCAGCTCGCGGGCGAGCCGGGTGCGGGCCGGGTCCAGGGCACCGAGCCCCTTGACACGCGTCCACGCCTGCTCGGGCTGCATCGTGAAGCTACGCTCATCGGCGAGCGCTGCGAGCTCCTCGGCCAGCCAGCCCAGCCGACCCAGCTTCTCCAACCGCTCCGCGAGCTGCGACTGCAAGGGTACGAGGAAGCGCACGTCATCGAGCGCGTACTCGATCTGCTCCGCCGACAGCGGGCGGTGCGACCAGTCGGTGCGCGTGTGCGTCTTGGCAAGCTCCTGTCCGAGCAGCCGGCGCACCAGGTCGGCATAGCCGATCTGCGGCGGGAGGCCGACGAGCGCGGCCGCAATCTGCGTATCAAAGACCGGCCGCACCACACCCCCGATCGGCAACAGCACCTCGATGTCTTGCCGCGACGCATGCATCACCTTGGTGACCGTCGTAGCGGTGAGAGCGTTCGCTAGCGGCGTAAGATCGCTCAAGGACAGCGGGTCGACGCACACCGCGTCGCTTCCGGCCGACAGCTGCAGCAGACACAGCTGCGCGCGATAGGTCCGCTCGCGCAGGAACTCGGTGTCGAGACCCACGTGCTCCTGCGTCGCAAGATGCACGGTGAGCTCTTCAAGCGCTGCGGATGTCGTGACGATGCGTTGCAACGGGTGTGAGGTGTGACCTGTACAATCCGGCGCCCCATTATGCGAGGCGTGGCGCCCCACCGAAAGACATGACGGAGCTCATCCAGCTCTTCACGCAAATCGCGCTGCTGCGGCGCGGCCCCCAGGACGTACCTGCCTCGACGCTGCTCCTCGTCATCAGTGTGCTTGGCTATTCGGCGGTGAACGTCATCGTGTTCAGCATGCTGCCGACGGTCGCGGGCTGGCCCCCACGCCTGGCCGCGGATGTGCTCTTCACGGATGTGCTCTTCACGCTCGGCTGGTACACCGTGCTGCTGCATCTGGTGGGGCGCCCCGAGCGCTTTCTGCAGACCGTCACCGCGGTGTTCGGCTTCCAGACCGTGCTGTCTCCGCTGCTCAGGCTCGCCGAGTGGCTGGTGCGACGCTTCGCGCAGGACAGCATCTGGCAGCTGCCCGTGACCGTGATACTGCTTGCAGTGGTCGTCTGGTCCATCGCCGCGAACAGCCACGTCGTGCAGGCGGCTCTGGAATGGTCCGGCCTCGCCAGCCTCGGCATTGTGATTCTCGAGCTGATCGTTGGAGGGATGGTGCTTGGGGCACTCTTCCCGGGCCCATAGGTCGGCAAGCGCCATGCACGTTCATATTCTCGGCATCTGCGGCACTTTCATGGGTGGCGTCGCCGCCCTGGCCAGGGCGGCCGGCCATCGAGTCACGGGCTCCGATCAGCATGTCTACCCGCCGATGAGCACACAGCTCGAGGCGCTCGGGATCCCCGTGATCGAGGGGTTCGAGGCGGCGCAGCTCGCGCCCGCGCCCGATGTCGTGGTCGTCGGCAACGTCATGAGACGCGGGCATCCGGTCATCGAGGCCTTGCTCGATGCAGGTCTCCCCTATACCTCCGGACCCGAATGGCTGTCGCGGGAGGTGCTCAAGGGGCGCTGGGTCCTCGCGGTTGCCGGTACGCACGGCAAGACCACGACCTCCTCGCTCCTGGCTTGGATTCTCGAGCACGCAGGCCTCACTCCTGGGTTTCTGATCGGGGGTGTACCGGCGAACTTCGATGCCAGCGCCCGCCTGGGTGCTGGGCCCTTGTTCGTGCTCGAGGCCGACGAGTACGACAGCGCCTTCTTCGACAAGCGCGCCAAGTTCGTGCATTACCGGCCGCGGACGGTGATCCTGAACAACCTCGAATATGACCACGCTGACATCTATCCGGACGTGGCCTCGATCCAGCGTCAGTTCCATCACCTGGTGCGCACCGTACCCGGCCGCGGACGCATCATCTGGAACGCGCTCGATGCACGGCTTGCGGCCACGCTCGAGATGGGATGCTGGACGCCGCTGGAGGGGTTCGCGCACGAGAGCGGCGCCGCGGCGGGCAAGGCTCTCTGGAGTGCCCGGCCGGCGGCCGGCGTCGCTGACTACTCCTCGTTCGAGGTGCTCGAGCGTGACCAGCCGCGCGGGACCGTGAGCTGGTCGCTCCTCGGGGCACATAACATGGAGAACGCGCTGGCCGCGATCGCCGCGGCGCGCCACGCCGGAGTCACCGTGGAGCAGGCGATCGATGCGCTGCAGAGCTTCGCAGGTGTCGCGCGCCGCATGCAGCTGCGCGGGGAGGTGAACGGCATCCGGGTGTACGATGACTTCGCGCATCACCCGACCGCGATCGCGACGACACTGGATGGCCTGCGTCGCCGGGTGGGGCGCGCGAGGATTGTTGCTGTGCTCGAGCCACGTTCCAACACCATGCGCATGGGCGTGCACCGGGACACCCTGGCGGCCTCATTCGGCGCTGCGGATGAGGTCTGGCTCTACACACCGGCGAATCTGGGCTGGGACGCAGGAGCCGTCCTCGCTGCCCTGGGTGCGCGCGGGCATGGTAGCCAGGACATCGAGGCCCTCGCGCGCGAGCTCACCGCGCGGCTCAAACCCGGGGATAACGCCCTCATCATGAGCAACGGCGGCTTCGGCGGCCTGCATGCCAAGCTGCTGGACGCGCTGGCTGTCCGGTACCCGGCGGATGGCCGCTGAAACGCCACGCATGAGCACGACGGTCCTGCCGCTTTTTCCGCTGCATAGCGTGCTGTTTCCCGGTGGTCCGCTGTCGCTGCGCATCTTCGAGCCGCGCTATGTGGACATGGTCGGTCGCTGCATGCGCGAGAGCAGCACCTTCGGGGTCGTGCTGATCCGCTCCGGCAAGGAGGCCGGCGCGGTGCTCGAGACCGCTGACATCGGCTCGAGCGCGCGGATCGTGGACTTCACCACCTTGCCTGACGGGCTCCTGGGGATCACTTGTTTGGGCGAGCGGAAGTTCAACCTCGTGCGACGCTGGAGCCAGGACGATGGGCTGAACGTGGGTGAGCTCGAGTACTCGCCTCCGGAGAGCGAGTGTCGCGTGCCCGAGGAGCACCGCCCGCTGCAGGAGCTCCTGCGCAGGCTCCTGGGGCCGCTCCAGGAGGTCTACGCAGGCGTGCACCCGCGCTTCGAGGATGCGGGGTGGGTCGGGTGTCGCCTGGCGGAGATCCTGCCCCTGACTCCCACCGCACGGCTCACCCTGCTGGCCGTGTCTGATCCGGTGGCGAGGCTAACGCAGCTTGCCGCCTGGCTGCCACGATGAGCGGACTGCAAGGAGATGGCCTCCATCCTGTTCTTTGATCCTGCGTGCCGGCACCCGTACGACACGCGCACGCTCAAGCACCAGGCGCTCGGCGGCACGGAGTCCACGGTGGTGCGAATCGCCGATGCCCTCGATGCCTTCGTGGTGCAGCACAACCGTACCGAGACGTACGGACGCTACCGTCCGCCCGGAGCCGACCGCACCATCACACACGTCATCGTCAATCGCGACTCGCGCGCCATCCCCGCCGTCCGCGAGCTGTATCCGGCCGCGCGGGTCTTTCTGTGGCTGCACGATCGCCTGCGACCAGGCTCCAAGCGCGGCCGCCGGCTTGCCACCACCGCACAGGTGCTGCGCGAGCTGGCGGTGACCGTCATCTGTGTCTCGGACACGCAGCGGCGCGGGGTGGAGGCTGCGCTGCGCAGCATCCGGGTTGCCGACCGCGTGCGTGCCTTCACCATCTACAATCCAATCGATGACGCGCTGGCGCCGGATGACACACGCATCGATCCTGACAAGCTCGTCTTCTTCTCCTCACCCAACAAGGGCCTTGCCTTCACGCTCGATGCCTTTCGCGCGCTCAAGCGCAAGATGCCGGACCTCAAGCTCGTCGTCGGCAACCCGGGCTACAAGATGCGCAGCGCCGTGCGGATCGCGGGCGTTGAGTACCTGGGGCCTCAGCCCCAGGAGCGGATACACGCGCAGGTGCGTACCGCCTTGTGCACGTTCTTTCCCAACTTCCGCATTCCTGAGACCTTCGGCCTCGTGCTCGCCGAGTCCAAGGCGCTGGGCACCCCGGTCCTGACACATGACTGCGGAGCTGCTCTGGAGATCCTCGCCGACCCGCAGCAGGTGTTGCCCGTCACTGCCGCCCACCGCCTGTACGAGGGCGCCTTCGGGGCACTCGGGCCGCGCTGGCGCGCCGGACCTGCGCGCCTGGCCGACGCGCTGGGACTCTTCTCCCCCTACCTGGAGCGTATCGCGGCGTGGCGCTCCGGAGCGCGTCCAACGACCGTCCCCGATCCGCGCTTCCGCCTGAGCACGGTCGTCAAGCACTGGCACGCCCTGCTGCTCGCTTGATCTGCAGCGCTCAAGACCGCAACGCCTAGTGCGCTCCCAGGACGCTCGTACCGGTGAGCTCGAGCGGCGCCAGCGGTGCTGGGTCGGCGCGTCCCGGACCCTGCTCGAGAAGCCGACACCACGTCTCAAACACCGTGTCCACGGAGATCTGGTCGGCCCGGATCGAGACCGGCGGGCCGCCCACGCCGAGCACCGGCGAACCGGTGGGGCTGCGGGGAACCCAGACCCCCGGGAGACCTGCGCCAAACAGCACCACCAGCGGCAGGCCCAGCGCCGCGGCGGCGTGGGCCGGTCCGGTGTCGATCGAGATCATGCTGTGCGCCACCTCGCACAGGGCAAATGTGGGCCGCAAGGGCAAGCCCGCGACGGCCACTGCGTCCAGGCCGCTCGCAACCCGCACCTCCTCCAGCATGGCGACCTCCTCGACCGAGCCGCGCAGCAGGATGAGCGCCTTCGGTAGCCGGGCGTGCACCCGCCGGATGAGGTCAGCCCATTGCTCGATAGGCCAGGCCTTGTCGTCGCTGTTGAGGCGCCGGAAGCGCTTGCGCCGTTTGCTCATGCTGCGGTGGTTGCCCGGCTGGATCAGGATCAGCGGCCTGCCTGCCCAGCCGCGGGCAACAAGCCAGGCGTCGCGCTCGGCACGCTCGCTATCCTGGATCGACAGCCGCGGCGCCCACTCCCCGGCAGCTGCAGGCAGAGGGTAGTCCTCGCCCTTGAGCGCGGCCGGCGTGCCCTCACCGAAGCGCAGCAGGCAGTCCACCCAGTGCACCTCGCCCAGGCTTGGATCAGCACCGAAGCGCAGGATACGGCGGTGGTCGATACCGCTCATGGCAAGCAAGCGCCTGATGCGCGGCAACTGCCGGTACTGGTACTCACAGACATAGATCGGGCCGGGGGCCGTGCGGTGCAGCGCCGCCAGGACTCGAGGCCAGGTGAGGCTAAGTGCAAAAGGCGCGTGGCGGGGGAAGGCCCAGCTCGCCGCGACATCCGGGTTGCCCAGCAACACGTCATGGTTCCAGGCTCCCGCGCCGACGACGTGGCAGGGTTTCCCGTAGCGCGCGTGCAGAAAGCGCAACAGCGCTGTGACCATGATCATGTCACCGACACGGCCGAAGCGAAACACGAAGGGATGCAGGGGGTGTACCGCTGCCATCATCACGGTCCTCAAACGCAGCACGATCTCGCACGCAACTGTCCGTGGGCACGCGTGCGCGGCCGCCAAGTGTACAAAATCAGCCGTCGCTGCGAAGAGCGCTGCTCGAGCGTACGGGGTGCGCCAGATGCCGCACAACGTGGGGCGGATCACTTGCCCTTGCTCCTGTCCTGGCCTGCGGGCGCGAGCTTGGGCAGGAGGCCTTCCTGCAAAGCGCTCCCGGCGCGTGTCTAGGCGAGCCTCGCACCCCGTGTCACTCGGCACGGCTGGCTCGCTCGCGGCAAGCCCGGTTAGCGTGCCAAGGATGGCACAGCGCAGTTTCTGGGGCGCGAGCGGTGC
>Ga0123356_10002283_pt1 | contig 20651 bp, 19 predicted proteins | sample TergutEmb28metaG_2_FD_92546 | JGI IMG/M metagenome (GOLD analysis project Ga0123356, IMG submission 92546) | Embiratermes neotenicus P3 segment gut microbial communities from Petit-Saut dam, French Guiana - Emb289 P3 | ecosystem: Host-associated > Arthropoda: Insects > Digestive system > Gut ... | reverse complement strand
CGCATCCTGTCTACATCATCTACAGTTTTTCCGGTCTGGATGCACATCAGTACATCCTGGACCTCAGCGCCGTCACGGTCGATATAATGAGCGTCATTAGTAACTACGAGCGGGATCCCGGTATCATCGTGGAGCTTAATAAGTCCTTTATTGATCTCAGGCTGTTCGCTGAACCCGTGATCCTGCAGCTCGAGATAGAAACCGTCGTCGCCGAAGATATCTCTCATTTCCTGAGCTTTATTTTTTGCGTCCGCGTATCTGCCGTCAAGGATCAGCTTTGGTATTTCACCTGAAGTACAGGCGGATAACGCGATAAGGCCTTCATTATACTCGCGAAGCAGGTCTATATCGACCCGGGGCCTTATATAGAACCCCTCTGTGAATGATGCGCTTACAATGTTACATAAATTCCTGTACCCGGTCTCATTTTTGCAAAGCAATACGAGGTGATGACGGACGGAATCAAGATCATAATCCATATCGAAGCGAGTGCGGGCAGCAACATACACTTCGCAGCCGATGACCGGTTTTATCCCTGCGCTTTTTGCCTCTTTATAAAAATTAACTGCTCCGTACATCACGCCGTGATCGGTGACAGCGACGCTTGTTTGTCCAAGCTCTTTTACACGCGCAACAAGGTCGCGTATTCTGCATGCGCCGTCAAGCAGGCTGTACTCACTGTGAACGTGCAAATGCACAAATGACATGATTTTTGCCTTTCTATACTTTAAACAGTGGTGTGCTCAGGTACTTTTCGCCGCGATCGGGGAAAATGACCACAACAAAACCACTCTCCAGCGATTCTACGACTTTTACAGCCGCAAGCATAGCCGCGCCGGAACTCATACCTACAAAAATACCTTCGTCAACGACTATACGCCTCGCCATATCATATGCTTCCTCAGACTCGACCATGATGCTCTGATCGATTTGAGCGGTGTCATATAATTCGGGAACGATAGCCTCTTCCATATTTTTTAAGCCCTGTATGTAATGTCCCTTTACAGGATGTGCCTCGATGATCTTAATATCAGGATTCATGGCTTTTAGCCTCATACCGATGCCCATTATCGTACCCGAGGTACCAAGCGATGAAACCATGTGCGTCAGCTGACCGCTGGTTTGAAACCAGATCTCCTGCGCCGTCGTACTGTAGTGCGCAAGCTTATTATATTCATTTGAGAACTGGTTCGGGTTAAAGTACGCTTCGGGGTTTTCCGAGATCATCTCGCGTGTTTTTATTATCGCGCCGTCGGTACCGAGTTCGGGATCAGTCAGGATGATTTCCGCGCCGAAGGCTTTGATCATCTTCTGACGTTCTACGCTGACAGCAGAGCTCATGACGATTTGCACACGATAACCCTTTACCGCCCCTATCATAGCGAGCGCGATACCGGTATTACCGGACGTCGGCTCGAGTATGACCTTTTCCTTTGTGAGCGTACCATTTTGTTCAGCCTGCTCGATCATTTTTAATGCGATACGATCCTTTATACTGCCTGTCGGGTTGAACCCCTCAAGCTTCGCGTAGATCCGTACCGCCGGGTTTGGATTTATACGGTTTATTTTTACGAGCGGAGTGTTACCGATAGCGTCCAGAATGCTGTCGTTCATTAACCATATCCTCTTTTCCATGCCTTTTTGAGTAGAGTTATTATATTAAACATGGCATGGAAAGTCAAAAATAAAAACCTCATTATGAGGTTTTTATTAAATCTGCTGTTAATACGCACATCCTACCCGTTACGGGAGTACATCACCACGATATATGTGCTGTCTCCGTCGTGGAATACCACCTCGACTTTGTTGTGTGCACTTAGCTCCTCGACAAGTTTGGTCAATGCAGTGTGCGGCAATACGTATACACTATCCCATCCCATCCATGACCCGTAGGACTCATGCTCCGGCAGGCTCCCGGGAAAATCCCCTACTACAGTCACTCTGGCAAAGGCGTGGTTAAAATACGTCATGAACCTGTCTGTCTCATGTCCGGTATCATCCAGCGCGCTTTCGCCGTTTGAAGGAACTTCAGCCGGATCAGCAGGATAGACCGGTTCGACCGGATCGGCCGGGGGTGCACCTGCAGGTGCTTGCGTATGACCGGGATCGAAAGGCATCTCTACAGGGGGCGGTTCGTCACTGTCAATATTCCATGCAAGCTGGGTATTATTATTACCGGTCAACGGCGGAGATGAAGCCGGGACAGTATCGTTTTCGTCAATACGATAAACCTCCTGAGCGTCTTCCGGACTTAAGGAAGCTTCCACTTCCACTTCATCATCTGCCTGAATACGCCTTGTATAATCCTCCGCTCCGGCTGCCGCGTTGCCCGGCGCTTCGGGAGCGGCAGGCGCCGGATATATAACAGGGGGTGATGCGGCTGGTATCGCCGCACCATTCATAAATTGACTGTTATCAAACATACCGCGGTTTGTCATAAACGGCAGAGCAAGCATAATGACCGCTAAACAAGCCGCAATGGGAGCATATCTTGTCAGCACGGTACGATAACGTTTTAGCCGTGTTACATTACCGGCAGCGCCGGGGTTGCCATCATTTAATACCTTTTCCATAACGTTGACGCACAGTTCTTCGGGTACAGGTCTGTCTGACTCGTTTGCGGCAACGGATATCTCGCGGTAAAGTTCCAGAAGAGCGGAGCAACTGTCACACGCGGCTATGTGATCTTCCACTTGCTGTTTGTCAGCTTCGGTCAGTTCATTATCGGCGTAAACGCTGATAAGCTCCATAAAATCCATGCAGTTCTTCATGTTACTCCACCTCCTCTCGTATTGTCAGACGGAAACCTTCGGGAAATGTTCCTTTTTTACTGAGAATTTCTACAAGTTTCATTCGGGCACGCGCAAGGCGGGACTTAACTGTGCCGACATTGACGTTAAGAGTCTCGGCGATTTCATCGTAAGTCATACAGGTGATCTCCCGCATAACCAGTATCTCCCGGTGCTTATGCGCCATCTCCATAATACCCGCGGCTATGATTCTTCGTGTTTCATTGCGCAATGCGCTATCCTCAGGCAGGTTTCGCGTATCAGGTATTTCCAGGAATTTAGCGTCACCTTCATCATCTTCATAAGAGAGAGAAATAATCTTTGAGCGGGGTTTTTTACGCAGAAAATCAATACACAGGTTGTAAGTCAGCCTGTATAACCATACGGAGAACTTGCTCTCACCGCGAAACCCGTCAAGCTGGCGATATGCCTTCAGGAAAGCCTCCTGAGAGACATCCAGCGCGTCTTCCTCGTTGCCGGTCATTTTAAGCGCGAGGTTATACACGTTTTTCTGGTTGGCAAGAACAAGCTCCTCAAAGGCGTTTTTATCGCCGTCGATGACCCTGCGGATTATCTCTCTTTCTGTTTCTAAGTTCATAGTTCTCTTTTGATTCCTTCGGTTATATCGCGCAGATCGTTTATGGTGGCGGCTTTTGATATTTTTTCCTTGAAGTATCCCGAATGAGGGACTCCGCGCAGGTACCAGGCGTAGTGCCGCCGCGCTTCGAGACATGCGATGTACTCGCCTTTTTGCTCCGCTGCTATTTCAAACTGCCTTAACGCCGTCGCGGCGCGTTCGCCGACAGGCGGGTGAGGCGGTATCGTTTTGCCTCTTAACAGCGCGTCAGCCTGTTGAAACAACCAGGGATCGCCCATCGCACCGCGCGCGATCATAGCCATATCAGCACCTGTGTATTTAAGTATCCTTACAGCGTCTTCCGCTGAGTACACATCGCCGTTTGCGATCACAGGGATGCTGACTGCGCTCTTTACTTCACGGATAATATCCCAGTCAGCCTTGCCGGAGTACATTTGCGTGCGTGTCCGTCCGTGGACCGCAATAGCGGATATCCCGGCTGCCTCCGCCATTTTTGCGAACTCAACGGCGTTTACGCTGCCTTTGTCCCAGCCCTTACGTATCTTGATCGTTACGGGACAGCGCACCCCTTTGACAACAGATTCGATTATTGTCATAGCCTTATCGGGGTCGCGCATCAATGCGCTGCCGTCACCGCTTTTTACCACTTTACCAACAGGGCAACCCATGTTTATGTCGATGAAGTCAGCGCCGGATATTTCGAGTGCCAGCGCGGCGGCGTCAGCCATACAAGAAGTATCACTCCCGAATATCTGTGCTGCCGAAGGATGTTCATCCTCTCCGAGCTGCAGTAAGCTGCGGGTCTTGCGATCCTGATATACAAGCGCTTTGGAGCTTATCATTTCCGTATAGGTAAGCCCTGCTCCAAGCTCGCGGCAGACAGTACGGAACGCAAGATCGGTCACACCTGCCATCGGAGCGAGCGCAAGCCTGGAGTTGATCATTATATTACCGATATGAATCATGCGCCGACCCCTTTGACAAGCCGCTTAATAATGGTTATTATAGCATACAGGAATAAACCTGTCGAACTAACAAGGAGCAGCATAAAAATGAAAAAAATATTAGCCCTCTTTTTTACATTCGCGATAACACTTACATTGATACCGGCGGATTATTTCGCCGGAGCATCAACACCGGCGCTTTTACCGGGCACTGCGTTCAGGTTACCCGGCGCTCAGGATGCTCCGGTGACAATAACCGATATATATGACAATTATCAATGGGGCAGTTCAAACAGTAACTACCCGGATGTTATCAACGCATATGTTTTTGAAGTGCGCAACACAAGCACGATAATGTTCAGCCGTGCCGGTTACTTTGAATGGTCGATCAACAGCGGTCTAAGCTGGTATCCGGCAAGATTGATGAGTCCGGGAGAAATACTGAGACTTTCGGATTTTGAGTATGTAAACCACGGAAGCTTTATGCTTAGAACAATGCTTGGAACAACCTCAGCCGGTGGTGAAGCGGTATCCAATGAAGCGTTTTTCCGCATTTATGGCACATCGGGTAATTCACCGAGAGGTGTAAGTATAAAAGGAAGCGGCAGTGTAACTTCGCTTGCGGTCACTCCGGAAATGGTAAGTGCGGCACATAAGCTGCACACACTTGGCCTGTTCCTGGGTATCGGTCAAAACGCGGACGGCACGCCAAACTTTGATCTCGGACGACCCACAGGACGCGCGGAAGCCATCACTATGTTCGTACGGTTGCTCGGTAAAGAAAACGAAGCAACGAACGGGACATGGTCTACACCCTTTAATGATCTGGTGAGCTGGATGAGACCGTATGTAGGTTATGCATACACTAACGGATTAACACAAGGTACCGGACCTACAACATTCGGTACAGGCAATGCGACCGCTACACAGTATCTGACTTTTGTACTGCGTGCGTTAGGTTATACATCTGGTGTTGATTTTCAATGGGACAGTGCATGGATATTAACTGATTCTTTAGGTATCACAAACGGCTCATACAATGCATTTACCCCGACCTTGTTGCGTGGTGACGCGGCAATCGTTTCGTTTGACGCATTATCGGCAGTCGACAGGAACTCAGGCAAAGCGCTATACGAGATCCTCATCGAAGAAGGGGCGATCACACGTGAAGCCGCGGTCAGCGTAGGTCTGGGCGCCTGACCTGCTTACGTTAAGAAAACGGGCAGTGCTGCTGCCCGTTTTTTATTGAAATCACCGCATAAGAGCCTCCCGGATCTCATCGTGTACCAGATAGTTATCACCTGATATACATACCGCAAGGTCAGTGTTTTTCAGGATGTTTACCCCCGCGTCATCCTGTATTTCCACGCAACAGTCCGGTATATCCCATCTACCTACAAGGGCTACTTTCTTAAACAGCTTTTCCGCTTCATTTTTATCCTTGCATTTACATATCACACGCCGCCGTTGATTTGCCACCTCGTGTCCGAAATCCTCCAAAACGACCTTCATCTTGGCGTTTAAATTCAACTCGGCTCCATACATCGGCATATTGTAAAACCCTTCCTTTCGGTCAACCTAAAAGTCAAGCGCTTGATAACTATATTACAATAGCAATATTATCTTGGAAATGCAAATAAAAAAGCGTAAAAGAAGGATCAAGTTGGGCATCATGCTAAAAAACAATTGAAAAGTCCGGAAGATGGTATATAATATATTATGCCGGTATACGGTAGGAGGGTAATAATGGGTACGGTTATAGCGGTAGCTTCAGGAAAGGGCGGAACAGGTAAAACAACATCTGTTGCCGCAATTTCGTCATGCCTTGCCGTGCTCGGATATAAAACATTATGTATAGATTTTGACGCGGGGCTCAAGAATCTGGATTTTTCATTATGCATGACAGATTTTGTGATCATGGACTATATGGATATAATAAACGGTCAGCTTGATCTTATGGAAGCCTGTAATGAATCACCAATGATCCCGAATCTTTATTTTCTTGCAGCGCCCGCAGAGAATACTCCTGATGAGGCGGGGCTCGTTGCGCTGAAGACCATGTTTGACAGTATACGCAGTGAGTTTGATTACTGCCTGATCGACGCGCCGTCCGGTATAGGGTCAGGCTTCAGACTTGCGCATTGTAATGCCGATATGTCCATAATCGTAACAACAGGCGAGCTTCCGGCGATGAGAGACGCGCAGCGAACCGCGGCTATTATCCGCGAATTGGGTATAAGTAATATCCGGCTCATTGTCAACAGAGTCCAGCCAAAAAACTTCAAACGGATCAAAACTACAGTTGACGATGTGATCGACACTGTGGGGGTCCGGCTTCTCGGACTCATTCCCGAAGATAAGAATATATTCAGGGCTCTCCACGCAAATACCCCGTTGGTCTTATATAAAAAGCGGCATTCCGCATACGATTTCCTCGATGCTGCCCGTCGTATCACAGGTGAAGATGTACCGCTCAGGCAAAGCTGATTCCGGATATAGGTAGGGGTGACTTATATGAATATTGCTATCCTTGCTCATGATAGAAGAAAAGAATTGATGGTCCAGTTTTGCATGGCTTACTGCGGGATACTGGCAAGTCATTCTATTTGCGCTACCAACACAACAGGCCGTCTCGTAAGTGAAGCGACAGGGCTTCCTATCACGCTGTACATGTCCTGTAACCAGGGCGGCAGCCAGCAGATCGGTTCACGCATTGCGTATAACGAACTTGATATGGTACTGTTTTTCTGCGACCCGCTGCTTGTCGAAGAGTATCACGGAAGTGTCACGGACATCGCGCGTCTGTGCGATCAACACAATGTTCCATTTGCCTCAAATGTTGCGACGGCAGAGGTTTTGATACACGGACTCAAGCGCGGAGATCTGGACTGGCGCGATATAGTAAATCCGAAAACTTAGAGATCAGGTAGAGTACAACATGGAAAAGATCAAGCCGCGTACACTGTCGGGCTTTATGGAATTATTACCGCCGCAGCAGGTGTATTTTAACGAAATGATGCAAAAGCTGCGCGAGTCGTTTTCGTTATACGGCTTCACTCCGTTGGATACCCCGTTGATGGAAGCCGCTGAGGTATTGCTTGCAAAAGGCGGAGGCGAAACAGAAAAACAGGTATACCTCTTGCGCAAGGGCGATACAGACCTTGCGCTTCGTTACGAACTGACGGCTTCGCTCGCAAAGTATGTCGCGCTCCACTACAATCATTTGACATTCCCGTTTCGCAGATATGAGATAGGCAAGGTTTATCGCGGAGAACGCGCTCAACGCGGTCGGTTTCGCGAGTTCTATCAGGCGGATATCGATATAATCGGTGACGGAAGCCTGGATGTATTAAATGAAGCCGAGATTCCGAGTGTTATTTACAAATGTTTTACCTCGCTCGGACTTGAACGCTTTGTCATACATATCAACAATCGTAAGGTGCTGAGCGGATTTTTTGAAATAGTTGATGTAGGAGATGCCGCAACCGACGTAATGCGCATTGTTGACAAACTGGATAAGATCGGCGCGGAAAAGTTGTCTGTATCGCTTACAAATGAGCTTGGGCTGGAGAAAGCACAGGCAGACGAGATCATATCGTTTATCACGTTTGACGGCGATCCGTTTGACATTTTAAAAAGGTATGAAGGACAAAACGAAACGTTCGATCTCGGTGTAAGTGAACTTGCTGCCGTCCGGCAGCATCTTGATGATTTTGGTGTCCCCGGTACCCACTATAAGATCGACCTTTCGATCGCACGCGGGCTTGACTATTATACAGGCACGGTATATGAAACATACTTGACAGATCATCCCGGCGTCGGCGCTATATGTTCGGGCGGCAGGTATGATAATCTGGCTGAGTATTATTCTGACAGAAAAATGCCCGGAGTCGGTATATCCATCGGGCTGACACGTTTGTTTTTTATTTTACAGGATCAGGGTCTATTAAATGATACGCTCCTGTCCGCTCCCGCCGATGTATTGATAATTCCGATGACAGACGATCTTTCACATGCTGTCAGACTCGCGACTTTAATGCGTGAAGCCGGGCTGCGGGTGCAGGTGTTTGGTGAAAACAAAAAATTCAAGTCAAAGGTTTCCTACGCCGATAAGCTGGGGATTCCATTCGTTGTTTTCCTGGGAGAAGACGAGCTCCGCAGCGGACTGATCACTGTAAAGGATATGACAAGCGGTGAGCAAACAACAGCGTCCGGCGCTATGCTCACAGCGGGAATCAGTGATAAAATAAAGGTACTCCGTGAGGTAACTCCGCTCTAAAATGAAGTTTACAAATTATTTAAACTTCATTCACATAAATTCTGCATTATAGGTTTATCCTGAATGCATAACGGAGCTGGCGGACAGCCGCACTCCCGCCTGATACCACCATGTATCGGCACTCTCCCTCCCCCAAGCGGTCGTGCCCGCCTCTGCCGTTTATACCCGACCATCTTCCTCTCTTTTCACAAAACCCTCGACTTTCATCGAGGGTTTTGTGCGTATGTGGATTTTAACAAGTGCAGCGCCGCGTTGTCCGCGACGCTGCGTGGCAGGGGCAGAAGGATTTGAACCCTCGGCCTACGGTTTTGGAGACCGCCGCTCTACCAGCTGAGCTATACCCCTTTGTCAATGAATTGTGAGCATTGACAAATATAGCATAATTCTCTGCTGAACACAATACTTAATTTTCCTCTACCGCTAATTGTAACGACAATTCCTTCAGTTGTGCTTCGTCTACGACGTCGGGGCACGCTGTCATCAGTTCGGATGCGTTTTGTACCTTCGGGAATGCTATGACGTCGCGGATACTGCTCTGTCCCGCAAGGTGCATTATCAACCGGTCAAGACCAAACGCTATTCCTCCGTGAGGCGGTGCGCCGTATTTGAAGGCTGTGATCAAATGACCAAATCTCTCGTTTGCGTCTTCATCGGTAAATCCCAAAGCACGGAACATTCGCTCCTGCATCTCAGGCGTGTTTATACGAATCGAACCGCCGCCAAGCTCTGAACCGTTGAGCACGATATCATATGCCTTTGCACGGCAGTTTGCTTTATCGCTTTCAAGTATACCGGCATCCTCGTCCATCGGTGCTGTGAACGGGTGGTGACGGGCTACATAGCGGTCATCCTCTTCCGAGTACTCAAATAACGGAAAATCAATGACCCACACAAACTTGTAAACACCTTGTTCAATAAGCTCCAGTCTTTTGGCGCACTCGCAGCGTAACGCGCCGAGAGACGCAAATACAACATCGTCTTTGGCGTCGGCTACGATAAGGATAAGCCCTCCGGTCTTTGCTCCGGCGCGTTCGAGTATAGCTTTGTTTTCATCTTCTGTCAGGAACTTTGAAAATGACGATGAAACGCTGCCGTCCTCATTGTGCTTGGACCATGCCAGTCCTTTTGCGCCATATGTTTTTACAAACTCCACAAGCGAGTCGATCTGTTTACGCGGCATGCTCCCGCCGTTCGGGATATATATCATCCTGACGCTGCCGCCTTGTGCTACCGGTTCTGAAAATACTTTGAACTCACAGTTTCTGACAATATCGCTGATATCACAAAGCTCGAGACCGAATCTCAGGTCGGGTTTGTCAGAGCCGAATCTGTCCATTGCTTCCCGCCACTTGAGCCGCTGCATCGGCAGCTCAACATCGATGCCCAGAGTTTCGTTAAACAGACGTTTAAGAAAGCCTTCATTCATTGCTATGACGTCTTCTGTGTCAACAAATGACATTTCCAGATCGATTTGGGTAAACTCCGGCTGACGGTCTGCCCGCAGATCCTCGTCGCGAAAACAACGTACGATTTGCATGTATCTGTCAAATCCGGCAAGCATCAGGAGCTGCTTGTACTGTTGCGGTGACTGCGGCAGGGCATAGAACTTGCCCGGATGCACACGGCTTGGAACCAGATAGTCACGCGCTCCCTCCGGAGTTGATTTTGTGAGCATCGGTGTCTCAATCTCATAAAAACCGTTTTCGTCAAAGTAATCGCGAACGATCTTTACCGCCTTGTGACGTAACGCTATATACCGCTGCATGTCGGGACGCCGAAGATCGAGGTAACGGTATTTTAAGCGCAGCGCGTCATTGACATCGGAGTCCTCGACTATTTCAAACGGCGGTGTTTCCGACTTAGCCAGTATGTTTAGCCCTGTCACTTCCAGTTCAACATCCCCGGTCGGTAAGTCCGGGTTTTTTGACGAACGCTCGCGTAAAACACCGTGAGCGCAAAGTACAAATTCACTCCGGACAGAAGACGCCTCCTCAAATATGATCCTGTCTGTGTTTTCATCAAAAGCAAGCTGCAGTACTCCGGTGCGATCGCGCAAGTCAATAAAAATTAGCTGTCCGAGGTCACGGTTTCGCTGCACCCACCCGCAAACAGTTACTTCGCGTCCGACATCACTGACGCGAAGTTCTCCGCAATATATCTCGCGTTTAAACCTTTTTGGAGTTGTCAAGTTTGTTACCTCTCCTTGTAATTATATAGGGAGTCAGTATATCACGGTTTATGTGTATTGACAACATTCGTTAACATGGTACAATAACAAGGCTGTTAAAGAGGGGTGTTTTTTATGGCGGGTAAGAATGAATTTATAGACTTTATGGTCGCTGCCGGAGCGCTTACGTTTGGAGATTTTACCACAAAAAGCGGGCGTAAAACGCCTTATTTTGTGAATACCGGTAATTACAAGACAGGGATGCATATATCAACGCTCGGGGATTATTATGCCGATCGTGTTAAAAGCAGCGGTGAGGAGTTTGACGCGCTGTTTGGTCCTGCGTATAAGGGTATCACTCTTGCGGCTGCGACCGCGTCTTCATTGTTTCGCAACCATGGGATAGACGTTCCGTACTTCTTTAATCGCAAAGAAATTAAAGATCATGGTGAGGGCGGCTCGCTTATAGGTTATCGCCCAAAGGACGGCGACAGGATCGTTATCATTGAAGATGTTGTAACGGCGGGTACAGCGGTGCGTGAAAGTCTGGAGCTCTTAAAGTCCGTAGCGGATATAACTGTCAGCGCTTTATTCGTGTCCGTTGACAGAATGGAGCGCGGTACAGGTGAAAGGTCAACGCTTGACGAGCTTAAGTATGAGTTTGATATAAATGTGTACTCAATAATCAACGCTCGTGATATTATTGATTCATTCCCGCAAGGTGACGAACGGATAGGAAAGATCGAAGATTACCTTGCTGAATACGGGGCAAAGTGATTATGTCAGAATTTAAAGTCATCAGCGACTTTGAACCGGCCGGCGGACAGCCGGAGGCGATAGACGCTCTTGCAAGCGGGATCGAGATGGGTCTGGAAGAGCAGACGCTGCTCGGTGTTACAGGTTCAGGTAAAACATATACGATGGCAAAGATCATCGAGCGCGTGCAGCGTCCGACGCTGGTGCTGGCGCATAATAAAGCTCTTGCGGCGCAGCTTTGCAGTGAGTTTCGTGAGTTCTTTCCCGAAAACGCCGTAGAGTTTTTTGTATCATACTACGATTACTACCAGCCGGAGGCGTATATCCCGCATACCGATACCTACATTGAGAAAGACAGCTCAATAAACGACGAAATAGAGCGCCTTCGCCACTCGGCTACATCATCATTGTTTGAACGCCGTGACGTTATAGTGGTATCATCTGTCAGCTGTATATACGGTCTCGGTGACCCGATCGACTATTCAAGCATGGTCATATCTCTCAGGCAGGGACAGCAACGGAGCAGGGACGAGCTTCTTAAAAAACTCGTTGAGATCCGTTATGAGCGTAACGACGTCGCGTTTGAACGAAACGCTTTCCGTGTCCGGGGTGATACGGTAGAGATATATCCCGTTTACGCGCGCGATCACGCGATAAGGGTAGAGTTCTTTGGCGATGAGATAGAACGTATAAGCGAGATCAATGTGATCACAGGAGTTCCCGCCAGAGCATTATCACACGCAGCTGTTTATCCGGCGTCGCATTATGTCACGACTGAGGAGAAAACGCAAAATGCCATAGCTCAGATAAAAGCTGAAATGAAAGAACGCCTTGAGTACTTTGAGGAAAATAAGAAGCTGGTAGAAGCCCAGCGTCTGCACCAACGCACGATGTACGATGTCGAAATGCTGATGGAGCTGGGATATTGTAACGGCATTGAGAATTACTCGCGAATAATCACAGGTCGTGCTCCCGGCAGCGCGCCGATGACGCTGCTCGATTATTTTCCGAAGGATTTCATCTTGTTTGTCGATGAATGTCACGTGACATTACCGCAGGTACGCGCAATGTATGCGGGGGACAGATCCCGTAAGGAGAACCTTGTCAACTACGGGTTTCGCCTGCCGTCGGCATTTGACAACAGACCGCTCAACTTTGAGGAATTTAACGAACATCTGAATCAGGTCGTTTATGTTTCCGCAACGCCGGGCGAATATGAGCGTTCTCGTTCCGGCAGGATCGTTGAGCAGGTGATACGGCCTACCGGGCTGCTTGACCCCGAGATATCGGTGCGTCCGGTAGACGGGCAGATCGACGATTTGATAGCGGAAATAAATGACCGTTCGGCAAAAGACGAGCGGGTTCTTGTCACCACACTCACAAAGAAAATGGCCGAGGATCTTACCGCTTATCTGAAAGGCGCGGGAATTCGTGTCCGGTATTTACACCACGATATAACAACCACTGAGCGAATGGAGATCATCCGCGATCTCAGGCTTGGAGAGTTTGATGTTTTAGTAGGTATAAACTTGCTCCGCGAAGGTCTCGATCTGCCGGAGGTATCACTGGTAGCTATACTTGACGCGGATAAAGAGGGTTTCCTTCGAAGCACTACCTCACTCATACAGACAATAGGCCGCGCGGCAAGAAATGTATCCGGGCTTGTGATAATGTATGCGGACAGAGTCACACCTTCAATGAGCGCGGCGATCGAAGAGACCGACAATCGCCGTAACAGGCAAAAAGCATTTAATGAAGCTCACGGTATAGTTCCAAAAACAATTGTTAAGAACGTGCGCGATCTGTTGGAGATCTCAAAACGGGAAAGCTCTGTCGCTGCTGACGGGGTCAAGCTGACAAAGAGAGAAATAGATGAGGAAATAAGAAGGCTGGAAAAAGAAATGGCAGCCGCTGCAAAGCTTCTCGAATTCGAATACGCAGCCGCGCTGCGTGACCGGATCATAGAATTACGCGGAGGAAAATAAGTTGGAAGCAACGGGATTATTTCAATTCCTTGACGGGATTTTCGGAGCATCATTTCTCGGACGGTGCTTTATGATATTTTCGTTGTCGGCGCTGCCCGGAGTCGGCAACCCCATCACAACGATACAAATCGGTGTGTTTGCGCTTGGACTGCCGGTTTTCACTACCGCGACAATATGCTTTTTCGGCAATATTTTCCCTGTACCGTTTATTATTTTATTTATCCGCAAGATTTTCTCATGGATGCGAAAAGTCAGTAAAACTTTAGGGAAAATTGCGGACAGATTTGAAGAGAAGGCAAAAGAAAAAGGAGTACGTCTGCGGCGCGGAGTGTTTATCGGCCTGATGCTCTTTGTAGCAATACCTCTGCCGCTGCCCGGTATGGGCGCATGGACCGGCGCGCTGATCGCGGCGATATTTGACATCAGACTTAAAACTGCTATGGCAGCAATAAGTATCGGGGTGTTTATAACCTGCTTGATTTCACTGGGCGTTACATTCGGGATCATATCACTGGGTTCACTGGTGTAAATGCGTTTATTAATCCACATACTCACATATGACAGGGGACGGAGGTTTGTCAACTCTTCGCCTAATAACACCCATACCATATAGATGGCGTATAGGTAAGAGTGTTTTATTGCAACTATTATATATTAATTGTTGTCTATTACAAATTGAAACCGCAGGGTATAATATTGGCTCTTTTTCACGCGTTTCATACCCTACAAATTGAAACCGTAGGGTATGAGGTAGAGAGTTATGAATTTAAAAAAAAGGCTTGACATTGAAGTACCTTTAAACGGCTGCCGTGACTCGATCGTCCTGTGGGGTAATATTATTATAGACGGCTACAACCGTTTTGATATCTGCACAAAATTGTCTACTTCTAATAATTAAAACAAAAAAATATGTCTATTTTACTTGACTGCTATACCATTGAAAACATAGCACCAAAAGCGTTGACAAAATAGCACCTAATTGGTATAATAATGAAAACTTTAAAAAGGGAGCACGGCTATGCAGGTAGCTTTAAACGAACTGAAAGTAAATGTCGGAAAATATGTTGACATGGCTGAAACAGTTGATGTTGTCATCACCAAATACGGGAAGCCCGCTGCCAAGATCATTCGCTACGACAAGGAACCGTGGTATATGAAGAAAATACCTGACAAAGTAACATCATTTGAAGAACTGTCTGGCATATTACCGGAAGTGTCTCTCGATGAAATCAAAACAGCAAGGTTATCAGAATGAAAATCCTGTTAGACACCAATATCATCATTGATATGTTTGAAGACCGCCAGCCATACAGCACAGACGCAAAAGAAATACTAATAGGCGTAGAAAAAGGTATCTTAAAAGGATACATTACTGCTAATGCGGTAGCAGATATATTCTATCTTTGCAAAAGGTCCAGAAGCATTGAAGAAACCCGTGCAGTTCTAAAGTTCCTACTTGACAAACTTGAAGTGATCTCAGTGACACACAAAGATTGCGTCAACGCAATGGTAACTACGATTTCCGATTTTGAAGACGCACTGTTTGTCACCTGCTCAAAAAAAGAGCGTATTGATTATGTCATAACGCGGGATGAGAAACTGCTAATAAGCTCAGAGCTATCCAACGCTATGCTGCCCGATCGCTTTTTATCATTGCTAGAAAACTGGGTACAGTCTAACTGACAATACGAACACACAAGAAAAGCGCCGGATCAACCGGCGTTTTTCATTAGTATCACACATCACGTTAGCCTAGAGCTTTAACCATTCTTAAGGTCTTTATTGTCGGGGTGCTTGATATAGCCGTAGAAATAAATCATTCACAGTCGTATTGGAATATCGTGGAGGAGTTTATCCCCGATTATAAGGAGCGTAAAGAGCGGTTGAGAGGGCTACAGGATCGTCTCGGAGGGGAAGATTGGGATTGAGCAAATAATTGACTTCTAAGCGTGTAATTTTTGTTTTAAATTTTGTTCAACTATGTTATAATTTCTACAAGTTAGTGTATTTTTAATACTTTTTTGTTAAAAAGGATTAACGAGAAATTATGAAGCGTAGGAACCGTTTGTTTGATATCAGTGTCATCTGTTTATGCATAGTAAGCTCATTACTCATTGGATGTGGTGACTTTGCTGCAGACAATACACACGAACCTGAAATAAGAGAAGTAAAAACTGGTGTAGTTATTGACTACGCCAGTAACTTATTGATGAATAAATATGACATCAATATCTCTGTAAATGACATAGCATTAGGTGTCCAGCAGCAGGGTGAAACAACGTTATACGAGTTGATTCTGCCTGAAGGTAATAATACGCTTGCCTTCATTGAAACCGGAGATGACACGAACATCCGAACAGAAACGTTTGAAGTATCAGAAGAAGAATATTACTACTTCTTTGTAAAAACAAGAAACAGCGGTATTGAGATCGAAAAGAAAGACATCATGACCCATGATGAGGTGCTTTTACTAGCGGGTATATCGATCATCAATATAAGCGATCGGTTCGACAATGAAAGTATAAGCAATGCAGTACCTGATAATCCTGCTACAACTGATACCTTCCCTGCAACAGAGCCGGAGCAAACAGTTGAAGCAACGGAGAATGGTGACATAACGGATTCAGTGACCGACAGCTCCTCAATAACTGAGCCTCTTAATATTACTGCTCCATTGGCTTCTTTTTCATCAGATTTAATAGTACATTTCCTTGACGTAGGACAGGCAGACTCAATAGTCGTTCAGTTACCGAACGGGCAGTCCATGTTGATTGATGGAGGCAACTCAGGTAATGCGAGCACTATACGCAACTATTTACGCAACCTCAACATCACAACCATTGACTATCTCGTAATCACTCATCCTCATGCTGACCACATTGGAGGATTACCTTCGATTATAGATGCGATGGATATAGGGTCAATATATATGCCCCACGTTAACCATACCACACAGACTTTCGAGAGACTTCTGGACGCTATAGATAATAAAGGATTACAGATCGACAGGGCTAAAGCCGGAGTAAACATTTTATCTGTCCCCGGCTTGCAGATCGATATTGTAGCACCTGTCAGAGATACATATAACGATCTCAACGACTATAGCACCGTTGTTAAGATAACATACAACAACACGAGTTTCATGTTTACCGGTGACGCTGAAGCTCTTTCGGAAGGTCATATAACAGCGAACATATCAGCGGATGTACTAAAGGTCAGCCATCATGGGAGCAATACATCGACATCATCCGGTTTCTTAAATAAAGTAGCTCCGTCCTACGCAGTTATTTCTGTGGGTAGTAACAGCTACGGTCATCCTACTGATGCGATTTTATCCCGGTTAAATGATGCAGGAATCAAAGTGTTTCGGACCGATCAACAAGGTACTATTGTAGTAACATCAAACGGCGATACTATAACAGTTAATAAGAACCCAACGCCTTATCAACAACCAACAACTGAACCGCCGAAAACAGAGCCGCCAACAACACAACCACCAGCTACAACACAACCACCGGCGACTACAGAAGCCCCAGCGACGACAAAACCGCCGGATTCCGGCGATTCAAATGATACAGTTGTTTATATAACAAGAACCGGCGCACGCTATCACAAAGAGAGCTGTCGTCATCTCGCACAAAGTAAAATCGAAACTACGCTTAGTGCTGCCAAGGCTCAAGGGCTTACAGCTTGCGGCACTTGTAAGCCGCCATCTTAGGAGGAAACACTATGCTTATTATCGATAGACTTGAAGGTGACTTCGCAGTAGTTGAAACTGATAACGATATGATTAACATACCGCGATCCGAGTTGCCTGATGGTGCTAAAGAAGGTGATGTTCTGCTTCTGACGATTAGAGCTGATGAAACAGACGCGCGCAAGAAGAGAATTGAAAAGAAAATGGTAAAGTTGTTTAAGGATTAATGCCTTTATTCACTAGCCGGAATGGGCAATCCATTTCTTCATCGTTGTCTATTTTCTATTTGCGTTATTTCATCTTTCGGCTCATCTTCCCGCGCAGAAAAGCTCTAAGCTCTTTGAAAGCAGAACGTGTATCCATACTGTCTAAAACTTCAATGAAGGCGATTAGCATATCATCGTCCATACCTCTATTACGCGCCAGCTCCGCTGCTCTGGATTTCACTGAGTATCTCACGATAGCTTCCAAATTTGCTTTTTCTTCCAGCATTTTACGGACAACACTGCTTTTTGAGGAAAACTGCATCAGGTCTTTGTTCATCAGCTGATAGGAAAACCTACCGTTTTTATCGTTATACTGAGCGATGAACTCCTTATACTCAGCAGATGCCAAGATGTCTATCTCCACCTTGGTATCTTCAGTTTCATTTTCAATCGGTGTCTCATCACAGTGGTTGTCGGTATAAACCTTAGTGATCGATCCGAGCCTTCGGAAAGGCAAACCTCTAGTCAAATCAAGTGCTTCTTGAGCTACAGCATCGGTAAAGAGTTTTGTGTCAACCATGCCGTATGGTGCAAGGGAGCCATCGCGCTTGTTGATTGTAAATACCGCTCTGTCGGCAGGGGTCAAAATCGTGATCCCTGCACCGCCGGCTTTTAGTTTCTGTTTAAATGCGATGCCTTTTATGCTCGCTAATTGTACTGTTTCTGTTCTTACCATTTTGATAATCTCCTTAACTGTCAGTAGGGGTATTATAGCATTATAATGATAGAATCCGCAACAGAATTGATGCATAATATATTAAAACTACTTGAAAGACTGTTCTGCCTAATCATGAAAAAAGCTACCCCATAATATCTCACGATCATTTCTTATATACTTAGGTATATAAACAGGAGGATGCAAATTTGGTCTCCAAAACCGTAGGCCGAGGGTTCAAATCCTTCTGCCCCTGCCATAAAAAAATGCCTGCAATCAAGCAAAGATTGCAGGCGTTTTTATTGTGCTGTATGTATTACTTCCAGGCTTCGAATGCGCGATGTAAGAACACTATGGTTTCCTGATTTGTCAGTGTACCACCGGGGTTGAATTGCGTAGCGCTTACTCCCTCTGTTATCTTGTTTGCTGCTGCATATCCGACATAGTCAGCTGCAAAACCTGTGACGTCAGTAAACGGGTTTGGTCCCTGCGCTGTCACTCCCAAAAACGTTTCAGCGGCGCGTCCTATCATTGTTACGATCTGTGCCCTTGTATATATCCCTTCAAGACCGTACATGTTGCCTCCGATACCGGTCGTTACTCCCGCGTATCTTAAGAAAGTAATTGCCTGATTCCTTGTGTCTCCAAAATGATTCGTTGACAGATCCCAGCCGCGCTCGATTGCTATTACCTGCATTTTCTTGCCAAGAACTCCCTCTATGAGTAATACCATAGCTTCAGCTGCGGCAACACGGTTGGTTGATCTTGGCCAGTTGCCTATAAACGAATCAGGAACCAGACCAACATCAAATGCCTTCTCAATTGCCGGTCTTGCCCAGCTTGCAACTCCGTCAAGCGGACCGGGAGGCGGTCCTGCCGGGCGGACCGCGTTGATCGTATATGATCTTGATGCCGCCTGGCGTCCCTGTGAATCAAATGCCCTGGCTGTAAGCTCATAGTTTCCTGCGGCAAAGCCGGAGAAGTCGTAGTTCAGCTCAAAAGGTATTCTGGTCGACTGTCCCAACTGTGTCACAGTATTGGTTGCAATATTTCTGATCTGGTACTCAACTCTTGAGGTCGTACGGTCATATGAATCCACAAATGCGGATAATTTTACACGCTCAAGAGTGAGCTGCCATCCGCCAAGCTCCCTGAAAAAGTAACTGGAGGTTGTGTACATACTTGACAGATAATAATCCGGTGCGATCATTTCTCTGTAAGCTTGCAGAAGTCTGCTGTTTTCACTGAGCCTGTAGGTGCCTTGCGGTGTAGATTCCGAAAAATAGAATATACCTTTTATCTGAGGAAGCACGCGAGGTGAGTACGAGTAAAATTTACGTAAGCCATTTATTGCCCAGTCTGTGAAGTCCTCTCCCTGATCAGGATTTGCGCGATATGACGCAGCGGTCTCCACTATCATGATAGGATGACGGGCGCCGTATTCCTTGACAATGTGGGAAATCTTAAATATAGGGTCATTGTTGAGAGCATCGTCCCGACTGACACGGGGGATTTGAAGCGACAGGTAGCTGCTGACGCCCACCCAATCAACATACGTTGCGCCGGGATAGTATCGTGCGTAATTATCCCATGGATAGTCGTTTGGCGCCCATACCATTGCGACATTGGGTGCTTCCTGAGCCATTATCCCGTGGATCAGGCGGAACTTTTCTATATACAGCTGCGGGTTTCCGGCGGCGGCATTCCCGGGGTCGTTCATCTCACCGGCAAACCGCAGAAAGATCGGGATACCGGAAGCTCCGGCAGCTTTTGCCCAGGTGCGTATGTATGCATTGTCCTGCACCGAACTGAGCCCGCCGCTTATTGGCTGCATATGGATTTGAATCGATCCGCCCCTGTCTTTCATTCGTGCAGCCTGAACAGCCGGAAACTCCGTTGTGCCAAATCTGTTATATAACAAAAGTGATGCATGGGCTTTCCCGGCAGCTGCGTCGATCAGACTTAAATCTGTCCTGTGATCGGCTATGTAGCCGGGATCTGACGCGAAAACGCCAAGAAGCATTCCGTTCGCCGGCTCATGCTTTGCCAAAGCGCGTCCCAACGACGGACGTTCACTGACAGGTCTCTCCACAAATAAACGGATTCCGGCTCTGAACCGGTTTGCCAGCTGTTCGGCTTGTGTGACCCCCCAATGCAGATCTGTTCTTCCCAGAGCTATAGCCTTCGCGTATAATTCCCCTGATCTTTCATAATAGGTAACTGCTCTCGGATAGTCCAGTTGCGTGTTGTCAAATCTAACCCCGGAAAGATAGTCGGCTATTTTTCTCGCATAATTACCTCCGGCATCAAAATGACCGGCGGTATTTGAACGTGAGAACATCTCCACCAGATTGACCCAGTGCGGAAAAGCCGCTGCGTAATTACCTGCTGCTTCGTGTCTATTAGCAGGTTCCTGCTCACGCCACAGCTCCGCGCTAGTAGGAGGTGTCGACGCCGCTGCGGGGAGTGTAAAGCCTGCGCAAATGACCATCACAAGCAATACGCAAATTAGCCT
>Ga0123356_10002282_pt1 | contig 20654 bp, 16 predicted proteins | sample TergutEmb28metaG_2_FD_92546 | JGI IMG/M metagenome (GOLD analysis project Ga0123356, IMG submission 92546) | Embiratermes neotenicus P3 segment gut microbial communities from Petit-Saut dam, French Guiana - Emb289 P3 | ecosystem: Host-associated > Arthropoda: Insects > Digestive system > Gut ... | reverse complement strand
TATCAATAGGCACAAATCCATTTAATCAGAGAATATCGAAACAACAATCCTTGTCTCGCCAACAGGCTCTACATCTACATCAACTCCACTGATATGAGCTCTTGAAAGAATTGATGTAGTACCGGTTCCAAGATCGGTCAAATCTGCAACAACCCTCAGATTAATTGATAAAATCTGTGCCAAATCCGCTTCTGTACCGCGGACCCTGACGTCTGTACTGAGTGTAACAATCTCTGCTCTGTGGCCTGGAGGAACATTAATAACCTGCAGATTTGTAACACTTATAAAAGCAATATCCACTCCCAAAACTTCTACAAGAACCGTTGCTTCGTTTTCGCCCGAAACATTTGATATATAGTTAGGTATTATAATCGGGAATGTCCTCGTTGCCGAGACTCCAAAACTGAGCATATCTATAGTGCCGAGCATTATTTGATTTAGGTCCCTGATTACATCAGGATCTCCGGAAACGGTTATAAACTCAGGAGTTATTTTTAAGGTTGTGTTTGATTGTGTAGCCGTTAAAGCCTGCGACAGGTCTACATGCAGCGGCACAGTTTTCATAAGTCTTATAGGAATGGTAACACGGATTGTCTCATGGCTGATGGAAACACTATCATGAATTGATATATCAAGCTCCTCGCCATCCATTTTTATTAACACAAGATCAAAATCTTCGGTTATTGAAGCTGACAGATTTTCTCTCAAAATCGGCACATTAGCATGACTTATTTGAGAAATTACTTCCTCGGGACCGCTGACAGTTATTACCTGAGGGTCAAACTCTGCGGGAAGTACAATAATATCATCAGATGCCGTGCCTCCAGTATAATTAACCTTAACATCAATGTGCCTTTCGAGCAGCCTGTCTATAACCATTGTAACCCTGGAAGCAGAAGCTCCTCTAATACTAATTGCGTTTCTGTTGATACCCTGAGAATAAACAATTGTGTAATCAAGAGCATGTGTGCCTGCCGATGGTATATTTGCAAGATTAACCTCAGCTGTGACCGTTGCCTCTGACGTTAACTTTGTAATCTCACTACGGGCGCCCTCAAAGGTAATGAGGATATTTTCTGTCACAAGATTAGATACCAAAAGCCCTCTGTCATTAAGGACATCTTCGTTTCTGAAAACAACCCTGACATCTATATCACGTGTTTGCAAATCGTTTTCAGTTATCTCAACATACATCCACAAAACAACAGAGACAACGATAGCAAAAACTATGTAGAATGCTTTGGTCGATATTTTTTTAAGCATTTCCTTAAGCACTACCCTATCTCCTTAGTCAGCGGCTTTCTTTTCTTCTTTTTATTATCATCTTGAATAAGCACTTCGTTAGTTAAAAGCTTGCGTAGTGTATCATCATCCAGTGCACGTTTTAGCATACCGTCAATAGCTATTGAAATTTCACCGGTTTCTTCAGAAACAACTAATACAACAGCATCGGAGCGCTCGCTCAGCCCGACACCGGCTCTGTGTCTCATGCCAAGGTCCTTACTTAAGCTATAGTTTGTCGATAGCGGCAACATACAAGCAGCAGCTAATATTCTGTCATCTCTGATTATAAGAGCACCGTCGTGCATTGGGGAGTTAATATAAAATATACTTTGAATAAGCTCACCGGAAGCCTCTGCATCTATGCTGACACCTGTCGTTGCAAAGTCATTTAGTCCGACCTTTCGCTCAAAAACAATTATTGCGCCTGTTTTAATTTTTTTTATTGCATAACATGAATCAACGACATTTTGTATTGTAATCTCAATACGTTCATATCTTCTGCGTTTTCGAAATATAGAATCAAGCTTTGTTGTACCCATTCGTTCAAAGAGCTTACGTATCTCAGGCTGAAACAGTACAATAATAACCAGGGTACCAAGCTGCAAGACCTGTCTGAGTAAAAACGTCAGAATGTTCATGTTGAGGAAATTTGCAATCCATGCAACAGCAAGGATAATAAGCAAACCCTTAATAACACTGCTTGCACTTGTTTTCTGCATTATACTGAGCATTCTGTAAATAAGAAACGCAATAATAAGTATGTCTATTACATCCCAGATACGAATAGTGTGTCTGAGAGTAACAATGACATCTATAACCTGATCAAATATATCTTTGATTGTTTCCGGCATTATATTCCCTCATAGTTATTTTACTGCATTTTTAATGTTTTTGCAAATTTATTCGTCAGTCAGCAGCACTAACGCCGTTGCGGATATTCCTGTTTTGTCTCCTGTAAAACCGAGTCCTTCTTCTGTAGTTGCTTTGACATTAATATTGCTGATATCTGTTTCTAAAACAGAGGCTATTTTTTCTCTCATTTGCTTAATATATCCTGATATTTTTGGCGACTCCAAAACTACTGTAATATCTGCATTTCCCAATTTCAGACCCTTGTCCTTCACAAGAGTATAAACAATTTCAAGCAGCTTACAGCTGTCAGCATCCTTCCATTTATTGTCTGCATCGGGAAAGTGTATGCCTATATCACCGAGAGCGGCTGCTCCGAGCAGTGCATCCATTAGTGCATGGACAGGCGCATCCGCATCGGAGTGACCATCGGGCCCGAAGCTTGATGGAATCTCAACTCCGCACAAAACACAGCGGCGACCTTCTACTAATCTATGAACATCATATCCGTGACCAATTCTCATGCTAATGACCATTCCTTGTTCGTTTGCCACGTCAGTAGCTTCTCGGCAATCAATAAATCCTCATTGTTAGTGATTTTAATATTACTCCTCGACCCTTTAACAACATGTACAGGCATACCTAAAAGCTCAACAGCCATCGACTCATCGGTCACCTGAGTGGATTTATTTATCACCTTTGTCATAGCAGCTTTAATAATTTCAGGCTTAAAAACCTGCGGTGTCTGCATTTCGACAAGGTTGTTTCTCTCTACAGTAGACTTAACTACATCATCTTCAACAAGCTTCAAAGTAGATGTTACCTCAATGCCCGGTGCTGCAGCATGGTGCTTTGCACCGGCAGCAATAGCTCTTTCTATTGTGTCAGCATCGATACATGCCCTTGCTCCGTCATGAACTGCAATAAGTCCGGTTTTTTTAGTAATTGCAAATATTCCGATAAAAACCGACTCAGCACGAGACTCGCCACCCGCTATAACCCTTGTCACCTTTTTAAACTTGTTTTTATTGCAAATTTCAGAAACTTTTTCAAGAAGGTCGTTTCTTGTAACTACAACTATTTCCTCAACAAACACACAGTTTTGAAAAACCTCTATTGTGTGAGCAAGCACAGGCCGGTCATTTATGATATATAATAGTTTATCCTCCCCCTTACATCTTTGTGAGCTGCCGGCTGCGGCTATCACAACACTGCAAGTGGGAGGTCTTTTTGGTACTATTGATCTTAACTTATTTAATAACGCCATAAAACGGTTTCCTAAGCGAGCGAAGCATTTAACTCAGATTCAACTTCCTCATAAGTAATTTTCTTTGATAATACGATTTCAGATATAAAAATCTGCTTGGCAGAATGGAGCATCTTGCGCTCACCGGTAGAAAGCCCCTTTTCCACATCTCTGGTCATCAGACCCTTTACAACACGTGCAACCTCAAGTAAATCTCCGCTTTTTATGCGCTGCATGTTCTCACGGTAACGTCTGTTCCAGTTTGAAGTCATCTGCGCATCTATCCCGCGGATAGATTTCATCAAAGCATCAGCCTCGTCAGAAGCCACAATGGGTCTGACGCCAATCTGTTCAGAGCTTTCGGTCGGGATCATTACAACCATACCGCCGGTCGGCATTTTAAGAATGTAGTACGTCCTCGTGGCTCCATTCATCTTCCGCTCTTCAATACTGTCAATTACTCCGGCACCATGCATGGGGTGAGCAATCATATCCCCGATACTAAACATTTGTATAAAGACCTTTCACATGCGAGTTTACATAACGTGCAAATTTCATTATACACCCAAAACCATTGTAAAAGCAAGCATTAATTTGATTTATGTATAGCATAAGCATAATTTGATTAATGTATAGCAAAACTTTTGCTTTTACACTTAAAGCTTTGAAATATCTACGGTGTCGTCGAAATCGCGGCCACCTTGTTCATAAAGACTGCGACGTGCAATTTTATCGTTTTTCATCTCCTTGTAAGCATACTTATAAACATCATAAATAAGCTTATTAGGAACAACGATAACACCGTCACCGTCTGCAACAATCAGATCCTCAGGATAAACAGCAACACCACCCAAAGCAATAGGAATATTTTTCTCCAAATAACGAATACGAGCCTGATCCATCGGCTGCGATATATGTCTTGTAAACACAGGGATTTTCTGTAATATTACCTCATCTGTATCGCGGACACCACCACCGTTTAGAACAAACCCAACAGCACCCTTGTTTACACAATTTAGTGTATTGTTTGAACCTAATAGCCCAACATCAATTCCGCAGACATCAAGCGCTATAAAATCTCCGGGAATAATATCCTCAGCCCATTTGTCGGTGCATACATTACCATAATACCAGTTTGACCACTCGGTATAGTCATCACCTGTTACCTTTGGCAAAGGACCCTCATATGGCAGATATCTTGCAGTACGCGCAAACCCTATTGTTGCTTTCATGCTGCGCCATAGCGGCTTGATACTATGGTGCATCGTTCCATAAAAATGATACCCGCACCAATCCATTCCGTCACGTACATCTGTAACACGAAAATCCTTGTACATCTCTAAAATTTCATCTCTATTCATAATAAATTCCTTTCATTACTCTTTTGATATAATATGCACTTCGCAGCGGAGCATGGATGCGGAGCGGCGGCAACCGAATGCACGGATGTCATTCATTGCCGGAAGAAGTGCTATTATATTAAAAGAGTATAATAGTCCTTCATTGCATAGAAAGCTTTTTTTCTGTGCTTTTTGTCGGCAGTAAGAAGACCCTTGATATTATAGTAATGTTGCATATGATGCAGACGCCTCGGGCAGCGAAAATCATAAAAAATCCAAGGACTCATACCTTTGATATAGTCAATCGAAGAGAGCACTTCAATTTGCTTTAAATAGACATCGTGCTGAAACTCCTCGCTAAACATATCATCACGACTGCCCTGCTTAGTATGCCCTGCTTTGCAATCGGCACCAAACTCACTGATAATAATAGGTTTTGACGGATTACTACTTGACAAAACGCGCGGCAGCTTAGAAAAATCGGGGTCATACCATCCATAATACTCATTAATACCGATAATATCAATCTTATCTGCCAGCCTGTCGTTAATAATCAGCTTTTCATTATCAACAAGGCATGCTGCCGATACAGGTCTTGTCCCGTCAAGCTCATTAGCTCTATCTGCCAGACGGCTCATAAAAGAGAGCCTCGAATCGGAATCCGGATTTTCATTCCCGACAGACCAAATTATTACGCTTGCACGGTTTTGGTCGCGGGTTATAAGCTCTGTCAGCTGGTTTTCAGCATTTATGTAAGTTGAAGGATTGTCAAACTCAATTGCCCAGTAAACAGGTATCTCCTCCCAAAGCATAATCCCCACTTCATCAGCTATTCTAGATGCCTGCTCTGTATGAGGGTAATGTGCAAGGCGCATAAAATTGCAGCCCATTTCCTTGGCAATTAAAAAGTTCTCTCTTATCTCCTCATCTGATATAGCCTTCCCGTTAATAATGCTCTCTTCATGTACACTGACACCCTTTAAAAAAATACTGCTCCCGTTTAGTAAAATTTCCCTGCCTTGAGCTTTAATCTCACGAAACCCTATTTTATCGCGCAGTATATCATCTTCAAACATTATCTCAACATCATAAAGCTTTGGAGAGCCCGGCGACCATAAAGTCAACTTGTCACTGTCGATTTTAAACTCTGCCTTGCCTATGCAGTTTTTAATCTCGACGACCTCGCTCAGTCCAAGCTCATTAATTCTAATAGAGGCCTTTCCTATGCTTTTTCCATCAATTTGAATCTTTACAAAAATCTTATCAAAACATCCATCCGGCACAAGCCCCACATTAAAATTCTTAATAAACACCGCAGGAAGCCTGATAAGCAGAGCATCACGGTAAATACCACCATAATTAAACCAGTCGGTATTATCCATAGGAACATAATCTTTTCGCCTTGTGTTGTTAACAGCAACAAGAATACGGTTCTCCTGTTGTAACAATTTTGTGATTTCAATAAAAAACGGAGTGCTTCCGCCCTCATGCATGCCTGCAAATTCTTTGTTTATAAATACAGCTGCCTGATAGTTAACAGCTGCAAACTTTACAAAAACACGCTCATCATCTTCTTTAATAAAGTTAAAGTTTCTGGTAAAAACCATGCCGCCCTCATAGAGAAAAAGCTTCTCCTCTTTAAGATTCCAGCAAGATGGAATATCCATAAGCTCCCATGAGTCAAAGCTGTAATCAAGCGGCAAAGGACGGCCGTTATCATATTCGTACTGTGCCCACCATCTGTTACGAAGGCAAGTATCATACTGGTCAATACCAAAATGCCAACTACCGTTTAAGCTCTCTTTATTTCTTGAGTAATCTGAAATCACAGAGTCCTGCACCAGCTTCTCTCTATAAAAATCCCAAAAATCCGGAATATGTATCCCTTCCATCTTATTCTCTCCTTATCTTGAAGTGGTGGTACTTGATCAATGTTACATTGATAATGCAACCCATAGACCAAGTGCAGGGTTTTCAATAAAGTATATCTCATCACCTGATGACAGAGTATTAAACCCTGCTTTTAGGCTCGAAGGATTATAAAAACGAAGAGCTTCATTTATGTCCATGTACTGAAAACCAACACTTTTTATCTCACTTTCACTTAGTTTTCCCGGAGCATAAATCACATCAAATCTACCGTCAGAGGAGCCGTGAATAAGATGCGCTGCTACAGAGAGGTTATCTTGCAATTCCTTACAATCCTTACTAAGCTTGATAATGTTCTCTCTGCCTTTATATCCGTACTTTCTGATTAACTTGTCGTTTTCCTTATCTTCTCCAAAGCCTTGAAGACCCGGTGCTATCACAATCAGCCTGCCGCCATCCTTTATAGCCATTCTGGTGCGATAGATTGCTTTGTTAGAGAGCCATGCTGTCCTATACTCCCTCTCGTCCAGCCAAACAACACATGTATCTATCGGTTTTTCCACATGTATTATATTATGCTTTTGACTAAGTAAAACAGCACGGTCAAACCCACCTCGTCCTTTATCTATATAAAGACCTATTATTTTTGTATTATTTTCTTTTGTAACAGTAACAGTAAGCGCATAAAGGACATTTAGCTTTGATATAAAATGCTCCTGTGCATAATCAAAGACCTTACGGACCGGTGAGTGGTCAAGACCCATAAGTCGCTCCATCCCGTAATATGCACCGAGCATATGAGAGGCATTAATAAACCCGCTTCCGCCACAGCCGACAACAATATTTTTTGTGTAATTTGCCATTCCGACAACCTCATGCGGCACAACCTGTCCTATAGATATTATTAAGTCATAAGAAGGGTCAAGTAAGTAATTTGAAACCTCCACATCCATTTTTTGTGTTATTAAGCCTTCTGAAACCTCGCTTACAAACTGCGCAGGCACTTCACCTATTTTTGCCACCCCTGTGCGCCAGTTGTGCACAAGATATCGCTCCTCGGGAATTTTCTCTCCAAAAAATGATATTTGCTCAGCTCTTGTCATAGGTACATGAGTACCAAGCGCAGGCAAAATGTCAACCCTACAGGCTATGTTTGCTTTTGAAAGAGCATCATAATAAAGCGCAGTTATTAAGCCTGCACCTGAGTTGAGTCTTGTTATGTCCGGCGGTACTAAAAGAACTTTTTTTAAGTTAAGGTCTTTTATTGATTTTAAAAGCAGCTCATTAATCTGAGCTTCACTAAGACCATTCTTTTCGTTTTGTAGATACATATCTTCAACCTCGTATTTTTTAGCCATACTCACAATATAATTCAGAAACATAAATTACATTGTGAGTATAGTCTTTAACGCATATCTGATGGAGCCCTTGCCTTTTATCATCATATCAAAATACTCACAGACCCTGTCTGCAAGGCAAGCCTCATAAAGGTCGATGCCAAAGATATCAGCCCTTTTAAGAATAGGCGAAAGCAGCTTTTTTGAGTCAACATCAGCCCCAAGAGTAACACCTGAGAGCACAGAGCAAAGCTCCGGCAGCATAGGGTCGGGGTCGAGAGTGAAGATCGCCCCGTTATCGTCTACTGCTAACATATAACGAAGCCAACCTGCAAAAACGAGCGGTATTGCTCTGAGAGTAAGCACATCAAGCTTGTCACTGTTCTTATATGCCTTTATAGTCTCACCAAAACGCACTGCAAGCTTCTTTGATGTATCTGTAGCGATTCTTTGCGGAGTGTCCGGTATGTATGGATTTGGCAGACGTTCTTTTATTACTGTTTCAATAAACTGTGCAGGAGAAATTATCCCCGGGTCTACAACAACGGGCAGCCCCTCATTTGCTACAGCATTTACAAGTGCGAGCAGCTCCTTGTCTTGCATTGCATCACTGACACGGTTATATGAAAGCATACAGGCAAAAACAGACAAAGCAGTGTGAAGCGGGTTTAGGCAGGTGCAGACCTTCATTTTTTCAAACTTGTCTACAATCTCAAGTGTTGTTAACATTACCCCCACCTTTTCAAGTGGCGGCCTGCCGTTTGGAAAAACATCTTCAATAACGAGATACTCAGGCAACTCTGCGTTGACAAAAGGAGCAGTCACCGAGCCAAGTGCGGTTACAAAGCTCACCATATCCTCTATACCGTCAGATGTGAGAGCATCTGATACTCCTTTATCGGGATAAGGTGTTATTTTATCAATCATTGTGCAAGGAAAAGAAAGCTTCGAAGGGTTTTTTAAATACTCTAAAAACCCTTCATCTGCAGCCCCTGATGCTACCATTTTTTGCGCAGCTTGAAAAATTGCATTTTGCAACAGCAAACCATTATGTGAGCAGTTATCCATACTGACAAGAGCAAGCGGATATGCCCCGCTATTAAACCTGTGCAGACAAAGCCCTGCAATGCACTCAATAAACGGTGAGTTACTGACAGTATATGCCTTTTCTGTAATTGTAAAGCTGACCATTTGCAGGCTTTTTGATGCAAATATTTCGCAAAGTTGAGTTATATCCGGCTCATTTGTCTTTAAGGACTTAATAATACTGCCGACAACAGTTTTTTTAAGCTCACCGTCAGGTGTCAGAGCAACAGAAATTGAAAGGTCATCAAACGGCTTATAAGAAACATCAAGCAGCTCATAATCATAACCCTCGGCTGCAATAATCCCTGTCTCCATATCACCTTTATCCAGCAAGCGCTGACACAACATAGCAATATAAGCACGAAATATGTTCCCTGCTCCAAAATGCAGCCACTGTGGAGTTTTTAGAGTAGCATCACGTACTTTTTTACGGTCAAACCTCGGCAGCACATACCCCTTTGATTCCCAAAAGTCTTTGTTATTTAAATTATCATCATTTAATTTCATTTTACTCCTGTATTCCTACTTCCTCGAGATGTAAAAGCATTTCTCGGAAGTTTTGTATTCGATTAAAACTCAAAATATTTCTTTGAATTGAAATAGCAAATATCTTTAATGACATTGCCGAGAAAATCATAATCGTCGGGAAACTTGCCGCTGTCGACAAACCCGCCGATAAGATTACAAAGAATTCTTCTGAAATACTCATGTCTTGTATAGCTCATAAAGCTTCTTGAATCAGTGAGCATTCCTACAAAGTTTGACAAAACTCCATACTCGGCAAAGGAGGTAAGCTGCTGTGTCATTCCTCCATAAGTATCGTTAAACCACCAGGCACTTCCCTGCTGGACCTTTCCAAAAATACCCTCCTGATTAAAACAACCGGCGATAGTGTTAATAGCTGCGTTGTCGTTTGGATTTGCAGAAAATATTAGTGTTTTTGGCAAGTTACCGGCACAGTCAAATGAGTCAAGCACCCTTGCAAGATCAGATATACAGCTGACAGGATTAATGCAGTCAAACCCGGTATTAGCACCGAGCCTTCCAAGCATCCGGCTGTTTACGTTACGTGAGACACCGAGGTGCAGCTCCATAACCCAACCGAGCTTTTTGTACTCACCTGCCAAAAATGATAAAACGGCAAATTTGAACATATCAGCATCATTTGTACTTATAGCCTCTCTGCAAAGAGCTTTTTTTAAGACAGTATTTGCCTGATTATCACTGCAAGGAGCAAACACAACAGATGAGAGCCCGTGGTCACCTGCCCTGCAGCCCAGCTTGTCAAAATAGCTCAGCCTTTTACAAAGCGCAGACCTTAAAGAGTCAAAGTCATTTATATTAGTATCCGAAGCCTCTGCGAGACTGTTAATATAGGAAACAAAACCATCAGTATCAATACTTATAGCTGCGTCCGGTCTGAAGCACGGCAAAACCTTTACATCAAAGCTGTCGTCAGCAGCCAGCTTTTGATGCCACTCAAGCGAGTCGACAGGGTCGTCTGTCGTGACAACAACCTCAACCTTCATTTGCTTAATTATACCTTGAGGGCGCAGTTTATCATCCTTAGAAAGTCTATCTAAGGTCATCTCCCAAACAGCCCCTGCAGTATCGGCGCTAAGTGGTATATCACATCCAAAAAAGCGCTGCAGCTCCAAATGCGCCCAATGATACACAGGATTTCCTATACACCTCGGAAGCACACCGGCAAAAGCTTTAAACTTTTCCCAAGGTGATGCACTCCCCGTTATATAGTCCTCGTTAATACCGCACGAGCGCATAAGCCGCCATTTATAATGATCTGCTCCCAGCCAAACCTCGGTTAAATCACTAAAACGTCTATTTTCACAAATCTCCCCGGGTATAATATGAGAGTGATAATCTATAATCGGCATCTCAAAAGCAAAATCGTGATATAGTTTTTTTGCACAGCCGCCTTCAAGTAAAAAATCCTTACTCTTCATTCTTATCATTCTTTTTGTTCTTTTGAATCATTTTAACTGTCATAAGTAAAAATACGACCAGTATTAGAAAACCAAAACCTATAAGCGCAAATCCCCACCACGGAAATGATGCCCCATCGTCATCATCGGGCCCCTGCTGTGCGGGATCTTGCGGAGCCGAAGGATCCGGAGCGCCCGGAGTATTAGTTGGCTCGTCAGGCGGCAGCGGAGTCGGGATTGATGCCTCGGCATTTTCTGCTACCTCTAAAATCGCCCAGAAAGCCGGCTTTGCTTCAAAATAACCGTCAAACAAAACAGGCAAACCAAGTGCACGCCAGTTTAGCGGGTCAGCAAGCCCCCAAATGGTGACAGCATCAATGTGCTCGTGATACCGGAGGAAAATTCTGAACAAATCTGCATATAAGCTTGCTTGAAACGCAAGCTCTGCATCTGTTGCAGGTGGAGAGTTTGCATTTCTCTGACTGCTCCATGTGCCAAGAGGAATATCAAGCTCTGTTATACGGATTCTTAGTCCTGCCTCAATAAATCGCTCAATAGACTCACGGACACTTGAGGGCTCCAACCAGCCTGTCCAATAGTGAGCCTGCATTCCTATACCTTCAATAAGTAAGCGGCCGGGCTCGGAATTTCTCGGGTCATCCTCCCATTTTTCATTAAAATACTCTGCCATGCTTGCAATTGCTTCACACTTGCCACGTGACTCTTCGTTAAAATCATTATAGAACAAAACTGCATCGGGCGCTGCAAGTCGTGTAAAAACAAACGCATCATAAATATAATCGTACCCCGCTTCGCCTGCAGCCTCGTCCATACCGTTTTCATAAGCTTGATACCATTTGGCTATAGCAGCAGTTGTACGAAGAGCGCTTTGCCATGGTGTTCCGACAGAGACACTATCTGCAAATGCTTCATTAACAACATCCCACGAAGCGATTTTCCCTGCATAACGGCCTGCATACTCTGTTATAAAAAGCTCCAGATTTGCCTTAGCCTCGGCTCTGGTAAGTAAAGTGCGGCCCTCGTCCATTGTCAGCCAGGTTGGTGACTGCTCGTGCCAGACAAGAGTATGACCATGTATAGCAATGTTATTCTCCTGCGCCCACTTAACAACTGCATCAGCACCGTCAAAAGTAAACTCACCTTTGTTACGTGCTATATAAAGAGGTTTCATTGCGTTTTCTGCAGTCAGCAAATTATACTGAGTTAAAAAGGCAGCTGAGTGCATTGTCATCCACTGATTTGATGTGTCCATAACATTACCGATAAGGAAAAATTCCTTATATGCCTCGGCAAGTGAAGGTAGAGTCATATCCCACTTTGGAATTCTGATGCTCTCGTCGCGCTCGCCTATCTGCCAGATTTCTATATTATCCCAATAGAATAAATCGGCATGACAATTATCCTCATTGTTTGTAACCAGTCTGAAGTCTATAAAATCTATAGCATAAGTCTGAACAGGTATAACAAGGTTCATGTCAAACCAACCGTCTTTTATCAAAAACCCTGTGTTTGCACGAATCGGAAACTTAGTCTCGCCAAAAGCACCGCCATAGTCACCGTTAAACACAACACCACCGGCGAACATATTACCTTTGTCCTCATTACCCTTAGAGGGTGCATATATCCATGCCTGAATACGGTACTCGGCGCCCGGTTGCAAAGGCTCTGGCAGCTCTAATCTGAGAGCATTCTCAGCACTGTTGTATGAAGGCCCGATGTGCTGCACCTTTAGCGAGCTGTTATCATCATGGCCTATACCTGTAACCCACTCAATTTCTATACTGCCGCCATGTGACGGAAAAAGTGGCCTCTCGGCTGCTTCATCATCAAATTTGATGTTAAGCAGCAGTGTCTCACCCTCTCTGTCCTGATAAACAGGCTTGTCTAAAAAAGCAGCTGAAACCGGCAGTACAGTAAGCACCATAACTAAGCAAATAATAAGTGAAAAATTCCTTTTCATAAGTAACCTCCAAAATAATTTAACACAAATAATTATATGTCATGGCATGAGTAGTGTCAAACAGAAAAATAATCGCTCCCTATGATAGAGAGCGATTACTTTATAATCTGCTATTTGCAGTGAGGTTTAATTACTTCTTGCCTTTTGAAACAACAACGACAATGATAACTACCACTACTACAGCACCTGCGATGATACCAACGATGAGCCAGGGGAATCCACCCTCTTCGTCATCAGTTTTGGGATCTTCTGTGTTGCCTGCAGGGGGATCTACCGGTGCAGGGGGATCAGGCTCTACAGGAGGAGGTGCAGGAGGATCGGGCTCTACTGGAGGCGGTGCATCGGCGATCGGAATTTCCGAGTCAACCAGTGCAAGCCATGCAAGTCCGATTCCGAGGTCTTCACAGCCGATGCCTGCATCTTCGTCACCATAGATGATAACGAAGCAGAAGCCTGTTGAAGCAACGTCATCTCTGAGGTTCTTCATGTAGCCGGGCTCATTGCCGCCTGCAAGCGGAATGACTATGAAGCCGTCAATGTCACTTCTGTCTGATGGAACAAATAAATCTGCAATGTTGTATTCTGTGATGAACTCACTAAAGCTCCAACTATTGTGATTACCAAAGATTGTAACTGCAAGTGTATCAAGCTCGGGCTCATTTTCAACTTCGATTACAAGCGCTTTTGCAAGAGCCATAACATCTGTGTTGAGTCCGATCATTTCAACTTTTTCCCAAGCTGCGTTATCCTGGTCTGCATAGACATATTCTCTCGGATTGAAAATGCGGTTTGGCATCCAGAGTGTGAGTTTTTCCATTTCTGAAGGAACATACTCGAGCCATGCAAAGATATCGCCTACATCTGCAAAACCGTCATTGAGAACGATTCTGAAGCCGTGTTTGCCGCCGTCGATGAAGATTTTGAATGCTTCGCTCTCTGTGAGGTCGATTGTGATAATACCGTCTTCATAAACATCAGCTACTGCATACTTAAATGCGCCTGCGCCCCAAGCCCAGTTGTAATCACCGTCATGGTTTCCGAAGATAACGATTTCAATTTCGCCATCATCGTTACCGGGCTCATTTTCTACTTCGATGAAAAGGGTCTTTGAAGCTGCAAAAATCTCAAATGTGAGACCGTTCCATGATGAACCTGCTTCTCCAAGGCCTTCGTGATAATTTGAATTATCAACGTCTTGGAAAGAATTGTCATTCTCTCTGTTTGGAGCACCAAGCTCAAAAATTGCGATGTCGCCCGATGCCGAAACAAACGGAATGAATGTTGCGACGAGTGCGATTGTCAGTGCAAGGGCCAGTAATAATTTTCCTACTTTCATAAATATCCTCCTAATTATTTTAGTGCTTTTTAAAGCAAACTTATTGCTTTTCACACTTTAAAACACATTATGCCACAAGAGATAAAGGCATGTCAAGCATTTTTTGCTATGTTTTTTAATATTAATTAATAATTTCTTAATAACATTTACATTTATTTTATTGACATCAATATCAAAATCTTGTACTATTGATGATGTAGTGATTATACATTGTCCGCTACATTATAATAATACAGAAAGGTGAGATAAAATGAAAAAAATCCTTGCATTATTACTTGCAGTAGTCATGTGCCTCGGAATCCTTGCTGCTTGTAACGGCGAGCTTGAGGTTCCGCCTCCTGATGATCCCGACAATCCCGGCGGTGGCGGCGGCGGTGGCGGCGGCGGCGGAGAAGCCGGCGGTCCGACAGCAGATGCCGCAGCCAGAGCAGCTTTGGCAGCAGACTACGGTCTTCCTTATTTCCCCGAGATAATGGACTATTGGGAGCCAATCGAGTTTACGTATTTCATTCGTAATCCCGGTCTTGAGCCTGATGCAAACAATCCCATAATTTCCATTATTGAGCAGATCACCAACACAAAAATCATATTTGACTACCTTGTCGGCGACTATCCGACTGTTATGGGTGTCATGCTTGCAGGTGGTGAAACACCTGATATGCTTTTTGTCGGCGGTGAGGCTGACAAGCTTATCGAGTCAGGCTGGATGATGGAGATTGGCCCGCTGATTGAACAGTATGCTCCACATCTGCGCGCACACTATGACCCTTGGTGGGAGAGAATGAAATATACCGACGGCAAAATATATGTTGCTAACATATATGGTACTCCTGTCGGCGACCAGGTAGCTTTTGAGCAAAATGACACAGCTTTCTGGATGCAAAAGGATGTTGTCGACTTTATGGGCGGCCCTCCAAAGGATGTCTATGAGTTTTTTGAGTGGATAAAAGTATATAAAGAAGCTCATCCTGAGATAGATGGAATTCCGACACTCGGTTTTGAGTTTGACACCGGTGTTAACCTGCTGACTCTTATGAACCCCGGTTCATTCATGGCAGGTTATGCAAACTGGGGTCTTGGCACATTGCCTGTTGGCGGTCAGAGATATGGCGACCCGTTTGAGGGTGCTGTCCGCCGCTATCCCCTCGAGTCAGAAAAAGAGTGGTTCAGGATTTTAAATCAGGCACATGCCGATGGTCTTATTAATCGTGAGACCTTCATCCGTACAGAAGACGAATACAAGCAGAACATCGCAAACGGTGTTGTTCTCGGTCTTCACGATCAGCGCTGGAACTTCAACAGCGGTGGTATGGATCCTCTGCGTCAGCAAGGACGTTATGAGCGTACCTATGTATCTTTTGACTTCACATGGGAAGGTGTAGAGCCTAATTATTGGGATATGCCCGGCGGCTTTACAGGTCTTAACGGTATAAACTTTGGTCATAACAACAGAGATCCCATCAGATGCATTCAATATCTCGATTATATGATCCATGAAGAAGTACAGCGCTTCCTCAACTGGGGTATAGAAGGCGAGCATTATTTCTATAATGAAAACGGCCGTATAGAGCGCCCGCAGGAGCAACGCGATTTACAGGCAGATCCGAGATGGCCGATTGACATGATGGGTCGCGAGCTTTATAACTACATGCCAAAGATGCAAGGAACATTCCCCTCCGACGGTAATCCGACAGGCATCGGCGGCTCTGCAGAGGAATACTTTGTCTCTATGAATGACTATGACAAGGACTTCTTCACAAGACATGGTATCCTTACAGAAGCAGGCTTCATGAGAGGTACTCCACAGATTCGTCCCGTTTACTATCCTTTCTGGAGTATGTCCCTGTCACGTCCGCTAAACGCAATCAACCTTACAATGCGCAACGAGGTTAATGTTCAGCATTTACCAAATCTCATTATCGCACCTCCTGCTGAGTTTGATGCCCTGTGGGATGCATACCTGATAGCTGCCAACGCAGTTAACTGGGACGGCATTATAGAATCTGTAGTTGATCAGGCACACGCACGTTTAGAACGCGCAGGTCTCAGCTAATAGTACCTTTTTGGAATGTGGGGCTGATTAATCAGTCAGCCCCACATCCTGATTTTTAAATCCGAAAGGTGGAGATTGCTCAATGAATACCTTTAACTTGGGGTATCTCATAGGACAGTATTACAATTATATTGCCCTTATTGCTGGAGCTATAGCTCTTGCTTTAGTGTTTCTGAATCATTTTGAGATAATTAAGCTAAAAAAACCTAAATCATTTTGGGTAACCCTGGCAGGAACAGTAGGTATTTTTCTGCTTATTTTTGCACCATGGATAGAAACTACAATAAGATACAATTTTCTTCCTCAATCAGTGTTTTTCAGCTTCTTTGTATTACTGACAGGTAACTTTACAAAAACAGGTGTATATTACCTTCCCAAATCCTTAGATCCCGCAACAGAGGCTCAAAACATAGGAATATACTCTACTACAAGACTTATTACTATTATATGTATAGCGCTTATACTTGCTTCTTTACTCTTTCTTGTCTTTTCTCTTATAAAGCACCAAAACAAATTTAGGGTTAAGGCAACTATTTTAGGCTTTTCCCTGGCAGCCTTGTCCTCACTTATATTTGTCTCCTATCTTGTATATATAACAGGAGAAACTATTTCATCGGGTCTTACAATATATCCTCTGGCAATGCTTGTCATTTCACTTATATGTGTAATGTATATAAAAGAACCCGAGGATATACACAACAAAGGTTTAAGAAAGTTCATACACCAAAAGGCATTTTTATTTATGACTATACCTATTATAGTGTATGTTTTTATATTTAACTACCTGCCTCTGACAGGCTGGGCTATGGCTTTTCAAGATTATGTGCCCGGGCGGGGGGAACAGGACTGGGTCGGCTTTGACCAGTTTCGTTTTATGTTTAACGGCTTTAGCGAAAACCCTGTAAGGGATTTACCGGGATACACATTTTTTGATAACCTGTTTTATAGGGTTATGAGAAACACACTTGCAATGAGTGTAATTAACCTTGTTCTCAGCTTTTCAACCGCAATTTTCCTGGCTCTTATGATTAACGAAGTGCGTCAGAAGGTTTTTAAGCGCGTAGTGCAGACAATATCTTATCTCCCGCACTTTCTTTCCTGGGTTATAGCGGCATCTATCATAAGTGCTTTTCTTGCCGGGGACGGTATATTAAATCAGATTCTTATGTTCCTCGGTATTACAGATGAGCCTATATTATTTAGAGGCCAGAAGGAAAACTTCTGGTGGATTATCGGCTGGGGTAATGTTTGGAAAAGTGTCGGCTGGAACACAATTATCTACCTTGCTGCCATTACATCCATTGACCCCGAGCTCTACGAAAGTGCCGAGCTTGACGGTGCCGGCCGTTTTGCCAAGATGCGTCACATTACACTGCCCGGTATTAAATCAACAATCCTTGTTCTGCTTATAATGAGCATAGGCTGGATACTCAATGCCGGCTTTGAGCCTCAATACCTGCTTGGTAACGTTCTTGTCCGTGATTATTCCGAGACAATAGACATAGCTGTCTTAAGATACGGTATCGAAAACTTCAACTACTCTCTGGCAACTGCGCTTGGTATGTTCAAGACCGTAGTCAGCATCATCCTGATTACAGGAGCAAACCAGCTTTCAAAACGTATTGCCAAAGAAAGTCTTGTTTAGGGAGGTGTGATTGATATGTCAGGAAGAAACAAAATGGATCAGTCAAAATTTATGCAGCGCTTGCCGGATAGGGTATTTGTTACCTTTAACACACTGTTTATGTTCTTTATTATGATTATCATGATATACCCGTTTCTTAACACTTTGGCCCTGTCATTTAATGATGCTACAGACAGCCTGAGAGGCGGAATATATCTCTGGCCGCGTATCTTTACTCTCTCTAACTATGAGCGGGTTTTCCGAAATCCGCTTCTGATGATTGCTTTCCAAAACTCTGTACTTCGTACTGTACTGAGTACTGCAGGCGGTGTGTTCCTGTGCTCTATGGGTGCTTATGTTCTCAGCCGCAGGGAATTTATATTTAACAAGTTTACAACAATATATTTCCTCCTTACAATGTACATTGGCGCAGGTCTTATCCCGATGTATTTCCTCTACCGCGATTTGGGTCTTCTCAGTAACTTTAATGTTTACTGGGTCCCGGGACTTTTTGGAGCTTTCAACATTATAGTCATACGCACATATATGCAAGGGTTGCCGGACAGCCTTGTAGAAGCGGCGCGTATAGACGGCGCCGGGGAGTTTCGAATTTTCATACAGGTAATACTGCCTATTTGCAAACCTGTTTTAGCAACAGTCGGTCTTTGGATTGCAGTCGGCAACTGGAATGACTGGTTTACAACATTTATCTATGCTCCTTTTGACAGAGATTTGACAACGATGCAATATGAGCTTATGAGAGAGCTTGCCGCTGTTTTAGCAGCACAAGGCCAGGCCTCTTCTGACCTCGCGTTGATACAAGGTGACCATGATTTACAGACGATATCTCCTGTTGCAATCCGCTCAGCTATTACAATCGTTGCCGCTGTTCCTATACTCTGCGTTTATCCCTTCCTGCAAAAATACTTTGTTAAAGGTGTCCATGTAGGTAGTGTGAAGGGATAAATCCCTTCACACGGACAAAAGCAAATGCTTTTGTCTAAGTGTCAATAGCTGAAGCCCTTGACACGGTAAAAGGTTAACACCTTTTACGAAGTGTGAAGGGATAATAACATAACTGACATAGCAAATAAGTTTCAAGTGGTCAAAATGACCACTTGAAATTTTAGTGCATTTTGTGGTAATATTTTGATAGATTAATTTATTGTATATGGGGTGTTATTTTGGACAGCTTGCCAAAAGGTAAGGACAGATCCCGCAGTGAGCGGGAAAAACTGCAGGGTCTAAGCTTAGGTGGCAAGCTTTCTTATATTTGGTCGTATTATGCTTATTATATCGTAGGAGCTGTTGTCGGACTTATTCTTCTTATAACTCTCAGCTCAACATGCAGCCGCTCGAGAGTAGACCTTTCTATTATCTGGAGTGCCAGTGTTGAGGAACGTGAGGGTTTAGACAGATTTAATGAGTTTGTTAAGGAAAGGGTTTTCGGACAGGATAGTGAAATGGATGTTCAAACCCTGCTCTTTGCATCAATCGAAGACGACCCTGAGCTCGATATGCAAAATTCAAGTAGAGTAGCAGCGATGCTTGCAGCCGAAATGATTGATATTTTCATATTTAATACAGAAATGTTGGTTGTTTACTCTCTGGTAGAGAACATTATGCCGCTGGAGGGTATTTTAGATGAAATTAAATCAATCAGTCCCGCTGTTTATGATGTTATATCAGAGCATGTAAGAATTGCAGATTTTGGCTATACCCAGAGGACAGCTGCCGAGAGAATTGCAGGGATAAGAATTAATGACAGCCCGCTGATGATAGAGCTTGGTTTTAAATCCCCCTTTGATGTATATCTATGCGTTGCAATATCATCACAGAACCTAAATTATGTCACACAAACTATAATAGCATTTTTTGAATAAGGAGTATCAACATGATTAGTAAGTATCCACACAGAGTAGGCACAAAGGCAGTGCAAATCACAGACACATCAGGCAAGGCATTAGCATCAGCTGATATCACCATACGTCAGACAGACAGCAGGGAGAAATTCGGCTGTGCAGGATTTGAATCAATCCAGGTAGTTAACGGACTTCTTGAAGGTGAAGCTAAATCAAATGCCGAGAAACGTGTAGAAAAAATGATGGAAATTTTTAACTTCCTTACTCTCCCCTTTTATTGGGGCCGCTTTGAGCCGGAGCGCGGCAATACAATGACCGATGTTACTTTAAAAGCAGCCAAGTGGCTTTGTGATAAAGGTATGCTTGTTAAGGGTCATCCTTTATGTTGGCATACAGTTTGCGCCGAGTGGCTCCTTGAATTTTCAGACGAAGAGATACTCAGACTTCAGATTGAGCGCATTTGGCGCGATGTAACCGCTTTTAAAGGCTACATTGATACATGGGATGTTATTAATGAGGTTGTAATCATGCCGGTGTTTGACCGTTATGATAATGCAGTCACACGTATCTGCAACCGTGAGGGGCAGGTTGGACTTGTAAAACAGCTTTTTGACGAAGCGCGCCGCGCAAATCCGGATGCTGTTCTCCTTATTAACGATTTTGATATGAGCACGGATTACAGTGACCTTGTTACCAAGCTTCTTGATGCAGGAGTTTGTATAGATGCTATCGGACTGCAGTCGCATATGCATCAGGGCATGTGGAGCCTCGAGAAAACCGAGGAGATACTGGACAGATTTTCAAAATTTGGTCTCCCCCTTCATTTTACCGAGATTAATCTTGT
>Ga0123356_10002281_pt1 | contig 20679 bp, 20 predicted proteins | sample TergutEmb28metaG_2_FD_92546 | JGI IMG/M metagenome (GOLD analysis project Ga0123356, IMG submission 92546) | Embiratermes neotenicus P3 segment gut microbial communities from Petit-Saut dam, French Guiana - Emb289 P3 | ecosystem: Host-associated > Arthropoda: Insects > Digestive system > Gut ... | reverse complement strand
GTGTACGCGGTGACGGACACGCACGGCGTCTGCGAGTCGTTCCGCGCCCGCCTGTAGATGCTGGACCGCGGAGCCTGCACCGGGCCGGGGTGATCTGGCGGCCTACTCGTGAGTCGCCCGGTAAGCGTCGATGGTCTGCAGCTTGTGCCAGCGGGCGTAGCTCTCCACGGCGGCCGCGTCACCGGCTTCGAGCAGCTCGATGAGGCGGATGTGCTCGGTGATCGCCGCCTTGGCCCGGTCGGGCAGGTAGGTGAACATCGTGTCGCGGATCCGGTCCAGCCGCTGGTTGGTCTGCTCGAGGAGCTCGAGCAGGTAGGCGTTGCCGCATTGCCCGGTGATCGTCGCGTGCAGCCGGCGGTTGAGACGGCTGAACCTGGCCATGTCGCCGTCCGCAGCGACCTGCTCCATCTCCGCCGCGAGCCTGCGGAGCCGGGCCACGTCGGACGGCCGCAGCTGGGCCACCGCTTCGGCGGTCGCGGCGCCTTCAAGGATCGCCACGGCGACCATCTGCTGTTCCCAGGTGGTGGCATCCACCGGCGCGACGATGGCGCCGACGTTCGGCTGGAAGGTGACCCAGCCCTCGGCCTCAAGCCGTCGCAGCGCCTCGCGGATGGGGATCGCGCTCACGCCGAGCTCGCGGGCGAGCGCGTCGATGTTCAGCCGGGCCTTGGGTGCGAACGCGCCGGAATGGATCCGGTCCCGCAGGACCGTGTACGTCCGCTCCTGTTTGTTCACACCTTCAGAGCGTAGACTCCGCTACTCAGCGATGCAGCGGTTCACGCACTCGCCAAGGCCCTCGACATAGCTGCGCAGCACCTGGCCGTCCTTGAGGTAGACCGGGGGCTTGCGCGCATTGCCGACACCACCCGTCGTACCCGTGAGAATCATGTCGCCGGGAAGCAGCGTCATGATCTGGCTCGTGTATGCCACCACGTCCGCCGGGGTGAAGAGCAGGTCGGAGGTGCGCGCCAGCTGCATGACGTCGCCGTCGACTTCGCAGCGAATCTCCAGGTCCCTGGCGTGGTCGATCTCATCGGGCGTCACGAGGTACGGGCCGACCGGGGTGGAGTGCTCGAACATCTTGCCCGCCTGCCACTGCAGCGTGCGGTTCTGCCAGTCGCGCATGGAGACGTCGTTGGAGGTGGCGTATCCGGCGATCGCATCGAGCCCCTCCGCCGCGCTGGCACGGTAGACCCGCTTGCCGATGATGAGGGCGAGCTCGACCTCCCAGTCCACCTTCTCGCTGACGGACGGCAGGGTCAGGTCGTCGTTCGGGCCCATCAGCGTCTGCGCGAACTTGGCGAACAGCGTCGGGTACTCGGGCAACTCACGCCCGGTCTCCTGGATGTGCGTCCGGTAGTTGAGCCCGACGCAGACGATCTTGCTCGGGTCGGTGACCACGGGGGCGAAGTCCGCTGTTGCGGCCGGGACGGGAGCGGCACCGGCGCGTTCGGCCACGCGGTTAGGGTCACCGGCGGCGAGCAGCGCGCCGACGTCCGCGGCGTCCAGCGGAATGAGTGTGTCTCCGTCGAGTCGCGCCGCGGTAGTGGCAACGGCGCTGGTGCGAATTGTGGCGAAGCGCATGGATGCGACTGTAGTACGGCTCCAGCTGCCGCGCTTGGACGGGTGGGAATCCGCGCTTCTTGCTGTTATGAAGAGTAGCGGGCTAACGGCGCGACGGGGCTTCGGATCCCAGGCCGACGAGCGCCGCTAGCTGGGCGGCGGCGTGGCCGAAGAACGCGTCAGCGGGGTCGAACGAGCCGACGAACTGCCCGAACAGCTCGAAGCTGATCATCCCGAACAGCTGCGTCCACGCGATCACCGCCCGGACGAGCAGGTAGCCGGGGACGGCTGGCGCCCCTTCGAGGGCAAGGACGGCCGAGAGCGTCGCCGCCTGGTCGGCGAGCGGACCGTCGACCGGAAGCAAGCCCGAGACCGGCCCCACGCCACCCGCACCGGGAATGGCCAGCTCGCCGCTTGCCACCGCGTCTCGCAGGACGGCGACGAAGGCGAGTGGCACGCGCGCCGCCGGTCCGATCGTCGCCTCCGGCGCGCGGTAGCCGGGGACCGGGGAGCCGTAGATCAGCGCGTACTCCTGCGGGTGTGCCAACGCCCAGGCACGGATGGCGTGGCACGCGGCCAGCCAGCGATCACGGCCCGACGTCCCGGATGCCGGCTGCGAGCCGGAAGCCGATGCGATCGCCGTCTCGGCGGACTCGCCGATGGCGTTGTAGGCGTCGATGATCAGCGCCGTCAGCAGGTCGTCCTTGCTCGGGTAGTACCGGTAGAGCGCGGAGGAGACCATGCCGAGCTCGCGGGCCACCGCGCGCAGCGACAGGCCGTCGGCGCCGACGGCGGCGAGCTGGCGACGGGCTTCCTCCTTGATCTCGCGGGTCAGTTCGGCCCGGGCGCGCTCGCGCGCCGTGACTGCGGCGTTCGATGGAGTCATGAGGATCAGCCCCCTGAGAGATCAACGGCCAAAAACGAGAGCACTGCTCTTGACATCAGCGCACCGAATCGTGTTCACTGATCTTAACAGAGATCAGTGCTCTCGGAAAGAACCCCAAGATGGAGGTCACCATGAACACCGCGGAGCCCCGCTACGTCAAGCCGAAGTCCGCCACCAACTTCTTCAACAACACCGTCGGCCGCCTGGCCAAGATGGGCATCAGCGTTTACGGTTCCCGCATCCTGTACGTGCGCGGCCGCAAGTCCGGCGAATGGCGCTCCACCCCGGTCAACCCGATGATCCTCGACGGCACCCGCTACCTGGTCGCCCCGCGCGGCAACACGCAATGGGTGCGCAATCTGCGCGCCGCGAATTACACCGGCGAACTCCACCTCGGCCACCGCGTCGAGCAGTTCCGCGCGACTGAGGTCACCGACGACGCGAAGCCCCCGGTGCTCCGGGTCTACCTCAAGCGCTGGAAGTGGGAGGTCGGCTCCTTCTTCGAGGCCGGCATCGACGCGAATTCCTCCGACGAGACGCTGCTGCGCGTCGCTCCCGGTTACCCCGTCTTCCGCATCGAGCCGGCCGAGCAGCGTCACACGCCGTAGTCGGCCGCCAGCTTGTCCATCAGCGCGTCGAGCCTCTCGTCGACCACCCGCCGTCCCGGCTCTTCCAGGTACCACTCGGCGATCTCCCGCGCTCCCCGCTCGAACGGCACGACCGCGCGCCAGCCGGGTACCAGGGATTTGACCTTCGAGTTGTCGAACATCACCGAGTGCGACTTGTCGCCGAGCAGCCCGGCCCCCCAGTCGGGGTCGGCCGCGGCGATGGTGTGCGACGGCACGTGCACCAGGCGCGGCGCCACCCGGAGCGCCGCACCCAGCGTGTAGGCGATCTGGTCCCAGGTCAGCACGTCGTCGGAGGTGATGTGGATCGCCTCCCCCAGCGTCCGCGGATGCCCGAGCAACGGCACGAACGCCCGCGCGAAGTCGCTGTTGTGCGTCACCGTCCACAGCGACGTCCCGTCCCCGTGCACGATCACCGGCTTACCGGTCAGCATCCGGTGCAGGGATGTCCACCCGCCAGACAGCACGGTCTTCGTCGCGTCGTAGGTATGCGAGGGCCGCACGATCGTCGCCGGGAACCCGGACTCCCGGTACTCGGCGACCAGCAGGTCCTCGCAGGCGATCTTGTCCCGCGAGTACTGCCAGTACGGGTTCCGCAGCGGCGTCGACTCGGTAATCGGCAGCCGCGAGGCCGGCTTCTGGTACGCCGACGCGGTGGAGATGAACACGTACTGCCCGGTCCGCCCGCGGAACAGGCCGATATCCGCCTGCACGTGCTCGGGGGTAAAAGCGACCCAGTCCACCACCGAGTCAAAGTCAAGACCATCCAGGGCATCCTGAACGGACCGTGGATTCCTGATGTCCCCGCGCAGCTCACGCACCCCGAGCGGCAACGGCCGCGCAGCGGACTGCCCCCGGTTCAGCACGAACAGTTCGATATCGTCGCGGGCGACCGCCTCCCGCACGCATGCCGACGAGATGACCCCGGTACCGCCGATGAAGAGAACCCGAAGCTTGCTCATCTCCCAAGCCTAAGCTGCAGGAGTGGAACCGCCGGGATGGCATGGCGTCCCGGCCGCGCGGAACCGTGGGAGGTGGCGATGGTGGCAGACGACTCCCTGCAGGACTGGATGGCCGCGGCGCTGCACGTCAGCAACGGCGACGCCACCGAGGTACCGGGGACCGGGCTGGCGCGGCAGGTCATCTACTGGCGCGACGTCCTGCACGAGGGGCCGGTGCCCGAGGTGGCGCCGGCCGAGCTGCGCCGGATCAGGGGCGACTACCTGGCCGGCCTGCACACCGGGGGACGCACCGAGGTCGTGCACCAGTTCGCCGAGCGAGACCAGGCCCTGGAGGCCAACCGCGACGGGGAGTACGTGCTCTGGTTCGAGGCGGACCTGTACGACCAGCTGCAGATCACCGAGATCCTCGCTCGGCTGGCCGGCCTCGGCGTCCCGGCCGGGCGCATCACCCTGATCTGCATCGGCGAGTACCCGGGCATCGCCCACTTCGGCGGCCTCGGGGAGCTGACCGCCGGGCAGTTGCGCGAGCTGACGCAAACCGGCGCACGCGCGCGGCTGACCCCGGCGGCGCTCGAGCTGGCCACCCGCGCATGGGCGGCTTTCCGCGCGCCCACCCCCGAGGGCCTGGGCGCTATCGCCGCCACGCGGCTGGGCGAGCTGCGGTTCCTGGGCGAGGCGTTCGACCGGCTAAGCCGGGAGTACCCGGCAGTCCGGGACGGCCTGTCGCTGACCGAACGGCGAGTACTGGCCGCCATTGCCGGCGGCGCGCCCGACGCCGGGGCGGCCTTCGTGCGGGCCCAGGCGCGAGAGATACGTCCCTACCTGGGAGACACCCCGTGCTTCCGCCGGATGGATCAGCTGGCGGCCGGGCCGGACCCGCTGATCCGGCTCGACCCGCCCGGCGACCCCGTGCGGGGGACGACGGGCCTGCAGCTGACCCCCACCGGGGCCCGGGTGCTGGCCGGCCAGGCCGACCGTGTCACCCTCAACGGCATCGACCGGTGGATCGGCGGCGTGCACCTGCAGGGGCAGAGCGTGCCGTGGCGCTGGGACGACGGCACCGAAACCATCGTCCATATCCCCGGGCAGAACGTAAGCCAGGCTGGCCCGCCTCTCCCGTTACGCCGGTTGCGCGAAGATAATCGGGGGGACGGCGGGGACCCGCGGTTCGTTCTGGATAATTGACTTGGTTTTGTTCTCGGGACAGATCCGCCGAGGGGAATGAGTGTTATGTACGCGAATCCGGCCTATCAGGGGTACGCCACGCGGGAGCGGACGGCGACGCTCTTCGGGCAGACCATGTTTCTCGTGGCGATGACGGCCGGGTTCTTCGCGGCCGGGGCGTACGCGGGGCGGCACCTGGGCGAGGGAGCGGTGATCGTCTCGTGGATCGCGGCCTTCGTGGTGCTCATGATCATGAACTTCGCGGCGCGGCGGTCCGCGGCGGCGGCGACGATCCTGCTGGTGATCTTCGGGGTGCTGATGGGGGTCGCGTCGGCACCGACGATCTACTGGTACGCCTCCACCAACCCGCAGATCCTGTGGCAGGCGGGCGGGGCGACAGCACTGTTCATCGGGGTGTTCGGTTCGATCGGGTTCCTGACCAAACGCGATCTGTCGGCGATATACCGGGTGGCGTTCTTCGCGTTGCTCGCACTGCTGGTCGTGGGGATCGTGCTGATCTTCGTGCGTATCCCGCACGGGTCGCTTATTTACGCGATCCTCGGACTGGTGATCTTCGCCGCGCTGACGATGGGCGACTTCCAGCGGCTGCGGCGCAATCGTGACCTGAACTCCGCGCCGCTGATCGCGGCGTCGATCTTCCTCGACATCCTCAACGTGTTCTGGTTCTTCCTGCGGATCTTCTCCGGCTCGCGGGACTGACGCTGACGAGGCGGCGGATCGGATCTCACCAGTTCCCGCGCCGGTCAATTCGCGGGCGGAATAGGGGAACACGTTAGCTGCGGCGGGGCCCCGGATAACCAGATGACTCCAATCGGGGCGCTCCCTATGATGCCGTTGTCATGGTTGGGCAGACCGCCCGTTCCTCACCGCGGGCCGTCGCGAAAACCGCCCTCGCGAAGGTTGCGGCGTCCGGGCGGTTGCGAGCCCTTCGCCTGCTGTTCGAGACGAGCAAGAGCTGGTTTCTTGCCGTCGCGGTGCTCGCGGTGGCAGACGCCGTGCTGCCGAATCTCGTGCTCATCGCGTTTGGCGCGGTCCTTGGTGACCTTCCGGCGGCGATCGGGCAGGGCATGGACTCCGGGGCGGGTCACCGGCTGGAGCTCTCGCTTCTGCTCGCAGGTGCCGCCTACCTGGCCAACCTTCTCCTCGATCCGCTGCACGACGTGCTGCGACTCATCGTCCGCAGCCATCTGGGTAACGACCTGCAGGCCCGCCTCATGTCGGCGGTGTCCGGACCTACCGGGATCGCCCACCTTGAGGACCAGTCGGTTCTGGACAAGCTCGCCTCGGCGCGGGGCCAGCTGGTCGGGGCCCAGCCATCGGACGCCCCGATCACGCTGGCGCTAGTACTCAGCACCCAGCTGAGCGGGCTTATCGCGTGTGCCGTGGTCGGCTGGTTCCGCTGGTGGCTCGGCCTCGGCATGCTCGTCGTGTGGCTGGGAGTTGGCGCCCCGATCCGCGCCGCGATGCGGGGCCAGGTGGCTCATTACCGGGGCGGCAGAAACGTGTTCCGCCGATCCTATTACCTGCTCGGGACCGCACTGGGGTCATGGGCCGCCAAGGAGCTGCGGGTTTTCGGGCTGAGCGAGTGGATCGTCGGCGAGTACCGCGAGCAGTGGGCGAAGGCCATCGGGATCTTCCACGGGAGCCGGAAGCGGTTCATCGGGCGCTACCTCGTGCTGTTCGTCCCGGTGCTGGCTGCCTACGCCGGGAGCTGTGCCGTCGTCGCCTGGGCGGGGCTGCACCACGAGATCGGCCTGCCGGAGGTGAGCGTTGTGCTGATGATGCTCGTCAGCACATCGCAGGTGGGTGCCCTGGGCCCGAACGAGCTGGCGCTGCAGCAGATGGTCACGGCCCTTCCCGACGTCGACGAGCTCGAAGGCGAGCTAGCGGACCGGTCTGCCGCGCTGGCCGGCACCCGCCCCGCTGCCGGCCTGCCCGAGCGCGAGGTCCGCTTCGAGCGAGTCTCGTTCCGCTACCCCGGCGCCGACGCGGACGTGCTGGCCGGCCTCGACTTCGTCGTACCGGCCGGGCGCTCCACGGCCATCGTCGGGCTGAACGGCGCGGGCAAGACGACCCTGGTGAAGCTGCTGTCCCGGCTGCACGACCCGTCTGGGGGCAGGATCCTGGTCGACGGGGCGCCGATCACCGATCTCGAGCCCCGCTCGTGGCAGCGTCAGGTGAGCGTCGTGAACCAGAACTTCACCCGCTACCCGCTGTCCGCGCGCGAGAACGTGGGCTTCGGCTCGCCGGCCCACCTCAACGACGAGGCCGGGATCATCGCGGCCGCTGGCCAGGCAGGTGCCCTCGGCCTCATCGAGGAGCTGCCGGAGGGCTGGGACACCGTGCTGTCTCGCGAGTACGAAGGTGGCGCTGACCTATCCGGCGGCCAATGGCAGCGGGTGGCCCTCGCCCGGGCGCTGTTCGCCATCCGGCACGGAGCCCGGGTCCTCGTGCTCGACGAGCCAACGGCCTACCTCGACGTCCGGACCGAGTCCGAGTTCTTCGACCGCTTCCTCGAGATCACCGCCGGGACCACGACGATCGTCATCTCGCACCGCTTCTCGACCGTTCGCCGGGCGGACCACATCTGCGTGCTCGACGGCGGGCGGATCATCGAGGAGGGCAGCCACGAGGCGCTGGTGGCGAGCGGCGGCCGCTACGCCGAGATGTTCGGAGTCCAGGCTGCCCGCTTCACCGGGTCCGGTCCGGCGGCCGAGCCGGCCGCTGGGGCTGTGACTGAGGCGGGGTCATGAAGCCCCGATGGCACGTCCGGGTGGCCAGGCGCCTGTGGGTCATGTTCTTTTTCGGGTTCGCGGCGGCCCCTAAGGCGATGACCCTCGGGATCGTGCTGGGCGTCGTGTCGGCCGTCGTCTCGGTCAGCTACACGCTCGGGTTCAAAGTCGTCGTCGACGCCATCATCGCCGGTCACGAGGCCGGAGCACTCCTCGGAACGCTGGTCGTCGGAGCGTTGTTCAGCCTCTCGTGGATGCTCTCCGGGGTGTCCGCCCTCCTTTCCTTCTACATCGGCAACGTCTGCACCGGCTACCTGGCATCGCACATCGCCCGGCTGACGACGGCGATCGGTGGCCTTGAGCACCACGAGCGGCCCGACTTCCTGGAGAAGCTCGACCTGCTGCAGCGCAATCTCTACACGTTGTCCAACTCACCGGGCCGGACCCTGCTCGTTCTTGTGGTGTTCGTCCGCATGGTCACCGTCGTGGTGCTGCTGGCGACCGTGGACCCGATCCTCGCACTCATGCCGTTGCTGGCGGCATTTCCCGTCGCCGGCGACGACCTCGCGGCACGGCGACGGGAGCGGACCGACCAAGCGGTCACCGAGCGGCGGCGGCTGGCGAACGCGCTGTTCGACCTCGCCTCGACGCCGGCTCAGGCGAGCGAACTGCGCAGCTTCGGCCTGCACGACGAGATCGCCGCTCGGCACCAGTTGCTGGAGGAGGAGATCCGTCACGAGGTGGTGCGCAGCGCCGAGATCAGCGCGCTGCAAAGCGCCGCAGGCTGGCTGGTATACGGGGCTGGCTTCGCAGGCTCGATCTTGCTGCTCACCCTCCGAGCCGTCCACGGCCAGGCGTCTTACGGCGACGTCGTCATGGTGTTCGCGCTCATCCGCCGGACCCAGCAGCAGATGTCCCAGGTATCCAGCTCGGTCACCCAGGTCACCGCTACCTCACGGGGTGCGGAGTACCTGTTCTGGCTGGAAGACCATGCCCGCAGCGTGGCGCGGCCGGCTGCCGCGCCCCGCCCGGTCCCGGAAACGCTGAGCCATGGCATCCGCCTGTCCGGCGTGAGCTTCAGCTATCCGGGAACCGAGCGGACCGTGCTCGAGGACGTGTCGCTGCTGCTGCCGGCCGGGTTGTCCGTGGCGCTGGTGGGCGAGAACGGGGCCGGCAAGACGACGCTCATCAAGCTGCTGACCGGCATGTACCAGCCGACCGCCGGAATCATCACCGTCGACGGCGTGCCCCTCGGCGAGTTCGACATCGAAACCTGGCGGCACCGTGCGACGGCGGCGTTCCAGGATTTCGTCCGCTTCGAGCTGCCGGCGGGCGAAGCGGTCGGCATCGGCGACCTCCCGCGGAAGACGGACGACGGCGCGGTGGTCGCGGCCCTGGAACGGGCACACGGCGCCGACCTGGTCGACGGGCTGCCGGACGGGCTGCGCACGCCGCTCGGCCGGTCGCTGCCCAACGGCCGGGACCTGTCGGGAGGCCAGTGGCAGAAGGTGGCGCTCGGCCGGGCGATGATGCGCGAGCGCCCGCTCCTCCTCATCCTCGACGAGCCGACCGCCAGCCTCGACGCGCCGACCGAGGCGGCGCTGTTCGAGCGCTACGCCGGCGCGTCCCGGCGCAGCGCCGAGCGCAGCGGTGCGGTAACCCTGTTCGTGTCCCACCGGTTCTCCACGGTGCGCGTCGCGGATCTCATCGTGGTGCTGCACGAGGGCCGGGTCGCCGAGGTCGGCAGCCACGACGAACTGGTCGCTGTCGGCGGGCGCTACGCCGAGCTGTTCGAGCTGCAGGCGCGCTCGTACCGATAGAACGGTGACGTGACTCAGGTGTGCTGCGATCTGACTTGCGCCAGCCGGGCGTTCAGGAACCGGCGCTCGGGGTCGGTGCCGGCCAGGGCTGCCGCCTCCTCGTAGGCGGTGACGGCTTCCTCGTACCGGCCAAGGCGGCGCAGGAAGTCAGCCCGGGTCGCGGGCAGCAGGTAGTAGCCGGCGAGGGCGCCGTCGGCTTCCAGGCGCTGCAGCAGTGCCAGTCCGGCCGCGGGGCCGTCGGCCATGGCCACCGCGACCGCGCGGTTCAGTTCCACGACTGGCGAGCCAGTCATGTCCGCCAGGTGCCGGTAGAGCCGGGCGATCCTCGGCCAGTCAGTGGCCTGCGCCGTCCGGGCGGCGGCGTGGCAGCCGGCGATGGCTGCCTGGACCTGGTACTGGCCAAGCCGCCGGCCGGCCAGTGCCTGTTCGAGGTGCTGGCGGGCGAGGCCTATCTGGGCCTGGTCCCAGCGGGTGCGGTCCTGGTCCTCCAGGGTCACCAGGTCACCGCGGTCGTTCACCCGGGCCGCCTGCCGCGCGCGGTGGAACAGCATGAGGGCGAGCAGTCCCTTGGCCTCCGGTTCTTCAGGCAGCAGTTCTGTCAGCAACTGGCTTAGGGCGACGGCCCGGTCGCACAGGTCCCGCCGGATGAGCTCATCCCCGGCGCTGGCCGCGTATCCCTCGTTGAATACCAGGTAGAGCACCGCCAGGACGCCCGGCACCCGCTGCGGCAGGGCGCTGGCGGGCGGTACCCGGTAGGGGATGCGCGCGTTGGCGATCTTGTGCTTGGCCCGGACGAGGCGCTTGGCCATAGTTGCCTCCGGCACCAGGAAGGCGCGGGCGATCTCGGCGGTGCTCAGCCCGGTCAGGGTGCGCAGCGTCAGCGCGACCCGCGCCTCCATGGCCAGCGCGGGATGGCAGCAGGTGAAGATCAACCGAAGCCGCTCGTCCGGGACGCCGCTGTCGTCAGCATCAGGCTCCGGGGTGTCCGCTCCCGTCTCCCTGGATGCCATCACGGCCAGCTCCTCGACCTTCGCGCGGTAGTTGCTGCTGCGCCGCAGACGGTCGATGGCCCCGTTGCGGGCCACCGTCATCAGCCAGGCCCCCGGACGGTCCGGCACACCGTCGCGCGGCCAGCGGCGCAGCGCCTGGGTAAAGGCGTCCTGGGCGGATTCCTCGGCCAGATCCCAGTCACCGGTCTGGTGGATCAGGGCCGCGGTTATGCGACCCCACTCCTGGCGGAAGGCATCGGCCACGAGCGTCCCGACGACGCTGGTCGCGGTGGCCGGGGCCGCTGCCTCGCCGGCGCCGCCTGCCGGTCCCGGCTGGCTGCGGGCTAGTTCTCCTCGATCGGCCAGAACGGCCTCACCTCCAAGATGCCCAGACGGGCCATCGGGTGCTTGCTCGCGACGTCGATGGCTTCGTCGAGGTCGGCGCACTCAAGCACGTCGAAGCCGGCGATCTGCTCCTTGGTCTCGGCGAACGGGCCGTCCGTCACGATGGCCGCCGAGTCCCGGACCCGTACCGTGCGGGCACTGCCGGGTGGCTCCAGTTCGCTGCCGTACAGGCGAATGCCCCGGCCGTCCATCTCCGCTACCCAGGGATCGACCCGGTCGATGTGCTCGAACTCCCGGGGATCGACCGCCGGGTCGGTGCAGACGAGCATGACGTAACGGATCTTGCCTTCACCCGGCTCGGGCAGGGGCGCGATCGGAGCTCTCTCCGGCAGGGCGCGCACCTCGATGGCCCCCACCCAGGAACTGGGGTGCCGGCCCGCCCACCGCACCGCCTCGTCAAGGCTGGCGCACTCGAGCACGTCGTAGCCGGCCACCTGCTCCTTGGTCTCCGCGAACGGCCCGTCGGTGATGATGAGCTCGCCGTCCCGGACCTTGATCGTCGTGGCATCTTCCGTCGGCCGCAGGCGGCTCCCCTGCAGGTTGACGCGCGAGCTGATCGTCTCCTCCAGCCAGGAGACAAACGAGGCCTGGGCCGCGTCGTCCCATTCCTGGGCTGGCTCCGGGTCGGCCGCGTGAATCAGCATGTAACGCATTGCTCCTCCTCTACCGAACACTCGACAGGACCTGTACCGACGCGGCCATTGTGTCCGCCCGGCGGGCCGACCGCATCCGGCCCCGCAGGCGGAAGGCGCGCCCGAGGTGGAGCCGCAGGTGCCGCAGCGCGACCGCGGCCTCACCCGCGCGTACGTCGTCGGCCCGCTGCTCGGCGGCGGTAAGACCGTGCTCGTACTTGTACGTCTGGTACGACAGCGTGCAAATCATCGCTCCTCCATCCGGTGGAAGTTCTCGCGAGCCGTCCTTCCGGCCCGTCCACTCGGACGACGAACGGAATCTGCGAGATGGACACTGCCGCACCGGACGCTGAGAATATTTCTTCAACCGGCTAGGGGCCCTGATCCTCCGCAGCGGTCCAGGCGCCGGAACGGGTTCCAGCGCCGCGGAGCCTGAGTTGGTGGCGATGCGCCAGTTCAGACTCCGACGGCGCCGGGATTCAGTCAGCGGTCGAGGGTCAGCACCACGATCGGGGTGGTCGTCGGGGACTGCACGCCGCCTGCCGGCTCGACCGTGACTCCGACCACGTCGCCGCCGGCCAGGCCGGACGCGAGCAGCGGGGGGGTCGTGCCGGCGGTGCTCGGCGCCGGCGACAGCAGGCCTGCCGGGCGCGCGCCGCCCGAGCCGATAAACCAGAGCTCGTAGACCGACGACGGCGGGAGTTCGGCTAGCCCGGTGGTGGTGAACACGACCGAGCGAGTGCCGTGCGACGCCACCACGGTGGCGGTCCCGCCCGCCGATGTGGCCCCGGTGACGATCCGCGCGTCTGGCGCGGAAAGCACGGCCGCGATCGCCTCATCGACGGCCTGCGCGGAGCTGAGCGCCCCGACAGCGCCCAGGACGGCCGCCTTCAGGGAGGGCGGCGGCTGTGCGGCGGCGGCAAGCGCGAGTTCGGCCGCGGTAGCGGAGAACTCGCGCACCGAGTCCGGGCAGGTCCGGCAGGTGCGCAGGTGCCGTTCGAACCGGATGAGCTCGGCGCCTTCGAGTGCGTCGAGCGCGTAAGCGGCCGCGAGGTCGTGCGGCCCGAAGCGCCTCAAGATCCCTGGGATCCTCACCAGCTCACCCCCAGGCAGTCCCGCAGCCGCGTCAGCCCATCGCGGATCCGCGTCTTGATCGTCCCCAGCGCGACACCGAGCGCGGATGCGACCTGCGGATAGCTGTAGCCCGAATAGAACGCCAGCGTGATCGACTGCCGTTGCAGTTCCGACAGCCCGTCCATGCACCGTCGCACCCGTTCGGCCTCGAGCGAGGCCGCTACCGTATCCCCGACCTCGTCGCCCGCGACGACGTCCGCGGTCGCGGCGCGCGCCTCGCGTTCCGCGGACCTGGTTTCCGAGCGCACCCGGTCGACCGCCCGGCGGTGCGCGATCGTCAGCACCCAGGTCATCGCGCGGCCTCGCGCCGGGTCGAACCGGCCTGCCGTCCGCCAGACCTCGAGGAGCGCCTCCTGGGAAACCTCCTCCGCCTGAGCCGAATCCTGGAGCACCCGCCTGATCAGCCCGAACACCGGCCCGGCGACCCGGTCGTAGACCGCCTCGAACGCCACCTGGTCACCGCTGGCGACGAGCGTGAGCAGCCTGTCAAGGTCGCCTGCGCCATGCTCTGCCGGCGACGACCCCGGCGCTGGCGGCCGTGGTCCCGGCCGGATGGGCTCCATGTCACATGCCTCCACGCACAGAATTCGGCGCCGTTACCGAACTGGATCGGTATCACCCGGCGCACCTTACGTCGCGATAGCCAGAATCCTACGTATCGTTGGCTGTCCGCACGGCTTCGGCATCGGAATTTCCCGCCGGCAACAGGCTGGCGGGTCCGCGTGCCGACGCAGTCGGCGGCAACCGTGGGCGGTGCGGATCGTGAGAGAAAAGGCCGGCAGTACCGGTCCCCCGTTGGGACCCGGTACTGCCGGCAGTGCGGGGGTTCAGGTCGGCTGGTCAGGCCCGGCTGGCGCTCCGCTGGCCGGAACCGCCTGCGGCCAGCGGAAATGACTGGCCTGACCGCCACGGATCGTGACCTGCCCCGCGGGGGTCCCGTCCTCGCGCCAGACGGTGTACTCGCCGGCGGGCAGGACGGGATAGACGGCCGCATAGCTGGTCTGCGTTGGTGTGCGGCGCTCTCGCACCAGTGAATGGGTGCGGCGACCGCCGGCGCACGGGCTGATTTCAATCTCGTGGCCGGCCAGCCCCGGCGGCGTCGCCAGGATGAGGGCGCCGATGTTCTCGCCCAGTTCCAGAACGACGCTGCCGGGACCGGTGGGGCCGGCGAGGTGGTGATGCTCGGCCACGTGTCCGTCCACCCTCAGGAACTCGGGGTGTCGAAGCCGCTGTACGGGACGCCGAGGTAGGGGAACACGTCGAGGTAACCGGACGGGACGCTGGATGAGGTAAGACCGTCGGTAACCTGGCTTGCCGCGGCGTCCGGGGTGAACGACTTGTCCACCAGCGGCAGTGTGACCCCCGCGATGGCCCGCAGTTCGATCGACACCACGTCATCGAACACCCGGCGGCCGTTGGGGAAGCCTGCGAGGTCGCCGCCGACGACGCCGAGCGGGTTCGGGCTCGTGGACGGCGGGATGGCGGTGTTGAGCCGCATCATGTCCGCCAGGACCGGGCCCGTGTAGTTCTGGAATCCGGTGACGACGCCCGACGGGATCCCGGTGAGCAGGATGGCTTCCAGGTCCGCGCGCGCGGTGCCGGCCGCGACCAGCTTCGCCAGGTTCGGGAACACCCCCGGGTACAGCGCGGGCAGCAGCCCAGCGAGCTCGGGCTGGGTGACCCGGTCGGCGAACTGCTTGTCCGCCGACGGCGGCAGCGTGTTCCACAGGTCCTTGAGGCTGAGCGGGATCAGCACCTCATTGAACAGCGGGTTCGCCAGCCGGGACACCTGGTGGAAGGGGCCGGTGGCGGAGTACCTGCTCGCGCTGGGGTCCCACACGATGGCCGTCTGGCGGCTCGCCGAGGTCCACACGCCGATCACCGAGCCCTGGTCGCTCTCGCTGCCGCTCGGGCCGCTCCCAAGGAGCTGGCCGGTCGGCACCTGGATGGCGATCGAGTGGACGTTGAGCTGGGCCGTGGCGTTGACGCCCGGGGCGGCCTTGCTGAACACGTTCATCCCGTACTGGGCGTGCAGGTTCTCGAACGGGCGCAGGTCGCCAAGGTCGAAGACCGCGCCGAGGTCCACGTAGAAGCCCTCCGCGCGCTGGCCGGCGAAGACCTTGATCCCGCCAGGCAGGCTGTGCACGGCGGACTGGGCCAGGCTGGCGTAGTTCGGGGTGGATAGCGGGCCGATGTTGCACGGCGGGCAGGCGAGGCCCGACGCGAGGACCGAGCTCTTGCCGTTCTTGACCATGGTGACGGTGTAGGTCTGACGGCTGTTCCAGTTCTGGCTGGACAGCGACAGGATCGGCCCGGTGTTGTAGAGGAACGTGTTCGGGTCCGACAGGGTGGTCTGGAACCGGAACTGGAAGGTGACGTCCGGCTCGGCGTCGGCGTCGTTGTCGACGTGGATCTCGTACAGCACGTCGTCGCCGAACTCGTAGAAGTTCGGCCCGCCTGCCGGTCCTTCGAGCGGGATGTAGTTGGCGATGAGGGTGACGGTGCCCGGGGCGTCCGGGCTGACGAACGCGTAGACGTCGGTGCTGTCGGCGACCGGATCCTTGGAGATCTCCGGGGCCTCGCGGTGCGATGACATTTACTTTCCTCCGTTACCAGGCGAGCTGGACGTTCTTGAGCAACTGGCTGACGAGGGCGGGGTTCTTGATCCGGACCTGGCCCTCGCCGCCGAACACGTCGAACTCGCCGGTGGTCGTGTCCCGCAGGTACACGACGAGCGGGCCGGCCATGACGTTAGGCGACATCGCGGCCACCTCGACGGGCTTCGAAGCCGGCGGAAGGTTGGTCACGGTCGATGGCCGGGTAGCGGCGACGGCCACGCCGGTGCCAGCGGCAGCGGCGAGCCCGACGGCGCCCACGCCCACGACGCCGCGCAGTACGGAGCGGCGAGAGGTCTGAGAGCTTTCCTGAACGGTCTCGCGCTCTGAGCCAACGCCCGCGTGAGCCCAGTCCGGTGGTAGCTGGTCTGGTCCAGTCTGTGGAGGCATGATGTCCCTTTCCGGGGTGCGGCTTGCTGTTACGCCTGTTCTTCGACCTTGCCCCCGGCCCGGATTGGCGCGGTCGCGCGTCGTGACCAAAGCGTTACCTTCACTGTCTGGCCAGCGTGCCGCCGCGGCATCGTTCCTGCTCCTGTCACCTGTAGGACAGAAAACGGTGACAAATACCGAACAGCTCCCGCTTACACTTCTGCGGTGACCGTTGCTGAGATCGACGTCGATGACCCGCGAAAGCCCGAGGTGCGCGCGCTGCTTGAGCGGCACCTGACGTTCTGCCTGACGGAGACGCCGCCGGAGCACAGCTTCGCGCTCGACATCGATGGCTTGCTCGACCCGGCGGTTACCTTGGTCAGCTACCGGGACGGCGGCACCGTGCTCGGCGTGGCCGCGATCAAAGAGCTTGACGGGGCGCACGCGGAGATCAAGTCGATGCACACCGCGCCCGAAGCCCGCGGGCGCGGCGTTGGCCGCGCGCTGCTGAGCCACCTGCTCTCGATCGCCGGATCCCGCGGGTACCAGCGGGTGTCGCTGGAGACGGGAACCACCCCGGGCTTCGCGGCGGCGCGGGCGCTGTATGAGTCGGTAGGGTTCACCCTCACCGGACCGTTCGCGAATTACCCGGTGACCGGCGACAACTGCTTCTACACAAGAGCGCTCTGAGGCCGCTTCCCCAAGAGCGCCCTGAGTCGCTAGGAGTCTTCCTGGCGCCAGGACTCGGCGGCGGCCATCGACAGGAGCTCCGCGGCATGGGCCTGGCCGAGCTCGGAGTTCTCCAGTCCGGCGAGCATGCGGGACAGCTCGCGGACCCGTCCATCGTGGTCGAGGCGGAGCACGCCGCTGCTGGTGATCAGGCCGTCGTTCGACTTGGCGACAACGAGGTGGTTGTCGGCGAACGCCGCTACCTGCGGCAGGTGGGTCACCACGATGACCTGGGCGAGCCGGGCAAGCTTGCGCAGGCGGCGGCCGATCTCGACCGCGGCCTTGCCGCCGACGCCGGCGTCCACCTCGTCGAAGACGAACGTCGGCACCGGGTCGGCGCCGGCGAACACCACCTCGATGGCGAGCATGACCCGCGACAGCTCGCCGCCGGAGGCGCCCTTGTGCAGCGGGAGAGCGGGGGCGCCGGGGTTGGCGGACAGCCGGATCTCCACGTCGTCGGTTCCGTAGGGGCCGGGCTCGGCGAGCGGGGTGAGCTGCACCAAAATGCGGGAGTGCGGCATGGCGAGGGCGGTCAGCTCGGCGGTCACATCTTGCGCGAACCGCTCCCCCGCCACCGCACGCAGCTCCGACAGCCGGGCCGCGAGCGAAGCCACCTGCGCCGACAGCTCCGCCTCCTCGGCAGTGAGCGCTGCGATCGTATCGTCGTCGGTGTCGAGCTCGGCGACCCGCAGGGCCGCACGCTCCGCCCAGGCCAGGACGTAGGCGATGTCGTCCGGTTCCTCGGCCGCCGCGGGATCCGCAGCGACATCGGCCGGCCCGTTACCGAGTGCTTGGGCGCCGGGGGCTGCGGCACCGGGGGAGGAGGCACTGCCGACCGGAGCCGTCACGTCGCCCGCGTTCACGATGCCCGCCGCGACGGCGGAGAACCCGGAGTCCGAGGAGTAGGCAGACGCGAGAGCCGCAGGCGCCGACCCGGCCGTGACCGGCGTCGTACCTGAACCGGCTGGGCCGGCTGACGGGCTAGCCGCCGCGGCCGGGCTCGGCAGCGTGACGGGAGCACCGTTCACGTAGGCGCTGACGCCGCCCGGGCCGTAGAGGCGGATGACGCGGGCGAGAGCGGCGCGGCGTTCCTGTACGGCCGCGAGCCGCGCCGGGTCGGCGTCGATTGACTGGATGTAGGAAGCGAGCTCGCCGGCCACCTCGGAGACCAGGTAGGCGGCCTCCGACAGCCGGCCGGCCACGCCGTCGATCTCCGAGTCGTGCCGGCGGACCGCGTCAAGCGCTCGCCGGGCGTGACCCAGCAGGGTCACCGCGTCGATGCCGTCGCTGCCGGCGGTGGGGTCGCCGAGCAGCGCTTCGTGCGCGGTCGTCGCGCCGGCGTGCAGCGCGTCGGCGTTGGCGAGCCGCTCCTCCTCCGCGCGCAGCGCCGCCGCCTCGCCGGCCTCCGGATTGAGCCGCTCGATGTCGGCCAGCCCGGCGCGCAGCGCCTCGGCCTCCGCCGCGCGGGAGCGGGCCTCGGCGGTCAGCGTGGTCAGCTCGTCGCGTACCTTGCGGTGCCTGTTGTAGGCGCGCTGGTAGTCGGCAAGCGTCTCCTCAAGCCCGCCGCCCGCGTACTTGTCGAGCGATTCGCGCTGCCGCCCCGGTTTCAGCAGCTGCTGCTGGTCGGACTGGCCGTGCACCGCGACCAGGTCGTCGGCCAGGTAGTTGAGCAGCGACACCGGTACCGAACGGCCGCCGGCGAACGCACGGGACCGGCCCTCGCTGGACACGGTCCTGGTCAGTACGAGAGTGCCGTCCTCGTCGAGTTCGCCGCCCGCCTCCTCGACCTGCTGGGCCACCTTGCCGCGCGGATCGGTGCGCAGCCGCCCCTCGACCGAGGCGCGCTGCGCGTCCGGCCGGACCCGCGCGGGGTCCGCGCGGCCGCCGAACAGCAGGCCGAGTCCGGTCACCACCATTGTCTTGCCCGCGCCGGTCTCGCCGGTCAGCGCGGTGAAGCCTGGGGACAGGTCGAGCAGCGCGTCATTGATGACCCCGAGCCCGGTGATGCGCACTTCTTCCAGCATGACCGCCCGCAGTCTCCTTCCCGGCCCAACCCGCAGTGCAGGCTTGACACACGGTGCTGGCTCGACCCACGGTGCAGGCCCAACCCAGTGCCCGACTCTACCGGGGCCAGCCTCCGCACTCGGGCTAACCGTACCGGTGACGGGCGACAATCTGCCCTACAAAGATCATTTCGCTGAAATGTTTGCATTGAAGATCTTACAGAAGACAGTTTAAGCAAACATTTCCGAGAATGACCTTAGGCTTATCCGGCGTGTCTGCCCCTGCCCCGCCAGCCCGCGACCGGAAGCTCGAACTTGGCGACGAGCCGCTCGGTGAACTCACCGCTGCTAGCGGCGCTGTGCAGCCGGGCCAGCCGCACCGGCAGCACGCCGCGGCGGGCTTCCACCCGTGCCCCCGGCGGCAGGTCGAACCTCCGCCGCCCGTCACACCAGAGCGCGGCGACCGCCGTGCCCCGATCCGCCTCGCCGCCCGCTTCTCCCCCGTCGGCTAGCTCGACCGCGAGGACCGATCGCGGTGCGACGACGAGCGCCCTGGCGAACAGCGCATGCGCGGCGAGCGGCACGAGCAGCAGCGCCTCCACCTCGGGCCAGACCACCGGCCCGCCCGCGGAGAACGCGTACGCGGTCGACCCGGTCGGCGTCGCGCAGACCACCCCGTCGCAGCCCCAGCGCGACAGCGGCCTGCCGTCTACCTCGATGAGTACCTCGATCATCCGTTCCCGCGCGCCCTTCTCCACGCTGGCCTCATTCAGCGCCCAGGTTCGCGCCAGCTCGGTGCCGTTGTCGCGGGCGGTCACGTCGAGGGTCATCCGCTCCTCGACCCGGTAGTCCCCCGCGACCAGACGGTGCACGGTTTCGGTGAGCCCATCGGGCTCGGCCTCGGCCAGGAAACCCACATGGCCGAGGTTCACGCCGATCAGCGGAGTGCCCGTCGGCCTGGCGAGTTCCGCGGCGCGCAGCAGCGTCCCGTCCCCGCCCAGCACGATGACGAGTTCGGCGCCGTCCGCCGCCGCGGGGCCGGCCGGTTTCACGGTCGCGTCCGCGCATGACAACGTTGGCGCCTCCGCGTCGGTGACCCGTACGGCGACACCGGCCGCGGTCAGCTGCTCGATGACCTGCCGTGCACTGTCCAGCGCGTTGCGCCTGCCGGTGTGCGCGATCACCAGCATCGTCCGCGTCGATTCACCCATCGGGTGCAACATACCTTTCCGTCGGCCCCGTGTTTCGGCCAGCACGGCCGATCGGTCCGCACAGGGGATCTGACCGGTCAGCCCTGCGGACCGGTCTCGATCGCGTGCCGCAGGTCGTCGTCGTCGAGCGGCGGCGCGCCGCGCCGCAGCCAAACGAAATACTCCACGTTTCCGGACGGCCCGGGGAGCGGACTGGCCGTTACACCTCTTACGCCTAGGCCGAGGGACCAGGCGGCCGTGCACACTGCCCGCACCGCGTCCGCCCGGTCCGCGGGGTCTCTGACCACACCTCCGGCACCGACCCGGCCCTTGCCGACCTCGAACTGCGGCTTCACCATCAGCGCGAAGTCAGCCTCCGGTGCCGCGCAGGCGACCAGCGCGGGCAGCACGAGGGTCAGCGAGATGAACGACAGGTCAGCCACCACCACCGAGGGTGGCGGTGTGACCAGGGCCGGGTCGAGGGAGCGTACGTTCACCCGATCGAGCACGGTGACCCGCTCGTCGGTCTGCAGCGACCAGGCGAGCTGGCCGTAACCCACGTCCGCGGCGACCACGTGCGCGGCGCCCGCGCGCAGCAATACGTCGGTGAACCCGCCGGTGGAGGCGCCCGCGTCCAGGCAGCGCTTGCCCGTCACATCCAGGCCGGCGAACGCCGCAAGCGCGCCCGCCAGCTTGTGCCCGCCGCGCGAGACGTACTGCGGCCCGGCGGTGTCGTCGTCCGTCACGGTGACGGCCGCGTCCCTGCTGACCTGCGTCGCGGGCTTGGCGGCGAGCTGCCCGCCGACCGCGACCCGGCCTGCGGCAATCAGCTCCGCGGC
>Ga0123356_10002280_pt1 | contig 20684 bp, 18 predicted proteins | sample TergutEmb28metaG_2_FD_92546 | JGI IMG/M metagenome (GOLD analysis project Ga0123356, IMG submission 92546) | Embiratermes neotenicus P3 segment gut microbial communities from Petit-Saut dam, French Guiana - Emb289 P3 | ecosystem: Host-associated > Arthropoda: Insects > Digestive system > Gut ... | reverse complement strand
TTTTATTAGTTTTGTTTGTTCTTCTTCTGTTAGATTAACTTTGTACATTAATTTTGGCATGATGTGTCCTCTACGATACACCATAACGTAAAAGAGGTATTTATACAATTTTAAGATTTAACAATGTAGTACTAGCTTGTAGAGTTGCCTAATTGCTACATGAAACTGAAGATAAACGCTTATTTTATCGTGCTTCATCCACTAAATAACCAATTAAACCAAAAATTACAACGGGTACAAACAAGTACATACCCCAAGGGGTTGGCATGATATCAACGATATAATCAACAATAACCACCGCTATATACAATAAAAACACAATAGCAAAAATCACGCGATGAAAAACAATATCCAATATAACTGACTGTTTACTCACACAATATCACGCACCATTTTCTAAATCTATCGTTACATATTAATTTTCTTCTCTCTTTTTCAAACTAGGATTCAGAAAATGTTTACGTACAAGGATAAGCACAAAAATTCATAATTTACAAGTTTTAGTCTTATTTGAGTAGATAAATCTTGCAGATACTCCAATTTTATTTCTCCGCGTCTTGCAGACAATTATATCAACAGTTATATGTCTAAATAAACACTCCAAAAAATTTTTAAAGCAAACACAGAATATAAAGTATCATGTCGTTTATACAGCAACAGATTTCAGGAATTTGGGAGAAAGGCAATGTATAAACTGCCTAAATATGTCATTGTATTTGTTGCAGTTATTATCGTTCTCACAGTTTGTAATTTATGTTCAGCATCTACGTTAGGAGTCTTAAATACAAATTTAAACATACAAAATGAGAATACTCTTCTACAGGCAACAGTTAACACGTCTAAAGACACGGCGTCTATTCAATCCGTTGCCACCGCACAATCACAGATGTTAACCTCTGCAGAGCCATTGCCATGTTTTGGTCCAGACATTATTGCATATGTAGATAAAACAGCTGTAGAAATTAACCAAACTATTACGATAACAGGAATTATTAGTCCACCAAGGGCAAACGCCGCCATTAGAATATGTAGCGTAAGGCCAGATTACAGCTGGATTGAAACGTATGTACCAGCCGATCCGGAAACAGGCGAATTTGGCCCCGTTGAGGTAGTGATGGATATGAAGGGATACTGGAATCTATGCGCCAGCAATATACACATAAGCGATAGAATGTTTGTTGAAGTAAGTGACCCCACAGGAACTGCCCCAGAGCCAGAACAGTTTGTACAACCTTGGAAAGTTAATGTTCCACTTCTAGCAACAGCTGTAGTGTTAACGTGTACTGGAATTATATTTGCTATAACAGGGTTGAAAAAGAAGACCCGTAGAATCAGCTCATTAAGAATTTGTATTATGATTCTTTTGGTATTTCTACTATACACAGGTGCATTTGTTGATCATCAAATGGTGCCACGTCCTGTCAGACAGGTTGTTGTACATGAATTGCTGTTAGGCACCAATGTTTTTGGTGTTAGTATTCCAGAGGGTTTCCCAGTGCCCTTCCTTGCATGCTATTACCCATGCGGACGAACTGTGACCTGCGCACTTTGGGAGATGCAGACATACATTTACCCGTTTCTAGAAAGTAGTCATGGTTGGGGCGTATACTATAACACCTCAGGGGTAGCGCGGTTAGCAGTAGTTGCAGGGGGGTTGATTTTGTTTTCGTTTATTTTGGGTAGAGCTTGGTGTGGTTGGGTATGTCCTTTTGGTTTATATCATGACTTATTATCATACCTTAGAAAGCGTTTAAAAATCAGACGTGTTAAACTTTCAGATCATACTAACAAGGCTCTTCATCAGCTTAGTTATGTCATATTAGCTACAACACTTATTTTGTGCATACTTTTTGCGTCATACACCATTACAGGTACACAGCTTATTCCCGGAACGGAGGAGGGGGGATTCGTTTACAGATATCTTTCTGAGCCGTTCTGTGCTGTGTGTCCCATGAAACCTTTGTGCGTAATAGTTGAGAATCAAATAGGCATATTTCAAACTGAGTGGGTATTTAATCCAACTGGAACCTTTTACCACTTAGGCAGGTTTATGACTTCAATAAACGTGATTTCACTATTCATAGTCTCAGTGGCGGCCTTATTTATTAGTCGAGCGTGGTGTAGAATCTGCCCGTTAGGTGGTTTAGTAGGGTTATTAAGTAAAGTGCCACCTTTCAAATGGACCACCCTTGTAAAACTGGAGAAAACTAAAGAGCGATGCACAAAATGTGGCATATGCAGACGAGCCTGTCCTATGGAAGTTAAAGAGGTCTATGAACAAGACGAGGGAGATGTTATGACTCCACGATGCATTGGATGCCTGCGTTGTGTAGAGATGTGCCCATATAAGGACGCATTACAATTCAAGTTTGCCGGAAAAACAGTATGCCGCTCCCAAGACTGGCTATCAGATGACATCAAAAAAGAAGAAGACAATTGGTGAGAAACAAACTGTAATATGTCGCGCTAATATTGACTGCTTCATAGTAGTTATTGGGTGAAGAATGCATGGTTTGTGGCGGTTTGGTTGGTTGAGCATATTATTAGAGTTGTTGCGGTGTTGGGGTTCCAGAATAGGGTGAGGTATCGGTTGTTGTTTGTGAGCCATTGATTGTTGCCGTTAGGTGTTGCTTGTGTTAGTTTTAGCATGTCAGTGAAGGCTTGGTTGAATTCTGAGGCGTCTTTGATGCTATCCCAGTTGATGTTCCAGGTGAATAGAAAATCTGTGTCTTTTTCATAGTAGGTAAAGTTGTCTCCGCCCCATCCAGTTGCGGCTTTTTGTGCTTGGTTATCGTCGAGCCATTGGTTTAGCATTATGTAGATGAAATATTCGCCGTAGGTGTCAGAGGGATAACCGTAACGGCTGGGAATTATGGTCCAGCTATCATCTGAGGGTGTTGGTGCAAGTGGGGGTTTTGCTGTTTCGCCTGTAAAATATTTGTTTGGATGGAGAATTTGTTCTGTTGTACTGGGAGTATAGGCTGGTGTAGTATAGCATAGATTTAGCCTGCTCCAGCCATAGTTATCAACTATTGCAGACACAAAAGTTTCACCTTGAATATATGGAAACCAGTTTAGGTTATAGACTGCATTTGGAACGTTTGGAGAGATACCATCCCATTTGGGAAGATACAAAAAGGCAGGTAAACTAGTGTTATAGCTGATTTTAGAGTTAGAACTATTACTGATATTTTTATTGTATTCTGTGCTATAGTAATAGTTGGCCATGTATGAGGCGTCTCCTTCTAGAAGTGCGTTTTGTGCTTGGTCAGAATCATAGTTAGTTGGAGATGGAATAGCAGGTTGCCAGACATGAGTGAGTTCATGTATTAAGATAGCTTTAGCATTAGGTATGTCCCATGGCCAAAAATTTTCGTAAATCACATATATTTCATTGTTAACAGTTACGGCAGTCCAGCTTGCTACCCATTCTGTTGAAGCATTGCTAAGGCTTTCGTTTTCAGTCATTAAAAATAAACTCTTGTAAATATTTTCTTGTCGCAGGATATTTTCAATGTCTAAATTTGAAGCGGGTTTACCCCATTTATCAATTGCCTGCTGCTTTGTGTAAACAGAAAGTGTAATATCTGAAGGCAAAGTGACACCACGTAGACGTTCAAATTCGATTTTTGCATCCTCAAAAACCTGATTTGTCTGCACTTTATAGGCTATCAAGTCAGGGTCTTGCGGTCTATCAAAAACTAATAAGGAGCCAAGAAAAATGAAAATAACAACAATTATCACTACACCAATGATTTTTCGTTTCACACCAAACGACATTATTATAGACATACATCACACTCAGCCAACAATAAATAAAAAAATTTAGGTCCACCCGAGGTTTTATTTGCTGTTTGTAAACATAAAGACTATTGGACTATATTAAAACAGAACAAACCAGAAGAGTTCATACAATCCACACCCACGCCACCACACAACAACAAAAAAACATACCTGTAACATTAACCACCCTATTGCGCAGTATAACCTTTAAGGGTATTAAAACAAAAATCTCTTTTTACCATAAAGTATTGCTAAATAAGATATAGCCCGGGAGAGATTCGAACTCTCGTCAGCGGGTCCAAAGCCCGCTATGCTTGACCACTACACCACCGGGCTGCGTTTGGTTTGGTGTTGGTTGTTGTTAGGTTTGTAATGATGTTGTGTTTTTCCTAATAAGCGTTCCCGTGATTTAGAGGTGCTTGTGAGTTGTTTTAGGTAATCGTGTGGTTTTTTATGGTTTGTTGTTAGGGTTTTGTTGTTTGTTGTGAGAGGGGATAGAGAGTGGTGTAAGAGTGGGGTGTAGTTTGGAAGGTTTTCTTTTTTCTTGTTTTATTTTGTTTTGTTTTGTGGTTTGTTGTTGTTTGTAGGTGTGGGTTTGGTTTTTGTTGGTTAGGGTTTTGTGTTTTTTAGTTCTTCTTTGAAGGCTTCTTCGAGTTGTTTTTTGTTTAGGCCTATTTCTTCGGCTAGGAGTCTTGTTTGTTTTAGGTATGTGTGGAAGAGGCTTTGTAGGATGTTGGTTTTTTCTTCTTCTGTTAGTTCTTCTTCGGCTAGGAGTAGGGCGAACCATCTGCCAAGGGTTGTGAGTTGGTAGGTTTTTATCCAGGTGATGCGGTTGTCTTTTTCGTTTTTTTCCATGCTTTCGTTTAGAACGCCTAGGGTTGTTAGGGTTTTTAGGTTTTCTATGACTGTTTTGTTTGAGTAGTTTAGTTTTGTTACGAGTTCTTTTTGGTATAGGCTTTTGTTTATGCCTTGTTTTAGGCTGTATCGTAGGATGTCTACGCCGCCTTTTGAGCCAAATATTGCTGAGAGTATTTTGTCTTTCTTTTCGGCTGGGAGAAATATTACATAAGGATGTAATTGTTCAGTCATATGAAATCTTCTTATATCATTATGAAGTGTTTTTATTTTTAAAGGTTATCTTTTTAGTTTTCAAAAAATATTCTGCCAAACATAGAAAATAAACTATAGAAACCACCGACTATCCATGTTTTAGCTTAAATGGTGGAAACTATGTTTCATAAGATTATACATAATAAGATAGGATGGATTATTGCTGTTGCTGTGACTGTTGTTGTTTTTCCATGTGTTGGGCGAGTGCGACTATGAGTTGTTCTATGCGTTCGCGGGTTCGGCGGAATTCGAGTACGGAGGTGACTGTTGTGACGGGGGTTTCACCGGCAATTAGCATACGGGTAGTTTTGTCGTCGATTGGAGTTAGAAAGAGTTTGATGTTTGAGGGGTAGGATAGAAAAGCTCCTTGGGTTTTAAGGGTTAGATAGTGTTTTTCTTGGTTGGATTCTTCGATTGTCCATTCTAGTTTGGCTATGGCTTTTGGAATGCCTTCCCAGAGTTGTTGTATGGGATAATCAACTTCGACGTCTTCTGTTTCTTCTCGTGTATAGGCCATAAGTCTTCAGGTAATTATTAAAAAGCTGATACTTAACTTTTCGTGACTGTCTTTATTGTTTACAGGTTGTGCTGTATAAAGTAGTTACAAAAGTTGCGTAAACATTTTGGGTTTTATGTGTTGCTGTTATGTATTCATGTTTGTATGGGTATGTGTGTAGGGGTAGTTTGGTGTTTAGATACGGCAATAGTGTCAATAGAGGTAGATAGAGGAAATGCAGATCATGTGATAGTAGTAATTGTTGGTTTGAGGGTTGGGTGTTGGTAAATGAGTTGATCTAGAGGTTTGTGTTGTTGGAAAAGTTGTTGGAGGAGAAAGTTGTTGCTCGGTTAAAACGTGTGTTGTTTTCGAAGAGAAAGGAGGCTTCGATAAACAGAACATATAGCGTTAGCGGAACAAGAAGAACTTGTCTCCTCCAATGAGCCATAACTACATGATCGCTTGTTTATAAGTTTTATTGACTATTAAGAGTTAAATAAATAGATTTAACATTTACAACTAACTCAACAAACACACACCAAAACACACATACAACAACATTTAACACCAAAAAACAAGAAAACCCTCCAAACAATCAAACTCACCCGATGATGAATACACAGACCATGAAACTTTTCAAGCTTCAGACCGCACAAAAATGAACATATTTCACCAAATTCAGAGACAAAAATCATAGTCATCTAACCCAACTCTCAGACAGGCATTAAATAAAAACAAAAACACCAAAACCAGCCAAAAACAAGAACAGACCACCACAAACAACTTTTCGCCACAAATAGGACTAAAAAAATAATTCAACAAATTTTTTCTAAACTGCCCAATACACGTTAAAAGTTTATTCAAAAAGTGTACATTATGAAAAAACCTATTTTTCTATTTTGGAGATATTTGGGGATATTATCATTTGTTTTTCGGTTACAAGAACCCTATTTTTTCGCAAATCTACCTGATTTTTGCCATTTCATAGAATGCAATTTAAGAAAAATTAATTCTCATAATGTACACTTTCTGAAAATTATTAGTGCATTTATCAACAATATAGAAAACTTTTATTACCACCCATGTTTGCATATAACATGGTAAAAGATATGACATGTCATAATCATTCTGACAGAGAGTCTAATGGACAATGTGAGAATTGTAAAGCGAATTTATGCCCTGAATGTATCTCCAAAAGCAGAAAAAACGCAGAAAATGTGATGTTGTGCCACAACTGTATAACAGACGCACACGAAAAGAGAAAGTCTGCGAAAGCAGATATCCGCATTTTCACGATAGGCGCCATTACAGGCGGCGTAACTATGTCATTACTTCCACTTATACTTGGAATACTCACACTTCCAGACGGAGCACAGTCATCAGCTGGTATTCTCAGTCTGATAGCCATTTTTGGCGTTATTGGACTAATTAGCACATATATGGGCGGGACTGGGTGTCTAGGAATAAGAAAAGCTTTCGCCACCGACGTATGGCAGCAAACTAAAATTGATTATGATTTTGCAAAAACGGATGGAATTGATTACGCTAGAGATTTCGCCTATTATATGGGCGTCGCACTTTATGTTGTGGGCGGCTTTCTAATAGGCCTGATTAAATCCCCATTTGACTTACGTAAAGACCGCAAACTTTTACGCGAAACAACATGGATTGAAACACTAATAACTGATAAAAAATAACATTTATACACCAACAGGTTTAACCCTACTACATTCAATCAACAGCACTAAAGCCATGAAAAAACATGAGTTATTTGTACAACATGTAACTAAACAAACAACCCAAATGTAAATGTTATTTTCCCACATTTTATAAACAAGAAAAAAATAAGAAAAAGAAGACAAAACAAAAGTAGTTAACGTTGCGTAACTGGGTGCTATCATACAGTAGCTGGGGTGGTGTAGAGGCATTTTATTGCTTTGTTGGGGCAGGCTAGGGTGCAGGGGGTTTGGTTTTTTTCAGGTTTACATTGAGCGCAGATGTATTGGATTTTGTTACAAAAAGCCTCTTTAACGCTGGCAACAGGTTTGTCTTCTAGATCAATAAACAATAGCTCTATGTGTAACGCGTTTTTAGGGCATTGGTTAACACATTTTTGACATCCGCTGCATTTCTCAGAGTCAACGATAATAAAATATTCTCCTGACCCGTCAGAGTAGCCATAGTAACTAATCATGTTGTTGCCTCAAGGGTTTTGGGATTTATCATAGAGGGCTTTTGCAAAATTCCTGCCCCCAAAGCACCTGCAATCATAGGGTCTAAACCGTTTTCACGCCAATTAGGCATAGCAAGACATTTAACACCTAAAGCAGCCTCAACACGACTTACAATGCCAATGTTTTTTGATTGCCCTCCTGTGATTACAAGGTCAGGTTCTAAACCTACTCGTTTAATCAAGTTACTCATACGCACAGCCATAGCTTTAGTGTATGCAGCAAGTACTTTTTCTTTAGACCAACCCTTACGTAAAAGACCAACGGCTTCTGTTTTAGCAAAAGCTACACACGTACAACTCACCGAAGGAGGTTCTTCATCCACTTTTAAACTCATCTCACCAATCTCTTCAATTGGGATTTGAAGTAAATCTGCAAAAACCTCCATCCCCCTGCCTGTACCTGCAGCACATTTATCATTCATCAAAAAAGAAGTAACCCGTCCGGTATCATCACATCGAATAGCTTTGATGTCTTGACCACCAACGTCAAGCACTGTGTGTACTTGGGAACCCCAGATATAGTTAGCACCTTTTGCATGACAAGCAATCTCTGTAAGAGCCTTATTAGCAAAAGGAATATTTACTCGACCATATCCAGTGCCAACAATATATTTACAATCAGACTGTTTAAGACCCGTATCTTTTAGAGCCCAATTAAGAGCCTTAACAGCACTATCAGGACTATTAGAACCTGTACGCGTTATACCCCAAGAATAAATCTCTCCATTAACAAGAACCGCAGCCTTAGAACCCACCGAACCCACATCCACCCCAGCAGTTATTACATCTGTACTTGTCCAAGATTTATCAGGCATTACACGATGATATTCTTGCCAACGCCAAAAAGCATTATCAGTTTGCAACGTCAATTTTTATTTCCTCCACTTTTTGTTAAACCAATTAATGCCGCACCTAAAGCACCAGCGTACTCAGAAAACTCGGGGATAAACACTTCAACACCCAACTTACGTTTTAAGGAGGCTATAAAACCAACATCTTTAGCTACGCCTCCGACTAGAACCACTTGAGGATTTACACCTAAACGGTGAACCATAGCAGACACTCTATCAGCCATAGCATCATAAACCGCACGTGCAATTTCAGATTTAGGCTCTTGTTTATGAATTAATGAAACCACATCAGATTCACCAAATATAACACAAGCAGCATTAATAGAGCTTGCACGTTCAGCTTCAAGAGATAAAGGACCCATATCTTCCATTTTTACCTCTAAAGCACGAGCCATAGCCTCAATAAAAGCTCCAGCACCGGCAGCGCATCGCTCATTTACAACAAAATCCACCATAAGTCCACGGTCATCACATTTTACAGCTCTTGCTTCTTCAGCACCTACTTCAATAATTGTATGAGCTTGAGGGAAAAAATGTGTTCCAGCTTTTGTTAGGGCACTCATGGTACTTACGGTGATGACGGGGTAGGGGTATGTTTCAAGATTTGAGCCTGTAGTGGCAAATGTGGTGATGTCGGTTTGGGTGAGGTTTGCGGTTTTTAGGGCTTGTTCTACTGCAGTTTTTAGGGCTTGGGCGGGGTCGAATCCTGCGAAGGCTTGTGTTCGGGCTACTACTTGGCGTGTTTTGTTGTTTAGTATTATGACTTTGATTGTTTGGGTGCCTATGTCAAAACCTATAGTTGAGGTTGTCATGGGGGTGGCCTTTAGATGTCTATTTGTGCGTTTAGCATTTCTAGGAAGGCTTCAACGCGGGTTTTTAGTTGTCCGGTGTCTTCGCGAGTGTAGTCGGTGTCTAGGTAGTAGACGGGTATGTTTATTTTGTCTAGGGCTCGTTTGACTGTGGTGTATTCCATGGCGTAGAGCATGCAGCCTCTTGTTACATAGTATATGACGCCTTGTATTTTGTGGTCTTTGATTTTTGTTAGCAGCCAGTTTATGCGGTCTTCGTTGCCGTCTTTGCTGGTAAAACAGGGGCAGGTGCAGGCCATTAGGTAGCGTTCACCTATGGCATTTAGCATGTCGTTCATAGTCCATTCGTCAATGCCTACTGGATCGTAGAGTAAGCGTTCACTTGAGCAAAGTTCGTCTGCAACTAAAATGCCTCGAGGGTTTCCTTCTTCTATAAGGCTTGGAAGTTTCCAGTTATCAGGCCAAAACATTGGGGTGCCTGTAATCATAACTCGTGGAGTATCAGAGGGGCAGATCCATTCTTTTGCCTGTACACGTCTATCTAATTCGTCACAAAGAACGTTTGTTTTTTCAGTCCAACGATCAATGTCATCCCACATATAAGTTTGAGTAACTAACAAAGCATCCTGACCAGAGATAACGGTGTCGTCTTTGCGTAAGTTTTGTAACCGACGAAACGCCTTAGTGGCTTTCTGGGTTTTAAGTATGGCAGGTTTTAGGTTTTTTACAGTAATTTTGTTACCAGTTAATTTTTCAAGGTTAGTTTTAATTTGTTTTATCTCTTCATTCCAAAACTTTAAGGCTTGCTCAGAGTCTTTAATGCGCGGATTAGATAAGCCCCATACTTGTTTGTATTCACCTAAAATTTCACTAAGTTTAGTCATACCATCGCAGGTTAACACAGTAATTAAAACATCACTTAACTCAAGAAAAGGAGAGAGCTCAACCATTTTAGCTCCAATTGTTGAACGTATGATGGAGCAAACTTCAACAGGCACCACCCGATCGCCAAGTTTAGAGGTATCATACCAACCCGAATTTATCCTAACAGGAATGGCATCAGCAGCCAAAATTAACTCTAAAGGTGCAAAAATACAGTTATACCCAATAATTTTTTTACCCTCAGCTTGGGCTTGCTTTAGTTCTTCTACGCGTTTGCCAAACAGGTTAGCCATTTCGTCAAAATATTCCATCTCTTTTGGACGGTTAGGGTTTATTTTTTTTAGGCGTTCGAGGGTTTGGGCGATGATTTGTTCAGAGGCAGCTTTTAAAGTGGGGTTTAGGGTGTCGATTTCTTTTTGGGTGGTTTCAGGCATGATTTTTTTAAGTTCAACAGTTTTTGCTTCTTTTTTTTGTTGCTGTTGGGGTTGGTTTTTCATTTTGATTTCCTCTTTAGGTTAGACTTAATATGGAACTTATTAGGGTGCTAATTCCTAGCAAGATGATTATGAAGGCTCCTGCGAGGGCTATGTATCGACGTAGCAAGTCGGCTTTGTTTAAAAGCCAACCTGTAACGCTGCCTATTAGCAGCATGGGGGATATTGCGGTTCCTATGCCAAATAGGGCTGCAAAGAGCACACTGTCAAGGGGGCTGGCAAAGGGAATAGAGTAGAGTAAGAAGGCAATTAGAGGTGGGCATAGGACTAGACCACGGCTTAAGCCTAAAGTGAAAGCCCCCACATCAAATTGTCGTAAAAATTGTATTTTTGAATTGTTAACAGGAAAAGATTTAGGGTTAAGAGGGGGAAGGTTGCAGTTGCAGGAGGGTTTTCGGTTCTTGTATAGCAAAATTGCACCAATTAATATAGTAACAACACTAAAAGCCACTGTAGAATACGCTTGAAACACAGAAAAAGTTGCCGGATCCGCAAAAAAATGCAACAGCCCACTAAAAAGACCAATAGCTGCACCAATTAAGGTGTAAGCAATTACACGACCAGAATTAAAAGTCAAAGTAGTAAAAAAACCTCTGCGAAAATCAGCCCCTGTACCAGCTATATAACTTGCAAGATACGGCAAACATGTCGCAGTACAAGCCACCAAACCATAAAGCAAACCTGAAGCAAACGACGTTAAATAAGGATTTGACAACTCTACTAAAGACATAGCAAGCCTCACACAGGTTAATCAATAACAATTAAATAACAAAAAGACATTTAAAGGTTAGCAAAAAACCAACATCGTCTTTCCCCAAAATAATTTCCCATCAGCATCATTTATATCAATAATTACGATTTCACCAACCAAACTATCTATCAGCCATATCTAACCACAACTCAAACCACAACCTTTTAACAAACCGTAATTTTAAAAGGAAAACAAAAACGATAACACTTAGCCTCTTGGGTTTGTCAAAAACTAACTATGAAAAATACGATACGCTAATAAAGCTGTTAAAACATTTTTAGTTTTCAGTTTAATAAAATTGTTAGAAGGTAATGTGGATGAAAGATTGTATTGCATGCGGTATGCCCATGAATGTTGAGTCTGATTTTGCACTAAATGATGAAACTAAGGATTATTGTGTGCATTGTGCCCGTTTAGATGGTACGATAAAGTCCTTTGATGAGGTAAAAGAAGGCATGACCTACTTTATCATGCAATCACAGGGATTGTCTCGTGAAGCTGCAGAAAGTGCAGCCATAGCGGCGATGAAAAATCTGCCCGCATGGAAAAACCAATTTACTTAAAACCAAACAGGCGCTATAGCTAATGCTTGAATTATTAGCCTGTCGGCTTGGTCGTAGTGATGAAACCCCAAATATTGAACTTGCACAAAAACTATGCAATAGCAATGACAAGCAAGGGATTGGAGAAATTGTATCTGGGTTAAAATCAGACGAACAAGCGGTGGCTAATGACTGTATTAAAGTTTTATATGAAATTGGACAAAGAAAACCCGAATTAATCGCAGACTATGCCACTGAATTCATTGGGGGGTTGTCTGATAAAAATAATCGCCTCGTTTGGGGAAGTATGAGAGCTTTAGCGTATATTGCCTCAATTAAGCCAGAAGTAATCTTTAGTCACTTGCCAAAAATCGTTGCGGCATACAAAAAGGGTAGTGTAATTACGGTTGATAGCAGCACTAGCGTATTTGCCTATCTTTGTAGAGCAAATAGTAACTATCAGGCACAGGTATTTCCCATTTTACTTGAGCATATTGCACGTTGTAGGGCAAAAGAAATTCCGCAACACGTTGAGCGGATGGCGGTCTGTATTAATTCAGATAACAAAGAAGCATTCATAAAAGCTCTAGAGGCAAGAACAAGCGAATTGACTGAATCGCAGATTAGTCGGATTGTAAAATTGAAAAAGAAGTTGTAACTTAACCGTCATTGAGAGATAGACAAATTTAGTCTGTCTTATTTTTGTCTTAAGATAGGCTGTATTGTGCTTATTTTGTTGTTCGAGTTAAAATTTGATGACATAAATATGTCAAATATGGTGAAGGATTTTTCTTTTGACCAAAATCCCATCCCTTGAACTTTTGGTAAACGGCTTCGGGGGTAAATAACCCGTTACTATCTTGTTTACTCTCAATCAGCGCAACCATTTCTTTGAAACGTGAATCCTTCCTAATAGACTCAAAACGACTTAATACGTCTACAACACTTACTATGTCATACCACATAGCTGGAGCCCTAAGTTTTCTAAAATCAGTTCCCATATAAAACATGTACGGATGACGCTCCCTGCTGTTTTCCCATAATGAAAGTAAGCCCCTTGCAGTATTTATCGCAATTTCTGATTTTTGGTATTCTGGAATTGCTGATAGCAGTTTTAGCATGATTAAAGAAGCATAGGGGCAACAGTCGTCTTTTCGGCCTGGACCTCTGAATTTTCCAAACTCTCGTGAAACTGTACAGGGAAATCCAGAATCTTTATGGAATTGGGCAAGGTAATCCACGCCTTTCTTTATGTGTTTTTCATAGTCAATGTCTGCTTTGAGCAATGCAAGCAACAAAAGCGGAGCATCACAAAGACACCAACCAAACGTATCCTCACCACTGCCACCAAAGTGTTTAGGAATGTTGGTTAACGACCTATATACGCCGTTATTATCCTTGTTTTCCATAATTCTTTTAGTGGCGGTTTGTATTTCTGAAACGTTGGTGTCAAGTCCGATGTCTAATAGAAATAAGAGTTTGTGAATGGGTAACTCGGGGTCTTTATGGTTGCGAACAAGGATGCCGTGATAGTTGGTTATGTCGTTTAGATAGGTCTTTATTTTTGGATCAGAAAGTATCTGTGATCGTAAATCTGTCAAGTTGTCTTTGTTTTCTTTTAGGATGTTTAGTTTTGTGGAGTATTGAAGCCAAGCATCACCCTTTTCAAGAATAAAGTTTATTGTGTCCATAAGGTATGCACCAAATAAAAGAATAATTGTGGGTTGTATCTATTTTGGGTTTTATTGTTGTTGTTGGGCGATGATCATGGCGTGTGCTTTGTCGTAGGGTTCTAGGTCGACTGTTTCTTTTACGTTAAATCCTCTGTTGCGTAGTATGTTTGCTTCTTGTTTGTAGACTTTTTCAGGGGTTAAGGTGACATCTATGCTTTGGGATTTGCAGGCGAGCATTATCCATCCGTTGGGTTTTAGAAGTGCATCTGCGTTGTCGGCTAAGAGTTTTGCTTGTTCGGGTTGGGCGACGTCGCAGTATATGACGTCGACTTTTTTTGGGATAAATATGGCGTATTTTTCGGGTTTGCGTGCGTCTTCAAGGAAGGGGACATGTTGGTTCGGTATGCGGCTACGTTGTTGACAAGATCGCGTAGGGATCGGGAGGCGAATTCTACGCAGTATATGTGACCGTTTTCGCCTATGATGTCAGATATGTGGCTTGGGGTTGTGCCTGAGGCGGCTCCTAAGTAGAGTACTTGGGAGTTAGGTTCTATAGGTACGTTTTGTATGCCTTTTATGATGCCTCCGGCAAGTTTGCTTCGGAAAGCATCCCATATGCGGTATTCTATGTTTTTAACGTGAATTAGTCTCTCGCCGTAGACGGTTAATCCAGGGGTTAAGTTTCGGGTTGCTAGACGTTGGACTCCGCCTTCTAGCATGGCTTGATAAATTTCTTTAAATTGGGGATGGGAACGAATTTTTATATGCACATTAATCGTTTCTCCGCCGTTCACCACCAGCATGGTCACGGTTACGATCTTCACCGCCGTTACGGCGGAATTTGTTGCCACCACTACGGAATTTGTTGCCACCACTACCATCACTACCGCCGCTGCCACCACTACGGAATTTGTTGCCACCACTGCCATCACTGCCAAAGTTGCTGCGGAATTTACCACTGCCATCACCGCCACCACTGTCTCTACCACTGCCACCGCCGTCTCTACCGCCGCTGCTGTCGCCATAGTTGCTGCGGAATTTACCACTGCCATCACCGCCACCACTGCCATAGTTGCTACGGTCGCGGTTGTTGCCTCTGTATTGATCTCGACGACCGCCACCACTACCGCCGTCCCTACCGCCACTACCACCTCGGCCTCTGTTTCCGAAACGGTTGCGTCGCTCGCCACCGCCACGGTTGTTGAAGCGTTGGTTGCGGTCTTGGTGTTCTTCTCGGGGTTTAGGTTCTTTAGGAGGGGGGGCATCTTTGTATTTTTCGTGAATTTCGTCAAGACGTTTGTTAACTTCAGCTTTTAGACGATCGCCAACAAAGTTTCCGCCAAAGGCATCAGCCCTTGCAGCTATAGAGAGTTTACCTGCTATGACACGGGCAATTTTTCCTCTCTGCCAACGTTTAGCATCATGTAGAAGGGTGTGTTGAAAAATTAGACCATGCTTAGGGGGTCTTGCACCTGTTTTTAGAGAGCGGAAAAGAGCTTTCTCGGCGCCTAAAACTTGAATGGTGCTAGCGGGTCGCATAGCTAAATTTTGCAGGCTTCCGGCCATGGCAATTAATCTTGCACCTAAAAGTGCGCCTGCAACAGCACGAACGTTTGGTGCAAGCTCTTCCATAGTACTATCCACATAAGATTCCGTGTTTTTGCGCAACACATAAAGGTTAAGTACATCACGGCTAAGGCTTTGAATTTGCTGCAAATCAGTCTCAGAAATGTCAGCACCCATAGAAGACTGAGCAGTTTTTGCCACCAATTCTGAACGTTCCTTAGGAAGACCCTCAGCTACCACTGTGTCAAAAGTATAATTTTCTCGCTCACACAATTTTAAAACTAAACGGGCATAAGTTTCATGCTTTTCAATTAAACGATCTAACTCTGGAAAATAAACGCCATACCATTCACGCAACCTAGCCATAAACAAGTTTACCGTTCGATCCAAATCATCAAGCGTTTGAATAGCCTGAGCAACAATCAAATCACGCTTCTCCGAAGCACCCTTAACCCGTAACTTGGCTAGTTCCATGCTAACATTACGATTCCAAAGAGCCAACTCTTGAGCATCCTCAACAAACCCAACAGAGAAAGCCACCTCACTCATTCTGCCACGAAGACCCTCAGCCTCAACAGAAGAAGCAACCGCCACCTTAACACCATCAACTTTTCTTTGAACCTCATCAGCAAGATTGGCATTTTCAAACACAAACACCTCAAAACCAACATTGCCAAGTAAAGACACTAAAGAAAAAACTTCATCCGAAGCTTTTCCAGATTCAAGTTTAAGTAAACTTTTTGCTGCTGCCTGAGGCTTTTTAGAAAACAGAACCTTATCAACCAAACTGTCCTTTTCATCAAAAGCGGCAACGCCAAACGGATAATGAATTATAAATGCCTTCATCATTATTAAGCCTCAACGTTATTACAAACACCTACAAGCACTAAGACCTAATAAAAAGTTTTGCCAAATAAAAAACTAAAAAGAAAAAGAGATTATTTTTAGCAGATTTGTTGTATGGGTTATTTAGAGGAGACATATCTTTCTTTGTTGACAAGGATTATTTCATATTTGAATAGTAATAGCGTGATAGCTATGATTTCCACTGCGAACAGGACTGCGCTTACAATGGTCCAATTGTCAAACCATACCCGTATGTTGCTCATGTTTTCAGTAAGCAAGAATACCACAACACCCACAACCCCCAAAACAACACTTAAAAGAGCGCAAAAAACCAGACCTCTACTTAGTTTTTGCCCCTTTTGACCACTCTGAGTCTGTCCCCAACTACGATGCAGTAGCACACAAACAATCACCAATAGAATTGCCAATACAAGACCCCCCACACTAAACACTAGGTTTGCAAGTGCCCATGTAAGCAAAGGTTCCTCACCACCATCTGGCGGGGTTTCTGTTGGTGGAGGCGAAATAGGCGGGCTTGTTTCTGTTGGAGGAGGCGTTGAGGGTGAGGGTTTATTTGAAGAACCTCCACCACTGCCGCTGCCTCCGCCTGAGGAGCCTGTGGAAGACCATTGTGCTGTGTAGGTAATGTTGACTGTGACAGTGCTTGTTACTGTGGGGGACCAGCCTGCAAACGTATAGCCTGAACGCCCGGCAGGTGTTCCACTAAAAGTGGGTGTATTAACGCCATAGGCTAGACCTGAGTACACTTGAGAGGTAAAGGTACCTTGGGTGCCGGGAGCGTAGGTTACGGTGTAAGTATTTGCAGTCCACTGAGCAACCAACACCACACTTGGGGTTGCAGGCATAGTAAAGGTATCACCACTCCTATACACTACCGCGTTGTAGAGCCAACCTGCAAACGTGTAACCAGCCCTAGTAGGTACACCAGATAGCACCGTAACAACATCACCAACACCATAAACACCATCATCAACTGGAACACCAACACCACCATTACCATCATAAACCACACCAACATTAGCGGACACCCATTGTGCCACATATAAAGCATCTTCAGTAACAGTAACTGACAACACAGGATCCCAACCCGCAAACTGCCAACCCACCTCACCAACAACTATAGGGGCCTCAGGAGTCAAACCACCGGCAACAACAGTATAAACAAGCTCCGACTCTCTAGCAAAATCGGTAAAGGAACCATGAGCACCGGGCTTATAGGTTACAGTAAAGGTGGACTCTTGTGTCCACACAGCATACAACGTAGTATCTTTAAAAATACTAAAGGCAGAACCCTCAACATAAACAGCTGTATCTACATCAAAACTAGGAGCCCAGCCAAGAAAAGTATAACCTTCCCTAACCATACTACCCTGATCTTGCACTAAGACTATGCTACCACTAGCATAAGGACTACGGCTGTCCACAGGCACTACTCCACCCGTAAACCCATTGCCAGCATACATCACAGAATAATACTTTACATCAACCTCCCACTGCGCAACCAACACCACCACACCAGCAGGCATAACAAACGTGTCTCCTCCAAAAAAGACCTCCCCATCATAAAACCACCCCATAAACACATATCCAGTTCTAGTTGGAACACCAAATAGAACAGTAACAACTTCATCTGCATCATATGTCCCAACATCCACTGGAGCACCTTCGCCACCAGCGCCTACATCATAAGTCACACCATAACAACCTACAGATGAACCATAGGTATAACTAATGTCAAAATTATTATAACCATACTTAAGACCATTCGTCCACGAGTTACTCTCAATCTGCACAGCATATACCGCACCATATTCAGATAGGTCTAAAGAATATAATCCGCTGTCAGCATAGTTTTTTTCAAACGCCACACCCACTCCAACAAAAAGTTTCTCAAAATCTGCTTTATCATTAGTGTCAGTAACCCAAACCCCACCACCATTACCCTCAGAGGCCACATTACCCAAAACTTTACCACCTAACAACTCTACACGACCATCATAAACATACACGCCACCACCATCAACTGCGGTATTATTAGCAATCGCACTATTAACACCAGACATCACAAAAGAACCACCAAGAACAAACACACCACCACCACTTACAGCGGTGTTGTTAGCAATAACACCACCCTCACCTGACATCACAAAAGAACCACCATTGTACACACCACCACCACTTACAGCGGTGTTGTTAGCAATAACACCACCCTCATCAGACCACTTGAAAACGCCACCACGTATATACACACCACCCCCAAGATAACTGGTGTTGTTAGCAATAACACCGTCAGACATCACAAAAGAACCACCCGCACTATATACACCACCACCCGCATTTGTAGCAGTGTTGTTAGCTACAACACCACCACTAGACAACATAAAAGACCCCACACTATACACCCCTCCACCAGACAGAGAAGCAAAATTATTAACAACTCCACCGCCTTGCATCACAAAAGAGCCAACATCAACATACACACCCCCACCATAACGAGCGATATTATTAGCAACCTCACCACCAGACATCTCAAAAGACCCCTCAATGTATACCCCGCCACCATACTCGGTAGCAGTATTATTAGAAATCACCACATTAACACCCGACACAACAAAAGAATCACCATAGGTATACACACCACCACCATACTCGGTAGCAGTATTATTAGAAATCACCACATTAACACCCGACACAACAAAATCACCATCAACGTTGCACACACCACCACCCCAAAGGCCAGTATTGCCAGAAATTGCCACACCATCACCCGACACAACAAAAGAACCAAAATAATTATACACACCACCACCATACTCGGCAGCAGTATTATTAGAAATCACCACGCCATCACCCGACACAACAAAATCACCATACGCATTGTATACCCCACCCCCACCCCAAAGACTAGCCGTATTGTTAGAAATTACCACGCCATCACCCGACACAACAAAATCACCATACGCATTGTATACCCCACCACCGTACTCAACGGCAGTATTGTTAAAAATCACACAATCAACACCCGACATAACAAACCCGCCATACGAATTGTACACACCACCACCATAATTGGCAGCATTATTAGAAATCACCACATTAACACCCGACACAACAAAATCACCACCATTGTACACACCACCACCACTCCGAAAGCCATTATTGCTAGCAATCACACAATTATCACCCGACACAGTAAAAGAATCACTGTTGTACACACCACCACCACTATAACCAGTACCAAGTGCTCCAGAAATTATGTTGTTAGCAATCACACAATTATCACCCGACACAACAAAATCACCAATATTATACACACCCCCACCCCAAGAACCAGCATTATTGTTAACAATCAAACAATTATCACCCGACACAGTAAAAAAACCGTTATTGTACACACCACCACCATTAAAAGTAGAACCAAACAATCCAGTAACTCTGTTGTTAGCAATCACACAATTATCACCAGCTATTTCAAAAACACCACCATTGTTGTGTACACCACCACCAATATCACCAACAAAGTTCCCTGAGATTTCTCCACTATTCATGACAAGTTTACCTCCACTATTGATGGTTACTCCTCTGCCACTCTGACCACTTGCATGAGTAACAATAATACCATCACTAACATCAACTGAAGAACCAAGCCTCAAAACACCATCAACAACAATAGTACCCAAACCACCTCTACCGATAAGCCTCCAAAAACCAGCCGCCTCTGCATCAACACCCTCACCATAAACACTAATCAAAGTAATATCCTTACCCGCAGGAATAGAAAGCACAGTCGCCGGCGCCACTATTTGAATGTCATTTTTAAGAGCAATAACAAAAGAAACACCCTCACCAGCAGGAGGAGCAGCAGCAATTGCAGCTAAAAGCCCCGCCGAAGTACTAACCTCCACATCGGAAGTAAGTCCTAAGACAAAAGGAGAAACACTACTATTACTAAATGTAGAAAGAAGAGAGAAAAGCAATATGAACACAAATAGTGCGGATACAAATGTAAGGATTGTTTTGTTGCGGTAACGTTTTTGTAAATTAACTTTAGAAATAAAACCTATACTTGACATAACATAATTCATAATGGAAAACATCCTATATTTTGAAAAAATAAGAAGTTAGCAACATAAATAAAAGTTGCTATAATGTAGACGTTGAAACAAAAATATGTGTACAAGATGTCTTTTGTGTTAATACTTTCGAAATAATAAATAAAACAAAAATCAGATTTTAATTACGAATTCTGCTAAAAATTGTTACGACCCACAAAACAAAACTTCATACACAAGCACAAACAAACCCGCTAAATTTGAAAAACAACCTCAACAACAAAACACTAAATAGAAACTAAAAATTATCCAATAACAAGCTCACCCAATTCACCGCCACATAATGTTAAAACAAACATACACCACCAATTAAATAAAAAGGTTATTTGTGTGTGGAAGATGGGACAGTAGAGGAGTTAGGATCCATAGCATTGTTGTTAACTGCAATGTTGTTCTTGTTATGTCTAAAAACAAGCACTACAGCAATGATTTCCACTATGAATACTATAGCATTCACGATAGTCCACTTATCCACTAGAGCCATTGGACGACTCATATCTTCAGTAAGCAAAAAC
>Ga0123356_10002279_pt1 | contig 20686 bp, 15 predicted proteins | sample TergutEmb28metaG_2_FD_92546 | JGI IMG/M metagenome (GOLD analysis project Ga0123356, IMG submission 92546) | Embiratermes neotenicus P3 segment gut microbial communities from Petit-Saut dam, French Guiana - Emb289 P3 | ecosystem: Host-associated > Arthropoda: Insects > Digestive system > Gut ... | reverse complement strand
GGCCGTAGTATGGAATCCGGGACATGGTTCCGGTAGTGGGCACTCTTGGTGTACAAACGGATAAACATTTTCTGCGGAGGGGGTCGTGAATTACGACCCCTTGACTGTTTTTATTATATTTTTGTGCGAATACCCCCGACTTCAAGTTAAAAAATTTACATTTGGCCCCTTACGCGCTTTGTTTTTCCGGTGTATAATAGAGATGTAGATATATAAAAAGGGAGGCATGGCGCGAAATGGTCAGAAGATTTTGCATATTGGCATTTGTTTTTTCGGTTTTGGTTTTATGGTCGGCGGGATGCGCCGGAGACGAAAAGGAAAACGGCCCGCCAAATGGCGGCGACGCCGGCGGTCCGGATTTTGCGGGCGGGGAAACCAATGAAAATACCACCGAAAAATTGCAGCCCGAGCTGCCCGGAGATCTCGATTTCAAAGGGGAAACTTTTCTGTTTTTGGTGACCGGGCCAAATTACGGGTACGGCTATTATTCGACTATCGACATATACACCGATGAGCAGAACGGCGAAACTTTAAACGACGCCGTATATATCAGAAACAGGAACATCGAACAGAAACTGAACGTCAACATAGCCGACGAAAGGTCGAACAGCGTGGCCGGCGACGCGTCAAAGGCGGTCAAAGCCGGGGACGACATATACGGCGCGATATTTGCCCAGGCATACGAATGCGCCACATTGGCCCAGAGCGGGATCACGGCGAATATAAAGGCAATACCGTATATCGACCTTTCAAAGCCCTGGTGGGATCAAAACGCGGCGAACGATCTGGTCATCAAAAACAAGCTGTATTTCACCGCCGGGGATATAAGCACCATGATAAAGGCGTGCACCCGCTTGGTCATTTTCAACAAAAAGCTGATGCAGGATTTCGCCCTCGGCGACCCGTATGAGCATGTCAAACAAAATACGTGGACCTATGACGTGTACGCGCAAATGGTAAAATCTGTATATGTGGACGTCAACGGGGACGGCGCATACGACGACGCGGATATTTACGGCGTGATCATGGAAAACCACAGCCCGTACTATTTATCCGTGGGTTTCGGGGAGCGCCTCACGACAAATGACGCCGGGGGGATCCCGCAGATAACCTTCAACACCGACCGCCTGTACGGGGCGGCGGAGAAGCTCTGGGATTTGTATTTTGACGAGAGCGTGTGCAGAAATGTGGGAAAGATGAAGCACACCGGAGATTTTACCAATGTCTATACATACGCCCGTTCGCTTTTCGCCGACAATAAATTCCTGTTTCACATCGCGGGCCCGCTGATACTGAGCGAATTCAGAAATATGGAGTCGGATTTCGGTCTGCTGCCGATGCCGAAATTGGACTCAAATCAGCCCCGCTATTATCACGCGGTCGATCCCGACGCGGCCATGCTGAGCATACCCGTGAGCTGCAATCCGGAAAAAACCGGGGCGATGCTCGAGGCGATGACGGCTGAAAGCATGTACACGCTCACCCCGGCGTACAACGAAGTGCTGCTCAAACGCAAGTACGTCAGAGACGACGAATCCGAATTCATTCTCGACATAGTCAACACAAGCCGCACATACGACTTATGCCGGATTTTCGGGTGGGGCGGGCTGAACTCCGTGATGGACAATTTGACCGGGAGCAAAAAACGGACCCTCGCCTCGGAAATCGAGAAAATATCCGGCAAGGTTCAGGCGGCGATAGAAAAAACCGCGGACGCCTTTGAATAAATAAAATGTCAAATATAAAGCGGCGCAAGTGACAAATTCACTTACGCCGTTTTTTTTGTCATGGCTATTTTTTTCTGTTGACGTCTTTTCTCGACAGGTCCACTTTGCCTTTCGGGTTCAGGCCGAGGTACACCACTTCGAACTCGTCGCCCATTTTGACCACATCCTCGACTTTTTCCACGCGCTTGTTGGCGAGCCGGGATATGTGCACCATGCCCTCTTTTCCGGGCAGAAATTCCACAAAACAGCCGACCCCCGAGAGTATGCCCGTGACCTTGCCTTTGAAAACCATCCCCGGCTCCGGGTCAAAGGCGATCTGCTTTATCATCTCCTGGGCCCTGTAGCCCATTTCTTTGTCTATCGCGGCGATAAATATGCTGCCGTCGTCCTCTATATCTATGGAGATGACATTCGCCCCGCCGCAGTCGGCTATGATCTTCTGTATCACTTTGCCCTTGGGCCCTATCACTTCGCTTATCTTGTCCACCGCCACCTTCATCGTTATCATCTTGGGCGCGTACTCCGAAACGTCGGGTCTGGGCTCCGCTATGCATTTGAGCATGACTTCGTCTAAGATCATGATCCTGCCCGCTTTTGTAACTTCAAACGCCTTTTCGATGATTTCCGGCGTCAGCCCGTCGATTTTCAGATCCATTTGAATGGAGGTGATGCCCGCGTGCGTGCCCGCCACTTTGAAGTCCATATCGCCGAAGAAATCTTCGAGCCCCTGTATGTCCGTCATGGTCATCCAGTTTTCGCCCTCCGTGATGAGCCCGCACGATATCCCGGCGACGGGCCGTTTTATCGGAACGCCCGCATCCATCAAAGCCAGCGTAGAGCCGCAGACCGAAGCCTGCGAGGTGGAACCGTTGGAGGATATGACTTCCGAAACCGTCCTGATCGCGTAGGGAAATTCCTCAATAGTGGGCAAAACGGGGATCAGCGAGCGCTCTGCGAGCGCGCCGTGCCCGATTTCGCGCCGTCCCGCGCCCCTTGAAGCCTTCGCTTCCCCCACCGAATACGCGGGGAAGTTGTAGTGGTGCATATATCTTTTGGCTTCCTCTTCGTCCAATCCGTCCAATTTCTGCTGTTCGCTTATGGGCGCGAGAGTGGCCGCGGTGAGCACCTGCGTCTGGCCGCGGGTGAACATCCCCGAGCCGTGGACCCGGGAGAGCAGCGCGACTTCCGCCGCGAGCGGCCGGATTTCGTCCATTTTTCTGCCGTCCACCCTCTTTTGGTCTTCCAGCAGCCAGCGCCGCACGGTCTCCTTCTGGAGGTTGTACAGGCACTCCTTTATCATGGGCTCGTTTTCTTTTACATAGTCTTCGGAAGTTTCGGCGTATTCGGCGCGCAAATATTCGAACACCTTGTCGCAGAGCTCCGAAAGCCTGTCTTCCCTGACCGTCTTGTCGTCGGTGTCCAAGGCGTATTTTATATCCGAGCCCGCGAATTCCTTTATTTTTTCATACAGCCCGGCGTCCGCTTCCGCAGATTCGTATCCGAATTTTTCTTTCCCGATTTCCGCCTTGATGAAATTTATGAAATCTATCAAAGGCTTGATTTCCTCATGGGCTTTCATAATCGCGTCGTACATGATGTCGTCGGCGACTTCGTTGGCGCCCGCCTCGATCATCACGATTTTTTCTTTCGAAGCCGCGACTGTGAGTTCCAGGTCGCTGACCTCCCGCTGGGCCGCCGTGGGGTTGACGATTATTTCCCCGCCGCAGAGCCCGACAAATACCCCGCCTATGGGCCCCTTCCAGGGGATGTCCGATATGGAAAGGGCGATGGAGGCGCCTATCATAGCGGCGATTTCGGGGGAATGGTCCTGATCTACGGACAAAACAAGCAGGGATAAAACTATGTCGTTTCGCAGGTCTTTGGGAAACAGGGGGCGTATGGGCCTGTCGATGACCCTCGAGGCCAGAACCGCCTTTTCGGAGGGCCTGCCCTCGCGTTTCATAAATGAGCCGGGGATTTTTCCCACAGCGTAGAGCCTTTCTTCATAATCCACCGAGAGCGGCAAAAAATCTATCCCGTCCCGGGGTTTTTCCGAAGCGGTCGCCGTGGCTAAGATATTTGTGCCGCCATATCTCACCAAAACGCTCCCGTTTGCCAATTGCGCCATTTTTCCGGTTTCCACCGTCAGTTTTCTGCCTGCCAAATCATACTCGAAAATTCTGTGGTTTTTGAATTCTAATAGGTTTGCCATTCTTACTACTACTCCTAAATTTCTTTAATTTTGACTTACTTTCTTATTCCCAATTTTTTGATTATGTCCCTGTAGCGGTTGATATCCTTGGCGGTCAGGTAATTCAGGAGGTTTCTCCTGCGGCCGACCATTTTGAGCAGGCCCCGCCTCGAGTGGTGGTCGTTTTTGTTGCTCTTTAAGTGTTCCGTGAGCTGGTTGATACGGACGGTGAGGATTGCGATCTGCACCTCGGGGGAACCCGTGTCCGTTTCATGCGTTTTGTTATCTGCGATAACCTGTTGTTTTTCTTCTTTGCGCAGCATAGTTTGTTTTTCACCTTTCTTGAAATAAAAATTAAATAAATTTCCTCGGGACACAGCTCGCGGCGGGTGAATCCTTTTTCCGGCGGCCGAGTTCCGGGAGCGGGGCGATAAATATATACCGCCAATATGGTATTATATCACATAATTTCGATTTTGTAAACAATAAAATAAAAAAATTTAATCTATTGCATGTATTTTATCATTTTCTATATATCTCAGTTTGCCGTCCCCGCTGCTGACAAAATACGAAACTTCGGACGGATAATCCAGCGCGGTTTCGTTTTCGCCGTCATGGTCCAATCTGTAAATATGATTGCCATACAGCTGTTCATATACCGGATAGTATACGGTATGTATCTTTTTGATGTATACTCCATCATCCGTGACCGCTATCACATTGAACCTGTCATCACCGCGATAATCAATTTCGTAAATCACCTCGCTTTTCGCGCCCGCCTTCAGTTCGCACCTGTATATGGCAAAATTAAAGCAGTAATACGCGAAGTCTCCGTTTATGGCAAGGAAATCGTTGAAGCGCAAGTCCGCCCATTCCGGGTATTCTATGTCAAACAAATATTCCCTGTCCTCAAATTCCGTGTCTTCGTGCGCACATTTCGCCAATGTATATGTGCGGGTGGTTTTTGTCGCGTTGTACTCTATGATATACCTGTATTTTTCGTCCACCCCGGCGATGAAATATTTCCCGCTTTCCGCATTATATTCCGTCGTCCGCGAAAAATCGTTTATGTCCATCGAAAATATGCCCGGTGGGTAAATCGGGTAGAAATATATCAAATCGTTTGCGATTTGGTAATTATATATCCACAGGTGCGCGAGCACAAGCTCCGGCTCTCCGCCTATTTTGTCCAAGTCGATGCGGTACAGATAATATACTTCGTCTTTTTGCAAGTCCCCCATGTATGCGTAATACAGATAATTTTTGTACACGTTCAGCCTGTATCCGCTCAAATTCAAGTCCTCGATATCGCCCGATTCTTTGTTTATTCTTTTTATCTCACCATTTAGATTTTGCCCGTCATCCACTTTATCTTTTTTTGCGTCTATGAAATAGACATAGCCTTCGCTTTCAAAAACGAACCCATTTGTAAACACGTTATTAAACTGAAAAATCTCCCGCTCGAATATGTCGCTTTTTGGAATTTCAGCATTTTCGGAACACGAAAAAACGTTCACAATAAAAGCCAAAGCGATGATTGCCATGGTAAATTTTTTGGCATTTTTGCTCATTGTTTGCTCCTTTTACAAAAAAATTTACGGCGCGTACAAAATTTTGCGGACTTTCGCGCGCTGTTTGTGATATAATGATATAAAAAACAAAAAAAGGGGGAAAATACAAATGGCATATCCGAAAATGTCCGGCGGAGGGCACATAATCAACCTTTTAAACGAGTACGCGAGACTCAAGCACGAATACGGGGCAAAAGGAATCGCGGAGCTCATCGGCGAGACTGACAGATTCCTTTCAAAACAGCTCGAATCGATGCGGGAATTAGCCGTATGCGAAGAACTCGCAGCAAAAGAACCCGACTGCCTGAAGGAAATAAAAAAACTGAGGAATCCCGCAGAGCGCAGGCTGTGGACCGCCTTCGACGAGGCGACCTATACAGACCGGCTCAAGGGCGCGTTTTTTGGGCGCGTCAGCGGCTGCATCCTGGGGGCGGCGGTCGAGTTCTGGTCAATCGACGATATGGAAGCGTGGGCGAAGTGGATAGGGGACGAATTTCCGAATACTCATTACTGGTCCAAGGCAAAAAACCCGAACGGCATGCACTACGGCGTAAACCCGACATATGATTTCACACTGGAGGGCCTCGACGGAGTGCCCGTGGACGACGATATAACATACACCCTGCTCGGCCTTTTGATCGCTGAGGACTGCGGGCTCGGATTTAATACCGGGGATGTGGGCGCCTGCTGGCTCAAATATCTGCCCTATGCCTGCACCGCGGAGGACATCGCCCTGAAAAATCTGAAAAAAGGCATACCCGCGGACAAATGCGGCGAAATTGACAACCCGTATGTCCAGTGGATAGGCGCGGACATAAGAAGCGACCCATTTGGCTACCTCGCGCCGGGGCTTCCGGAAAAAGCGGCCGAAATGGCGTATTACGACGCGTATATAAGCCACAGGCGAAACGGCATATACGGAGAGATGTTCTTCTCGGCGGCGATCGCGGCGGCCTTTGCCGCAGGGGACCCCTTTAGGGCCATGAGCGCGGCGCTCTGCGAGATACCGAAAGAATCGCTTCTGTACAATGACGTGTCGTGGGCGCTCGAAACAAAAGACAGCGTGCGCGATTACCGCCACGCGAGAAGCCTTGTGGACGCCCATTTCGAAGGCATGAGCGGCGTGCACACCGACAACAACGCCGCCCTTGTCATATTCGGTTTGCAGCTCGGCGGCGGCGATTTTTCCAAAACCATCGGAAACACCGTCGCCATGGGCCTTGACAACGACTGCACGGGAGCCACCGCGGGCAGCCTTTTCGGCGCGTGCCACGGCTTTGGCGCAATCGGGGCGAAATGGCACGAGAAATTCAACAACAAACTCCATTCGTATCTCATCGGCCATCCGTTTTTTGAAATAGACGACGTGATAAACAGGTTCACAAAATTGGCAAAGAGCAATTTTGCTTAGAAGCTCACATCACCGCGGCTGCCCCTTCGTTTCGCACCGATAGTTCTAAGCAGGCGCCCTCGCCGAATACCCCGCCGATTTTTTTGAAATACCCGTCTACGTGTTTTTTTGGGACAAACGCCTGGATCGTGCCCGAGAAACCTCCGCCGTGGACGCGGACGGCCGCGGGGATCTTGGCGAGGGCTTCCTCGCTGACTGCAAGCGCGAGCGCGAGCCCCTGGTCTTTTGGCGTCGACGGGTCATAAACATTTTGCAGATATTTGTACGATGAGTTTCCCGAGGAGGCGACGAGCCGCAAAAAGCCCTCGAAATTGCCCTCTTTGAGCGCTTCCGCCCCCGCGTGCACCCTCGCGTTCTCCGCGAAATAGTGCATCGCCCTCAGCACCGCCCTGTCCCCGCAGCGCTTTCTCAGTTCGCCGATATTTTCGGCAAAGGCGGCCCTGTCGACCTCGCGCAGCACGTCTTTGCCGAAGTGCGCCGCGATTTGCTTCATTTCATTCGGCATGGCGGCGTATTCGTCGTTTTGGCTGTGGTGGGAGCCGCCGGTGGAGACGATGCACAGGCTGTATCCCGATTTCGAAAGGTCAAAATCGAGCTTTTCGACGACAGGGTTTGCCAAGTCGCGGAAATCTATCGAAATAAATCCCCCCGTTGAACACGCCGTCTGGTCCATGAGCCCGCACGGCTTGCCGAAATAATTGTTTTCGGCGTACTGTCCTATCCGGGCGATCTCAAGCGCGGAGATTCTGCCGTTGTTGTATTGGCGGTTCAAGATAAAACCGACCATCACCTCAAACGCCGCCGAGGAGGACAGCCCCGAGCCTTTTTGCACGTCTGAAGTTGTATAGGCGTCAAAGCCTCCGATTTGATGGCCCGCTTCGGCAAATCTGCCGCAAATCCCGCGTATTATCGCCGCGGAAGTGAATTTTTCGCTTTCGCGGGCCGCGAGATCTGTTATACCTATATCATCGGCCTCAAAGCCTTCGCTCTTTATCCGGATGCGCGGCGCGAGGCTCTTTGCGACCACTGCGATCACATCCAGGTTTATCGCCGCGGCGAGGACCCGGCCGCGGTTGTGGTCCGTGTGGTTTCCCAGCACTTCGCTTCTCCCGGGGACCGATATGATTTCCACATCCCCTCCGCCGTACAGAGCGTTAAAATTCTCAAGGGCGCCGATGCAGCGCCGCCTCGCGGACTGGGCTTTGGCGTCCCCGTAAAGCCGTTTCAGTTTTTCGTTGTATTCGCCGTTTTCTATTTTTTCGATCAAAAGATTTGATTGCATCTATTTTGCCTCCCCTGTCGCGATACCTTCATATTCGTCCAAGAACCATTCGGCGGCCTTGCTCAAAAACAAGGTGATATTTTTGCCCTCTTCAGAAAAGCGCGCGTTGATTTTGAGTGTCCCGAAATAATCGTCTATGACATACAGATAAATCACAAACGTGTCGTCGTCGAACCACGCGCCCGATGCCTTGTATTTGTAACCGCTCCCTTTCGGGACCCCGATTTGTTTTCCGAAGTAATGGCTTTCGGGAAATTCTCCGATTTCATTTTCGTATTTGCAGATGCCGAAGCGTATTTCGTGGCTGCCTGTGTTGTTAGAGTATTTCATCACTCCGGCGTCCCCCTCGAAGATAAATTGGGCTTCGGACATGTTCATGCGGTTTTTGCCGAGGATATATTTTTTCCCGCTGTACAATTTTTGGGATTTGGGCGATGTGCGCTTTCCCTCCGCCGGCAAAAATTCGAGATTGTTCAGCTTGTTTTGCAGTTTTTGATATGCCGCGCCGTTTTCCGGCAGCTTTTCGTCCGGCGAATCTGTGACATACGGGTAGACGTCGGTCCAGAAAGCGTCCAAAATGATATCGTTGCCATTTGGTATGATCTGCGTGTCCCCGGTCACCAAAAACACCAGGTCCTTGTCGGGCGCGCATACCGACATCTGGCTCCCCATGCCCACCGTCGCAAATCCGTTGTTTCTCGTGCGCCATATCTGATAGCCGTACCCGAATTGAAGTTCCGGATTACCTGTAGACAGCCGGTTGTCGATCAAAGCGGAAGTCGCCCGGGCAATATAATCCTCCGATATGAGCTGTTTTCCGTCCCATTTGCCTTTGTAAAGCAAAAGCAGCGCGAACTTGGCCAAATCATGGGTCGAGCACAAAACCCCCGAGCCTCCCCAGGCCCCGCCCTCGGGCCGCTCAATGCACCACGCATCCTTTGAAAATCCCAAAGGGTCCAAAAGTTTCGGGCGCATATAGTCGAGCAAACTCAAACCCGACAATTTTTCCGCGATCCCGCACAGCATGACCGTTCCCGAAGTGTCGTAGATAAAGACGGTCCCGCTTTTATGCGAGGGGGCGCGGTTCAAAAAAGTCCGCACCCAGTTTTTGTCGTCTCTGCCGTAGGTGGTCTGACTGTACGGCGTCGCCATGACAAGCAGATCGCCTACAGTCGCCTCCGCGACATACGGGTGGAGGTTTTCCGGCCTGTATTCGGGGAAAAAGTCCGCGGCCCTGTCGCTTAGTTTCAGCTTTCCCTCATCGATCAAAAGCCCGACGGCGAGAGCTGCGAAGGTTTTGCTTGTGGAATACATGCGGTGGAGGGTATCGGGTGTAAAGGGGGGATAATACCCTTGGGCGGCTATCTGCTTATTCCGCAAAATCATGAAACTGTGCAGGCACAATCTGCGCCGCTCGAGATGGCCGACGAATTTTGACACCGCCTCCGACGGTATGCCGAGGTTTTCGGGAGTATTTGATTTTAATTCTGACATGATATTCACTTTACGCTTTCATAAATTTTGTACAGCGGAACCCCGGCTTCGCCGGCGAGTTTTTTCGCGTGCTCGTATTCGGGGACTAACTTTTCTTCTCCCCCGAATTCGATTTTTTTGACTTGTAAGTCGCCGTAGGCGGTTTTTACGAAGGCGGGCCCGCGGTCAAGGCATATGCGTTTTTCCTCGCGCATGCGCAGCCCTATCGCGGTGGTCTCGGAAAAAATGACCCCGGCGAGTTTTTCGGCGGCGGCGCTTTTGGCCAAGGCGGTGAGTTTTACCGCCGGGCGGTTTTTTTTCATGTAGACCGGCGTGAAAAAAACGTCGCTGGCCCCCTCGCAAAAAAGCCTCTCCATGGTATACGCCAGTATTTCGGGCGAACAGTCGTCGATATTCGTTTCAATCACGGCAATGCTTTCCCTTGGGGCGCCTTCATCCGTGCCGCCCAAAACGACCCTTAAGACATTGGGAATATCCAGATCCCTGGTGCCCGCGCCGTAAGCGGTTTTTTCGATTGCCATTTCCGGCATGAGCCCGGAATCCTGCGCGAGCTGGGCGATGATCGCGGCTCCCGTGGGGGTTGCCAGCTCATGGGGCACGTCGAGCTGGCGCGTCTTTAGGCCGGCGTTTTTTAAAATCTCGACAGTGGCCGGCACCGGCACCGGGATTTTGCCATGCCCGCAAGCAGCGAACCCGTAACCGTCGCCGACGGGGGAACAGCATATTTTTTCGATTTTGTATTGGCCGCAAAGTCTGTCGGCCAGTATTGCCGCGCCCACTATATCGATTATGGAATCGGCCGCGCCCACCTCGTGGAAATGGACCTCCTCGGGTGTTACCCCGTGGATCTTCGCCTCGGCGGCCGCCATGCGCCGGAATATATTTTTGGAGAGCTCCTTTGCCGCCTCCGGGATATCGGAGCGCTCTATCATGTGCGCGATGTCCGCATAGCAGCGGTGCGGGTGGTCGCATGTATCCGTATGGGATAGTTCTACTTTTATGTAATTCGCCTCTATGCCGTTTTTGACGCGGCGGCTCTGTCGGATTTCCCAGCCTTCCAAACCGAGCGTTTCAAGCCGGGATATGAGATAGTCAAAATTTTGGGGATACAGGTCGAGCAGCGCTGCGAGCGTCATGTCCCCGCTTATCCCCGAAAAACAATCGAAATACAAAATCTTCATAATTTGTTGTTACTTTACCTCTATCAAAACTCCGCGCACCACAAAACGCCTGTCGATCCAAAATTCGTTGATACAGGTGGACAGGGTTATTATTTTGGAATCCGCGTCCAAAACCACATTTTTCTGGAAGTTGCTGCGCGCTTGTATCGTCTGCAAAAACTTGACATACTGCTCGTCGCTCTCGAAATAGGTCTGTATATAACCGGAGTAGGGATTCTCCTGGCCCACGGAAAAGATCTCGTAATAGTACATCCCCTCATCGGTTATCAGCTCTATTATCCCCGTTTTGAAATTGTCCTCGCGTTTTTCGTATGCGGTTATCAACGGCTGGAACATATTGTTGTCGAGCATGTTATGCCCGTATATTATCACGTGGCGGTTGTTTAAAATGCTTTTGCTGTTCCTGAAGTCGGCGAAAATCGCCCCCGCGGGGCTGTACAGCTTATAGAAATCGCGCTTCAGGTAATAGTCGTTGTCGGCGGCCTGCACCACCGGGTAGTCTATCGAGGTGTGCTGCACTTTGATCCAGCAGAACGTGTCCGGGTTTATATCCGAAAGCTTCTTGACGCTTCTTCTTATTTTGTCGGCTTCCTCCACCCCTTCGCTCACTTCGGAGCGCACCGTCTTCTCGCCGGTCTGTCTTTGAAGGGAGAGTATGTCCTGTATGGGGAAGTTGGATTTTGTTTTCCTCAAAAACTGCACCGCTTCCAGGTCCCCTTCGTCGTCGTCATAGAACAGGTTCCGTATGGCTTCGGAAGCCTGCGCCGCCTTCACATAGGAGCGGAGCTGCTCCACTATCTTGTAGCCGGAAAACACGAAAATCGACAAGGACAGAAGCAGCACGAAATAACGCAGAAAATCGACCGAGGGCTTTTTGTAATTCCGGGCCGTTTCGTTTAACTCTATGTCCTTGGAACTCATGCCGGCAAGGGAGACAAAAAATATGTTTTCCTCCGCGGCGGCCGCCTCGGTTTCGGGCGGGGAAACCAAAGCGGCATTTTCCGCGCCGCGCACCGGGCGCCTCAGCGGAATTTGCGCGCTGCGCCGCTCTGTCTGCATGCTTTTGACTTTGTACACCATATAACTCAAACAACCTTCCCGCTTGCTTTGTTTTACCCTATTATACACCATTTATGTTATGAATTATATAAGGTATTTTTAATATTCAAAGTACAAAAAGTTAAATAAATTCATTCGCCGGCGTTTTCCCAGTTGTGCCAGACGTTGAGCACGTCGTCGTGGTCTTCCAGAAATTCGAGCAGTTTGTTCATTTTGGCGACGCCGTCCTCATCGTCAAGGCTCACATACACCGAAGGGATCATCTCGGCTTCTGCGGACAACAGCGAATACCCGCGGTCCGAGAGCCCGCCGGCCGCTTCCGAAACAAGCGCGGGGTCGGTGAAAATCTCAAAGGCGCCGTCCTCCGCTTCGAAATCCGAGGCCCCCGCCTCGAGCGCGTCGTCCATGAGCTTTTCTTCGTCTGCCCCTTCGGCGCCGACCACGATGACGCCCTTTTTTTCAAACAGGTACGTCACGCAGCCCGTCGCGCCCAGATTCCCGCCGTATTTGTCGAAATAATGGCGCATGTCGCCGCTTGTCCTGTTTCTGTTGTCGGTGGCGCACTCCACAATCACGGCAACCCCACCCGGCCCGTAGCCCTCATAGTCGATATTCTCATATCCGGCGCTGTCGTCGGAGCTCGCTTTTTTTATGATGCGCTCGATATTGTCGTTTGGCACATTCAGGCTTTTGGCTTTGGCGATCAGATCTTTGAGTTTGCCGTTTGAAGCCGGGTTCGGGCCGCCCTCCTTGACTGCCATCGTTATTTCCTTGCCCACTTTCGTGAACACCTTGGCTCGTTGAGCGTCGGTTTTTCCTTTTTTGTGCATGATGTTCTTCCATTTGGAATGGCCTGCCATCTATATAAATCCTCCTAAGCAGTTACACTTTGTTTGTTTTTTCCAGTCCGATCAGCCATAAGCCGTTGCCGACCGCGTATTTTACGGCCTCGCAGAGCATGAGCCTGACGTTTCTTATCTCATCGCTTTCAGCTTTCAGGATGGAACAGTCGTGGTAAAACCTGTTAAAGGCGGAGCACAGATCGAGCAAATACCGGCATATGACCGAAGGCTCGTATTCCCTCTCGGCGATCAGCACCTTTTCGGGGAACTGCCCCAGCAGTTTTATGACCTCGCGCTCGGACATATTTGTCATCGTCATATCCGAATAGTCTATATCCGCTTCGTTTTTTTCCAGAACGCTGCATGCCCTCGCATATGTATACTGCACATACGGGCCCGAGTTGCCGTTGAAATTCAGCGCTTCCTCCCATGTGAAATTCACGTCTTTTATCCTGCTGTTCACCAAGTCGCCGAACATGACAGCGCCGACCCCCACTTTTTTGGCGATATCCTTTTTTTCTTCGGGCGGCAAACCCGAATCCCCCGGATTTTTTTCCTCCATCACCCCTTCGACTTTTTCGATTGCCAGCTTCAGTAAATCGTCCAGCAGCGCCACATTGCCCTTTCTGGTCTTCATAACCCTGCCGTCGATATTCATGACGCCGTAGGGGATATATATACAGTCGTTTGCCCAGCTGTATCCCATCAGCTCCGTCACTTTTATCCACTGGGCAAAGTGCAGCGTCTGCCGGAAGTCGGTGATATATATGTTCTTGTCGAAGTCATACGTCTTTTTTCTGTAGATCGCCGAAGCGATATCGCGCGTCGGATAGAGCGTCGCCCCGTCGGTTTTGAGTATCAGGCACGGAGGCATATCGAACTCGCCCAGATCCACTATCTGCGCCCCTTGGTCCAATTTCAGAAGATTTTTTCTTTTGAGCTCATCGACCACATCCGCCATTTTGTCCTCGAAAAAACTTTCGCCGTCATAGCAGTCGAATTCGATTCCCATGATATCATACAGTCTTTTGAGCTCCGTCAGGCTGATTTCGGTGAATTTTTTCCACAATCCGACAGTTTCCCCATCGCCCTGCTCGAGTTTTTTGAAGCACTCGCGGGCCAGATCGTTCAGGCTTTCGTCAAATTCGGCTTCAACCCCGAATTTCACGTATAAATCGAGCAGCTTGTACACGCCGCCTTCTTCGACTTCCTTCATATCCCCGCACCACAGCCTGTACGCCGTGATGACTTTGCCGAATGGCGTCCCCCAGTCGCCGATATAGTTTATCGCCACGGTCTTATAGCCGCAGAACTGATGGATTTTTTTTATCGAGTTGCCTATGTTGGTGGTGCGCAGATGCCCCACGCTCAGCGGCCTCGACATGTTCGGGGAGGAATAGTCTATGACGGCGGTCTTGCCCGCGCCTATATCCGAGGCGCCGTATCTGTCCTTTTGGCCCAATACGCCGTCCAATATGGTTTTGGCGTAGAATTTATCCTCGAGGGTGAAGTTTGCATACCCCCCCGCGGCCGAAACGCTTTTGACCGCGCCCCGCCAAGAAGAGCGCGCGGCTTCGGCGCCCGCTCCCGCTATCATCTCCGCTATGGCGTTCGGGGCCTTTTTAAACAGTTTCGAAAGCTTAAAGCACGGGAAAGCCAGATCCCCCATGCCTATATCCGGCGGGTATTCGATCATTTCGGCGAGCTCTTTTTTTGTCGGCGGCGGCAAAGCGCCGGATTTGTCCGCGATTATGCCGTACAGCATTTCGGCGATTGTCTCTTTTATTTTGAAAATCATGGGTAATATATACAGCCTTTCTCAGTAAAAAATTTATATATTCAAGCTCACGGCTCCGCAGCTATGGTTTCTTCTTCCGGCGGAGGCGGCAAAACGGCGGCGGGCGGTTCGGTTGGGGCTTCGGTGGGCGGTTCGGTGGCTGGCGGTTCTGTCGGGGGCGGGGTGGGAGCTTCTGTAGAGGGCTCAGTGGGAGCTTCAGTCGGAACTTCGGTAGGCGGTTCAGTGGGCGGTTCGGTCGGAGGTTCGGTCGGCGGGGTGGTTACGGGCGGAGTGGGGGATTCTACCGGGGGCCTGGTTATCTCTATGGGCGGGGCGGTGAAGGCGGGGGGTTCGGTCGGGGGCGGAGAGGTTGCGGGCGGTTCGGTTTCCGGCGCTTCGGTGGTGTCGGGCGGCGGCGGCGCGGTGGTGGCCGGCGGAGAGGTTGCGGCGGGGGGATTTGTCGGTGGTATGGTCGTCGGCGCGGGCGGTTCCGTTTCCGGCGGAGGTGAGGTCTCATTCGGGTCTATTGTGGGCACGTCAAATGAAGTGGCTTCGGTGGTGGGGACGACATTTCCGGTATCCCGGGAAATTTCGGGGAGGTCCGTGGTCTGATTTTGCGAGATGGTGGGGTTTTGCGGGGGAGGGCTTTCTTCTTTTTCGGGGGCGCCGAACAAGCCCCTGAAAAGTATCACCACTCCCACGATAAACACGACAATCACGCCGACAGAGAACAGTATCTGCCGTATATGTTTGGGTTTCAATTCGAATTTGTTTCTGAAAACCAAAGGGGAGAAATGCGTGGGGCCCTCGGTCGTGGGTTTTAAGACGCCGGCTATGCGCGCCTTTTCTTCCGGGCTGTACGCCCCCACGACGAGGAGCGTGAGATTTTCTTTCATGGATTCCCCGGCGCGGGCGGCTTCATTTGCCAGATCCGATACTATTTCCTGCTCTGACATATCCCTTGACATGATCTGATAAATCCGCTCGCTCGCCAAGTCGCACAAGCCGTCGGAGCAGATCAGAAATTTATCCCCGCTTTTTAAGTTGAGCCTGTTTATATGCAGCTCCGCTTGTTTTTCGGTTTCAAAAAGCCCCAGATACTGGGTGAGCGATTTGTTTTCGGGGGCGTGCCTGACCATATCGGCGCCGATCTGCTTCATGGTCACAAGCTGTTCCGCTTTGGTGTCGTTTTGCGATATGAGCGAAAGCCTGTTGTCCCTGAGCAAAAACACCTTGCTGTTTCCGATGTTGTAGACAAAGGCGGAATTTCCGACTATGCAGAGCATCGCGAAAGAGACCCCGGCCCGCACCCCTTTTCTCATCATGTAGTCGCATATGCTTTTGTTGGTTTTGCGCACGAAACTGTGTATATAGTTGTTCAGGTTGAACTGAGTTTTGTCTTTGAGGTGACGCTGGAGCACGGAAAGCATGTGCGCCGCCATATATGAAGCGTTTTCACCGTCGCAAAAATCCATAGCCGGCGTTATGTCGCTCTTCATTTCTTTTCCGAGCCCGTCAAAAACGGCGTAGAACTGAACGGCCCTCTGCGCGCTGTCGATATAGATTCTGCCGCTTTCGGCGTTGTTTTCGGCTATGAATATCTCATTCATATAAAAATTATCTTCGTTTAGCGTTTTCTTCCCGGCGTTCGAGGTTCCTGAAGAAGATATTTCCAACATAACTTGCACATCCTATCCGTCACATGATAAACCATTATATCACAAAACCGCATATTTTTACAAGCGATTTAATATTTTTATATAAATTTTGCGAAAAAGTTAAAAAAAAATCACAATTTCAGCACATTGTCCAGAAAATAAATCGCGAGCGGTATGGTCCCGATGGAAAAAAGCGTGGAGAGCCCCACGTTTATCGCGGCCGTTTTGGAATCGGCGCCGTATGTCTCGGCGAATATCGCCACATTCGCCGCGCTGGGCATGGCGGCCATGATCGTGCCCATATATACGATCAAAACCGGGAGTTTCAGCGCGTGACAGATGAGCCCCGCGGACAAAGGGAGCAGTATGAGCTTGACGAATATGTAATAGTAGCTTTTCGGGGACAAAAACATATCCTTCGGCTTTATGTCCGAAATGAGCGAGCCGATTATAACCATTGACAAAGGGAAAGTCATGTCGCCGATCAGTTTTGAGGAATCATACAAGACCCCCGGCAGCTTTATTCCGGTCAGAAAGACTATGATCCCCAAAACGGAGGCGATCATCCCCGCATTCAAAAATATCTTCTTCGCCGAAATCGCAGCCCCCAGAGAGCCGCTTTTTCTGCCGCCGCTTTTTCGGGTGATCAGATATATCCCGTAAGTCCATATGAATATATTGAAAAACATGGCGTAAAAGGCGCCGTAGAACACGCCGAGGTCTTCTCCGAAAATGACTTTGAGCACCGGGTAGCCCAAAAACGCGCAATTGCCGAATATCGTGCCCATTTCATACACTTTTTTCTGGTCGCCGTTTTTTATCGGCTTGTACAGCAAAAAGGCGGCCGCCGACGTGACTGTGTGCGCTATAACCGAGAGCGCGAACAGGGAAAAACCGTTTTTCAGTTTTTCGGAATCGAAATCCATCTGAAAGGAGGTTATAATCATCAGGGGCTGGGTGATATTCAGCAAAAAAGCGGACAGTTTTTTTGTCGCGGGCCAGTCGATTATATTCGTTTTTCTCGCAATTATCCCGGCAATCATTATCAAAAAAAGGGTCGTCACTTTTTCGGTTACCAAAAGCGAGCTTTTGTTCATCGACGCAAAATTCTCCAAAAATATTCGTTGCCGCGGACGCCAAATCCGCGTTCTCCATATAGAATATAGCAAAATCCGCGAAAAAAATCAACGAAATTTTTGTAAATTTTTTCACTTACCTTCCGCTAATATTCAAAAATAAGGCGCGAAACGCCCCATTTGTTTCCAAGCTGTGGAAATTTTGTTTACAATTCATAAACTTTGAAGATTTTGACTTGATTTTTTTTATCTTATGTATTATAATCTTAAGCTGACCGGGTATGTGATTTAACTCATGCTGACTTATGCCGACTGAAAGGAGTTTGATTTTTGATGAATCAAACGCGGGCCGAAACAAAATCTTCCCGAATGCCGCCGCCGAAAGCGAGCCCGGCGGGCGCCGCGCGGATTTCGGCGGGGCGCGAAGGGCAAAACGACACATTGCATACCTCACACCCGAACCGGGCGTTGGTACCCTCATCCCCCCGCCCTCCCGCGCCGGTCGTACCGGCTGTACCGGCTGCGGCCAAAAGCGAAAAAAAGCTTCCGCCTGTACAACGGCTCGCGCACAGGTTCAAAAAAAACGGATTGGGCAGGCTCGACTCATATTTCAACGCCCGTTTTTTCTATTACGCCTGGAAAGGCGATAAAAAAGGCAGGGAAACCAAAGACTATATCGAAACCGTCGCCAAGCATCCCAAAGGCTGGGGCAAAAACAAAGAAGCGGGCGACGTCTACGAAAAAAACGCCTATGACAGATACATGGCGTACATGACGCTTATCGCCGGCATCTGGGGCTTTTTCGGCGCCCTTTTCGCGCCTGTGCGCAAGTTTTTCAGATCGGCGGGCCTCGCGGCCCTGGTGAAAAAAGCGTTCGCCTTTTTGCTCACCGCGGGTTCGGCGGCGCTCACCGTTGCGGCGATAATGACCATAAGCTCGTTTACGCCCGATCTCGAGCTCTGCTTCGACGGGCGGGTCGTCGGGTGTGTCGATTCAAAGGCGACGGCGGTTTCCGCCGTTTCCGTTTTGGAAAACAACATTTCCTCGATTTTGGGAGAGCCTTATGAATTCACGGGCGCATTTGAATACCGCCTGGTGCTCACGAAAACCGGCCGCCCCCATATCCCCGAAAGCGAACTGTACGACATAATATACAATTCGCCGCAGGTCTGCGCCGCCGTGACGACCGCCTACGGCCTTTTCATAGACGGCGAATTGGTGATAGCGGCCGAAAGCCAGAACGATATAGACAGGGTGCTGAGCGAACTGCTCGAGGAAAATTCGGTGGACATAGGGGAAAACGGAAACATAGATTTCGCCAACAACATAGAAATAATCGAGGACAAATACGCCACGCGCGACGTGGTTTCGCACGACGAACTCAAGGATATCATAACTTATTCGGCGGAGCCGGCGGATTTGGCGGATGAGACGCTGTACGCCGTCGCGGAGCCGGAGGTGCCATTATTCGGCGGGATCGAATTTTTTGACTATGCGGCTTCGTCGTCTGCCGCGGAGGACATCGCGGCGATAGCGGCGGCATCCTCGATAGAACTCACGCCCGAGGTGATAAATACCATCCCGCGCGGGTTTTTGGATACAAACGAATACAACCTGCAGGACGACACCTTGTCGAGGCTGATGCGGACTTCCGGGAGCACCGCGTCGGGCTCGCTCAAATTCAAGAAGATAATAACCGAAGGTTACAACGTGGCTGTGCCCTTTGAAACCCGGTATGTCGATTCGGAACTGTACTACAAAGGCACCCAGACGATCAAAACCAACGGGGTAAACGGCGAAAACCGCGTGACCGCCGAAGTCACGTATATAAGCGACGAAGAGGTTTCAAGGGAAATAATACTGGTCGAAACCTTAAAGGCGCCCATAGACAAAGTAGTGCTTGTGGGCACAAAGCTCAAACCGGTTGCGGCTCCCACGGGTTCGTTCATACGGCCGGTCAAGGGAGGGTACACGACCTCGCGTTTCGGCGGAGGGCACCGCGGAGTGGATCTGGTGGTGCCGAAGGGAACCACCATATCGGCCGCAGACGGCGGAACGGTCATATACGCGGGATATTCGAGTTCATACGGCAACCATGTGAAAATAAAGCACAACGGCGGGTTTGTCACGCTGTACGCGCATTTGAGCTCGATAAGCGTGAAATACGGGGATAAGGTGTACCAGGGCCAGGAAATCGGCAAATGCGGCTCGACGGGAAACAGCACCGGGCCCCATCTGCATTTTGAAATCATCAAAAACGGCGTGCTGGTGAACCCCGAGTCGTATATGAAATGACAAAGCGGAGCGCGGGCGTTTCGGGCGTTACGGATTCGCGAATTGTTTTATCGGTACTTTCTTTTTGGGCATATTCACGTCAAACAAAGTAAAACGCGCCATATAATCGTCTTCGTCGAAACCGGCGGATCCGGAGGTGTTGTCAAAGACATACAGCTCGAGTTTTGATTTTTCGTAATCTATGGAGACACCGCCGAAGCTGTACACAAAATACACGTAACTGTCCTTGTTTTTGCCGAAGCCGGCTTCGTCTTCCGCCTCCAAAACGATATAGTCCCCCTCTTCGCCCTCGCCGGCCGCTTCTTCGCCCGATGTTTTCGAGATTTTCAGATATGTTTTAAAAGGCCGCGTGAGCCCTTCTTCCGAACCGCCGAACACCTCCGGAAACCTGTTGGTTTTGCACCGCAAGGTGAACTGCAGGTTTTCCGCACTCTCAAGATAATAGACATTGTCGGCAAAGAGAGCGTCGCCTCTTCCGAACGCGCTGCGTATTTCCAGGGCGTACATCGCGAAATCGTCCCCCAGCTCGTCACAGGCCCGCTCGATTGGCCGGCTTTTTATAATATAGTTTTTAAGTTCGGCCGGCATTCCTATGGATGCGCACCTGTATGCCGAGATTGCAATGACAATTATCGAGACGGAATACACCATCCATCTCATAATGGCAAGCAGCCGGGATTTTTTCTTTTTATAGCCGCCGCCGGCGTCTTCCTGGTTATCCATAAAATTTCTCCTTAAAACACAATACCCGCTTTGTTTTTTATCAGTATATCACATTTCATCGCGTGTTACAAGCGTTTTGCCGAAAATATTTATATTTGCCAAAGAAAGGAGCTGCCCATTGTGGAAAAATTGAAAAAATGCCTGATTGTGGTGGATTATCAAAACGATTTCGTGGCGGGGACCCTCGGATTTCCCGAGGCCGAAAAAACCGAGCGTCCGATTGTCGAAAAAATAAAGCGCTACCGCGAGGGCGGCGACGTGATTTTGTTCACATTTGACACCCACGACGAAAATTACGCGGAAACAAACGAAGGCAGAAACCTTCCGGTCGCCCATTGCCTGCGGGGCACGGAGGGCCACAAGCTGTACGGCAGGGCGGCGGGCCTGATAGCGGAATCG
>Ga0123356_10002278_pt1 | contig 20698 bp, 15 predicted proteins | sample TergutEmb28metaG_2_FD_92546 | JGI IMG/M metagenome (GOLD analysis project Ga0123356, IMG submission 92546) | Embiratermes neotenicus P3 segment gut microbial communities from Petit-Saut dam, French Guiana - Emb289 P3 | ecosystem: Host-associated > Arthropoda: Insects > Digestive system > Gut ... | reverse complement strand
TGTTTTGCGTGCTGTTTGGCACTCCGTTGTCGGACCTGTGGTTTACAATATCACATATGTGCTAGAGGGTGGGGTTAATGCCATTGGTAATCCCTCTGTATATGTGGTAGATGATTTGCCGCTCTCCATCACCGATCCAACAAGGGACGGTTATGACTTTTTGGGTTGGATAGTAGAGTATGCTGATGGTACCACCACGGGCCCTGTGTCTGGCTTTAGTGTTCCCACGAGAACCACAGGAAACATTGTTTTGACTGCACATTGGACTAAGATATCGGGGATACAATACACTGTAACCTACAATGGTAATGGGCACACAGGCGGTAATGTACCCATAGACAACAACAGCCCCTACCTCAGCGAAAACAAAGTAACTGTGCTCGGTCAGGGTACTCTGAGCCGAAGCGGCTATACTTTCCTTGGCTGGTCAACAATTCCAAACTCCAGCACCGCAACCTACACTGTTGGTTCAACATTTACCATAGTTGCCGACACAATATTGTATGCTGTATGGAGACAAACTGCCTCTCCATCCTACTATACTGTGACCTATCAACCTGGCGCCCATGGTACCTTTACCGCACAAACCACCCAAAACCTTGCCTATGGGGCTCCAACTCCTGTTGCACCCAAAGTGACTGGCGAGAGCGGTTGGAAGTTTGCCCGCTGGTCTCCTGTGCCAAGTGCAACAGTGACCGGTAATGTGGTTTATGTGGCTCAATGGGTACCCGAACAGATAACGCTGTTAACGGTACAGTTTGTCGATTGGAATGGTTTGCTCATTAAATCTCAAACAGTACCATACGGCGGTGATGCAATTGCACCAAATGATCCAACACGCGAAGGCTACACCTTCACAGGTTGGGACCTAAACTACAACAATGTAACTTCAAATCTAACCGTTACAGCGCAATACACTGCTAACAGTGAACCTCCGACTTTGCAAACCTGGGCCCTTGCAAACTTGCTATTAAGCATAGCTGGTATCATATTGGCGGTTGTAGCCACTGTATATGTGTTGTTACAACAGAAGAAACAAAGAGCCAAGTCAATATCTGATAATGATCCCATGGAAATCGAGCAGTCTAACCAGCATAGCAAACAAGAGCGACTTTGCAGAAACCTCTGTCTAATTATCGCCCTTGCCCTATGCATCATAGGGGTTGTTGTATTTTTACTGACTGAGGATATGAGTCTTCAAATGGGTTGGGTAGATGGATGGTCTATCGTGAATGTTGCTATTCTTCTTGTAGAACTCCTATGTCTCTTCTTTGTATTCAAACCCAAGAAAAAATCGCATGAACAAGAAAACGAAAATAAGCCCGACTCTACAAATTAGCCCTAAGGGCCTCTTCTTTTTTTATCCAATTAGTTACCTTAATTTTAACCCTGTTAGAGCATGGCTTGTATGGTGTTTTTATCAGGGATTAATTATATTTGTATCCTGAAGTGTTGTTAACTATTTGCTCGGTTTGTGCTAGGGGTTGTTTTTGGTTGTTTTTTTGTTAAGTGAGTTACTGTTGTTTGCTTGTTGGATTTATGCACGTTTTTTAGTGCTGACTATGCTTATGACGTCGCGGTCTTTTAGAATGGCGTCTTCCCCGATTCTGCGTTTATCCTTTGCATCAACGGCATAGAGAAAGTTATCGCCTAGTTCGCTGTGGATGATGTAGGCGAATTGACGGGCTGTGGTGCCTTTGGGGATAAGGTACGTGTCGGGGAGGATGCGCCCGTTGTGATCTGAGAGGTGTTCTGTGTCTTCAACGGGGTAGACTGTTATCATGTCAAGTAGATTGAAGTAGACGGTGTTTATGGCTTTCTGCACACCGCTAGAACCGTTGGGTTTTAGGATTTTTTCCTTGATACGTTCTAGTGCTTGGATCTGACTTGTTGAAAGTTTTTCGGGCTGTTTAATTGTGAAGTCTGTGTCGCCTGGTCTGTAGTCGATTAAGCCTTTCTCAGCGGCACGCCTGAGTGCGAGTTCTGCTTCTGCACTTGCAGAGATGACGATGCAGCCGAGTTTTTTTAGACGTTCCACGTTGATTTGAGCGAATGGTAAATCGATTTTATTGGCGACGATTAAGAGTGGCTTTGAGATGCGTCGAAGGTTGTCTACAAAACGGTAGAAATCCTCCTCACTCCAGGTGGCGGGTTTATCTACGTTTAGGCCTGCTTTGCGTATGGCTTCGTTGACGTACTGTTTTTTGATGCCTAGTCCGTTTAAACGGTCTTCGAGATGAGGTGCGATGCCTTTTTTGTCTTGTTCTGCGGTGCGTGCGATTCGCGGCCAATCTTTCTTTAGAATTGTAACCATCCACATGGTGATTTCTTTCTCGAGGAATTCCACATCCTCTATGGGGTCATGTTCCCCGGGTTTACAGGGTTTGCCTTCACTATCGGTTCCACCCGAGGCATCAACGATATGGACTAGGGCATCTGCGCGGCGGATTTCATCGAGAAACTGGTTACCCAATCCGCGTCCTTCCCAGGCACCGGGTACAATACCTGCAATGTCGATGAGTTCTACAGGGACAAGACGGACGCCCTCAAGGCAGAGACTGTTTTTTGGGTTATCTTGCACTTTAAACTCTGGATGAACACAGGGGGTACGAACATAGCCAACGCCCCGGTTAGGTTTGATGGTGGTGAAGGGATAGTTGGCAATATCTACTGCCGCTAAGGTAGCCGCGCAGAAAAACGTGGACTTACCCGTGTTAGGCTTACCCACAACTCCTAACAACCGTGAATAGACTCGCTGCATATAATTCACTACGCTCTAATGTGTAGTTAGAGCTATATTATTTGTGCTTACCTCAAAGTTGTAGTACATCTATTTCTTTGCTAAACTATCCCTTTTTACCTTCTATAATTGCTGTTACAAATTTCTTTTTTCAACATCAACCGGTTAATCACTAAACAATACTCTATGAAGTATCTATCAACCCGGATTGTTTTTGTCGCATTGACTTTAAGGTTGGTTTTTGCATTATCTTGATATTTTGCTTTAGTAGTGCTACACTGTTAGCGGGGAGGTCTTGTTCTACCATTACGTTTGCTCCGACCCAGGTATTAGTACCTACCTTCACACCGGGCATAAACAGTGTTTTGATTCCGGTTTTGACGTTATCACCAAGAATGACTCCGAGTTTACGTCTGCCCGTATCCACGCATTTATCCTTTATTTGCATCTTTATGTTGCCATCATCAAAACGCAGGTTTGCTGTGATGGTGCCTGCACCTAAATTACATTTCTCACCCAAAATACTATCACCAACGTAGCTGAGATGTCCCACGTGGGTGCCGTCCATGAGTATGCTGTTTTTGATTTCAACGGCATTTCCGACTCGGGTTTTTCTGCCCAGGCTTGTATTGCTTCGAATATAGCAGTTGGGGCCGATGTCGGATTCCTCATCGATAAAGACGGGCCCTTCAATGTAGGCACCTGAGCGTATACGCGCTGACGCCGCAACGCTAACAGGACCGATTAAATGCGCGCCCTCCTCGACTTTGCCCAACACACGGTGTTCCATGCGTTTGAGTGCCCAACCGTTAGCATTAAGCAAATCCCACGGTCTACCAACATCAAACCAATCTTCTTTTGAGAGTTCAGTGGATAGGACGGTTTGGCCTTCTTCTACAAGCATAGTTATAGCATCGGTGAGTTCCAATTCTCCACGAATCGAAGCTTTAATCTGGCGAATTCTATTAAAAACTTGTTTACTAAAAGCGTAAACCCCTGCATTAGCAAGCCTTGAGGGCGCTTTATCAATTGGAGGTTTCTCTACAATACGTTTTACTGCCCCCTCAGTGGTCTGCTCGATTATGCCATAATTCTCAGGGCAATCCACAGATACAACACCCATAACCGCCGCAGGTTTGTAGCTTTTAAACTTAGATACTACGGTTTTTATGGTGTCTATCCCAAAGAGAAGATCGCCATAGATAAGGACAAAGTCTCCATCTAAGAATGGCTCCGCAATCCCCGCTGCATTACCTGTGCCCAAAATCTGGGGCTGATTTAGGTAGCTTAATTCTAAGCCAAGTTTTGTCCCATCACCAAAGTAGCTCTCTATTGCCTCACCCCTATAGTGGGTTATTAAGATGGCTTCATCAATTCCGGCATGCTTTATGGCCTCTAAACTAAATTGTAGCAAAGGTTTCCCAGCAACTTTTAGGAGATGTTTTGGTCGTGTCGCTGTCAGAGGCTGAAGTCTCTCACCTGCGCCTGCAGCTAATAGTACAGCCTTCAAGCTAGGTTGCCTCGATTTGACTGTTGATTAGTTTTGTTGCTTTTGCAGTTAGGTCTTTTGTCGCACTCTCTGATGTACCCTCTACAGTTAAGCGTATAAGCGGTTCTGTACCCGACGCACGAACTAACAACCAGCCACTTTTGAGCGCTATACGTGTACCGTCTATGGTAGAGAAATCGGTATAGTCTGGAAATTCTGCTCTCAGTCCAACGCTTATCTGCTCGATAAGCTTATACTTCTGTTCATTGTTACAGGCAAAATTAGCTCGTGCTGTAGGGTACTCTGGAACCTCACCTATAAATTCTGAAACCGTTTTGCCCTCCTTTTCTAATGCCGCAAGGAACATAACCGCTGAGAGTGGTCCATCCGGACAGAGGTGTTGCTGAGGCTGTATCCAAGCACCACACGGTTCCCCGCCAAAAACTGCGCTGCATTGTTTGATGGCTTCAGAGACGTATATGTCACCAACCTGAGTCCGCAAAACTTTGCCGCCATACTTTTGTGCCATCGTATCTATCGCCATCGATGCCTCAAGGGTCGTTACAATGACTCCACCGCCATCACGTTTGAGTATATACCCTGCATAGGCGGCAAGAGCGCGATCAAAATTTACAAACTTTCCATACTCATCGATAAAGGCCACTCGATCTGCATCACCATCAAAGGCAACACCGATATCTGCCCCCAGAGCCTCTGTGGTTTTAGCTAAGTCCTTTAGTGATTCAGCATTGGGTTCTGATTTGCGTGCAGGAAAGTATCCATCTGGTTGACTGTTCAGATCAGTCACTTTACAACCCAATGCCCTAAACATCTTGGGTGCGACATCATATGCGGCGCCACATCCCGAGTCAACCACAATATGCCCCGGTTTTGCAAGTTTTACCTCTCTGATCACCCCATCGAGGTAGACTCTTTTTGAATCTATGCTTGTGACTCTGCCCAGACTACGCCAATCCACTAACCGGTAGCTCTGGTTGGCTATGATTCTTTCCACTGCCTCTTGGTCAGCCTCAGTGTAGGATAAATCGGATTTGAAAACTTTGATGCCATTGTACTGAGGCGGGTTATGTGAGGCCGTGAGCATAAACCCCACATCAGCACCATAAATTTTTGTAGCATACGCCAAAATGGGCGTAGGCACCACCTCAGACAACAAAACATCCACCCCTGCCGACGTTAAGCTCGAAACAATAGCATCCTCAAACATACTTCCTGAGACACGGGTATCACAGGCTACGATGGCTAATTTGGCGTTGGCCTGCGTTGCAACCGCAGAAGCCGCCCTGCAAGCCAAAACAGGCGTTAACTCTATGTTTGCTAAGCCGCGTATGCCTGAACTACCAAACAATCTAACCATGAAATGCACCTTTGTTTACTTGGAAGGTAAAGGTTTGATTGTTTAAAAGATTAGTGTTAGCTGATTGTCTTGAGAAAACCTGCAACTTTGGCTTTGGTGGGGTGTGTGCCATCAGTGCTTGAAAGATAGCAGGCAGAAACAGTGTTTGCCAGCATAAGCCTGCCTCCATCTGAGAGTCCGTTAAAGTCAGCTAAGAGATTGCCCGCGTTCCATGCGTCACCTGCTCCGGTTGCACGTAAAACCTCTATCTTAAACGTTGGAACCACAACTTCATGTGTGCCTTTTAGACTGGCAGAAAATGATGTGGTATGCAGATCAATCCGTGCAGAGAAGCAACGAGCTAATATGCGCGCTGCTTCCATGGCGTAGTCCGCAAAACTGAGTCGCCCTCTTTTATCTCTAAAGTCTGCCTCAAGCATACAGGCATAGGTTATAGCTTCATTTTCATTTAGACTTAAAACATCGATTTGGTCGGATTTTAAGACTTTTTCTATAAGCCCTGGTATGTTTGTTGCGTTGGGGGTGGGATCCGCGGTGTCATAGTAAGTTTTGCCTCGGCCCTGTTTTGTCCGCTCAAAAACTGCTTGTGCCAATGCTGTGCCGTGGTTTTTGGTGCCTGCCCAGTTGAAAAGACACACATAATCTACATCCGCGATTAGTGCATGGTCTTTTTCATCTAAATCTCTTAGACCAAAATCTGCCAAAGCGCCGATATCTCTTAACATGACATTGATTTTTTCATTGCGCTCCATAAATTCAAGCGCAGTGGTTATGGATGCTTTGCCCACTGTTTTTACATGCGATAAATCCATAGCGGTATCTTTGAAATGGTATTTTATGAGTTCACAACCATATTTGCTTGTGCAGATAATCGGCGTAACAGATACACCCAAACTTAAGAGGGCAGAGGCTGTGTTTATGGAATTACCGCCCTTTTGATCTACCTGAATGATACCATCAATACTGCCACCCTTATGTATCATGATCTCTTTTATCGAACCTGAAAATTCAGAAAACCGCCATTGTAAATCCACGATACGATCCAAGAAAAAATCCGGCATAACAACAACCCGGAAGTCTCTAGATTGGGAGTTTTCAAGAAACGCCTGCAATTCATGCTTATACTCATCTAAAGACATAACCGACTCATGTAGATATCGTCCAAAAAGCTAAAATAACCTTTTGCTGAAGCACTACCACTACAAACCGCAATTGGAGAAAAAAATTTGAAATTTAAAGCAGAAGTTATCATGCTAGTTATTGCCATTGTGTTATTTGCCGTTTCCATGTTCTGCTATTCATATCCCAACACAACACCAGGCACCAAAACCCTAAGTCTCAGTTCAGTTTATCCCTATAGAAGCATAGCTGTTGTATTTGTTGGCATAGCATCCATATCCATGGTCACCGCATCACTTTCTTACTCAAAGAAAACCAAAACAACCATACACTAACCTATAGCTTGTTTTGAAAAATTATCCTCTAATAAAATTTTATCGAGCAAAAGCTCCCTATGGGTTTACTAGTTACACACGCAAAACATGTTGGAATGACTTAATAAGTCACAGATAAGCCGAAGCCCCCTTAACAATAAAAACCAGTTATCTGTAGCGAAACAATTTTTAAACTCCTCTCTATCCACTACGTACCATAACGCTAACGGAAGAATAAGCATGAACCAAACAACAAAAATCATCAACCAAGCCAAAGAAGAAGGTCGAAAAGCGCTTCTAGAACCCGAAGCAAAAACTATCTGCGCTGAATATGGCATATCTGTAAATAAATTCAGTTTAGCAACCAGCGAAAAAGAAGCCGTTGAGCAGGCAGACAAAATCGGTTACCCTATTGTACTGAAAATAGTTTCCCAAGATATCATCCACAAATCCGATGCAGGCGGAGTTAAAGTTAACCTAAAAACAGCCGCTGAAGTAGAAGTTGCCTACAAGACCATACTCGAAAATGCTAAAAAATACAAAGCTGACGCAAAAATTGATGGTATAATCGTGCAAGAGATGGCGCCACAGGGAACAGAAGTCATTGTTGGCGCAGTCAAAGACCCTCAGTTTGGTCCAACTGTCATGTTCGGTTTAGGCGGCATTTTTGTTGAATTGCTAAAAGACGTCAACTTCCGTGTTGCACCCCTCACCATAGTAGATGCAAAAGAAATGATTACTCAGCTCAAAGCATTTCCATTACTAAACGGCTACCGCGGCTCTGAACCAAGAGATATTGATGCGCTAGCACAAATACTCTGTGAGGTTTCAAAGCTGATTTTGGATAATCCAGAAATTAAAGAACTGGACCTCAACCCCGTCATGGCTTATCCGAAAGGCGCAAAAACAGTTGACGCTAGAATCATCCTTGAATAAATAAACCGATATCCTCAACCCAACGAGGCGATCTATTTTTTTATTTTCTATATCTCCTTACCTTTAGAGGTTGTCAGCTGAGATACATCTGATAGAAAGTTGGTAAGCGCTGGATTTAGCATGACTAACTGTTATATTTTGAGCAAAAATTTAATCGCGTAAAGGTTTAATGCATGTACTGTGTCTATCTTAAACTTGGTTCGTATGCTGTCTCGTTCAGCTGTAGTTAAATTAAAAGTAATCTTGATTATCGATTTAATCATCGTAGGTGCGGCCGTTGGTGTCTATTTTTATCTTCAAGAGCAAGGTGTCATAACCGGTGCCGCTAAACCTGCCGATTTCATCTTTAGCGATTTGGTGGTAAGTCCGCTTGAAACCTATGTGGGTCAACCGATACAGATCTCAGTAAATGTGACAAACATAGGTGATGTTGAAGGTGAAACAACAGTTAATCTTGAAGTCAATGGAGCTGTTAGGGATTCTATGAACCTCACTCTTGCCGGTTTGAAGACTTCTGAAATCGTCGAGTTTACAGTCATCGAAATGTATGCCGGAAGCTATAATGTGACCATCGAGGATTTATCCGAATCTTTTCGGTTAAAGGAGGCGCCTCCTGAATCAAGCAAGGTAGTGCTCTCAAACTTTAAAGCTGATCCCTATGAAGCTTGGCCTGATGAACCCGTCCTGATAACAGCAATTGCCACAAATCCCTCTACAGAGTCCGATCGTTTGTTAGTGTCAATGTCAGTTGATGATGTTATAATTGAGGCAAAATTTATAGAGATAGTTGCAGGTGCTTCTATACCGGTTGAATTTAGCGTTACCGTTTCTGCTGAAGGTAGGCACACTGTTAAACTAAATGCGCTCAGTGGTTCATTTACGGTTGTACCAAAGGGTTACCATACCCTAACGGTTTCCCGTTCAGGTGGGGGATCTACTTCATTACCTTTCACGCTTAACGGCGAAAAATATGGAACCAGCTTTACTGCTCTCTTACCTGAAGGGCAATACACAATTACGGTGCCTGATCCTTTCGATGTTGGAACCGGTGTGTTAGGTTTTTCAAACTGGCATGACGGTTCTAGAAATCCCACACTGACCTTCACGCTCGACAAACGGATGGTAATAGTTGCTACCTATAACTTGATCAGCGGATATGCTTCTTGTCCCTCACTCTACATCTGGAACGGCACCGGTTATAGTTATGTCACTGATGTATCTAACGCTGGTTGGCTGGGCTACATCGGTAGTATCAATTCCAACGGTGAGATTATCTTTAGTGGTGGTAACCCCTATGACTATGTTAAACTCGACAAAAACGTGCTGGTTGCCAAAGACGGATACTTTGACATTACGCTCTCCCAACAATGGGACGAACTCTTCTATCTTGATTCTGCTAGTCTACTTGTTGTCGATCACCCCATTGGCACAGATGTCTACACTTCGATGACAAACTATCTCAACAAGGGGTCAACCGGTCAAATATACACCACCGCCACCGGACAACTCCTTTCTCCTGTGAGTGCCATTAATGAGCAAGGACAAGACGTATTAGATGCCATTCTTTGGCAAGACAACAACTATACCCCCGGCATCAACGGTCTTGCCAGCCCCGCATGGAACAACATCATCCAAAACCAACTAACCCTCAACTTAGGCGACCTCTCAGAAGCATCCCAGATAAAACTAGTCTTGACCGGTATGGTAGATTGGGGACCAATTGATACCTACTACGATTGGATAGCTCAATTCCAAGAGGCCGCCGCCGCAGGACTGATACTTGAAGATGCTCAAATCATGCTTGCACCCACCCTGGAGGTCTTAGATGCTAATGGCACCTGGATAATGGCTCCTCAGACCCGTCAGATTCCTCTACCCAGCGACTACAACGCCCGAACCTTCACTGTTGACCTCACAGGGCTATTCCCCCCAGACATAACCGATTATATGGTGCGCCTTACCAATTTTTGGAATGTAACCTATGACTATATAGGTATTGACACAACCCTCCAACAGGACATAGTTATAACTACCATAAAGCCTTCTTCTGCAGTACTTAGTCAGCTCTGGGAGACTCTTTCTGAATCCACTGGTGCTTTTACTCGATATGGCGATGTAACAGAACTTATGCAAGACACCGATGATATGTTTGTTATCGGACGCCAAGGTGACCAAGTTAATTTCCAGTTCTGCATTGACGGCCTCTCTGAGTTATCAGAGGGTATGGAACGTGATTACTTTTTTGTTGTTGCCTGCTGGTTTAAAGATCCGCCTGGCGCTTGGGGTTATGGGTTTACCTTCACTGTTGATCCCCTGCCCTTTCTTAACATGACCGGCTTTCCCTATACCAACGCTGAGAGCTACCTCTATGACACAACACATCTAGACTACATAAACAAATATAACACAAGAATTATCACCTAAACAACATCCACTCCCAAACCCCACCTCAAAACTTATAACGCCATACCCATAATTTGCATAGGAAATCACCATGAAGTTTGGTTCATTAACATTTCAGCCCCAAAAACCCCCCGGCTTTGACTTTCACGTTTTCCGCGTCAAACCCGAAACCGGATTGCGCCTCCAACCCCAGCGAGATATGCACAGCAACCTTGCCGTTTTTGCCGACACCCAAACCGCAAAAGACCATCCCGACTGGATCTCCCAATCACCCATAGGACCAGCCAAATTCGGTAACAATAACTTTAACATCTACTGGAGTGTTTTATGCCCCACCCAACCCGATTACCGCGAAGAACAACTTAAATACATCGCTGAAGTCGACCGACAATCACAGGGAATTTGGTTAAACAGCCAATACTTCGCTGACCACAGCCACTGCACCTGCCCAAGATGCCAAGGGCTCCACCAAAAAAGCGGCCTAAGCTGGATAGAGTGGCGCCGCAAAGTAGTTACCGACTATGTTGCAGAAATCCGTGAGGTCGTCAAAAAAGACTTAGTGCTAAGCCTCCAACCAGACCCTGTAAGTTCTCTGGAGCGCTACGGCGTAGACTTTGATGATTTTGCAAAATACGCTGACCAATTCAACGTGGTTATGTTTAGCAAAAACTACGCCACCCCCTGGTACTGGGAAATGCTCACTCGTGCATTCAAAAAACTACTCAAACAACCCTTCTACATCAGCCTCTATGTATACGGCCCAGGCGACGCCCCCCAAGATGTACCCACAACCCAAGAACTGTTAACGGTTACAACACGGTGTGCAAGAGCTGGTGCTGACAGCGGTTTTCTCTACCTAACTGACGGCGAAAAAGAAATGACCGCCTTCCAAAAAGCCGCCTGTGAAAAAACAGAATTAAGAGAAAAACTACGAACCTACGGCGGAAAACCCGTCAGTGAATTCCTCAACTGGGTCGAGAACTGGAGCCAAACAACCCGATAGTTTGGTCCAGCCGCTATGTTTTTATTTTAACTCTGGCTAACTAGAAGTATAAGCCGGGGATTCATACGGTTGATTTTATAGCAGATTTAGCTAAAGCCATAATAGCGCTGTTCATAATCGTTGACCCATTTGGCAACATACCCATCTTTGTCGGCTTAACCGAAAAAATTCAGCCTGCTCACCGCCGTCGGGTATACAACGTAGCTATCCTTGTAGGTGTTGTTCTGCTTTTAATTTTCGCATTTTTAGGACAAGAAATCCTGCTTATCTTCGGCTTGTCCATTTTTAGTTTTGAGATTGCAGGCGGAATATTGTTACTCATCGTATCGGTGAGAATTTTGAGTTCATCAAAAAGTACCCACGATGAAGATGTTGACTCTCCTGAAAGCCTCGGTGCAGTACCCATCGCTATACCTCTGCTGGTTGGCCCAGGGGCTATCACAACAACCATCTTTAACCTTCAATCATACGGAATCATGGTAACGATTATAGCTGTGATAGTGGTGCTAGCCATAACTTGGGTAATTTTGCGCTATATCAATGGGATCTACCGTGTCCTAGGCAAAACCGGTGCACTGGTTATAGCCCGAGCTATGGCTCTTCTTATTGCGGCCATAGCTGTACAATACATCCTAAACGGCATAACACACTACATAACCACAAGTAGCTAACCCAAAACCATCAAACACATAGTTACATAGCTCTATACAGCTTATAGTTCTGTTGTTATTGCTTCTTTTCTAGTGGTGTCTAGGAGGGTAATTGTGGGTTTTCCTGTTAAGTATCCACAAAGTTCACCAGGATTAATGGCAAGAGTTTTGCCCCTGCGTACGATACCCTGTAAATGACTATGGCCATGAACAACAAAATCGAAATGGTTGCTCTCAATTATCGCATTTAGTAATTCAGTTTCATCCCCATGCAATAAACCGATTCGAAAATCTTCCCTTGTTATCTGGGCGAAACGGCCTTGTATAGTGCAGTTTGTGGTTTCACTGAACCGCCTTTTAAGTAGTTCATGATCTCCGTCATTGTTACCCAATACACCGATGAGTGGACAGTTAAGTAGCTTGAATTTGGTGATGGTAAAAGGTGACACGTAGTCGCCTGCATGTAACACCAGTGATACTTTTTGGCTGTTCAGTATCTGCACTGCTTTATCAATAAGCAACAAATTGTCATGAGAATCTGAAACTATGCCAATCAACATGTTTTCTCCTGTTATCTTTCTCAGGGTTCAAAAAAACTTTTCTGCCCTCAAGAGTTACTTTGGGTTTACCTAAATGGCTTGCTAAATTAAGGGGACCTCCCAAAAATGGGGTATAGTGAGCCGAAGGTGTTTGTAGAATGTCTCGCAACGGGTTGGTTTATATTATTTGATGGCGTTCAACATCGTATAGTTCGTTATTTGTAACATTGACATATACTACACTATACCGCACTTTTGAATGTTTCAAAAGGGTTTTTTGGTAAAACACCTGTCGGCGTCAAGTTATTTTTTCCCTTATCTGCGCCTATAACCACTATTTTAACACTATTCCAACCGTTTAACCCTCATTACCCGATTTTGCTAAAACATATACCATACTTTTTGGGGATCATTTTAATTAGAACAATCCGGCAGAAAAAATTATCAACCGTAACGAAAACTGCACAAAGCACAAATTAATATATGCGCAAATCTTGAGAATATGGCAGGGAACCTAATTGGGTAAGCTGTCAAAAGTGTTGGATGTAGTATTCAGTCCTTTAGTGTTTGCGGTGATGCTTTTGGTGTGTGGGGTATTGACAGTTGCTAATATCTTTTTCAATGTTACACTTGTAGAGTACCCTTGGGGTATGATGTTATTTCCATTGATTGTAATTTTCGGTTTAATCGGCTATTTTCTGGATGAGAGACAATCTTAGTGATTTTCTACGATATTTCTTAACCCCTGACTTAACGTTTTTTTGGTAATATGTTCTTTTAACGTTTTTATATCTCATTTAAATTTGGTTAAAATTTAAAAATAACCTCAAATCACGTCATATCTGCGCGAAAAATTTCAGCAGATCTATTACCAATATTAGTGGTTGTTGATGTTAAATTTTTCACGTAATATGGCGAAAATTGAGTTATTTAGTTTTTCAGTATTTGAATGACTTTAACATGACCCATTGCCAAAAAATAAGAGTTAGAGGTTTAACGCGTCATGTAAAATCTATTCTTACGCGAACGGGCCATCCAAGACATGTAAAACTCTTAATGATCGAACCCCGTTAAACTTTCGATGCTTGACAGCGTTCAAGTGCCGCGGGCAGATCCGCAAGGCTTTTTATGGTCTGGTCAGGACAGGTTTCGGGGTCTCTTTGTACTCGTCGTTCGATGTAGACCGCTCGCATCCCCGTTGCTTTGGCTCCTTCGATGTCTGCATCGATGGTGTCACCGACAAAAACCGTTTCCGACGCAGATATAGCCAATCTTTGGAGTGCAGTTTGGAAGATTTCAGGGCTGGGTTTACGTTTATTGACTGCACCTGAAACCACCACCACCTCAAAAAAGTTGTCGATGCCGCTTACTCTGAGCAGTTTGTAGACACATTCGGGAATGGCAAAATTGCTAATTATACCCAACCGATAGTTTCTCTGCAGAGTTTCTAGGACTGTTTCGGCATGGGGATCTATGCGGACATATTTCATGAATTCTTCACAGAACTCACTGGTCGCTTCCGACACAACAGAGCTTGTTGTTGGATAACTATAACCTAAACGTTTCAGGGTTCCTGAAACTCGAACGTTAAAGTGTGGTTCTTCCCAGTTTAAATCCGCCTCTGCATAGAGCTGAACCCGTTCTGTACTGTAGGCCGCCTCAAATCTCTCAAAAGGCACATCGACACCCCGCTTGTAAAGATAGCGGTACATTCGTTGAACCGCAGGTACATAGAACTCATGATCTCTCTCGATAAGCATCAATGTATCAAACATATCGAACAGAACGGCTCTAATGGGTAACATCAACTAAACCTCTACTTGTACACTATCAGAGGTGTATCGGATTCGTTGGCTAAAACTCTTCTGCCGTCGCCACCGTTTTGTAAGCAGATAATAAACCCCACCTGCAAAAAGGAACACAACACCAATCACCCATGCATCAGGCGACGCAAACAGCACAAACCCCAAAAGCATAATACAGGTTGCCAACCCAAGCAATGCCAAAACCCTATGCCGCCAGTTACTACCGTTTCCCAATTTATAGGCTGAAATGTTAACAATGCAGTAAGTAAATACCACCGCAAACGTACTAACCGCAACAACCCGAGTTAAATCCACAAAGAGCACCAACCCCGCCATCAACAAACCCGTACCGATTATCGCATAGTAGGGCGTGAGACGTCTACCATGGAGCCGTGCCAACACAGAAGGCAAATCATTTCGACGTGCCATCGAGTAAGCCATTCTTGAAACACCAAAAATATTGGTTAACAACACACTTGCAGTCGCAACTAAACCCCCAATGGCAATAACCTGACTTGCTCCTGCAACACCTGTGATATCCATAGCCGTGCTAAGCGGCGAAACAGAACCCGCAAGACCCTCTGCACCCACCAACCCCACCGCCACCAACCCCACACAAACATAAATTAACATCGAAATACCCAAAGACAACAAAAGTGCCCTAGGTACATTACGGTGGGCATCTTTGATTTCCTCCGCAATCACAGTTACCCTAGCAAAACCGCCGTAAGCAAAAAAGATAAAAAAAATGGCGTACAATACACCGCTTGAAAACGGCACAAACGGCACAAAGTTAGCGGGGTTTACATATACTGAACCAAAAATAACAAAGAAGACTATCACTAAAAGTTTAACGCCGACAAGTACGTTATTAATAGACGCAGATTCTCGGGCACCAATTAGATTCAAACCCATAAAAACCAAACACATCACCGCCGCAACAACATTTACCGCTATACCTGGAATCGCCGCTGACAAATAGTAGGCAAATCCCAACGCCACCGCGGCCCCCGTAAAGGTGTTAGCAACTAACCACATCCAACCCCCCAAAAACCCCACATAAGGTCTAACCAATTGCCTCCCATACTCATACACACCGCCTTCAACAGGTCTCCAAGCAGTTAACTTGGCTAAATTCATGGCCGTTATAAACGCGATTAACCCCGCTACAATCATAGATATGATAAAGGCCGGTCCTGCATAACCTGCAACGATACCTGTGACAACAAAAATTCCACCCCCCACTATAGCTCCGATATTTATGGCAACAGCACTCCACAAACCAATTGAGCGTTTAAGTGCGGGGGATTTTTGTTCTGTCACTTAAATCACAGCTAACTCAAAGGAACAAAACAGCCCTATAAACGGTTCTTAACATTAGCGTTACAGTGCACACAGTAAATACAAGCCACGCATAGCATCTGCTAAATACGCCATACTACCAAGGCATCGTATCAACTGGACTCTGCAAAATTATCCATAGACCGACTGTTTGCCACTTGATTTATGCCGATTTTAATTTTTACTACAAAACTCAAACGGTTTCTCTTTATCAACGTAGACTGCTATTTGATTATTACTGTGATTCTGTAGCTGGTAACCCTTGTTGTATTTTTTAAACCATTACTTCCTGATTATCGTTTGGCTAGTATTTTTTACCCCGAAAAGTTTTTTTATCCTAAATATGTAATGCAACACCATTTAAAGGATGAAAACAAAAAATGAGTGATTTCGAGACAAGTAAAACTTTATCAGCTATCGGTTCAATTCTACTATGGGTTCCCTTCGCAAGTATCGTGGGTTACATTCTCCTATACGTTGGAATAAAAGGGTTATCTGAACACTACAGAGATGACAGTATAGTCAGAGACTTCATTATAGGTGTAGTCTTCGGCATAATAGGTTCAATTGCTAGTGCTATAGGTTTAGTCACTGCTCTCTTTGGAGGCATAGGTACTATATTAAGTCTCGCAAGCCTATCTTACCTCGGGTCTTATGCTACAGCCGCGTTGATTTCCTCTCTGCTATGGGCAATAGTACCTCTTATAGTGGGCTTTATCTTTCTACTGTTGCAAGCATTACGCTTTAAAAAAGGATTTAACACATTAGCCCAACATTCAGGTGTAACCCTGTTCCGTACAACAGGAACATTCCTGCTCATCGGCGCAGTACTATCGATAATATATATCGGCGTAATCTTCTCAGCAATCGCATACATACTAATGGCAGTCGCTTTCTTCTCACTTAAAGCAAATCCAAACTCAAATCCAAATCCATCACCATACGGTTATACTCCCACTCCCCCTGCACAACCCCAACCAACCACATCAGCAACAAACGCTAAATCTAACTTCTGTCCAGTCTGTGGTACCCCTGTTTCACCTGGGGCGGCCTTTTGTGCTCATTGCGGAAAACAAATCTAAATAAAAATAAACTCCTCTCCTCTACTTTTTTATTCTTAAAAATCTTAATATTCAGCCGGATTTGGGACAAAAATATTTGTGCCAGTTTTCTTTGGGGTTTATGGTTCTTGGGGTTTTTATGGTTCTATATAGTTGGGGTAGTCGGGTGCTTGATAACCCGTTAAACTGGTTGCCTGTACCTTTTAGTTCCTTTAGTTGGCGATGATATTGGTTCTGTAGTTGGCACTTATGTTGATGTTGCCAATGCTGTTGACACGGTTGCTGATTTCGATGTTGCCTGTAGCAGGGTAGTTTATGGATTGAACTTGGGTTTTGGCACCGATAAAATTGTTTAGGTGGAGATTTATGTCACCCAATGTATTAGGTAGCTCTGAAGTGACTTTTGCGGCGATACTGCCATCGATGACTAAACCTATGTTTATGGCGCCTGTGGTTGTCTCAGTATCTACCAAGAGATTGCCCTGCGAGGCTCTAGTTTGGGTTATATCAATGTTAATTTCGCCTGTGGTGGCCGCTAAAGTTAGTGTGCAGTTAGCTGTGATGAGGGTTTCGTTCATGCAGTAATTCACCGTGCCCACAGAGGTTTTAAGGGCAATATCACCTGTGATAACTATATCTTTTCCTAGGTGTGTGTTAACTTCACCATTGATAGTCTGGAGCCTTAGGCTCTGAATCGTCGTGGTTTGATTAGCCAAAAAACTAACTTTGCCATTATGTGACGTAACGTTAAGGTTGAGGTTTAATACGGGATCGACATAGATGGTGCAATCAAGATGTGCCATTGGTAGGTACGTGTCCTCCAGTGTAACCTTAACTGATACATCTAACACATCGCCTCTTGTTTGATTGTTAAAGGCAACATTCACAGGGGGTCTTTCCTCTAACGAGGGTCCTGAACCACTCCCTGAAACATCAAGCAGAAGGTTGTTGCCGCCGACTTTTTGTGATATAATATTCACCTCTCCGATGTCTGTTTCAAAGTTAAGGTTCAATGTACACACGTTAGGTGCGCTGTCTTGATATGGTTTGCTAAAACTCCAGTAACCAGACGGAACCGCCAAAAAGACAGCAATAGTTGCCGATAAAACCAGAATAATCATTAATCCAACCGCCATTAACAATACGTGGTTTTTACGGTTTGGCTTTAGCGTTGTAGATGGTGCATAGATGATGATTACTTGTGTTCCACATTTATGACAGAAACACGCATTTTCTTCAAGCTGAGCACCACATCTTCGGCAGTAAACCATAGCATAACCTCAAACTATGGCTATTGTTCGCCTCAAAATTTAAGTTTTCTCTGCCAGTAATTCCGCAAGTTTCCAGCACGTTACCCTAGCAATTTTAATAAGGATGGTATGAAACGGTTTGTTGATGATTGGTTTGTCTCAAAAAGTTCTTGTAACCTCTGCTTGGCCCTACATAAGCGTCACTCCGCATCTGGGTAACCTCGTAGGCTCGGTGCTGTCAGCTGATGTCACAGCTCGATACTATCGTCTAAACGGCGCAGATACGGTGATGGTCAGCGGATCTGATACCCACGGTACACCCATCGAGGTAGAAGCCCTAAAACAGGGCATAACCCCCAAAGAGTTAACAGATCGTAATCATGCCAAAGTTTCTGAACTCTTTCGTTGCTGGGACATCTCATTTAATAATTACACCACCACCGAGAGCTCTGTACACAAAGAGTTTGTACAGAAAACTCTGCTTGAAATCCAGCAGAACGGCTACATATTTAGCCAAGACACTGAGATGCTTTACTGCGAACACGACCACCGCTTCCTCCCCGACCGTTTTGTCGAGGGTAAATGCCCTTACTGTGGCTGTGAGAAAGCCCGAGGCGACCAATGTGATAGTTGCGGCAAACTTCTCGAACCCACCTTGCTTGTTGAGCCTTACTGCACTCTCTGCAAAACCCAACCTGTCACAAAAACCACCCGGCACTGGTACATTGACCTCTCTAAACTATCAGAACCACTATCACAATACATAAAAAACAACAATCAACTTCCAATTAACGTTAAAAATTTCAGCCTAAACTGGATAAAAGAAGGCCTAAAACCCCGTGCCGTAACCCGCGATGTCGAATGGGGAATTCCCGCACCATTTAAAGGTGCAGAAGGCAAAACCATCTATGTCTGGATAGATGCAGTTCTGGGTTATGTCTCTGCAACAATTGAATACTTCAAACACACAAAACAACCCGAAAAGTGGCACGAGTTCTGGTTTAACAAAGACGCATTAACCCTTTACTTTGTAGGCAAAGACAACATCCTCTTCCACACAATTATCCTCCCCGCGTTGCTCCTAGCATCAGGACAAAACTACAACCTGCCATGGAACGTGTCCGCTACAGAATTCCTACAATTCCGCGGACAAAAAGCCTCCAAAAGCCAACGGATAGGCATCTGGATAGACGAAGCCCTCGAAATGTTCCCTGTCGATTACTGGCGATTCTTCCTCATTGCCACCCGACCCGAGAGCAAAGACACCAACTTTACCTGGACAGCATTCACCGAAAAAATCAACGCCGACCTAAACGATACCTTTGGAAACTTTATCCACCGAACCCTCTCATTTATCAACAGCAAATTCGACGGCACCATCCACACACCTACAAAACTCGATATCGACGACCAAACCGTACTTGATGGCATAAAACAGAAAACTACACAAGCCGCCAAAGAAATCGAAAACGGCTATCTCCAATCCGCCGCCAACACAATCATCGCAATAAGCCGTATTGGCAACCAGTACCTAAACACAAAAGAACCCTGGAACCTAATGAAAACCGATAAAGAAAAAGCCGCCACAATATTCTATGTAGCAGTGCAAATCGTGAAGGCCATATCAGTAGTCTCCGAACCCTTTATGCCCACAACAGCACAACAACTCTGGCAGACATTAAACCTTCCGGGAACAGTCGAGCAAAGCAACTGGACTGATGCATTGGTCCCTCTTGAGCCAGGACACAAAATCCTCAAACCCCAACCTCTTTTCCACAAAATCGAAACAGACGAAGCCAAACTAGACGAACAACTAACCCAAGTACGCGAAAAATTAGCTCCCAAATAGTACACTGCAGTTGTAAACAATATGACCATAAAAATTACCGCCGACCTCCATGTCCACACTACCTACTCCAAAGACTCCATGATAACACCAAAAGAACTCCTATATTATGCCAAAAAACGCGGCCTAAACGCCTGTGCTGTAACCGACCACAACACCCTTGAGGGCGCCTATAAAATCGCTAAAAAAACCGATTTTCTCATAATCCCCGGCATGGAAATCTCCAGCGCCGATGGCCACATCGTCGCCCTCAACATTAAAGAGCCCATCCCCCGAGACCTTGGCACAGTCGAAACTATAGAGCGCATCCACAAAGCCGGTGGAGTCGCCATCGCATGTCACCCCTACGTATACTTCAAAGGATGTCTCCGAGAAAACGTTTGCTCAGAGTTTGATGCCATCGAAGTGATTAACGCACGAGCATTCCCATTTAAGCTAAGTGTCAAAAAAGCCCAAGAGGCTGCCGAGTGCTATAAGTTGTCAAGAGTTGCCGGAACCGACGCCCATTATGGCCCCCAAATCGGCTATGGTTATACCGAAATCGAAGCTAAATCTGCTACAGTTGATGCCATTGCAGATGCCATAGTAGCCGGACATTGTTCTCCTCACGGCCAATCGGTTCCCATTTTCTTAAACATAGAGCAACAGATTGCCCGAATGAAACGTATGGTAAAAATTTCAGTCACATAGAAGCTTATTAAAACCGTAACTCTGCATTTTTACCCCCATAAAAACTAAGTAACACCCAATACTGCCTCCGTTTGAACATTAGAACACAAATCTTAAATATAGTTACCCCCATAATTACCCCCATGAAAAACGTG
>Ga0123356_10002277_pt1 | contig 20698 bp, 18 predicted proteins | sample TergutEmb28metaG_2_FD_92546 | JGI IMG/M metagenome (GOLD analysis project Ga0123356, IMG submission 92546) | Embiratermes neotenicus P3 segment gut microbial communities from Petit-Saut dam, French Guiana - Emb289 P3 | ecosystem: Host-associated > Arthropoda: Insects > Digestive system > Gut ... | reverse complement strand
TGTAACTGTTACAAAAGGGGTTAAAGCGCGTCCGTCATAGGTAAATGTACCTCCGGCGCTGACTGCAGCATTAGAAAGATTTCTTTTATTTACAATAATTGGAATAGGGTACGATTCAATATGCCTGTATTCGTCATCTCCCCTTTTACGAGCTATAACTTCGGCTGTTCCCGCTTTAAGGATTATTACAGTATTGCCTCTTATACGGATTACATCTTCTCCGCTTACAATACTGTAACGGACTTTGCCTTTTCCTGAACCGCCTGTGGTACTTAGGGTAAACTTTCCGTCTCCCCAGATTTTTGTTATTGATGATTCTGCAATAGATAATGTGTCCTGCAGCTTTAATCCTACTGACAGATCTCCGTCTATAAATTCAAAGTCATAATTGGCGGCGTTTAAGGTGCCTTTTTCTATCGTTATTGTATAACTGCCGCGTCCGCTTTCTTCTGTATAATCACAGGAGAGTTTAGGGTCTCCTGTAATCGCTGTTTTATTATCACCATAAACAAAGCCGGTTATTTCGTAGGCATAGTCAGGGGCCGGATCATTACGGTTTATCGCTGTATCAATAACGCTAATGACAAGGGTTGCTTTATTTATCTTAAGTGTATAACTGGCTTCCGCTCCGGCATAAAGAGCGTCGGCTGCTTTTATAGCGGTAATAATTGTTTCTCCGGCGCCTTTTATTATTACTTCTCCTGTATTCTCATCTACGAGAGCGATACTTTCATTACTGCTTGTATATATACAGAACCGCTGCCCTGGTATGTATCTGCAACTGCATTGGTAAATACGGGATCGCCGTAGGTCTTTGTTATTACAGAAGATTTATTAAGAAACTCAATTGTATCATGAAGGTCTTTTTCTATTACTTCTTCTTCAATATTCCAAAATGGGTTTTTGCAGGCGCATAGAATTAAAGCAAAAATAAATCCGATTAATACAACAACAAGTAACCTGTTCTTCATAGTTTTTATACAACGATTTCTCATGGCGTTATGCCCCTTAGCTCAGTCTTTTATAGACGGTTAATAATTATTGTATTATAATATGGTTTGTGAGATTGTGTCAATATTGTAATTTATACTCACATAGTAGTGGGTGTTAGTTACTAGTGACTAGTACTCTGTAATAACTAAAACTTTACATTAAAATATATCTAATTTTATCTCGCAAAGACGCAAAGACGCAGAGGGCGCAGAGCTGTAGTTTGACTTATTATATTATTACCTAGAAATTAATGAATAACAACAAATATTTCTAGATAAAATATAAAGAATTCGAATAAAAACTCCGCGTCCTCTGCGCCTTTGCGTCTTTGCGAGAGTTTATTTTGTAAAGATTTAAGTGTTACAAAGTACTAGTTACTAATGACTAATGTGGAATGTGGAGTTTGTAATTAAGTAAGTTTCTCCTTTTTGAAAATATTTTCATTTTTTTTTATTTTCGGTCAAGCGCCACGCATCTGCGCGCCATATATAGGTACAACTTTTTTGAAGGTTGAATCATCTATTTATGGAGGCTTTTATGGAAGCTAACAAGAAGCACAAAGATTCTGTGTTTTCCACCCTATTCAGTACCCCAGATGTACTGAGAGAACTTTACTCAGCTATCGAGGGCGTACCTATCCCGCCGGACATGCCAATCGACATTAACACCCTTACAGATGTGTTTTTTAAAGGGCATAAAAACGATGTATCGTTTACAATCGATAATCGACTTATTGTTCTTACGGAACAACAATCAACTTACAGCGAGAACCTTCCCTTGAGACTATTGGAATACATAGGGCGTGTATATGAAAAGATTGTTAGTTACAAAAGAAAGTTTAAAAAGAAACTTGAAAAAATCCCAAGACCGGAGTTTATCGTATTATATAACGGCAAAGAAAAATTTCCAGATTATAAAGAACTGCGGCTTTCTGATGCTTTTATGGACGTACAAGGGTTGAAACAATCGGAATCCGGTATACCGCCATTGGAATTGATAGTGCAAGTCTACAATATCAACCAGGGACATAACTCAGATATACTGAAGAAATGCATTACCCTTGACAGTTACAGTGTCTTAATTAGCAAGATTTGGGAGTTTCGAAATAGTAAATTATCACTTGAAGAATCCATAGAACTAGCAGTAAAATATTGTGTAAGCAATAATATCCTGAGGGATTATCTAAAGAAACATGGCTCGGAGGTATATAGTATGTTGTACGGCGAATACAATATAGAAGACGAGATAGAGGTTGTTCGGGAAGAGGTTCGGGAAGAAACCATCCAAGAAAGAAATACAACAATTGCCAAAAACGCATTAGTGGAAGGCTCAACTCCTGAGTTTATCCAAAAGATTACCGGGCTCGACATGAAAACAATACAAGAGCTCGCAGGGGAGCTTAAACTTAATTAGCGTTGAATTAAGAATTTAACCACGTACCAACACGAACCCGTAGTCCGATATCTTAATAGTGGTTCGTGTGGGGTTCGTGGTTAAAAACCTCAATAATAAATTAAATCGGTCAGATATCGAGCTGATAAACAAAAAAATAGCTCAACAGGGTAAATCAACCCAGGTAACTGCGTATGCTTATGCTGTAATTCACGTTTACCTTAAAAGAATGGAGGAAAGGTTTATGACAAGAGGAATTTCATTAGAATACGAACAAGCATTTGAAGAAGAATTCAAACCATTATTTGAAAAAGCAGGCTGGATCGCAAAGTGGGAAGGGATAGGCGAAAACCGGGAACGGAAAAAATGGATGAGTGTTGTTGCTGATAAGGATGCGGAAATTGCTCGCCTGCGGGCTGAACTGGAAAGTAAAAAATAAAACTTCTATACAAAAAGAATTCTCGCGAAGGCGCAAAGTTATTGTTTGTTATCAGAAAACTGGCAATAATTAGCCGCTCTCCGTACAGTGGCTGGGCTGCCTTGAAGTAAACTTTTCTCGCCCTCCTGACCACTTGGCTCAAGTGGTCAGGCTAGGGACGGGAAACCCGGAACCCGACACCGAAGTCTCGGTTGTACGGGTAGTAGTAGCCTCGGTAGACAGAACGGACGTACTCCGCCTGATTGTACCAGCTCCCGCCGCGCATCACGCGATATTCACCAGAGACCGCACCTGTAGGATCTGTCTTAGTATCGTTGGTATAATCACCAGACCAATCCCAGCACCATTCCCATACATTTCCGCTCATGTCATATATACCTAATATGTTTTGCGCCTTTTTTCCTACTTCATGGGTTCTGTTTCCGCTATTTGAAAAAACTCCTCCATGCCACGCAACAGTATCAAGAGCATTGCTGCCGGAATATGTAAAGTTTCCATGAGAATCATTCCCGCCTTTAGCGGCATATTCCCATTGAGCCTCTGTAAGTAATCGATAACCGGTTGAACCAGGCATTATCCGAACAGCATCCCATACAGTTCTTGATAGGTCATCCCTGTCTGCCGGTATAGGTTCCCAGTCATTGGGATTTGTACTGCCGGATATAATATATGCAGGAGTTAACCCTTCCATTATGCTTAATCTATTACAGAATACTATGGCATCATACCAGCTTACCATCTCTACAGGACGCCTTCCCTGTACTTGTCCACTAGCTGGTTCTTTTCCGCTGCTTCCATCGAACCAACTGGGATTAGTTCCCATTACTGTTACATATTGTTCCTGTGTTACAGGATACTTGCCCATGTAAAAACCGGTTATATTTACTGTTGATATTGGAGTTATGTCTTCGCCGCCGACTTCCGGGTTTAATTCTTTGCCAAGATCAAAGGTGCCTCCGGGTATACCTATCAGTTCAATACCACTAGACGACGTAATAGAAGGAAAACGAACATTAACTACCGCAACATTTGAGCGTACAGATTGAATATCGTTAGCTGATCCAACTTCACAGAAATAATAATAAGTTCCAACAGCAAGTGTTGCTAGAGTAGTAAAGTTTGAACTTACCGCTTCGTCTATTCTTGTACCGCCGTTATTGCTGTTTATTGTATTTCTGTACCATTGATAACTAAGTTGATAACTACTCGCCGTGCCGCCTGTAACGCTTGCATCAATAAATAGCTCAACGCTGTGCTCAACACTGTTTCCAGTGAAAAGATTTGTTACTGGCGCTGGCTGGGTGTTTATGGTGATATTTCCGCCGCTTGCATCTTTGTATAGCTCCATGGCAAGCCACCAGTCAGAAGAAAAGCCGATTCCAGCTAACCATACAGGATCCCAGCCGTTTCTACTTTCGCCATGGATGCCGTTTTTATCGTTTATAATATTTATGCCGGGTATAATCATATCGCTACGTGCATAGTTGTTATTGATATTATTATCATTTGAAACTGTTCCTGCAACACGGCCAATCGAATTGTTAATACCAGTTGTACCTGCACTCTGTACCTGTATCATATTATTCAAAGCAACACAATTTTTAACTATTCCATTTCCATGTATATTCCCTGCAATACCGCCAATATTCAGAGTAGCATTACGTGCCAAAATATCACTTTCTGATATGCAATAACTTATATGACCATCTGATAAACCTGCAATACCTCCAACATAAAAAAATACTGAATTATTAGTATTGGGATTAGCAATAATATTTATATTACCTTCACTGAAACAATCATTAATTGAACCATTATCAGTATTACTGCCGATTATTCCGCCAACAGCATATTGACCGGAGGTATTACTTCTGTTGTTATTAACATTAATTATTACAATGGTCATAACATTATGAATTGTTCCATTATCACTCTGTCCTGCAAGCGCTCCTACAGCCACAAAAGGTGAGTTAGTCAGGGTCTGATCAAATGTAACAGTCAAATTACCGATAAGATTTAAATCTTTTACAGTAGCGCCATCTATATGTCCAAAAAGACCTATACGCTCATTGCCGCTGGTAGATGTAATATTAACAAACTCAAATGTAATTGTATTATTGTTCCCATCAAAGGTTCCAGTGAATCGATCAGAGGTTGTGCCAATGGGTTCCCATCTGCCAGAAATTTCAATATTATCCATAAGCATATAATTCCCATACAGCGGAAAACCAACTTCCTTCCCTATTTTTGCCAGTTCATCAACACTGTTAATTTTAATAGAATCACCATCATTGACGCCATCATCCCAATTATCACTAAACTTTTCGTTATTATTTGCATTCGTCCAAAGCATTTCTCCAGGTCCACAAGTATCGTCTCTGAATCTGTAAATAGGCTCGCCTTCATTTCCATGGATTTGACTTACAAATACAGCGTGACCCATTTTTGATATAAACGCACCATTTTCTATCACTTTATTTGAATTGGGATTACCTTGTTCATAACCAAAAATTGTTGCCCCGTTATATTTATAAAAAGTACCATTATTTACATACACTCCGCCGCCGTAATAATGTGCAGTATTACCTGAGATGATACCGCCGTACATGTAAAATTTTCCATTATCAAAGACACTAACACCTCCGCCGTTATAAGCAGTATTACCGCTTATGGTTATACCATCATACATTTCCAGCGTACCTGTACTAACTCCTATTAACGATTGTCCTGGTTCTTCTGTACCGGTTAATGTTAATTTGTTACTCATATTCGGTTCACCAAGAGAAAGAGTTCCACTTGGTGAAACATAAAACATTTCTTGAGGCCAATCATCTCTTTTATTATCTTCAGAATTTTTAATAGTAACATCTCTATTAGGAATCAAGGTTATATTTCCTTCAATTTTAGCAACAGAGTTGGCTATTAAGCTATCAGCATTAATAAAAATATATAACTTCCTGCCAGAATTTCCGCTGTTGGGACTTGCATCTTCAACAGCATCTAAAAGTTTTTCCCAATGATCTACCTCTACAGCAGAAAATAAGTATACATTCACATTTTTTGATTGTCCGGCAATTACATCAACTTCGGTGCGTTCAATAATCTTTTGTTCATATTCATTTGATTTTTCTACTCCAGAATATCCATAAGCCCGTAATTCTTTATTGCCATCTTCATTAATTTCATACGCTTTTAATATTACTGTATATCTACCAACCGGAACGCTAACAACACCACTTGCACCTTCAAATTCTCCCACTTTAGTAAGTGTACTGGAATTAGATCTTCTAATATAAACCTCGTATATAAAATCTAAATGATCTCCACTATCAGGATCGAGATTATAAAAATAACTCCTTCCCGAACTTCCAAAATTAATTACAATAAATCCTTCGCTGTTTGCCCAGTAACTAAAACAAGCGCTGAAAAATATGGCGCAGAAAATTGCAAGTGTTAATGCTTTACTAATTGTTTTAATAGTTTTCATATATTCCCCCCTTACCTTGGACTCACAGTTATATCTAAATCACCCATTGCAGTACCGGATGGCTGCGTTACAACTTCAGGCGGCGGAGCGCCGACAGGTGAAGACGGGGCGAGAGATGATGCTGCGACCTCAGCAGGATCTGCAGAGGTTCCGTCTGCGTTGGAAAAACTGGAGTTGCCGCCTGTTACCATAACCGGCGGACCGGCGGTTCCGGTGAGGATTACTGTGCCTTCGTTAACTGAAAGGCTGTCATTGTCCATATCAAAACTTGTGCCGCGTACGGAAGCGGTTACACTGGGGCTTTGGATTGTAAGGTTTGTTCTTGATCCGGCGGGAGGGTTTACATCTACTCTTACCCTTCCGGTTTGTAAACTAAGGTTAACATTTTCTGTACTCTCTATACTCTGTATTTCTGCAAGGGTAAGGCGGGTAAGAGGACGTACTGTAACAAGAGAACTGCCGATTGCTATAACAGCGGTGCTTCTGAAACCTGTAGAAATAATTGTATTGGATGCTACTGTATCACCGGCGGAAGCCCGGACAAAGACTGATGATCCGGCACGTTTAATTTCGACTTCGCCGGTTAATTCGCGTATTATGCCGTTCTGGCAGAATAGACCCGATACTACCGCTGTAACTAAAAAAATTGTAATAATAATTTTCTTCATATTAAATCCTCTTAAATAAAAATCGGCGTTACCAGATTGACATAGTGGCGGTTAGTTCGGCGCGCCATAATACTTTTTCATCAGGTCCGGCAGAACCAAGGAATGGTAAAAACGCTCCGGCGCCAAAGTTAAACTGTAAATCCGATGTTGGGCTCCATATTAATCGGGCGGAAAATTCAGGCCCCAGGAAAAAATCTTTAAATGCCGGTTCATCGGCAGCGCCGGACGGCAAAGGATAACCTTTAAAGGTTGCCATATCATTGCGTATAAAGTATGAAGCGTTAAACGAAAGACCTAAAGCCTGAGAAAACCTGCCGGAATAATTTAATGAAAAGACAGAAAGCCCGGACATCTTATGTTTAAGAATGAACCCGTAGTACTTTGTGGTAATGGGAACAAACTCTGTAAAGGTTTCGTTTATTTTACCTCCGGCTATTGTCCCGGTGAACGAAAGGCGGCTGTTAAACTCCGACGGAAACAACCAGAATAATCCAAAGTTCCCGGCAAAGGATATATTAAAAGATTCTGTACTACTCGAACTCTGCGATGTTTCTATACATCCTCCCAGTTCCAATAGAAGATTTGATATGGGGATCTTTGCTTTTACAATTAAATACTGGTTATTATAAGAATCGTTTCCTTCTGTAAGATCAAATTGTCCTATTACAGCAGTATTCAAATGCATAAACTCGCCGATAGACGGATGTTCCCACCCGATAGATACAAAAGCGCGGCTGGGAGCAAAGTAGGTATTAATAAAATCATCGTAATCCAGCGCCGCGTTATAATTAGCCAATTCGTTATCTGTCATTGTTATATTGGCGTTCTTCTTGAACAATAATCCTGTATACCAGGCGCCGATACGGAAATTACCTGCCGCAGTATTATGAAAAAACTGCAAACCGTCAAAAAGACCTTCCGCAGCCATAGATGTCGGGTCTGAATAATTAAAACGCCCGGCTCTGATTCCTGAATTGCCGAATCTCATGGTTAATTCGGTATGTAAAAGTTCCGGTATAGGTTTATTTATTTCTTCCATGGAAACTCCGGCCGATACAATAAACTCTCCATTGTCACCTAACAACATGGAAAACCGGGGCCAAATATCAACTCTGAAATCTCCGGTAAAATCTTCTATTGCCGAATTGCCGATTCCTCCGTGTAAACCGGCAACAAGGCCGAAATCAAATGCGGAAAGAAAAACCGGCAGCAGGAAAATAAATAATAGACAAAGCAGGAATTTTTTTATATATAAGTTTTTCATTTTAATTCTCCAATATAATAATTTCGACACGTCTGTTAGCTGCCATTCCTTCCGGCGTATCGTTACCGGCTACCGGGCGGCTGCCTCCGTAACCTTCTATAATGACATTATCCGCTTCGCTGGCTCCAATAGAAACAAGATAATCCGCTACGGATTTTGCCCTGTCTCTGGAAAGTATTAACAGGTATTCCTGGGAACCTACATTTGTCGTATGGCCGGCAATCAATATCTTTATTCCGGAGATAGAACCCAAGACACGGCCAATCTCCGTAAGTTTATCTTTTTCAGAATCGGGGAGTACAGCAGAATCGGCAGGGAACATTATATTGGAAAGAGTAATCATTACTCCTTCTTCTGTAGCTTCAACAGTAGTGTCGGCAATAGCTTGTTCTTCGATAATACTCGCAATTTCCGCAGCCAATGTTTCGCGGCGGATCATAACATCTTCTTCTATTACTACTGGTTCTGGTTCCGGCACAGGCACCGGCTGTACAAGCCTTACAGGTTCCGCAGCAGTCCGGGTATCATACGACGTTAATATCCTGCTTACATAAAAAAGAAGGCGTTCCCCCGAAATATACATGGAAGGAGCAGAACGGGTTTGAATTATATTAAGGTATACAAGCTCACGATACGCGTAATGAGAATTTTTGGTAATGGAATACATGATTCCGCCGCTCATATTAAAAGAACCCATCAATAAACGTGAAATATGATTAAGACGCGCCTGTCCGTCCGGAGAAACATTCCCGGGAAGCCAGCTTTGCTGTACAGCGTAATTAAAAGCATCAATGGGATTATCTGCCGCTAATACATTCGCGGCTTCCAGTACAAACCGGGATGCCTGCGCATAAGTAACAGCCCTTGTGTTTAAAAGGGTTTCAATTTCCATTGCCGTTGACTGATGTTGATGATTCTCCGCAGAAACCTGAGCAGATAAAAATGCCGGAATTGATAAAAAACAAACAAAAACCGCAAAACCAATCCTGCAAGATGATAAAAATATTATTTTCATAAATCCAAACCTCATGTATATAATATACATAAATATTATATCTAATATATAGATATTTTTCATCCTATATGCGGGTTTTAATGAATATTTACATATGTCTTGAATCAATTTAACAATAAGTGTATCCTGTTTTTATGAATTTAAACCCGGTTGCGGCGTATCTTGCCGCTGTTTCGCCAGATAAAATAGATAATAACCTGCTGGCTTATCTTTGCGGTCTAACAGAAATATCCAAAGCTGCCCCGGAAATTGCTTCTTCCATAGTAAAAGAACTGGAAAATCAGCGTAAAAGGGTAAAATTAATCGCAAGCGAAAATTATTGTTCCATGGCGGTACAGCTTGCTATGGGTAATCTGTTAACCGATAAATACGCCGAGGGTGTTCCGTATCATCGTTTTTATGCAGGTAATGAAAATGTAGACGCTATCGAAACACTGGCAGCCCGGGAAGCATGTCATCTTTTTGGCGCCGAATATGCAAATGTGCAGCCTCATTGCGGAGCGGATGCCAATTTACTCGCGTATTGGGCTATCATCACTACACGTATAGAAAATCCATCGTTAAAAAACCTGGGCGAAACCAATCTTTACAAACTTGATAAAACCCAGTGGGATAATCTCAGAGCTGTTATGGGAAACAGCCGTCTTTTGGGACTGGATTATTATTCGGGCGGACATCTGACACACGGATACCGTCACAATCTTACAGGGCGTATGTTCGATGTTTACAGTTATTCAGTATCGAATGATAACGGACTGCTGGATTATAACGAAATCGAAAAACAGGCAATGGAAGTACGCCCTTTAATTTTACTGGCAGGTTATTCTGCGTATCCAAGAAAGATCGATTTTAAACGCATGAGAGAAATTGCAGACAAGGCAGGCGCTGTTTTTATGGTAGACATGGCGCACTTTGCAGGTCTTGTAGCCGGTAAAGTTTTTACAGATGAATACGATCCAGTCCGATGGGCGCATGTTGTTACAAGTACAACTCATAAAACATTACGAGGCCCCCGTGCAGGGCTTGTATTATCTACCAATGAATTTGCAGAAGCGCTGGATAAAGGCTGCCCTTTAACAATGGGCGGACCATTACCTCATGTAATCGCGGCAAAAGCAGTCGCTTTCCGGGAAGCAGCTGCCCCGGAATTCAGGCATTATGCGCAAAAAGTGACAGATAACTGCAGGGCTCTTGCAGAAGCATGCATTAAAAACGGACTTAATGTACTTACAGGCGGCACAGACAATCATCTTATACTTGTAAATGTTCATAAATCCCAGACAGGCATTACAGGCAGGCAGGCGGAAAGCGCCCTTCATGAATGTCACATAACACTTAACCGGAATAGTCTTCCCAATGACCCAAACGGCCCTTGGTATACATCCGGCATCAGGCTTGGAACCGCCGCGGTTACTACTCTCGGCATGGGAGAAGCGGAAATGTCCGAGTTAGGTGAATTACTGGCAAAAGTTATAAAAGCGACAACACAGGCTAAAGATAAAAAAGACCCATCCAAAAACAGCAAAGCAAAATATAACATCGATGAAACTGTAAAAAACGAAGTCCATGCTCGCGTAAAAACCCTAATGGAACGCTTCCCCGTCTACCCGGAACTGGATTTAGAACTCCTAAAAAAATCTTTTGTAAATTAGTACTCTATAACAATAATAAAATTAACTCTCGCGGAGACGCAGAGGCCGCAGAGTTATAGCTTGAAATATTTACCTTAAACCTAAGAAATATCGAATAACTACATAGATTTCTAGGGATTAAAATAAAAATCCAAACTACAACTCTGCGCCTCTGCGCCTCTGCGAGATAAAATTTGAAATCATTTATTGTATTGTTTTAGTTGTAATAAAGTTCCATGTTCAAGCGGATTTTTGTTTTTGGTTTTGTTTTTCTTTTTCCTGGATAAACGTAGTAAAGATATCAAATAAAATGGCGTCTATTTTTTGGTGTTTATCGACAAATTGTTCTTTCATCATAACAAGGGCTTCTTCCGCCGACATGGATTTACGGTAAGCGCGCTGAGGATCCGTTACACTGTCAAATACATCGATTATTTCCAGGACTTTCGCCGGGAAATACGCAAGAGCCTGGTAATCCATAATTGGTTCCAAATCGTATGTTATGCAATAATCCTGTTTAGCATCCGGATTAGATTTTTTATACTGCGCTAAATACGCGCGGAAATAGCCATAACCATCGACATCACCGTAATATTCATGATGATACCCGGTGATAAGGCTTGCTTCCATGGGATAATTTGTTTTTGTCATAATGGATCTGTAACCCTGCTTTACATGATCAATTACTATTTTACGGTCATAATTTGCTTCGCCTTCATGATATTCAACAGCGCCGGCTTTTCCAATGTCATGAATTAAAAAACCTACAGCCCATTTAAAATAAAGTTCCGGCGGAATAGCTCTCATTCCTCCGTAAAACACACGTTCAAGAACAACATCATCAATATCCAAATGCGGAAGAAGGTTATGATAAAACTCCCGGTACTTGGCAGAAAATTTAATACGCAGTCTCTGTATAGCGCTTGATGTAGATACAAGATTGTTATAGTAAGAAAGAAATGCCAACCCGTTAAGATATACGCGTGTCATATGCTGAATAATCGTACCATTGGATTTATCTACCAAAGTATTCATTAAATCATTGCTAAAAACATTTTCCGCTATAAGCTGCGCGGATGATTTAACCATTTCCTGCGTGGAATCTACAAGGTCCTGGGTAATTTTTTTTGCTTCGCCTTCAGCAAGAGATATTGCCGCTTCAAGAGCGGCGCGGTTAATAAATACAGCGTCTTTGGTTGTATCTACAAGCGCTTCTGTAACTTCATTCTCGTCTCTGTTTTTTTGCGCGAGAATCCCCTGCAGCCGTTTTTTATCGTTATTAAGACATTCAACTTTTTCTTCTGTAGTCATTTCCGTAAAGGGTGTATACTCATTTCCGAATCCAAGCTCAACTTCTACTACAGCCTGCAGTTCTTCAAGTTCTTCTTCTTTTTTAACTTCTTCAGGTTTTTGCGCTGCCGAATTTTGCCAGTTAGCCGGCTTTACAATCAGTTTGTCTTTTAATATGCGGTAACCTTCTCCGGTAAGATAATATTCCCAGGTGCCATGTTTGTGCCAAAAATTATCGTTATTGTCAAATAACACCTTAAAGGGCATAAGACGTTTTTTCTGCGCATCACGGTTAACGCATAAAACGGGAATTTCTTCATCAAGAATGATGTCTATATACTTTTGGTTATTACCCTTTACACCAGGTTGAGTCAAAATTTTAGATAAAAGGATTACAGTATCTTTATCTGACATATTGAATATTATACAATAATTCAAATTAATTGCAAGATGCAAGCAAAATTATTAAAATTCTATAAATTTAACAATAAACTAACATTAATTTGCGATTATTTTACCTTTTCTACAATTTCGGATAGAATTCTGTTAGCGTCATCATAGGCAACCTGACAAGTGCCAACCTGTTTATGACCGCCGCCGCCGTAACCCAATAACATAGAACCAACATCTACATTAGAAGAACGGTTGATAATGCTGTGACCAACTGTAATGGCGACATTAGACTTATTACGGCCATCTACAACCCAGACAGAAATGTTCTGTTCGGGGTAAATCGTATATATGATGAACCTGTTTCCGGCATAAATGGTCTCTACATCCCGTAAATCGACCTTTACTGCGCTGCCAACTACTTCCGCGTGGCTTTTAACCATTTCAACAAAAAGGTCTTTCTGCTGATAATAGAAATCCAGGCGTTCCTTAACATCCGGCATTTCCAGTATGTCAAAAATCGATTTTTCGGAACACGCTTTGGCGAGACTTGTCATTAAATCATAATTACTGATGGTAAAATTGCGAAAACGGCCAAGACCGGTACGGGGATCCATAATAAACCCTAAAAGTATCCAGCCTTTTGGATCCAGAATCTCTTCTTTGGTAAGATTTCCCGAATCTACTTTATCAACATAATGAATCATCTCCGCAAACTTGCCCAATTTAGCGTCACCGCCATAGTATTCATAAACTACCCGTGCGCAGCTTGGGGCGGTTCTGGAAACTCCTTCAAAATAAGAATTCATACCAAGCCGTTCGGTCTCGCTGGAATGATGGTCAAACCAGAGTTTACAGCCCTTAATATAGGGAATATTCGCCAAAATATCGTTATCTGTGGCTTCTACAAGACCATCTTGTATATCTTTGGGATGAACAAATTTCCATTCATCAATGAGTCCTAAATATGATAAAAGCGCCCCGCAGGCCAGCCCATCAAAGTCAGATCTGGTAAATAATCTCATATTAAACCACCCTTAAAAATTGATCTTTACGAGAATTCGATAATTCTACCTCTAATTATAATATACAAAATATGAAAAAGGAATGGGGAAAAAATAAAAAAAAGATGTAATTATGCGGGTTTACCGCTACTGTATAAACACCTGATTATTAAGCCTGCCGATAAACCAGTTTAAAACCGCTTCTGCCCGGCTGCTGAATGAATTACTTATCCTGCCCCACACCCCGGGTACAGAAAAAGCATTAGACATAGACGCTGCGTATACCAAAATTGAATCACCGCAGTCAATAAAACCCATAACGGATCGTAAATTACCTCTTCCAATTACCGGAATAATACCATAAGTAAGGGTAGTCATATTTTCCTGGATAAAAAAGATGGCGTCCCTGTTTGTCACATAGTCATAACGATAAACATTATCGCCAAAAGTACCGTCTTTCTGCCTTGCGTACAGGGTTAATGAAGCCGGCACCTGCCTGTAAACAGGATCGGGAAGCGCATTTCTGGATGAAGGTCCGTCAACAATCCTGGAATAATCATAAAAAACACGCATAGTATTATTACGGCTTGATGAACGATATTGAATCCCCGCCAGAGTACTAATAGCCATTATCTGGTTAAATATTCCGGTTTTCTGAGTATTATCCCAACTATTGGCTGATGTATGATACGCAGCCGGTTTTCTGTATAAATACAGGATTTCTACCATCATATTGGGTGAAACCGCGTTTAATGCTCTGTTAACATGGTGCCGTAACTCATTATTTTGCGGTATTAATCTGGGCGAAGGATCCCTTAATTGAGTCTCAATAATAGGCTGGTTAGCGGAAAGCAACTGTGTCCTTTGAGCGAGAGTTAACAGATTATCAAGCGGCAAGGAAAACGCAAAGGGAGGGAATAATAAAAAAATCATAATTATAAGGGAGAATCGATTCATAATTTAACTAACACCTGTATAAATAGATTATTTAAGCCCGCGGTAATATACTCTTACCTGCTTATATAAACCTTCTCCTTCGCTTTTGGTTTCAACATCGCCGATATCATTTAACGTAGTATGGATTAACCATCTGTCAAAAGGATTCATCGGTTCCAATAAAACCGAACCCCGGCTTTCCCGGACTTTTTCCGCTACATTATAGGCAAGGCGTACAAGGGATTCTTCCCTGCGAATACGGTAATTTTCCGTATCCAGTATTACCCGTACTTCTTCCCTGCCGAGCCTGCCGGCATAAATGTTCAATAATAACTGCAGGGCATCAAGATTTTTACCTTTTTTTCCAATCAGAATCGATGAATGGCTAGAATCGATTTTTACGCCAAGTTTGTGTTTTTCCCGGAATAAAACAGTAACAGTACCCGGATAACCCATGCGTTCTATCAAGCCGGAGGTAAATTCAACCATTTTTTCTTCGAATTCATTCTGCGGAGCAGGTTCACCGAAAACCGCGTTATTAACGGCGTTACCAATACGATCTCTTTCCATTTTACTGTTGGTTGAAACTCTGTCCGGTGTTTGAGAGGCAGGTTTAGAAGATGTTCCAAAATTACCTACATGTACTCTTATTCTTACCAGACCTTTTTTAAATAAACCGCTTTTTTGAGTTTCAAGAATCTCAACATCAAAATCATCTTTCTCTAGTCCCAGTTCTCCCGCCGCTCTGTCTATAGCTTCTTTCTCGGTGCGGCCTTCAAATTCAAATTCCATATATAAACTCCTTATCTATAGTCCTGTACATTAGTACAGGACATTTATAATCGGAATTTACTGACAATTTCTAATTGTCAGTAAAAAAACTCCTTATAACTAAAATTTCTTTTTCTTCTTCCCGGGGGCAATTTTTAAATCAGACTCAGTTTGAGCCTGCGCCTGCGCGGGTTTTTTCTTATTAAAATACTTTTGAATAATAACCTGTTGAACAAGAGTAAAGAGGTTGGAAAAAATCCAGTATATTAACAATCCGGAAGGTACGTTATAAAGAATGAAGAAAAATATTATTGGCATAACATATAACATAAACTTCATTTGGGTGGCGGATTGCTGTCCCGGCATTTGAGTAACCTTGCCGTAAAGTAATTGTGAACCTACATAAATAAATGGTAAAGCCCTGAGCGCGTCCCAGTTTAAAATAGGAACTCTAAAATTAGTGAACTGTACTAAAAATTCAGGAACAGATAGATCCGGTATCCATCCCGGAATAAAACTTGCGCCGCGAAGCTCAAAGTGGTTATTAAATAAACCATACATAGCGATAAATATCGGAATCTGGAGCAGCATAGGAAGACATCCGGCAAGCGGGTTATAACCTTCCTGTTTATAGAAATTAGCCATTTCCGCCTGCAGCTTTTTGGGATTGTCTTTATATTTTTCCTGTAATTCCTTAATTTTGGGAGCGAGAGCCTGCATTCGTAAAGTAGCCTGCGAACCCTTCTTTGTCAGAGGGAAGAAAAGAATCTTTATTATTAATGTAAGAAGAATAATAGCGATACCATAATTGCGGACAACTTTATATAATCCCTGCAGCATCCATTTTAATACCCTTTCCAGCGGCGCCAGTATTCCCCTGGAGCTGGCTAATTTAGAAAGATTATCTTCGCGCAGTTCAGGATGCTGATCGTATTTTCTTAATTCATCAAGGGTTTTTGGCCCAAGATAAAAAAAGTAAGTATCATCGACTCTGGGAACATTAATTGCAGAACGGGTTATAAAAAACCTGGAAGTCGTCTGGAGTCCCGGTTCTTCCCTGTTTGAAAAACCAAGAGTATATTCCGCGAAAACTTTGGGAATGGCAATAAAAGCAAAATACTTACCGGAAATTGATGCCCAGGCTGTCATCCGGTTATCAAGGATAACATCATTATCTTTTGCCTTTTTAAGTTTACCGCCTATATACGTATGATTTTCCCTGTAATCATAGAATCTGTCGAGTTTATTAAACCTTGGACCAATCTGCGGGCCAAAAGATAATGTATAAGCGCTGCCGTTAAAATTAATACCGGTTAATGACTGCATATCAGTCAGGGTAACAGTTAACTTAAACCTGTATTCACCTCTTTCAAACTCATAACGTTTAATTAAACGAAAACTTCCGCTTGTACCGGCAGTTGTTGCAATATTAAAAACACGGGAAAATTCTACGATACCTTCCGCTTCGCGGGTTCTGTCTACATGAAAGATATCAGAAACAGGCGCTGTCTGCGCGTCTCCGAAAGCTATAGAAAAAGCGCGCGTATTGTTTGGAGCGAAAATCATATCGACATTATCATCTTTGTCTATATGATTATTTAATTTCCAGGAAACAATATCGCCGCCAACATTTGTAAACCATACAGTCGCGACCCCTATATCTACATCAAATTTATATTCATTCATTGGAGTTGATTCACTCTGCGCAGAAAGTTCCATCTGGTTTTCAGAAAAAGGCATTTCGGTAATAACTGGCGGCATCAAAAACGCATCATTCTGATCCATTGTTAATGAATCATAAATATCCGTGACAGGCATTGTGTCGCTTCCTGTCACACCGGATGAATCCTGGGTTTGAACAACAGGAACCTGAGCCTGCCGCCTTTGTGACAGGAATCCCTGAATCGCGAATGAACCTATCAGTAAAACACTGCATAGTACAACAGCAATAACTGTATTTTTTTCCATCATAAGTTTACTTCCTTTTTATGGTACCGGATCATAGCCGCCCCGGCGAAAGGGGTGACAGCGAATAATCCGTCTGGCAGCCAATACACAGCCGCGCAGAAAACCATATTTATTAACAGCCTCATAGGCATAAAATGAACAAGTAGGATAATACCTGCAAGCCGATGGTAAATGCGGGGATATAGCGTATTGATAAAACCTGATAAATAAAAGCGCTATTTTCTTCATTTAAATAAACCGGCTTTATTAAAAAGATATTCAAGCTGTTTAGCTCTTTTTTCCAAAGTTATAACTTCCCCAGGTCCGGAATATATCAGCAAAATAAAGTCATAACCGCCGGCCAGACAGCCTTTAATATGTCTGTAAGCCTCACGGCTAAGACGTTTGTCACGGTTTCTGGCAACTGCGCTCCCAAATGATTTGGTAAACGTAAAGCAAATACGGCTATAAGACAGGTTGTTCTTTAATATAAAAAGTTTGGCGCCCCGGCAGCCAAATTGTTTCCCTGAATCAAAAACCGCCCGAATCTCTTTCCTTCCCTTTAAATGTTCCGTACGCCTATAGCGAAAGGAACCTTTGACCCCATTAAGAGGGGTTATACTACCGCTAATAGGGCTTTTTCTCGTCAGAAACAGACAATTTAATCCTGCCTTTTGCCCTTCTACGTTTTAAAACAAGCCGCCCGCTCTTTGTTTTCATGCGGGCACGGAAACCGAACTTCCGGTTCCTCTTTATCTTACTGGGTTGATAAGTACGTTTCATGGTATCTTCTCCTATATATATAAAGGTTCTTAAAAACTAAATTAGGTTTTTAGTTTAGAATATTGATTAAATTTGGTCAATAGGCAGTAATTGAGGTTATAGGTTTATGAATATAAAATATACCCCTTCCGGGTACATATACATCTCACAAACAGACGATTGTAATGAGGTAGTAGATGCGATGCTGGCTACAAATTATGATCAGGATTTCTGTGTAGCGCTGGATTTTTCCCCGGAATTTGTCATTAAATTGATGGAAGCCGGTTTTTTGGTTATGTCCATGAATGTTAACGATAACGAAGAAGAAGAAAATCATTATATACTGCTCCCTAAGCTGCATTTAGTCCGATCGGCTCTGTTTTATGATAATTTACATGTAAAAAAGTCGATTAAACGCTTTTTGGGACGTTATGAACTACGCCCGGATGCGGAATTTGACTATATAATTGATCGTTGTGTAGAAAAACATGGCCCGGATTGGCTTACTCCTCCGCTTGTAAATTGTATTAAAGAGATTCGCGAAACAGCGAGAGCAAAATACCTTCCAGCCAACGCTCCCGATTCATCCCTCCTGCTGCCGAATTCTTATGTTTATCCTGCGTCTTTTGCCCTTTATAAAGATGGGATACTCGTGGCAGGAGAATTCGGTATTGTATACGGAAAGGTATACACCAGTTATTCAGGTTTTTATGATGAAGATAATGCCGGAACAGTACAGATAATACATACAACGCATTACTTGCAGGACAATGGCTTTTTATTTTTTGACATGGGCATGCCTTTAAATTACAAAACCGATCTTGGAGCCACAGACATAAGCCCTGAATGTTTTGTCGAATTGTTCAGATTATAGGGAACCTTTAAAAACCCCGGTTGGGTTTTTAGAAATTTCCTATTATTATGGTTTTTTATATCTGCTTACAAACAACGGATCAAAATATTTTTCTACATCGATTTTTTTAAGCAATAATTTTAATACAACACGGTAAACAAACATGGAAATAGCTATACCGGATATAAAAATGAGGATTGTAACCCAGCCCTGTCCTGATTCGGATATCATATTTCGCAAGGGAGATATGGAATACAGGATTATTAATAAAAATATACTTAAAACAGCAACAATAACATTAAATAATGTCGCACCCAAAAGAAACAATACAGTATTAACTTTTTTATTCATCAATATTAATCCTTAATCGCCTTTTTGGACGGAATAAACATAGTAACAAGCAATAATAGACAACATACAACTACGGATGAATCGGCGAAATTAAATGTCGGCCATCTATCCCAGCCGAAAATCCCGTAAAATTTAACATCGATAAAATCTACAACACCATCCGGCCGGAAGATACGGTCAATAATATTACCCAAACCGCCGCCTACTATACCTGCCCATGCCCATCGCTGTAACCGGGAAAAATCCTTTGATTTAAAGTAATACAATAACATAAAACCCAAAACCAGAATTGGAACAGCGATAAAAATCCACGGTTTGAATGATTCAGGAAGCTTACTTCCCATACTGAACGCTATATTCGGATTCCGCACATGGATAATCTGCAGAAAATCATTGCCAAAAATCTGAGCTATCACATTATGGCGATCTTCCGGCCAATTGTTGGCAATAATTGACTTTGTAATCTGATCCAGCAGTATAATAAACGCTGTTAATGATAACGGAAGAATCTTTTCTTTTACAAATGGTTTCATTGATACACTCCAATAAAAATATTATAACCCTGTAGGGATATCTAAAAACTCAGTATCTATACCCAATTCAGACGCGCAATGACGTTTAACAGCCTGCAGTCCCCAAACTTCGGTACAATAATGGCCGCCGGCGATCATATTCATTTTCGCCTCCAGGCAGTCATGATAAATCTGATGTGAACTTTCTCCGGTTACAAATAAATCCAAACCTTCTATTATCGCATCCCGCGCGTTTTCCGGAGCGCCGCCGGACACAATCGCCGCATTTAAACATTCTTTTTTACCAAACGGGAAAACCCCCGCCGGAGGTCTGTTCATAAAGCTGATTTTTTTAACAGCGTCTTCTATTGTAACAGGTTTGGGAAAAGTTCCCTTATAACCAATTTTTCGTCCATGGTATGGTCCAAAAGGTTCTATGTTTTCCAGCCCTAAAAGTTTCGCCAAAACAGCATTGTTTCCAAATTCAGGATGTTGATCGAGGGGAAGATGCACGGCGTACAGGCAAATATTATTACTAAGCAAAAATTTAATCCGGTTCCTGATATTTCCTGTTATCCGTAAGGGCGCTCCCCAGAACAATCCATGGTGGACAAATAACATTCCCGCGCCTATAGCCGCCGCTTGTTCAAAAGTTTCCATGGCGGCATCTACTCCAAAGGCTATTTTTCTGACCGCGCTGCCGTCATTATCGACCTGGACTCCGTTTAAAGAACGGTCAACGGCGCTAAAACCGTCGATTTCGAGAAAACCTTTAAAAAAAGCGTCAAGTTGGGTTGTGGTTAGTTCGGCGCTCATGGTGAGGATTATATAATATTTATAGGTTCTTGGATATATGCTATTATTCGCTCCCCGTACAGCGGCTGGGCTGCCTGCGGGCGCGCATGCCGTAAAAGCTAGTTGCTAGGAATCCGCCTATGGAGCTCCAGAGTTTTTTCATCATTAATTATTCATTAATTACCGATAATTTTTTCT
>Ga0123356_10002276_pt1 | contig 20706 bp, 11 predicted proteins | sample TergutEmb28metaG_2_FD_92546 | JGI IMG/M metagenome (GOLD analysis project Ga0123356, IMG submission 92546) | Embiratermes neotenicus P3 segment gut microbial communities from Petit-Saut dam, French Guiana - Emb289 P3 | ecosystem: Host-associated > Arthropoda: Insects > Digestive system > Gut ... | reverse complement strand
GGAAGCGGCGGTAAACGGGATTCCGGGGATTCGATCCATTTCGAGCACCAGTCGCGACGGCTCCAGCAACATCACCATTGAGTTTAATTTGGAGGTAGACTTGGAGACGGCGGCCAACGACGTGCGGGACAAAGTTTCGGGCGTGCAACGCCGCTTACCCCCCGACATGGATCCGGCGGTGGTGGAAAAATCGGACGCCGACTCCCAACCCATCTTTTCGGTGACGCTGCAAAGCGAGAGCCGTTCTCTCATCGACCTGAGCGAGTTTGCAGAGGTCAATTTTAAAGAGCGATTGCAAACCATTAGCGGCGTGAGCAATGTGGGCGTCTGGGGTTCAAAGCGCTACTCTGTGCGGATGCGTATGGATCCACTCCTTTTGGCAGCATACAGGGTAACGCCTCTTGATGTGCGCCAGGCAGTGACCCGCGAAAACGTGGAGTTGCCCTCCGGAATGATCGAAGGGGCCAATACCGAGCTTACCGTACGTACCATGGGGCGTTTGCGCACCATCGATGACTTTAACAACCTGATTGTATTGCGGAACGGAGACCGTATCGTACGATTTTCCGATATTGGCGTGGCTGAGGTGGACGCAGAAAATACCCGTTCCATCATGAAACGGAACGGTGTGCCCATGGTCTCCTGTAACATTGTGCCGCTGCCGGGAGCCAATTACATCAATATTGTAGATGCCGCCACCAAGATGGTGGAGGAGCTAAAAAAAGACCTCCCACCCGATATAGAGGTGGGCATAGGTTTTGACAACACCAGATTTATCCGGCAATCCATTAAAGAGGTACAGGGCACTATTTTCATGGCATTCTGCTTGGTGGTTTTGACTGTTTTCCTCTTTTTGAGAAATTGGAGGACCACCCTGATTCCTGTTTTGGCCATTCCGGTTTCGTTAATCGGCGCTTTCTTTATTATGTATATGGCCGGATTCTCCATCAACATCCTCACCTTGTTGGCGGTGGTATTGGCCATTGGCCTGGTGGTGGACGACGCCATTGTGATGATGGAAAACATCTATGTCAAGATTGAAAAGGGCATGACTCCCTTTGAGGCGGGGATTAAGGGCTCTAAAGAGGTACTTTTTGCCATTCTTGTCTCTACAATCACGTTGGTTGCGGTATTCTTCCCGATCGTGTTTCTACAAGGCGTAACAGGCCGATTGTTTAGGGAATTTAGCGTGGTCATTGCCGGCGCGGTGTGTTTGTCTTGCTTTACGGGCTTAACCCTGACGCCCATGATATCGACCAAATTACTAAAGAGTGGGGCGTCATCGGGACGTTTTTACCGTTTTACCGAACCTTTCTTTATGTGGCTCAACCGCGTATACGAAACCTCTTTGCGTGGTTTTCTCAAAGTCAGATGGGTAGCTTTGGTGATATTGGTGATCTCTTTAGGAACGGCGCTGTGGTTATGGAACTCGATTCCTGCCGAGATGGCTCCATTGGAGGACCGCTCCATGATTCAGGTCTCTTGTACCGGGGCGGAGGGCGCGACTTATGACTATATGTTGCGTTATTCCGACTTACTTGCCGGGGTTATCGATGAGTCGGTGCCCGAAAAGAATTTTTTAATGCAGAATTTGGGTATGGGAGGGCGAAACCGTGCAAGTTTCCAGATCCCTTTGGTTGACCCCGTTGACCGCACAAGAAGCCAGCAGGAGATTGCAGACGAACTGACGCCCATTGTGGCCAGGTATACCGGCGCCCGTAGTTTTGTAACCCAGTCGCAGACCTTTGGCGGAAGGCGCGGAGGTTTACCGGTGCAGTATGTGATTCAGGCCAAGCATTTGGATTCACTCAAGCGCGTGATCCCCATTTTTATGCAGGAGGTGGCGCAAAGCCCCGTCTTTTCCAACTCCGACATCAACCTTAAGTTTACCAAACCCGAGTTGACGGTGCGGATCAATCGCGACCGTGCCTCGATCCTTGGGGTGACGGTGCAAAATATTTCACAGACGCTACAGTTGACTATGAGCGAGCAGCGAATCGGCTATTTTATCCGCAACGGAAAGCAATATCAGATTATGAGTCAGATCGACCGGAGCGACCGGAACCGTCCCACCGATTTGGCCAATATCTATGTGCGAAATGATGTGGGAGAGCTTATTCAGTTAGACAACTTAGTCACCATGCAGGAGAGCAGTACCCCGCCCCAGTTGTATCGCTACAACCGCTTTGTTTCGGCTACCGTTTCGGCCGGTTTGGCAAAAGGACAAACTTTGGGACAGGGGATTGCTGAGATGGATAAAATTGCAGGCAGGGTGCTGGATCCGGACAACTTTTCGACAGCCCTTTCCGGACAATCCAAGGACTTTGTGGAGAGTACCTCCAGTTTGCTGTTTGCCTTTTTGTTGGCATTGGTGCTCATCTATTTGGTGCTTGCCGCACAGTTCGAGAGCTTCAAGGATCCCTTTATTATTATGCTCACCGTCCCTTTGGCGCTGTTTGGCGCCCTAATTTGCCTCAAGGTATTTGGCCAGACTTTAAACATATTTAGCCAAATCGGGATTATTATGCTGATCGGATTGGTCTCCAAAAACGGGATTTTGATTGTGGAGTTTGCCAACCAACGCAAAGCAGATGGCCTCAACAGCCATGATGCGGTAAAGATTGCGGCGGCTTCGCGTTTTAGACCGATTTTAATGACCAGCCTCTCTACTGTTTTTGGTTTAATGCCAATGGCCATGGCCACAGGCGCAGGGGCCGAGAGCCGGATTGCCATGGGTATTGCCGTGGTGGGCGGATTGTTTGTGTCGACATTCTTTACGCTCTATGTGATTCCCGCCATGTACATCTTTATCTCGTCTGTCCGAATAAAAGAACAACCCCAAATTGATTAATATTATGAATATTAAACTTAAAGTATTCCTGATTGCTCTCTTGTTTGGTTGCGAATCCGCGGGATGGGCGCAGGAGGTACAAATAACGGTTGCACAAGATGCAAAAACTTTGAATATGGTTGAATTTCTCCCTCTACCCTATGCCAAAAACGAGATGGGGCGTCACTTCAACCTGATGGACTGTATTGAAGTGGCTTTAGATGAGAACTTCTCGGTACGAATCGCCAGAAACCAATTGGAAGTGGCCCAAAACAACGTAACTTTTGCACCCTTCTTGCCCTCGATAAACGCTTATGTTCGTCAAACGCAGACCAATAACCACTCAAATGTAACCTACACAGACGACACCAAAGCGCAGATTGAATCGCGTACGGGGGATTACAGAGGCAATGTTAACTTGTCGTGGCGCCTCTTTGACGGCTTTGCCATGTTCTCTTCTTACGCCAGACAAAAGGAGTTGCTTCAGTCGGGCGAGTTGAGCTTTAGGATGAATGTAGAGAATATGGTGATGGATTTGAGTAATCAGTACTACCAAATCATCACCATTCAAAATCAGGTCAACTTGGTTCAGCAATTGGTCGATATATCGCGCCTGAGGTACGAGCAGGCGCTGCTTAAGTACAACATCGGAACGATTTCCGGCCTGGAGTGCCAACAAGCGCGTACCTATTTCAATGCCGACTCGTCGAGCCTGATTGTGCAGAAGCAAAACCTCAAAAATGCCTACATCCGGTTGTACCGCACCATGGGCGTTGCCTACGACTCGAGGATTGTGATCCGCGACACCATAGTGCCCGAGACAAACCTCATCTTGGACGATTTGTGGAGTTCTGCGTTAGAGAAAAATACTGAACTTTTGTTGTTGCGGCAGGGGGAAACGATCTCTGAATACGACCTCAAACTGGCTGGTGCAGCCCGCTATCCCGCGCTCGACTTTTCGACCGGTTATACCGTCTCTGCCGTCAACACGCCGCTTTCAAACGCAACCAGATACAATCAGACCAATGGGTATAACTTTGGATTTAACCTTTCGATCCCCATTTTTAACGGTTTTAACGTCAACCGACAAATTAAAAATGCAAAATTGAGCGTAGAACGGGCGGCTTTGCAATATGAGCAGCGGGAGAGATCATTACAGGGCGCATTGCTTCAGGAGTTTATTATTTACACAGATAATCTGCAAATGATTGATTTTGAAACCCAGAATGCAGAGGTTGCCTCCTCAAACGTAGAGGCGGCCATGGAGCGCTACCGCTTAGGCTCGCTCTCCGGCATTGAGTTCCGCGATATTCAGTTGGGTTACCTAAACGCCGTTGACCGCAAGCTGCGTGCCATGTATCAAGCTAAACTCTCAGAAGTGGCGCTGTTGCTATTGGCCGGAGTGATCTTCTAAGGCATCACAAAGTAAGAAGGCTGTCCTTTGATAGACAGCCTTGTAGTAATTTAGGTTAAGCAGTGAATGCGGCAACCCAAAGGTTGCGTTTAGTTTTTCGGAGCAAAGATATAGATTTTTTTAAATCACAACACTTTCCCTCCTATTTTTTTAATACATCTTGTCCAAGGAACAAAAATAGTTTCTATATTTGTCTCCACCACAAATTACCATAACCATGAGCCGGATTCTAAAAATTCCAGTCATCCTGTTATCCCTCTTTTTCTTCAGTTGCAAAACCGAACCTGTTCCCGAGCCTGAACCACCCGGCCCGGATCTAAGTGGCTTGAATCTCGGCTTTGAGGTCAGACACCCTAGCGATCCATCATGGCCTGCTAATTGGGGCCTCGGAAAAAATGGATACACCATTGTTTTAGACAACAATGAAAAACACAGTGGCCAACTTAGCCTTAAAATGGAATGGTTGGGCAATCCAAATAATGCATTTGGGATATGCACTAATAGCCTTCCGATTGAGCCTTATCTCGGAAAAGTAGTAGAAATAAAAGCGTGGATCAAAACCAAGGGAGTAGAAAACGGATATGCCGGTTTATGGTGTGGGGCATACGGAGAGAATAATAAGATTCTCGGGTACGATTATATGTATTCTCGAAGGCTGATTGGCGATAACGACTGGACACAGGTATCCGCAAGAGTGGAAGTCAGCAAAGAGGCAAGATCAATCCGCTTTGGCGGAGAGTTCAATGGAACAGGCACAGTATGGTTTGACGACTTTGAAATAGTTAGCTCTGAGCCTAAAACGTCTCTTTCACAAGCAGAGATGGCGGCGCTAAAAAGATACGTTTATCCGTTAAGAACTTGTGAGCCGGATGGCGGAGACACCAAAGATTTGATAATTTTGGACCAACTGATTGGCAGCAGTAAAGTGGTGGCGCTTGGAGAAAATTCACACGGATCGAGTGAGATTTTCAATATGAAGAACCGGTTGATCCAATACTTAGCAGAAAATCACGACTTTGATATATTTTCCATTGAAGGGGCTATGCCTGAAGCCTACCGACTCAATGACTATACTGTCCTTGGAGAAGGAGACCCGAGAAACCTGATTGCCGGTATGTATTTTTGGACATGGCGTACCGAAGAGATGCTGAATATGGTTGAGTGGATGCGTCGGCATAATGACCCGACGCCGCGTATTTATTATACAGGCTTTGATATGCAGTCCTATACAGGTGCAGTCGATGAGCTATCCAATGCATTCAAAGGAGTTATTGAAGTAGAAACCCTCATTGGTGACCTTAAAAAGATGCTTAGTGATAAAGCCGGAATCAATGCGATTGATCCATTATTATTGTTACTTCAGGATAGGATTGAAATATCTTCGTTTGAGCCTTCACAAAAAGCGTGGTTGCTGCAGAACATTGTGATCATCAGACAGTGCTTGACTCCCACATATACTGGTAGTCGGGACAAATTTATGGCTGAGAACTTTATATGGATCACAGAGCAAAATACCGATTCAAAATTCATCATTTGGGCGCATAATTTTCACATTATGAAAGTAGATGATGTTATGGGATCACATCTTGCCCAAAAATTGGGTGGTGATTATAAAGCATTCGGCTTCACTTTTTTTGAAGGCAGCTATACAGCTTATGGCAGCAGAGGGGTGACTTCGTATGAAGCCTTAACCGCTTATCCGGGCACGTTGGAATACTTTCTAAACCAACTCAACGAGCCCCTTTTTATTTTGGATTTGAAAAAGATCAAATCGGATAACCATCAAGATCTTCAATGGTTGATGGAAAACCTCCGCTGCAGAGAAATCGGCTCATTAGGAGATATAAGGACATACGAGTTCATTTACAGGAAAATAGTTGATGACTTTGATTACTTGATTTTTATAAAGAGATCGTCGCCTTCAGCTGTTTTCGAGATCAGCAGTGATTAAAACCCTTTTTTTCTAATAGACGTATTGTTATTTCAAATCTTTTATTTGACGACGTACAGTTAGAACATACAAAAACAAAGAGTAAATTTGCCTCAAAATAATATCCAGAATCATGAACCGTATATTAAAAATTTCAGTTCTCCTTTTATCGATTCTTTTCTTCAGTTGCAGGACCGAACCCACCCCGGAGCCTGAACCTGACGAAGTTGATTTTGATTTCAGTTCTTTGAATCTTGACTTTGAGATTAGAAATCCCCAAAACATATCACTGCCTGCTGGTTGGAACACAGGAGGCGAAGGATATAGCATTTATTTAGACAACACTGAGAAGCACAGCGGCCAACTTAGCCTTAAAATGGAAAAGCAAGAAATTCCGGTTAATACTTTTGGGAGGTGCTATAATTATCTTCCGGTGGCAGCTTTTGCAGGGAAACTTGTGGAATTCAGAGGACGGATCAAAACCAAAGGGGTACAAAACGGATACGCCGGTTTATTGATGAGGGTTGAGGGAGAAAATGGTGCTGTTCTTGCAATGGACAATATGGGTAATCGAGGTTTAGTGGGCGACAATGATTGGACGCTGGTGTATATACGGATGTCGATTAGCAAAGATGCAAAAGCAATCCTCTTTAGCGGAGTATTCTCCGGTACAGGCACGGTATGGTTTGATGACTTTGAATTTATCATTGATCCTAAGCCTGTTGACCCCAATAATTTGAATCTTGACTTTGAGGTCAGAAGCTTCACAAATCCATCACAGCCGGCTAATTGGTACACAGGAGGCGCAGGTTTTACCATCTTTTTAGACAGCAATGAGAAGCACAGCGGTCAACTGAGCCTAAAAATGGATATTCAGAACAACCCGAATAGGACAAGCGGCATATTTAATGCGAATTTTCCTGTTGAGATGTATGCCGGTAAAGTGGTTGAATACACAGGTTGGATAAAAACCCAAGGAGTACAAAACGGGTACGCCGGTTTATCGTTGCTTGTGTATGGAGATGGCGGCGTTGTTGGCTCTGATAATATGTACTACCGGGGCCTGATAGGCGATAACGATTGGACACAGGTGTCAATCAAGATGGAAATCAGCAAAGGTGCAAAAACAGGCTTCTTTGGCGGATTGTTTAATGGCACGGGTACCGTTTGGTTTGATGACCTTGAGTTAGGAGTTATTGAGCCTAAAACATCCCTTTCACAGGAAGAAATGGCGACTTTAAAACAATACGTTTATCCGTTAAGAACTTATGAACCTGATGGTGGAGATACCAAAGATTTGATGATCTTGGGCAATCTGATTGGCAACAGCAAAGTGGTGGGATTGGGAGAGAATTCACACGGTTCGAGTGAGATTTTCAATATGAAGAACCGGTTGATCCAATACTTAGCAGAAAATCATGGTTTTGACATATTTTCCATCGAATCCAATATGCCCAGGGCGTACAAAATGAACGATTACACAGTTAGAGGAGAAGGTAATTCCAAAAGTCTTATTAGAAGCATGTTAATGGGCGCTTGGCATAGGGACGAGGTGCTTGATATGGTTGAGTGGATGCGCAGATTTAACGAGCCCGATCCACGCATACTATTTACCGGTTTTGACATGCAGAGCTATGGAGGCTCAATAGAAGAGTTATCAGAAGGATTCAAAGGAGATGTTGAAACAGAGGCTATCATCGCCGACCTTATGGAGAAACTTAGAGATAACGCCGGAATCAATGCGATTGATCCTCTCTTATTGTGGTTGCAGGATAAGATTGAAACCTCGTCCTTTGAGCCGACCCAACGAGCTTGGTTGTTGCAAAACATTGTGATCCTTAGGCAATATTTGGCGCCTCATCGAGGTGTTTGGCGAGACAAATTTATGGCTGAGAATATTATGTGGATAGCAGAACAAAACCCTGATTCAAAATTAGTCCTTTGGGCACATAATTGTCACATTTTGGAAATGGACAATGCAATGGGATATCACCTTGCTCAAAAATTTGGTGACGACTACACATCATTCGGTTTTACTTTTTATGAAGGCAGCTATTTAGCTAGTGGCAGCAGAGGAGGGGGAGCCTATGAGGGGATCACAGCTTATCCCGGTACATTAGAATATTTTCTGAATCAACTCAATGAGCCCATTTTCATTTTGGATTTAAAGAAGCTAAAATCGGATAATCATAAAGACACGCAATGGCTAATGGGGCCTATCCTTTATAGAGAAGCTGACGAATTGGGAGACCGAAAGATTCCCGAGTTCATTTGCAGAACAATAGTTGATGACTTTGACTATTTGATTTATATCAAGAAATCATCTCCTTCAAAGTATGCTCGAATTTTCCAAGATTAGAATTGAGCTGCAAGGCCCCTGCATACAGACAGGTGGCTAAGCAATATTTGGACATACAAGAATAAAGAGTAAATTTGTTCCCATCATAAATAATCAGAACCATGAACCGAATTCTAAAAACCCTAGTCATAATTTCATCCCTTCTTTTCTTCAGTTGCAAAACCGAACCTATTCCCGAGCCTGAACCCGAACCATCCGGCCCGGATCTAAGTAGTTTAAATCTTGGTTTTGAGGTCAGAAATCCTCAGTATCCTTTGTGGCCTGCTATCTGGGGCATTGGAAGTAATGGATACGATATATATTTAGATCACAATGAGGTACGCAGTGGCCGACTTAGCCTTAAAATGGAATTGTTGGGCAGTCCAAATAATGCAATTGGAATGTGCAGGAATTATCTTCCGGTTGAGCCTTATCTCGGGAAAGTAGTAGAAATAAAAGCGTGGATCAAAACCAAGGGAGTAGAAAACGGATATGCCGGTTTATGGTGTGGGGCTTATGGAGAGAATACTCTTCTTAGCTCCGATGGTATGTATTATCGAGGCCTGATAGGCGATAACGACTGGACGCAGGTATCCGTAAGGATGGAAGTCAGTAAGGAGGTAAAAACGATCTACTTTCGTGGAGATTTCAATGGTACAGGCACGGCGTGGTTTGACGACTTTGAAGTAGGAACGATTGAGCCAAAAACATCCCTTTCTCAGGAAGAGATGGCGGCGCTAAAAAAATATGTATATCCCCTAAGAACTTATGAACCTGATGGTGGAGACACGAAAGACTTGGTGATTTTGGGTGATCTGATTGGCAACAGTAAAGTGGTAGGATTGGGAGAGAACTCCCACGGTTCGAGCGAGATTTATAAGATGAAAAGCCGTATCAGTCAGTATTTGGCTGTTCATTACAGCTTTGACTTTTTTTCCATTGAAGCTGCAATGCCGCAAGCCTACAAACTCAATGACTATATAGTTAGAGGAGAGGGCAATCCTAGGAATTTAATTACCGGCATGCGTTTTTGGTTATGGGAAACAGAAGAGATGCTTGATATGGTTGAATGGATGCGTCGGTATAATGACCCAACGCCGCGTATTTATTATGCAGGCTTTGATATGCAGTCCTATACAGGTGCAATCAATGAGCTATCCGATGCATTCAAAGGAGATATTGAAACGGAAGGTATCATCGCCGACCTTAAGATTAAACTTGACGACAGAGCCGGAATCACCGCGATTGAACCGCTATTGCTGATTTTGCAGAACAGCATTGAAACATCTTCTTTTAGTCCGTCCCAACAAGCGTGGTTATTGCAAAATATTGTGGTTATCCGTCAATATTTGGCGCCTCGACGAGGTGTTTGGCGAGACAAGTTTATGGCAGAAAACATTATGTGGATAGCAACACAAAACCCCGATTCTAAATTAATACTTTGGGCTCATAATCTACACGTCGCAAAATCAGACAATGTGATGGGTTACCATCTCTCCCAAAAATTTGGCAACGACTATACCACGTTCGGTTTCACTTTTCACGAAGGCAGCTACTTAGCCGCTGGTGGTAGCAAGGGACTCGCTTCCTATGAGGGCATCACAGCGTATCCGAGCACGTTAGAATATTTCCTAAATCAACTTAACGAGCCCATTTTCATTTTGGATTTGAAGAAGATCAAATCGGACAACCATAAAGATATGCAATGGTTGATGGAACCCCTTCTCTACAGAGAGGCAGACGAGATGGGAGACAGGAAAATTTCCGAGTTCATTTGTAGTAAAATAGTTGATGACTTCGATTACTTGATTTTTATACAAAAGTCGTCACCTTCTGTATATTTTGGGCTTTGGTAATGATTCGATTTGACATTAATTTCAACAGACATTTTGTTTCTTCAAATCTTTGATTACCTTTGCAGCGATGAAAACCGCCATAGCATACAAGTATTTAAACACGAAGAGCAAATATTTTGCTCATTCGGTGAGGTTTGGCACGATATTTGCTGAGAGAGAGAGAGAGAGAGAGGCTCATCTCTAAATACTTACGTTTTTCTACGTACCTTTTTTCTCCTTTTTTTTATTTTGATTCCGGTATGGGGCCTATTGTGTTCGCCCCCTTTTTCTCATTTTTTTGGTTTTTATCCTATGAAACAGATCACAAATAGGATGAGACTGCTGTTTTTACTATGCCCGTCTGTAATAATCGATTTTTAATGACCTTATGAAAGAAAGTATAAAATATAGAACTATCATTGAAAATATTTATGAAGAGTTGATGACGTGCAAACTTTCAGATAATATCGGAGTGCATGCAGGCACCTCTGGAGTGGCGTTATTTTTTGCTTATTATGATCGGATTATTCATAAAAAAAGCGGCATTGGTGCAAAAGTGGTAGAGATATTAGAGCATAACATGATGTGTATCGAATCTCAAAGTGGGATCCCACATACCATTTGCAACGGCATTGCCGGATTTGGCTGGCTTTGCGAGCATTTGAGAAAAATGGGATTTCTAAGCAGAGATGATATCGCATTTTTGGATGATCTGGATCCCTATTTATATAGTCAGATGATGGACAATATCAAGTTTGGGAATTACGACTTCCTGCATGGAGCGTTAGGCGTAGGAACCTATTTTATCGACCGGCTTGACAAAAAAGAGGTGCCCGGTTATTTGAATGATTTGCTTACTGAGCTGGAAGAGTCGAGTATCCCCTGCAGGAATGGAGGAGTTAAATGGATGTCCATCATCGATCATAAAACCAGTAAAATAGGATATAACATTAGCTTGTCGCACGGCATGTCAGCCATAGCAGCCTTATTGATCCGGCTTCATCAAATGAACTTTGAAACCCAAAGGGTGGAGAGTTTGCTTTCGGGCACTATTTTGTTTATTCTTGACCAAATCATTTATCAAGAAAGTAGCCTGTCGTACTTCCCTTCTCGATCAAAAGTGAGTGGCACAGAAGCCAGCAGATTAGGCTGGTGCTATGGTGATTTGGGCGTTGTTTGTGTGTTGAGAAGGGCAGCGATTGCGCTCCGCAACAAGGAGTGGGAAGAAATGGCGCTAAAGATATTGCTGCATACGTGCAAGCGGCGTGATTTAGAAGAAAATATAATTAGAGATGCCGGCCTTTGTCATGGCAGCGCAGGAGTGGCTTATATCTTTTGGGATTTATATGCAAAGACAGATATAGCAGAGTTTAAGGAAACGGTGGACTACTGGTTGGACATTACCCTGCAAATGGCCAAATATCCTGATGGGTTGGCCGGGTACAAAGCTTTTCGTTTGGAAGAGTATGGAGGCTTAGAAAAAACCGATTCTTTACTTGATGGTATTGCCGGCATCGGTTTGGCATTACTGTCCTGTTTGAACGATCACGCAACACCCTGGGATGAATGTTTTATGTTATCTTGAATTAAATAACTCCTCATTATATATTAACACTTTAATTTCTTTACATTATGGAATCAACAAAACTTAAAAAATTAGTATTTAAGAAAGAGACAATCGCTTCTCTTTCAAGTCAAGAACAAAGAAACGTATTTGGAGCATCGGGAGAAGTTTGTGAAGACTGTACTAGAGACTGTACTGCTCGTGGTAGTGATGGCCCTGCTGTTACTCAAACATGTGATCTTTGCCCGACTCCCCCCCCAGTAACGGATTTGTGCCGAACGATTGAGTGTCCAACGGATGGCTGCCCTCCAACAATAGAGGGGTGTGGAGGAGGAGGTTCTTTTTGTACATGCGTTACTGAGATTGCTTGTGGCACAAATAACACTTGTGGAAATTGTGACGATCCTGGAACAAATCCAATATCAGGCTAAGAGGTCATCCCCACATTTTTCATAGCTTGTGAAGATGATCATCAACCAGAACCGTGTAAAACATCAAGAAAACCGTCCTAAATGAATCTTGGACGGTTTTTTTGAAATTGTAACATTTTATGGACAGTAATAACCTTGCCAAAATGCGTCAATCTCTTCTTGCGAAGATAGAAGAAATTGCTGATAATCTTTCACATGCGTTTTCTCACAGAGAGGTTGGTTTATATACAGGGAATGCCGGCATTTCTCTTTTCTTTTTTTACTACGCCAGATACAAAAATGTAAAGACATTTCACAAAAAAGCCGCAGAAATTGTAGATAATATATATGCTCAAATAGAAGAAGTACCGCAGCCTTTGATTTCCCTCTGTTCGGGTATAGCCGGTGTAGGCTGGTTGTTGGACCATTTATGTCGGCAAAGGTTTATATATGCCGACCCGGAAGAAGTTCTGTCTGACATTGACGGATATGTTTATCAATCAGCACTCAAAGAATTAAATCAAGGCCATTATGACTTTCTGCACGGAGCTATGGGTGTAGTATTCTACCTTGTCAAGCGAAACCGGTGGGATTATTTAAAAGATTTAGTTAGCGCATTAAATGATATTGCTATTTGGGATGAAGGCTGTGCAAAATGGCGCTCTAAGTTACGGCATTTAAAAGGGGCTTTTGGATTCAATATATCTCTATCGCATGGCAGCTCTGCGATTGCCATAATTCTCTGTAAGTTTTTGAAAATCATTCCGGAAAATGAAACAGCAAAGAGATTACTTCAAGGAACTATCGGATATATTCTTAATCAGGAGATTCCAGTAGCTCAATACGGTTGCTATTTTCCTGCATTTTCTATAGAGAGCCAACCGGAGCTGACAAAAACCCGTTTAGGCTGGTGTTACGGAGATTTGGGGGTTGCGTTGGCCATTTGGGAATCAGGACAGCAACTACAAAACCAAGCATGGACAAATAAGGGCATGAAAGTGTTGCTCCATGCAGCAAGAAGACGAGGATTGTCAGAAAATTTGGTAATGGATGCTGGAATTTGTCATGGTACTGCCGGACTTGCACAAATATTTAATAGATTGTACCGCCGCACAAAACGAATTGATTTTATGAAAGCTGCTGACTATTGGTGCAAGGAAACGCTCAGGATGGCCAAATTTGAAGATGGCCTAGCCGGCTACAAAACATGGTACTCTCCGGAATATGGAGGTTGGAAATGTAAAGATAGCTTGTTGGAGGGCATTGCAGGAATAGGCTTGAGTTTGCTGTCTTTTGTGGCACCGGAAGATCCTGTTTGGGACGAATGTTTGTTACTCAGTTAATGATGAGAATATGAAAACAAAATCCACAAATCCATACAACCCATTTTTCTCGTATCTTTTCCGCAGCCCCTATTTTCCCATAAATCAACTTACCGGCTGGCTTGAGAAATTGGATAATTTCCCTGATTACATCAGGGAGATTCTTGAGCGTCCCGACATACAAGAAGCTCTCTACCTTGCTTCCCCAGTACTCTATGAAGAAATATTCAAATATTTGGGAGATCGTTTAAAACCCAAAGACAAAGAGAAGTTTTTCTTCTCGGTTTTAAAGTACCTTTCGCGTATGGCCACCCGCTGCACCCCTTTTGGTCTGTTTGCCGGCTGCTCGGTGGGGCAGGTCGCAGAGAGTGCACATATAGAGCTGCCTGTCTCTGAGCAATACTCCCGCCACACCCGCTTAGACATGAACTACCTTTGCGCTTTGGCGCAAGATATTGCCAAAAGTGGAAAACTCAGATACCGGCTTCGCTATTATCCCAACAACAGCAGTTACGTAGTGGGTGATCAACTGAGGTATGTAGAGTGCCGCTACCACAATGGCAGTCGTAAGCACAATATTGTGGCCATAGATCATACCGAATATATTGAGCACCTGCGATCAAAGGCAAAGGGAGGGGCTACGGTTGAAGATCTGAGCGCTTTACTCATAGACGATGAAATTTCCCAAGAGGAAGCCATTGAGTTTATTGATGAATTAATCAACAATCAGGTATTGATTAGCGAGCTTGAGCCAAGTGTAACTGGTCCGGAACTGTTAGACCAGCTTATTCAGTCTCTGGAAAGGTTAGACGACCAACAGGAGTTGACGAACCGACTAAAAACACTATCGGGATTGCTACAAGCGATTGATACCAAACCCATAGGCAAAACGATCTCCCTCTATGGACAAATAAAAGAGCAACTCACAGCTTTAGGAACCCCGTATAACGAAAAGCACCTGTTCCAATCCGACATGATCAAGCGTTGCGAAAAAGCAGAAATCGACCAAAAGATTGTTAGCGAGGTTGTGGAGGCCATCACTTTTTTAAACAAGATCTCACCCCAGAGCCGTCAGGAGACCATTATAGATAAATTTGCGTCCTCTTTTTATGAGCGGTACGAAGATCGGGAAATCCCACTAGCTCAATTACTGGATACAGAAATGGGCCTTAGCTTTCGCCAGGGAGGCAGCGGTGGCGACTTAAGCCCGCTGTTGGACGGTATTCCTTTTGGCGCCCAACAGCAAGGGCAGGGGCAAACGTCACATTTCTGGAGCGGCATCCAGTCGCTGGTGCACCGCAAGGTAATGGAGGCGTTGACGGGTAAGCAACAGGAGGTTGTGCTCACGGATGATGATGTAAAGAAGGTGTCGATACGATGGGACGACCTGCCTCATACCATCTCTGTGATGTGTGAAATCTTTTCATACAACTCTAATGGAGCGTCAAAAATGTACCTGCATGGCATAGGCGGATCTGGAGCAGCCAACATGCTGGGGCGTTTTTGCCATGTGGATGAAGGAGTTCATAAATTGGTCACAGAGATTATTCGTGAAGAAGAGCAGGCGCTGCCCGAAGGCAAACTGTATGCCGAAGTGGTACATCTTCCCGAATCGCGCATCGGCAACATCATTGCACGCCCTGTTTTGCGTCCATTTGAGATCTGTTACCTTGCAAAATCGGGAGTGGAAAAGGAGTTTCAATTGGAAATCTCCGACCTGATGGTATCGGTAAAAAACAAAAAGTTTATTCTGCGCTCCAAAAGGTTGAACAAAGAGATTATTCCCAGGCTTTCCACAGCACATAACTACTCACAACCAAACGCGATGCCAATATATCAGTTCTTGTGCAACCTGCAGAACCAGCGCCATCGTGGCGGCATCGGTCTCTTTTTAAGCGGCTTGTTTGATGAGTTTCCCTTTTTGCCGCGTATCTCTTACAAAAACGTGATCCTGTCCCTGGCCAAGTGGCGCATCAAACCGGAAGCGATAAAACAAATTGCAGAGAACAAGGATATTGAAGCCCTCAAGCATTGGAAAGAACAGATCAAAATTCCCCGTTTTGTTGTATTACCCGATGGCGACAATGAGCTGTTTGTGGACACAGATAGCTTCACAAGCCTGAGTGTGTTGTATTCTGTAGTCAAAAAGCGCCCCCAGTTTACGCTTCAGGAGTTCCCTTTTGATATGGATAACGCCATCCTAAACAATGAAACAGGCGCTTTTACCAATGAGTTTTTATTCACTTTTCATAAAAACAAACCGGCATGAACAACATCCAACGAACATTCATGCCCGGAGATCAATGGCTCTATTTTAAAATCTATACCGGATTCAAGACCGCCGACCAACTCATTACCGATGTTGTAGCCACTTTGGCAAAAAGGCTGCTCCAAGATCAGGTCATCCAAAAGTGGTTTTTTATTCGTTACACCGATCCCGAGTTGCACTTGAGGGTGCGCTTTCTGATGAGTGATGCGGGTAAAAGCAACATTCCCATCACAAAACTCAATCAGGCGCTCCAAACATTTATCCAAAACGACTTGGTGTGGAAAGTACAGATAGATACCTATCAGCGAGAAATTGAGCGCTATGGAGAAGATACCATGGAGCTTTCGGAATCTCTATTTTTTTACGACAGTTTATACTTTGCAGAGATGCTAAAGATGATTCAGGGAGAAGAGGGCGAAACGCTCCGTTGGCTCTCTGCATTGGTTTCGGTAGATTATCTGTTAAACGATTTTTCATTTGATTTGGAACAAAAAGTAAAATTCATCACCATGGTAAAGGACAATTTTGCCAATGAGTTTGGATTGATCAACAGCAGGTCGCAACTGTCTGACAAGTATCGGGCGCACCGGAAAACAGTGGAGGGTCTGCTCGAAGCAAAGGAAGAGAAACACAAAAATATCCACAACATCTTGGAGGCAAGATCGGCAAAACAGATACCGGTGGCAAACCAAATTGTGCGGCAAACAGAGAAGGGAGAGCAGCTAAACCGTCTTTTGTCAAGCTATACCCACATGATGATGAACCGCTGGTTCCGGAGTAGGCAACGGATGCATGAGGCCGTTGTTTATGACTTTCTGCTCAAGTTTTATAAATCAAAAATGGCCAGAAAAGGATAAAATCAATCATGCGCTTTTTCCACTATCACCAGTTAGACTCTATGGACTGCGGCCCCACCTGCCTGCGGATGGTAGCTCGGCATTTTGGAAAGACCTACAGCTTGGATACGCTAGGGCAACGCTGCGAGTACACCCGTGTGGGCGTCTCCATGCTGGGCATCAGCAATGCAGCAGAGAGCATCGGGCTAAGGACATTGGGCGCAAAGTTGAGCTTTGAGGAGCTGGTTCAAGCGCCTTATCCCTGTATTGTACACTGGAATCAGCGCCATTTTGTGGTGGTGTATGACATCAAAAAGCGAGGTAAAGGGTATGAGGTCTATATTGCCGACCCAGCCTCAAAAAAAGTCATCTACTCCGAGGCGGAGTTCAAAAAGTGCTGGATCAGCACCAGGAGCGAGGGAGAAGAAAAGGGCATCGTATTAATGCTGGAACCATCACCCGAGTTTTATGCTGCACCCGGAGAAAAGATCAACCGCATTGGCTTTGGCTTTTTGATTCACTACGTAAAACCACATAAGAACCTGATTGTGCAGTTGGCCGTTGGCTTGACGTTAGGCAGCCTGCTGCAGTTGGTGTTCCCCTTCCTGACCCAAAACATTGTGGACATAGGTATCGGCACCCGAAACATACAGTTTGTATGGCTGGTACTGATTGCACAAGTAGTATTGACCATCAGCACATCATCGGTCAGCTTTATCAGGGGATGGATTTTGCTGCACTTAGGCACACGAATCAACATCTCCCTGATCTCAGACTTTTTAACCAAGCTGATGAAGCTGCCGGTAGGTTTTTTTGACACCAAGATGACGGGTGATCTGATGCAACGGATCGGCGACCACAGACGGATCCAGTCGTTCCTGACGGGCTCAGCCCTCAACATCCTCTTTTCGATGTTCAACATTGTGATCTTTGGGGCGGTGCTGCTCTTCTATAACGTTACTCTTTTCGGCATCTTTTTCTTTTTATCATTCCTGCATATATTGTGGATCTTCCTCTTTTTAAAGAAGAGGAGAGAACTTGACCACAAATCCTTTGCCCAAAACGCAGCCAATCAGAGCAACGTCATTCAACTGATTACGGGCATGCAAGAGATAAAACTCAACACCTGTGAAAAACAGAAACGTTGGGAGTGGGAGCGTATTCAGGCACAAAGGTTTAAGATCAGCATAAAGGGACTGGCCTTGGGGCAGTATCAGGAGGCGGGCGCTACGCTCATCAGCCAGATCAAAAACATCCTGATTACGGTGATCGCAGCCAGCGCCGTCATCAATGGCCATCTGACTCTTGGGATGATGATGTCGGTGCAATACATCATTGGACAACTCAATGCGCCCATTGGGCAAATCATCGGCTTTGTGCAGCAAACACAGGATGCCAAAATCAGCTTGGAACGTTTGGCGGAGATCCATACCAAAGACGATGAGGAAAATCCGGAAATGGGACTCGTTACCGAAGTCCCCGATGCCAAAGACCTGAGCTTGGAACAACTCTCATTCCGTTACACCGGCAGCGGGGAGGATTTGGTGCTTAAAGAGATTGATCTAAAAATTCCAAAAGGAAAAGTAACAGCCATTGTGGGCGCCAGCGGCAGCGGCAAAACAACCATTGTCAAGCTGCTGTTGGGGTTTTATCCGCCTACAAAGGGCAAGATACTGTTGGGGGCGCACAGCCTGCACGGTTACAGCATGGATGCGTGGCGCAAGAACTGCGGTGCGGTGATGCAGGACGGCTTTATCTTCTCCGACACCATTGCCAACAACATTGCCCCTGGGGTAGAAATAATCGACAAACAGCAATTGGCCAAGGCAGTAGATACGGCCAACATCAGGGAGTATATTGATTCCTTGCCACTCGGATACAACACCAAGATCGGACAGGAGGGCACAGGCTTGAGCCAGGGACAGAAGCAGCGCCTGCTCATCGCAAGAGCAGTCTACAAAGACCCGCAGTACCTCTTTTTTGACGAAGCGACAAATGCGCTGGACGCCAACAATGAAAAAGTGATCATGGAGAACCTGGAACAGTTTTTTATGGGAAAGACAGTCATCGTTGTGGCACATAGACTGAGTACCGTCAAAAACGCAGACAAGATAGTAGTCTTGGACAAGGGAATGATTATCGAAGAGGGTACCCACATCGAATTAGCAGCAAAACGCGGAGCATATTACGAATTAGTTAAGAATCAATTAGAATTAGGGAACGCATCGTAGGGGCGGGTTTCACACCCGCCCTACTGCACAACAAAAATGAAGCAAACCAATGAGCAAAGAGATCGAAATCCACACCGAAGAGGTCAACGACATCCTCTCCCGTCCGCCCGCATGGATATTGCGGTGGGGGATTACCCTCTTCTTTGCCATCATTGTGACCCTCTTTGTAGGCAGCATCTTTTTCAAGTATCCTGATGTGATTGCCGCACAGGTGACTATTTCGTCTACCAATCTGCCGGTGCACCTGAGGGCTAAAACGAGTGGAAAGATTGAGCGGTTTTTGGTGCGGGAGGGCGATGCCGTAACTGCCGGAACGGTAGTTGCAATTATTGAGAGTGCCACTGATTATAAAGACTTTCAAATGCTGCGACAATTGTTCGCAGTGGGCGGACATGTAAGTCCGCCCCTACGGATAAACCTTGGCAGTATCCAGCCATCATACACTCAATACATCAAAAGTGTTCATGACTACAAAACATTTGTCGAAGCAAACTATCATGTACAAAAGATCACTCTGATCCGTAAGCAGATGATACAGCAGCAAGAGATTTTGGGGCAGGGAGAGCGGCAGCTGAATATTTTTGAGGAGCAGTATTTTATTCAGAAAAGTGGATACGCAAGAGACTCTGCGCTCTTTGTGCAGGGGGTGATTCCGCAGGCAGATATGGAGCAAAGCCGGCTTAAACGATTAGCGTCAGAGCAGCAATACGAAAGTCTCAAAAGCAGTATCACCAACATGAAACTGACGCTGCTGCAATCGGAACAGATGATCTTTGAGTTGGCACAGGAAGAGACCGATCGTCGTAAGCAGCACGAAAACGCCCTGACCGGAAGTTTTGACAACCTTGTCTCTCAAATGGCCCAGTGGGAGCAAACCAATCTAATTGTTAGTCCCATAGACGGAAAAGTCGTTTTAACCCAATATTGGCAGGAGCATCAGAATGTGATGACGGGTGATCTGGTGCTGACAATTGTTCCTCAAGAAAAGACGGGAGTGCGCGGCAAGCTCTACATTCCGTTGCAGGGCGCAGGAAAGGTTAAGACTGGGCAGCAGGTGAATATTAAATTAGATCACTTTCCCTACATGGAGTTTGGGATGGTGGAGGCGAGGATCTCCCATTTGTCGGCCATACCGGTAGAGATGGGTGGAGCGAAAATGTTAATAGCAGATGTGGAATTGCCTAAAGGATTAACCACTAACTACAACCTCAGTGTGGAATCGGGAGAAGAGATGAACGGCGCTGCAGATATTATCACAGAAGAGATCAGCCTCTTTGCAAGGTTCTTTAATCCGATTAGGCATGTGTTGAGGAGTAGGACAGGAAGATAAGAGGTTCTCTATTTGTTTAACACATCTTGTATTACGGCAACCCAGAGGTCAACCCCAACAGGGATGAGCGCATCGGGGAAATCGTAGCCCGAGTCGTGGATGGGGAGGTGTTGCACACCGGCGCCCAAATCGATAAAGGAGGCTTTGGAGTTGGTGGTAAAGAAAGCAAAGTCGTCGGAACCGGCAAGAGGGGCAGTGGCTTGACGGATAGATAGACCTAAGCCTCGCGCCGCCGACAGAATCACTTTGTTTGCATCGGGATGGTTAACGGTGGCGGGAAAAATATCGTGGATCTTGCAGGTGGTTTTGATGCCGTGGGTGGCGGCAATCCGCTCCATTTGCGTAACGGCCAATTGGTGGAGTTTGTCTAAGTCGTCTTGCCGAAAGCCTCTGAATG
>Ga0123356_10002275_pt1 | contig 20707 bp, 21 predicted proteins | sample TergutEmb28metaG_2_FD_92546 | JGI IMG/M metagenome (GOLD analysis project Ga0123356, IMG submission 92546) | Embiratermes neotenicus P3 segment gut microbial communities from Petit-Saut dam, French Guiana - Emb289 P3 | ecosystem: Host-associated > Arthropoda: Insects > Digestive system > Gut ... | reverse complement strand
AGACGTCCCGGAGAGCTGGGTTATCCACGGTAACGTCCACGCAGAGATGTAGGTACAGATTGGTGAATGCCAGCATCGATGAGGAACCACTTGCCTCGTCGCGCCGATTGAAGTGAGCACCTGAGTGGATCCAGCCATTGCAGATACCGCGGTAGATCTTCCCACGCCGGCGTTGCGTCCGTACATCAGCAGGTATGCCGGATTTCAAATATCTGGACTGCCGCGCGGTGTCCACTTCGGACTTCCGTCAAATGATGTCAATCTCATCATCAGCCTGGATCGCTCGATCGATCTCGTCCAAATGCCAGGCTCCAGGCAGCAGCCAGCGGCCTTCACTGCGTTGGTGAGCGGGCTGCAGGATGCACCTGCGCTGGTGCGGCAATTGGACGACGCTTTCGGCTTGCATGTTTTCATCAAACCGCTGGGCGTTCGCGCGATTCTGGCTGTTCGAAGCCCCGAGATTTCATCTCTCGTCATAAATCTCTCCGATATCTGGGGTAGTCGCGGCGAGAATCTCGTCGAAGTGCTGCGGGCTGCGCATACCTGGAAACAGCGCTTCTCCATACTGGATCGGACGTTTGTTTCGCGGCTCAACCCAATCAAACCGCAAGCGGAAATTTCCTGGGCGTGGAGCAGACTGGCAGGAACTCACGGCGTGATACCGATCCAGACGCTTGCCGATGAGATTGGCTACAGCAGGAGATATTTCAGCGAGAGCTTTCGCACCGCGACCGGTATTTCACCGAAGGCCGCCGCGCGGGTGTTCCGGTTCCAGCGGGCATGTCGCCTAATTGTGGACAGACGGTCGAGCCTGGCGTTCGTGGCGGCTGCTTGCGGCTACTTCGATCAGGCACACTTGACACGCGAATGGCACGCTCTCGCCGGATGTTCACCGAAGGCGTGGATCGCTCGCGACCTCCCATTTTTACAAGACTATGAAATCGGCGACTGCGAAAATCGTTTTCATGATCTTTCATCCATCCATAAACCTCTCGCTTGATCCCTGGGCGGCCCGATCTGGCATGCTCAGCGATCGCCTGTGTATCCCTTGGATGCTCGATTGTTGAATCAAAATGGAGGGATTCGTTTCCATGTCGTTACCCGATGCCGAAGTTCAAGATCAGATTACAGCCTTTTGGACGCTTATTGCGACGCAGTACGAGTCGCATCCCGGCAATGTGCCTGCTGTGGGAAGCCCTGAGTATAAGGCTTGGATCGGAACCATCGGGAAACTGCTTCCCCGGGCACCGTCCGATGTGCTCGATGTTGGGACGGGAACGGGCTTCGTAGCCCTGATTGCCAGCCAGTTAGGGCACCATGTCATTGGTCTCGACCTTTCCAGCGCAATGCTGTCCGAGGCGCGTGTACGAGCCGAGCAGCGTGGCTTGCGGACTACTTTTGCAGTCGGAGACGCTGTAGCGCCGGCCCTGGAGGAAGGGAGCCTCGACGCGATTATTTGCCGGCACTTGCTATGGACTCTGCGCCAGCCTCAGGCCGCGCTCATGAACTGGCGTCGACTCCTCAGGCCAGAGGGCCGGGTTGTGGTGATCGATGGATTCTGGTTTACGCAGGCGAAACCGGAAGAAGGCAATCCGATCTTCTCGCGGTACTACACAGGTCGCACCTGCGAGGCGCTGCCGGCAATGCATTGGGATCGAGTCGAGCCTGTCGCCGGCCTGCTGCGAGCGGCAGGATTTTCGGATGTGACAATCACCGATTTGGCTGACGTCCATCGGTTGGCTGAAAAGCCCCCATCGCCCCAGCCGTGGTTTGCCGTGACGGGTCGAAGAAGCGAATCAGACCACGAAGGGCAAGGCACTGACTGAAGGAGAAACATACATGGAAATGAGCGATCGAACGACGCGTAATGAGCGCGACTTCACCCCGGCCTTCCCGTTATTGTGCGCTTACGATCTGATCGTCGCCGCCTCTGCCAGGGAACGCACGTGGCGTGGCGCATTCTTACAACAGTTGGACCCCAGGGCGTCCGACATTATTGCCGATATCGGTTGTGGCACTGGCTCTTTCTTGGCCTTGCTCGGACGAACTGCGAAATCAGCGAAACTCATTGGTGTCGATCCAGACGAAAGAATTCTGCGCCGCGCACGCCGCAAGTTAGAGGCGGCCGGAATGGAGGTCATCTTGAAACCGGGCTACTTGCGAGATGCAGGCGCATTGCTCGCCGGCGCTGGCGTAAACAAGATCGTTTCCAGTCTTGTCTTTCATCAGGTTCCGCTGGCGGAGAAGCGCGCGGGTTTATCCGCGATGTATTCGGCGCTCGATTCAGGCGGCGAACTGCACATCGCAGACTTCGGTCGGCAACGCACTAGATGGATGCGAGGCTTGTTCAAGATTGTCCAGCACGTCGACGGCTACGAGAATACCCAGCCCAATGCCGACGGAATCCTTCCCTCACTTATGGAGGAGGCGGGCTTCGCACAAGTGAAGGAGACCAGAGTAATCTCGACGCCGACTGGATCCATTTCTCTCTACCAAGCAATTCGGCTGGCGGCATGAAGGGATTCAGCAAGGTTGTCCTTGCCGTTGAGGTATTCGAGAAACGAAGGAGTCTGAAATGACGATTGCGGACAGCGAGGCCACGAAAGGACGGGTGGCGTGACGAAACCTGTCGATCCCGCGGAGTTGAAGGCTGCTGTCAACAATGTCCATCGTGCCGGAATACCGGGAGTATTCGCCGAAGGGCGTGACGGCGACCAGGTATGGCGCGGCGCCGCCGGCGTCGCGGATGTCAGCACCGGCCGTCCAGTAACCCCCGGTATGCGGCACCGCGTCGGCAGCATCAGCAAGACCTTCACCGCCGCCGCGGTCTTGCAGCAGGTGCAGAGCGGCCAGATCGGGCTCGACACCCCGATCGGCCATTACCTGCCGCAGTTCGTGCCAGGAGAACGCGGGGATACGATCACCGTGCGAATGCTGATCAATCACACCAGCGGCTTGGCGGAATACCTGCCATATGCGTACCCATCTCTCAAGCCATTCCCGAATCTGGCGGACACTACGCCCAAGAGCCTGGACGACAGCAGGTTCACGCGGTTTGACCGGACCGAACTGATCGAGATGGGAGTTAAGGCACCTGCCGTCGGTAAACCGGGTAGCATTCCGGGCATATATTCCAACACCAACTACCAGCTCCTGTGCCATCTTCTGGAGCACGTAACTGGCACCACCGCGGAGAAGTGCATCACCCAGAATGTCATCGAGCGCGCCGGGCTCCGCGACACCGAGCTTCCGATCGGACCGAATATCAGCGGTCCTCACTCGCAGATGTACGAGTCATGGTTCGGCATGATCGACCCGCCGCGCGACTAGAGCGTCTATGACATGTCCTGGGTGGGGCCGGCGGCCTCGCTGATATCGACTGTCTCCGATCTCAACCTCTTCTACGGTTTGCTGTTGGCCGGCAAGGTCGTCAACCGGTCGTCCCTGGCCGAGATGCAGCGCACCGTCCCGGTCATTTCCCAGGAGGGAAAAAAGATCACCTATGGTCTCGGCCTGCACAAGATGGAGATTCCTGGCCATGGCACGTTCTGGGGCCACGACGGTACGGTCTGGGGGGCCGGAGCGATGTCGGTGACGCGTGCCGACGGCAAGCGGCAAATGTCTGTTGCGGTGAACCTCATCAGGTGGAACAAGCTGGACTCACTGGGGAAGCCGCAGCGCCATCCCATTGATGACGCGCTGGCGGCCCTTTATCAGCTGGCGATGGGCGGAGGCTGACTCGCTGTTGGCCGACGCTCCCAACGTGATGGAGAACACCACTTTCTGCACGCAGCGCACAACACACTGCCTGGTCGGAAGCACCTTGCTGACCATGCTCGCCTCGGCAGGGAATCGGCCTTCGGCGAAGTTGTGCGATTCATTTGTAGCCCGGAATCGGCTCGTTCCAGTCCACGCGGTACGAATACATCCAGTCGAGACTTCTTGGCCCAAACCGGGGGAGCAGTACCGACAACATGCAGTTCCGCAGCCGGCAAGCGAGTGGACCCAGCTCAGACCTTTGCCGAGTTTCATTTTTGTGGGCCTCCTCACGGATCCTTTCGGCGCGCGGTCAACGGGCACGTCAGAATTCCCCAAACACGGTTTCGATCTCGCCCGAAGACTGGCGATATTTCTGCACTTTCCCCGCCTGAAAGCGCGCCGGGACCTTGCCACTCGGGTCGCGAAAGCAGAACTCCGACACCCTCGTACCGCTGTCGACGAGGGAGTCAGCGAGGCCCATTTCTTCGAGTATGTTCATGCCGTTCGGAGCAATCGTGAATCCACCTCCGATATCCTCGAGGCGTTGATGGCTTCGTAGACCGCCGAACTCATCCCGGCCTTCTTGAGTAGTAGCGCAAGAGCGGGGCCTGCGATGCCCCCACCAATGATGAGCGCATGAAGATTTTGTGATTTCATGCTTTCCTCCAAGTCTTGGAATGGGCCAGCAGGAGCGTCCCGAGCCTGCCGGTCAACTCCTGGACCATTCGATCAATCCTTGGTTTGGTCCTGATGGTTTCAGCTGCGGTAGTGTTTTCGAGCCGCGATTCACTATTTTCCGAGCGACTCCGCCTTAGGCGGGCTGGCAATTTGTGCAGCCACCGCATATGCGTGGTGCTGGTATCGAGCCACTGGCGGCCCGAACCAGGTGGTCAGCGCGTCGGCGAGCCCCTCGTGGGTGATGAGGTCCCCCACCCAGGCTACGTATCCGTCGGGCCGAATCAAAACGGCGACGGGAGCCGTAACCGTCCCGATTGCCGGAAGCTTCCACGTACCACTGTAATTCGCGTCGATCAACCGAACGCGATCCGCCCATGGAGTTATGTCGAAGCGGCCAGGCTCGCCGAGGTTGAGGAGCACCGGCCGCGCACCGTGCAGCAGGGTGAAGACTTGCAGCGGGCCGTTGGCAGTGACCAGATCCAGATCGGGCATGCGGCGTCCGAGCAGCGGATGTCCCTCGGCGAGTTCGTAATGAACGTCCAGACCAGACATCATCGCAAGGTATTGCTGGCGAGGCTCGTCCTTCTGCAGCAACTCGGATATCATCTCGCGCAGGGCCTGTATACGATGCTCACTGCGTTCGAGGGCGCCGATCGCCCTGGTGTTGCGCAACACGCGAGCGCCGACTGGGTGCCGTTCAGCATGGTAGGTCTCCAAGAGGTTTTCGGGCGATGTCCCCTGCACCACCTGCGCGAGTTTCCATCCCAGATTCACCGCATCCTGGACACCCAGGTTGAGTCCCTGGCCGCCATGCGGGGAATGCACATGTGCGGCATCACCGGCGAGCAGCACGCGGCCGCGGCGGTAGGACGCCGCCTGCCGGGTCATGTCCGTAAACCTCGAGATATAGGTGGCGTCGCGAAGCCCGAAATCCGTCTCGTAAACCGCGATCAGGGCCTCGCGGACGTGGCGCAGGGTCGGCTCGTCGCCCTCGCCGAAGTGTGATTCGTTCAACACGACGCGCGCACGCTTGCCGTCCTCCAGTTTGGCCACAGCATTGATGCCTTTTTCACCACGGCGAATGCCCCACTGCGGCTTTTCGGCCGTCTCGATCTCGGCAATCAAATAGCTGGTTGATGCATCCCACCCTGGAAAGTCGACGCCTGCTTTCTTGCGGACCAGGCTGCGTCCCCCGTCGCACCCGACCAGGTACTTTGCTCGTAAGGAGCGGCCGTCGGACAACTCGACATCGACACCAGTCTCGTCCTGAGCGAAACCTGTCACCTCACATCCACGATAGATCGGTACCGCCAACTCGCGGACCCAGTCTGCCAGGATGTGTTCGGTGCGAGGCTGCCAGAGCGCGAGAAAGTAGTTGTGGCGAGTCGGAAGGTCGCTGGTGTCGAGAGCAATATCGCCGAAGGGTGCTCGGCGAATCACCTGCCCTTGCGAAACGAAGCGATCGGCGATTCCCCGCTGATCGAGCACCTCGATCGTGCGCACGTGCAGCCCGCCTGCACGCAATCCGGCAACGTCCTGGTTGACGCGTCGTTCGACGATCACAACGTCGACGCCCGCCAACGCCAACTCACCCGCCAACATCAGCCCTGTCGGACCGCCTCCGGCAATTACCACCGCATGTTCGGGCAATGAACTCATGTCGCTCCTCCTGATTCCGGAAAGTTCTGGCGTCGGCCGAAAGTCCGGCCGACCGAGCGACTCTACGCCACAAGCCGGGTCTTGCTGCAATTCCCCGGGTGCGGTATATTCTAAAGTGGGGGGAAGTATAGTTTTCCTTTCGCTTGTCCGTTTTTTGGCCAAGGCCTCCACACATCAGCTGCTCCTGCAGTCCTCACTCCGCAAGCCTTTTTGGGATAAGTTTTACACCGGCATTCGCATCGTCAAGTAGACTCCGGAGCACAAGACAATCAATCCCGAGGCGGCAGTCACCGAGGGCAAACGGGAAACCGGTTCGATCCACAGGCGGGGCTCGGCAATTGTAGACGCACGCCTCAAACAGAACAGCGACAAGGCCTCGAAGCCCAAAGCAGTGAACAATCCAGGGGCTGCGAGCAAGTGCAAACACAAAACAATTGAATAGAGCGTCATGAGACCGCGCTTTTGGTCAATTGCAGACTCCGATGATTTTGTGAATCGAAGATGGGTCTCCGGCCGCTTTGATCATGAAATCGGCCACATCCGCGCGCGAGATTTTGAAACCGAAAACCGGCAGCCGCCCCGCGGCTACGCGATACCTCCCGGTGTAGAGTTTGTCGGTCAACTGGGGCGGACGCACCATCGTCCAGTCGAGACCGCTTTCCTCGAAGATGCGTTCCATCGCAGATGCATCGGCCACAACGGTCGGGAAAAACAGCCGGCCGAAAAGGTAGGTCGGAGGAACAATCGAGTCTTTGAAAAGAAAAGCTACTGACTCGACCACCGCGCGCCGGACTCCCGCACGCTGCATCGCCCCGGTCAGAGCGACAGCGAAGCGCTGAAGGAGGTCTGTGTCTTGCCTCGAAACGGGTATCCGCGGTCCGAATGCCGATAAAACGGCGTCGTTGCCCTGAATGGCGTGCTCCAGTTCGATGCTGTTTAGTAGGTCCACTCGCCGAACCGTGATGTGATCCGCAAACTCCTCGAGTCGATCCGGGGATCGAACCAATGCCGTGACCAGGTGACCCTGCTGAATCGCCTGCCGAACGATCTGCAATCCCGTGCCCCCGGTCGCACCCAGTACCACCAATTTCAGCTCGCTGCGGGGTGTCGAGAAGTCCGGGTGACGTGATGAGGCATAGCTATGGGGTGTCATATTCGATATAGATAACTATACTTAGTAATGGATGCTATACTTTCATGTGTTGGCCAAGAGAACGAAGCGCGAGTACAGGTCACTGGTTCGCGAGCGTCAGGCGGGCGATACCCGAAAGCGTATCGTGCAAGCGGCCCGGCGTCTTTTGCGAACAGAAGGGTATGCGGGAACGACCATCGAGGCGATTGCGCAGGAAGCGCAAGTCTCGGCGCCGAGCGTATACGCCATTTTCAAGTCGAAGACCGGGATTCTAAAGGAATTGGTCGATCAAGCCGGATTCGGTCCTGACTACGAAAACGCCGTGCAGCGAGCATTGAGCGCGAGCGACCCGGTTATGCGTTTACAGCTGGCTGCTCCCATTGCCCGCGGCATACACGAGTCGCAGAGTGCAATTCTCGATCTGCTGCGCGGGGCCGGCGTTGTGGCGCCCGAACTTGCCCGCCTTGAGCGGCAAAAAGAGTGTCAGCGTTACGAGAGGCAGGAAGGCACCATCGCTCTTTTGCGTAGTTCAGGCAAGTTGCGGGCGGAACTCGACTACACAAGCGCGCGCGACATTTTCTGGACGCTGACTGGAAGGGACCTCTACCGAATGCTGGTACGCGAACGGGGCTGGTCCGCCGACAAGTACGAAGGCTGGCTTGCCGCTACGCTTGTGGACTCGCTGGTCGGTTCCCAAAGCAAGACACGGGAACCATATCGCTGAAAGAATCAAAGACGCCTTCCAGAACTCTTTCACCGAAGCTCGGCTGGATGTACCCGTCGCAGCAAGCCGTCGTAGTCCCGGGCACGTCTTTTCCCGTGCTCGCGGCTTCGCTCATCGCGGGTCCTGTCCGGTTAAGGTGTTCGGCCAACCTACTTTCCCGCCCTGATCCCTGCGCCAATAAGTCCGATGTGCTCTCGCCCAAGACGGGCTTTCATGACCGATGCCGGTTCAGACGTAAACAGGAAAGTCCCCATGCCGATCCGTCGCAAGCTCTGATCCTCCCATGTCGGCATCATGATTCCGATCGGTGAATGAGCATGGGAGCCGGGCAACCGATGCCCCAATTCGTGAGCCATTACCGCTCCCAGCAGCCGGGCCGTGCTCATACCGATACCGACACTGTTGTGCACGCCAGCGTTGTGTCTTCCGTTGCCGGTCCAGACGGTGGATGGCCTCCCAGGTTCTGCTCGCCAATGTAGGGTTTGCCTGCTGACTCAATCCCCGGAAACAAACCGGAGCACGGAAATGAAATACGTCATCTTGATTGCAGGAGCTGCGAGTGGATTCGGGGCCTGACCGCGCGGCGCTTGGTTGAAGCCGGGCACACGGTTTAGGCGACGATGCATGACACCAGCGGACGCAACGCCCAACAGGTGGAAGGCGCCAGCAAGTTTGCTGTTGAGAAAAACGTCAATCTTCCAACCGCGGAGCCTCGAGAGCGTTTCCCCCAATCCGCTGGTAAAATGTTCAATTGCCCTTATGTTCGAGAATCTTCAGGAAAAACTCCAACGCGCCTTCAAAACCCTCCGCGGACAGGCCAGGCTGACCGAGGAAAACATTGACGAAGCGCTTCGCGAAATCCGGCTGGCGCTGCTCGAAGCCGATGTCAACTTCAAGGTCGTCAAGCAGCTCATCGACCAGATCAAAGCCAAAGCCATCGGCCAGGAAGTCATGACCGCGCTCTCGCCCGGAGAGCAAGTCATCAAGATCCTCCGCGACGAGTTGATCCAAATTCTTGGCACAGACACCGCGCGCATGAAGTTCGCCTCACAGCCGCCGACGGTCATCCTCATGGCCGGACTGCAAGGTGCCGGCAAAACCACCACTTCGGGCAAGCTGGCCTACTGGCTCAAGCAAGGCGGACATCGCCCCCTGCTGGTCTCGGTCGACGTCTACCGTCCCGCCGCTCGCGAACAATTGAAGATCGTCGCGCAGGCCGTCAAGAGCCACATCTACGAAGGTGAAGTCGGGGAAGCGAACACAGCCACGGTCGAACGGCTGGTGAAAGAAGCCCGCCGCGAAGCCGTCGTCACGGGATGCGACGTTCTCGTCGTCGACACCGCCGGCCGCCTCCACATCGACGACGATCTTATGAACGAGATGCAGTCGCTGAAGAAGCTGCTGAATCCTTCGGAGATCCTGTTCGTCGCCGATGCCATGACCGGACAGGACGCCGTCCGCTCCGCCGAGGAGTTTCACAAGAAGCTCTCGCTCACTGGTGTGGTGCTTACAAAGATGGACGGCGATGCACGCGGCGGCGCCGCTCTTTCCATCCGCCAGGTCACCGGGCAGCCCATAAAGTTCATCGCCATCGGCGAAAAATACGATGCCCTCGAACCCTTCCACCCCGACCGCATCGTCTCGCGCATCCTCGGCATGGGCGACATCCTGAGCCTGATCGAGCGCGTCGAGAAGCAAGTCGACAAGAAGAAAGCCGAAGAACTCGCCACCAAGGCACTGTCCGGCGACGGCTTCTCGCTCGAAGATTTCCGCGACCAGTTGCGCCAGGTCAAGAAGCTGGGATCGATGAAAAGCCTGATGGGCATGCTCCCTTCGATCGGCCCATTTTCCGGCCTGCAAGAAGCCGCCGACAATGTCGACGAAAAGCAGATCAACCGCGTCGAGGCCATCATCAACTCGATGACCATGCGCGAGCGCAACCATCACGAAATCATCAACGGCAGCCGGAGAAAACGCATCGCCCGCGGCTCCGGCACCACGGTGCAGGAGGTCAACAACCTCCTCCGCCAGTACGCGCAGATGAAAAAAATGTTCAAAGACATGGGCAAAAAGAGCTTCGCGCGCCGGTTAGCAGGTATGAAGCTGCCGGGAGCTTAAGCGGTTGCGGCACCCGGTTGTCGGGAAGCTCCAGTGGTCGGGAAGCCCAAGACGGTTGTCAGCTGAGCGGAACCGGCGCGGGGAAGCAAAGGCCAGCCCAGTTCTGGATCCCTGCAGCACCCGGACAGTATGAAAAGGTTCCGGAGAAGCTAAGGGAGATGTTGCTGCGCCAGCCGGCAGACTGCATCGGCCGCGAAAGCCGGGGCGGCGTCGGCGGCGGAGAGAGCTGGTTGGACCGGGTTCTCGACGGAAAAGGCAGTTCTTCTGGCGTCAACACGGTCGTATCGAGAGAAACGAGAGAAACGAGAGGAAGTGGAAAACACCCGGTGAAATGGCGCTCCTTAGAGGAATCGGCTCCTTCGGTTGCAGTGCGTACCCTGCGCGAGATCTACGCCGAGCGCAAGGAACTGATCGCGAAGTACGTCCCCGCCGCGACCCAGGCCGTCCACGGGCAAGCCATCCGGGAACTCAGGCAGCGCAATCTCGCGGCGAGCACTCTGTCGGTTGGCGCCAGGGCTCCACGGTTCGAACTCGAAGACCACGACGGCAAGATCGTCCGCTCCCCGGACCTGCTCGCCAAGGGGCGCCTGGTCCTCTGTTTCATCCGCGGGCGCTGGTGCCCCTTCTGTGTCGGCCAGATGGAAGCCATGAATGGGATCGTCCCGCAGGTCGAGCAAGCCGGAGGCGTACTGGTTGCCATCTCCCCGCAGACGGTGAAGCAGTCGTACTTCATGCACGATCAGCACAGGCTCCGGTTCGCGCTCGTCTCCGACGCCGGCAATGAAGTGGCACGCCAGTTCGGACTCACCTATCGTGTTCCCCCGCCGCAAGAAGCCATCTACCGCCGCGCTTTCGTCAACCTCCCGTTCACCAACGGCGACGACAGCTGGGAGCTTCCAATTCCAGCAACCTACATCCTCGACCGCGATGGCACCATCGTCTACTCGTCCGCCAACGAAGACTACGCCGATCGCCCCGAACCAATGGCCATCCTGGAAATCCTGAAGCGGGAGGTCCGCTAGAAGCGGGGAGCCGGAAGCTGGCAGCCGGAACCCGCGATAGACTAATCCTTCATGCACTACATCTACGGCATCAATTCGGTCAGCGAAGCGCTGAAAGCCCGGGGACGCACCTTTGAGTGGGTCGGCATGGCCAAAGAGCGTCACGACCTCCGCCTCCAGCGCCTCATCGAGGACTGCCGAAAAACCGGCATCCCGGTGCGCTTTCTCGAGCGCGTCGAGCTCGACCGCATGGCGGGCAACGCCGCCCACCAGGGAGTCGTTGCCGTCACCTCCGCCAAGCAGTACAACGACCTCGAGGACGTCATCGCCGCCAAGCGCGACAAATATTCACTCCTCGTAGTCCTCGACGGCGTCGAAGATCCGCATAATCTCGGAGCTATCCTGCGCACTGCCGACGCCGCCGGAGTGAACGGTATCGTCATCCCCGAACGGCGCGCCGCGGCGGTCACAGGCACAGTGACCAAAGCCTCCGCCGGCGCCAGTGAGCACCTCCCGATCGCGAAAGTCACGAACATCTCCCGCACGGTCGAAGAGCTGAAAGAAAACAACATCTGGACGGTCGGTCTCGACGAGCGCGCCCCCAAAACCTACGACCGCCTCGACTACAACATGGATTGTGCCGTGGTGCTCGGCGGAGAAGGCAAAGGCTTGCACGATCTGGTCAAGCGCAAATGCGACTTCCTGGTCTCGATTCCGATGCTGGGGAAAGTTCCGTCGCTGAACGTCTCGGTCGCAGCAGCAGTTGTGTTATATGAGGTGGTCAGGCAGCGTCGCGCCACCCAACCCTCATCGGATACAAAATGAAGTTTTCGCAAAAGCAGGCCTTGTGGTTTCTCTGTGTGCTGTTTGTCCTGGTGGCGAATGGCTTTTCTCTCGACCGTGAAGCCTTCTCGATCACTCGCTACGACCTGAACGTCGAAATCGAGCCGGAGCAACATCGTCTCGGCGCTCGCGGCAAAATTACACTGCGCAACGACACCTCCACCCCGCTGAAAGTTGCGGTCCTGCAGCTCTCCTCGTCGCTGGATTGGCGTTCCATCAAAACGGGCGACAAGATGTTGCAATTTGTCAGACAGCCGCTCACCTCCGACATCGACCACACCGGCGCCCTCTCGGAAGCGATCGTGACCCTCCCCCAGGAAATTGCCCCGCAGGCGACGATCGATCTCGAGATCGCCTACGAAGGGGTCATCGTGCTTGATGCCACCCGCCTTACCCGCATCGGCACGCCGGACGATGCTGCCGCCAGTACGGACTGGGACCAGATCGACGAAAAGTTCACAGCAGTGCGCGGCGCCGGTTACGTTGCCTGGTATCCCATCGCCACGGATGTGGCGAATCTCTCGGAAGGCGATAGTCTGTTTGAAGTTTTGTCGCGCTGGAAGTCGCGCGAAGCCGGATCGCAGACGAAAGTCTCTTTCCAAAGTCCGGAGCCCGTCACGTCGACCATGGTCTGCAGTGGTAGAAGCGTGCCGGCAGGGATGCGGGAAGGAACCGCCAGGCTTCCCTGGGAGGGATGTTCTTTCAATGATCCGTCCCGCTCCGCGCCGTCATTCGCGATTGCGAACTATGGAGTCGTCAGTCGCCCATCCATCTCGGTCTACAACTTGCCCGGCCACGCGGTTGCCGCGGAGGCATACGCTGAGGCAGCCGGCAAAGCTGCTCCTTTGATTGCCGACTGGTTCGGACCGCCGCGTGAGAACGCGAGAACCGCAGATCTGTCCGATTCCGACGCGGCGCCTTTTGAAAGCGGCTCGCTCCTGCTTACCCCCCTGGCCAACTCCGACTCCAAACTCTCCGGCCTGGCCGCCGCTCACCAGCTCACCCACGCGTCGTTGTTCTCGTCCCGGCCCTGGATCAACGAAGGCCTGGCCCACTTCGCCCAGGCTCTTTATCTCGAACAGGAAAATGGGCGCCAGGCGGCTCTTGACTACATGGCCGGGCATCGCTCCGCGATCGGCGGCGTCGAATCCGCAGCGACACCTCCGCAATCGGACGACGAGGTGAACAACTCGCTCGTGGCCACGACCAATGAGGAACTCTATCGCAGCAAGGCGATGTGCGTCTGGTGGATGCTGCGCGACATGGTTGGCGACGCCGCTCTCAAACGGGCCATCGCCGCCTACAAGCCCGAGCGGGATAAAGAACCCTCCTACATGCCGCGCCTGATCTCGGCGCAAACTCAGCGCGACCTCGAATGGTTCTTCGACGACTGGATCTACCGCGACCGCGGCCTGCCGGATTTCAAAGTCGAATCCGTCTACGCGCACAGAACCATGACAAATTCCTACATGGTCACGGTTACGCTCGACAACCTTGGAACCGCCGGGGCCGAGGTTCCCGTCATCATCCACATGACCGCCGGAGAAGTCAGGGGGCGCGTCGAGGTCCGCGGCAAAAGCAAGGCGACCATCCGCATTGAAACTTCCGGCGTGCCGCAGGAAATCCAGGTCAACGACGGCAGCGTCCCCGAGACCGACATCACCAACAACACTTTCAAGGTCGAGCAGCCGCAAAGCTAGATTGCGCCGAGGGAAAATCGAAGCACCGCGAACTTGTTTCATTTCGTGGCGCGAAAGCGACCAGGGATCCGCTGTCCGCCGCCCCGGCTGATGTCTGGTGTTGGATAAACAGCCCGGGTTCGTTATCGCCGCACACTCCGGCGATCCGTGGTAAGTTAGTCGGCGCGGAGGGCAGCCCTTGGCCTATATCCAATTCCTCGGCGCCGCAGGCACCGTTACCGGCTCCAAACATCTCATCAGCACCGGAGAACCTGAAGGCAAGAACGGATTCAAACTCCTCATCGATTGCGGCCTCTTCCAGGGCCCGAAACAATGGCGGGAACGCAACTGGCGCGACACTCCGGTCCCGGCAAAACAGATCGACGCCGTCATCCTCACCCACGCCCATCTCGACCACTGCGGATGGATTCCCCGGCTGGTCAAAGAAGGATTCCGCGGCTCCATCTACGCCACGCCGCCGACCATCGATCTCTGCGGCATCATCCTCCCCGACTCCGGCCATCTGCAGGAAGAAGACGCCCGGTTCTACAACAAGACGCAGAAATCGAAACACAGCCCCGCCCTGCCGCTCTACACCTCCGAGGAAGCCGAGAACTCGCTCCACTACTTCAAGCCGGTAAACGTCGGCCAAACCGTCCAGATCAACCCCGAGATTTCTTTCCGCTTCGTGCGCGCCGCGCACATCCTGGGCTCGTGCATGATCGAGCTTTTGCTCGAGGCCGACGGCGGGTCGCGCCGCCTGCTGTTCACCGGCGACATCGGTCGAGTCAGAGATCACACCGTTGCTCCCGGGAAAGTGGTCCACTCCGGGCCCGAGGAAGGCGAGCTCGCCGATCTAGTCGTCATGGAGTCCACCTACGGCAACCGCTCCCACCCGAAGGAGGACCCGCTGCCGGAACTCGCCGCCTTGATCTCCGACACGGCCCGGCGCGGCGGCAGCGTGATCGTTCCTGCATTCGCCATCGAACGCACGCAAAAATTCGTCTTCATCATCAAACACCTGATCGAGTCCGGCGCGATTCCCCGTATCCCGGTCTTCTGCGACAGTCCCATGGCCATCAAGGCCGTCGAGATTTTCCTGAAGCACGACGAGGAATACAGCGAAGAAACCCGCGACATGATCCGCAGATACGGCTCACCACTGGCGTGGCCGGGCTTTACCTTCGCCTCCACTCCGGAAGAATCGAAGAAAATCAACACCGCCACGATGCCCTCGGTGATCATCTCTTCAAGCGGCATGGCGACGGGCGGCCGAATCCTGCATCATCTGGCGCAGCGACTGCCCGATCCGCGAAATCTGGTCCTCTTTATCGGATTCCAGGCCCCCGGCACGCGCGGATTCACCATCAAGAGCAGATCCGACGAGGTCAAAATCTACGGCGACTACATCCCCATCCGCGCCCAGGTCGCTGCTCTCGAACAGTTCAGCGACCACGCCGATCCTCCGGAGTTACTGAAGTGGCTCCGCACTTTCCGAAACCAGCCAGCAACCACATATCTGGTCCACGGCGAACCCGACGCGGCGGGCAAGTTGCGCGATTTGATGGAGAGGGAACTGGGATGGAACGTGCAGATCGCCGAGTATCAGGAGAAGGTAGATCTAAACCAGCAGGGCGGCTAGCCCATCGGCGCGCCGCAACGCAACGCGTCCTCCTTGGCGGCGCGAGGGGCCTGTCGAATTGCACTTGAAGCCAACCTGGGCTCAGTTCCCCGAACAAAACCGAACCAGAGCCGCGAGTTTGCCGGCCGCCGCCCCCGAGTCAATCGACTCCACCGCCAGCGGAATCGCCCCGGCAATGTGTTCCGCCTTCCCGGCCGCAACCAGCGCGGCCGCCGCGTTCAGCAGCACAACATCGCGCCGCGCAGACTTCTCTCCGCTCAGCACGGCACGAATGATCGCCGCATTCTCGGATGCATCCCCGCCAGAGATGTCGTTGAGCGAAGCACGATCGAGTCCAAACTCCTCAGGTTCCACTTCAAAGGATCGCACCGTCCCCTCGCGAGCCTCTGCCACTCGGGTCCTCCCGGTTATCGTGATCTCGTCGAGCCCGTCCAGCCCGTGTACGACGAGCGCGCGCCGCAATCCCAGCATGCTCAGCGCCTCAGCCAGCTTCTCCACCAGATCGAGCGCATAGACTCCAACCACCTGCCCATTCGCCCGCGCCGGATTCGTCAGTGGCCCAAGCAGATTGAACATCGTCCGCATGCGCAGCTCACGCCGCACCCCCTGCACTTGCTTCATCGCCGGATGCAGATTCGGAGCATACAGAAAGCAAATGCCAACTTCGCGCAGACATTGGGCCGCCCGCTCGGGCGAAAGCTGAATGTTCACGCCCAGCGCCTCCACCACATCCGCCGACCCGCACTTCGAGCTGATACTCCGATTCCCGTGCTTGGCTACACGCACCCCGGCACCGGCGGTCACCAGCGCGGTCGCGGTGGAAATGTTGAAGGTGCCGCTGGCGTCTCCCCCGGTCCCGCTGGTGTCGATCAAAGACTCCTCCGCCAGCGCATCCCGTCCCGTCCCGGTGACAGCCAATCGACCAGCCCCATTGGGTGTAACCGGCAACGGCGCTGCCGCGGCGCGGATCGCCTCCGCAAAACCAACAATCTCCCCGACAGTCTCCCCCTTCATGCGCAACGCAACCAGCAGCGCCGCAATCTGCGCGTCGGTACAGTTCCCAGCCAAAACCTCGCCCATGATGTCGCGAGCCTCTTCGCGGCCCAGAGACTGCGTGTGATTGGCAATGCGATGCAGCGCGTCGAGGATCATATCGAGCGGAGATTAGCGTATCATCCTTTGGCCACCCATGTTTCAGGCGGCCGAGCTTCGTCGAACGCGTTGGCACCCTGGACTTTGAAACCTGAGTCCCGCGGTTTGCCCAATTCTCTCCCTCTTCTATAGAATCAAAAGTCTGCTGCCCGCAGTGCGACGCCGCAAGCAGGGTCCTTCCCAGTTTTTACTGAAGAGTCGTCATTATGAAAATTCATGAGTATCAGGCAAAGGCAATCCTCAAGAAATATGGTGTCACCGTACCACACGGATCGATGGCCGCCTCTCGCGACGAAGCCGAACATGTGGCGAAAGAATTGTTCGACTCCGGATCGACCGGGGTTGTGGTCAAAGCGCAAATCCACGCTGGAGGGCGGGGTAAAGGCGGCGGTGTGAAGATTGCAAAGTCGGTCGACGAGGCCGGCGACCTTGCCGCAAAGATGCTCGGCATGAAGCTGATCACGCACCAGACCGGCCCCGAAGGCCGCATCGTGCGCCGCCTCCTCATCGAAGAAACGATCCCCATCGAGAAGGAACTTTATCTGGGAATCCTGGTCGATCGCGCGGAAGGCAAACCGGTATTCATGGCCTCGGCTGCCGGTGGAATGGACATTGAGCAAGTCGCGGCCGAGAATCCCGATGCCATCCTCAAGCAGCACATCGATCCCGGCATGGGGCTCGAAGCCTTCCAGGCGCGCAAGATTGCGTTCAGCCTCGGGCTTGGTGCCCGGCAGATCAGTCCCGCGGTGCAGTTTCTGACCGGCCTGTACAAGGCGTTTCTCGATACCGATGCTTCGCTGGTCGAAATCAATCCTTTTATCACCACCACCGACGGCCGTCTGCTCGCGCTCGACGCGAAAATCAACTTTGACGACAACGCGCTGTTCCGTCACGCCGACCTTCGCGAACTGCGCGACATCACCGAAGAAGACCCGCTCGAAGTCGAAGCCTCGAAATATAGCCTCAACTACATCAAGCTCGACGGCAACGTCGGCTGCATGGTCAACGGCGCCGGCCTCGCCATGGCCACCATGGACATCATCAAGTACGCCGGCGGCATGCCCGCGAACTTCCTCGACGTCGGCGGAGGCGCCAACTCCCAGCAGGTGGCGCATGCGTTCGAGATTTTGCTCAGCGACAAAAACGTGAAGGCGGTCCTGATCAACATTTTCGGCGGCATCCTCCGCGTCGATACGCTGGCGACGGGCGTGGTTGAGGCGGCGCGCAAGACCAACATCAAGCTGCCCATCGTCCTGCGCCTCGAGGGAACCAACGTCAATGAAGGAAAACAGATCTTGCAGAACTCGGGCCTGAACTTCGTCGTCACCGACACCATGAAGGACGCGGCGGATAAGGTTGTCGCCGCCGCCCGGGGCACGCTGGGTGTAATGGAATGGCGGTAGCGAATCGGTAGCACTCGGCACTTGGCCGTGGCCGCCGAGTGCGTGTTGCGAATGTTCCAGCCGCCGCGATGCTCAGAACCGGGAAGGGCGGACAACGAAGCCGCCGAGCGGCGCAAAAATACGGCCCACGGTCGAAGCCGGTGGCGGGAGAAAGAGCAGGCCCGAAGGGGCCGAAACCAACCCGGGAACAGCGGCCTTCGAAGGCCATGTCAGGCGGCGACAAAGTGAGGGCGTTGGCCCCGGTTTCGTAGATGGAGCAAACATGGCAATCCTCGTCAACAAAGACACGCGAGTCATAGTCCAGGGCCTGACCGGCCGCGAAGGCACATTCCACGCCAAAGCCAGCGCCGCCTATGGCACCAAAATCGTCGGAGGCGTCACCCCCGGCAAAGGCGGCACCACGCACGAAGGCTGGCCCATCTTCAACACCGTGCGCGAAGCCGTCGACAAGACCGGCGCCAACGCCACGGTCATCTTCGTCCCTCCGCCCTTTGCCGCCGACGCCATCATGGAAGCCGCCGACGCGGAAATTGATCTCATCGTCTGCATCACCGAAGGCATTCCCACGCTCGACATGGTCAAAGCCTGGGAATTCCTCCAAAACCGCCGTTCGCGCCTGATCGGCCCGAACTGCCCGGGCATCATCTCGCCGGGAAAGTGCAAGATCGGTATCATGCCCGCTTCGATCCATAAAGAAGGATCGATCGGCATCGTCTCCCGCTCCGGCACGCTCACCTACGAAGCTGTCCATCAACTCACGCAGCGCGGCATCGGACAATCGACGGCCATCGGTATCGGCGGCGACCCCATCATCGGCACCACTTTCGTCGATGTCCTGGACCTCTTCAACCGCGACCCCGAAACCGAAGCCGTCATCATGATCGGCGAAATCGGCGGCAACGCCGAAGAAACCGCCGCAGGGTTCGTCAAGACGCACATGAAGAAACCGGTTGTAGGATTCATTGCCGGCCAGACGGCGCCTCCCGGACGCCGCATGGGCCACGCCGGCGCAATCATCTCAGGCGGAAAGGGAACTGCCGCAGAGAAGATGAAGGCGCTCGAAGCAGCCGGAATCCGCGTGGCGAAATCGCCGGCGGCAATCGGTGAGACGCTCGCCGCGGCGATTGGAGTGCATGTGTAGTGCACAAGAATAGTTTTGTCATTACGACCCTGAACCAGCAGAACCAGAAGAATCTGTTGTCGGCTCCCGGCGAATTGCGCAAGAGCTGACAACGAACGACCGAAGGACCAAATGACTACTCTCCAACGCACCTTCACCATCGTGAAACCCGATGCCGTCCGCAAGAACGCAATCGGCGACATCATCGAACTGTTCGAGAAGACCGGCTTCCGCATTCTCGCCCTGAAGATGCTGCAAATCTCCAAGCGCCAGGCCGAGCAGTTCTACGCCGTTCATGCCAGCCGCCCGTTCTTCAACAGCCTGACCGATTTCATGTCGAGCGGCCCGATCGTGGTCCTGGCCCTCGAAAAAGAAAACGCCATCGCCGACCTGCGCACCCTGATGGGCGCCACCGATCCAGCCAAGGCCGCCGAGGGCACCATCCGCAAGAAGTGGGCCACCAACATCGAGCACAACGCCATCCACGGCTCTGACGCGGAGGAGACTGCGCGTTTCGAGCTAAGCTATTTCTTCGCGGGATACGAACTGGCAAAGTAGCGCCACCGTCCCGGCGGGCGCGAGAGCAGCCCGTGCGCTGGCAGGCTGGCGGCGATATGCAGGATTTCACCCCTGCCGATGGTCCAGGTCACGATGCGCCAGCCGCACCGCCGACCAAACCTCTATGGATGTGATCGCAGCAATCATCCCTCGAGCATCATTGCCCGGGGCAAACAGGATTCCTTCGGTAATTGCTCGTTCCACGCGAATGATCGCGCGCTGTGACCGCCGCAACATCATCGTATCTGCTGTCCACAGGCGTTTGACGTCTCTCCGACGTCGCGCAAATTGAGAGCAGCGTTTGAATTCCTTTTGTGCTATGTTCCACACTCCGGGCATTGCCACATGCGATCAGGAAGACCAGGGTTTTTATTCTGGTGCCCGCATGGGCTGCAGCGCGGCGTCGGGGGAAAAATCGATCAGCCTCGAGAGCATGATTTTGCTTCCTCGGGGCTTTGTATTTCGACGGACCGAGCGTTTCCCAAATGAGGCATCGAGCATGCACTTGGCCAGGCTGGTTTTCGCAAGACCCCTTGTCGGGTATTCGACTGAAGTATCGGTTTTGCCGAATCTCTGAAAGGAATATCCAGCTGATCCCTAAGAAAGCAACGCCCGGATTCAGGCAAACGATATTCGAATCAAGGATTGGGCTTTACGCTCCATCCGGGGAATCGAGGAGGTACCACATGAAGACGTGGACAGTGGCCGCCGCACTGCTGCTTGTCAGCACCTGCGGTTTTTCCCAGACAGCTCAAACAGCGCCCACGGCAGGAAAAACCTGCGACGACCTCAAATCTGAAATTGCCAAGAAACTAGATGCGAAAAACGTTGTCGGCTACACGCTCGACATCGTCGACAAAGGTAAAGAAGGCGATGCCAAGGTGGTTGGCAGTTGCAACGGCGGGAGAAAGAGCATCACCTACACGCGAGGAGGAGCAGCTCAGACCGCTGACGACAAAAAGCAGCAGTAGATCTCCACTGTGCCACCGGACGCATTCATGCGGGGTTGCGCGCGCAGCGCAATGATGACGGCTCCGCGCCAAAACATCGTTCTGGTCCAAGGACGGGGGACGGTCGCGCCCCGCGCGGTGCTGTCAATCAGTCGGCCCTACCCCAGCGGCTCGAACAGATGTCCTTCCACGCGTTCCGCGATCTTGGGCAGTTCTTTCTTCGCGTGCTGCAGGAAATGCGGTGCTGCCCGATGCGCCTACAGAGCCGCGTCATCATGATACTGCTAGT
>Ga0123356_10002274_pt1 | contig 20717 bp, 16 predicted proteins | sample TergutEmb28metaG_2_FD_92546 | JGI IMG/M metagenome (GOLD analysis project Ga0123356, IMG submission 92546) | Embiratermes neotenicus P3 segment gut microbial communities from Petit-Saut dam, French Guiana - Emb289 P3 | ecosystem: Host-associated > Arthropoda: Insects > Digestive system > Gut ... | reverse complement strand
TCATCTTGCGCGCAGTCAGTTTTGTCTTCTTGTCATCTTTCTCGAGTGCGCCTTCTACATGACAGTAACCGCATTCCACTCCCAGCGAATAAGTCATGAATTGCATGGCGAGAATGAGTTCATCCCCAGGGATCTCCGTCAAGACCTGAATGTTGCAGTATTGCTCTCCTGCACTCTTAGGACTGTCCGTGTTTGTAGCAGTTTGAGCAAACGGCGGCTTCATTGAGAGCGGCAGCGAGAACAAATTAATGATCAACACGGATAAGAGCCGTATGTGCATTAGTATTCCTCCAACCTGTTACTCGTCGACTGGCCACTTCGCGAGGGCCATATCCTGTCTAAATCTTACTGCACCACTGAGGAGCAACGGAAGGATGGGGATCTCGCATTGACAGTGCCACAGTTTGGCGCTCGCGAGATTCCTCGCGCTCCCGAGCCCAGGCTTCGGGATGACCGCTTCCGATCCCAAACGGCGACCGTTCCGCTGGTGCGACAAATTGGCGCGGGACGCTCGATATCAAGCCTGCCTGCGATAACCCAACTCCGCTCCACTGCTTACCGGTAGGATGCAGCTGGTGACGAATCGTACTTTATCAGCATAGCGCGTGGTCCCGTAGAACGATTTCAGAGTGATATGCTGCAGCATTTCCCGTTCTTGCTGGCTGGATTCGTGGAGAGGCTTTGAGGAGTTGCGATATCGGGATTGTTGTGGACAGCAGCAATGCGACCAAAAATGTCTTGAGCACCGACTTGATTGCGGATTCGACGGGGAAACCGTTCGAGATATCCGTGTAGGGCCATACCGTAGGCGCCGTCTTCAGCAGTGCGCCGGGCCGCAACGAGGTTAACATCGAGGACGCAGCCCCTGGCTTTCGCCCAGGCGTGCGCCAGCGCACACTCGCGTCCGATTCCATCTGCGCCGCCGGCTACCACCACAACTTTGTCCTCGAGATCGCCTGGTGTCTTTCTCTTTCCGTCGGGGACCGCTCGCAACTACCTTTCGCATTGGGCTCGCCACGTGGCGAAGGACATTCAGCCGCTTGGGTGCTGGACAATCGGAGCCACGGTCTTCGCTCCAAGCTGGGTAGGACGTTGAATGCAGTGTACAAACATGAACAAAATGGGGTTCCATTCCACGCAGCGAGATTTGAACCCCCTGAAGTACATCTCCGCGCCATCGAAGTCAAACTTCGAAGTAGTGGAACTTAGCGGCCGAGAAACCGTGGCAGTGATCCGCTACATATCTGACCCGCTAGTAAAGGTGCTCGTGATTCTCGTCGCTGTGACTGGAATGAGAATCAGCGAAGCACTGGCGCTCAGTGGGGATGCGATCGACGACCCAGGGCTCGCAGACGGTGCGCGAGGTTTGGCGACCGGAAACCGGGTTTTCGAAGAACGAGGATTTGCTTTTCCCGTCATACAGGAAAAAAGTCTTTTTGCCGGATCCGATGCGGGCGGCGATCGGCTCGGGAAACTCGATGGACTTGTTCCCGAAGCCTATATGCGAAACGTAGTGACCGCATCGCCGACCATCCCATCAACCGAATCGAGGAGCTACGGCTGTGGAATCTCGACGTCAGCGTGGGGCCCCCTTAGGAAAGACATGACGATGCACTATCCACCCAAAGGCACGGCAAGCTGAGGAACAGTACAGTGCTGAGCTGGGAATCGTGCCAGACTGAGAGCGCGATACCATCCTGCGCTGGTTCGCGGGTTGCCCGCACTCCTATGGCCGGTTCGCTGGAAAAATCCGGAAGCGTTTACGGCCTTTAATCCGGTAGGTATTGAAATCAGTATGATCCACGGTAAAAACAGTAGACAAGCCCTCACGGCTTGCCAGATAGACGAGGGTCGCATCGGCGAAATCCATTCGGCAATCCCAATAACGCAACATGAGGGTTTGAATCTCGGGCAGTTCTGAATCTTCGATTACTGCCAGCCGGACCGCGCCAGAGCGCATGAACTTCCAAGCGGTTTCCATCTGGTGACGGCTGTCGCCCACCAAGTGGAACAATTCCGCTAAAACTGCTTCGGAGGTAACGAGCGGCAGTCGGAGTCTCTGAAACGTGTTCACACAGACATCATGCCACCGGTCCGTTCTGTCGAGTAATGCCAGGATTGCACCCGTATCGATCAGAGCCTCAGCTGCCATGACGCTGCCGCACTCGATCTCGGACCAATTGCGAAGCGGTCTCCGAACGTTTCGCATTCCCACTTGCTAAGGCGCCCAGCCACCTCGACGCGGCCTTGTGCAACCGGAACTGCTCTTCATCGCCTCCGTTTTCCATACTGCTCGTTTGCAGCCACTCGCGTGCTGCGAGATCGAGGGCGGCGGACATCGATATCTTGCGGCGGCGCGCCTCTTGCTCCAGGCCCGTCTTGAGATCGGAGGATACCCGCCAGCTATAGACTTCAGTCTTCATGCACTACATTGTAGTGCATTTGTAGGCGAATTTCATCTGTGGGCGAGTGGCGAGGGTCTTCCATCTGCTGACGCGTTGTCACGGACAGTATCAAATGTGGGAGCGGTCACACCGGAGGTAGTCCTTCTTCAGGTTGCGAATGTGGCTATAATAGCCATAAGGAGAGCGGCTGATGCGCACCGTAAATGTCGCGGAGCTCAAGAACCAATTAAGCAAATACCTCACGTTCGCCAAGGCGGGCGAAGAAATCGTGATTCGTGACAGAAATCTACCAGTGGCGAAGCTAGTTCCTTTCTCTGCCGAAGAGGGTACCGAAGAAGAGATACTTCTGGTTGCTGCGGGCAAGATGCGGATGCCCAAGAATCCGGTAGATCTGGAGAACTTGTTAAGAGTTCCAACGGGAAGGCTCCTTGGCCGCGGGGTGACCCAAGCCTTAGTGGAAGAGCGAGAGCAATCTCGATGACCAAGCAAGCAGCCTTTTGGGACTCAAGTGCGTTGGTTCCTCTTTGCGTGCACGAGACGACCAGTCGGCACGCGCATTCGCAGCTACGAAGATTCCTGCCGGTTGTTTGGTGGGGTAGTTTGATCGAGATCCACAGCGCAATTGCCCGGCATCATCGACTTGGTAAATTGCGTGATCCAGAGAAGCACCGAGCGTTCTCGCAACTCGGAATCTTGAGCGCTGGCTGGAGAGAGATCCTCTCGGGTGATGACTTGCGGGGCCTGGCGGCGCGCCTCTTGGATGCTCATGAATTGCGCGCCGCTGATAGCCTGCAGCTCGCGGCGGCACTGGTCTGGTGTCGCGAGCGCCCGGCGCGGAGAACTTTCCTGTGCTCCGATCAGCGCCTGTCAAAGAGCGCGGCGGCAGCCGGTTTTTCGATTATTGAGCTCTCTTGACCGGGCCGGAAACCTTGGTTCCAGCCGGCAAGCGGAACGACGGAGTCGTTCTCTGTGCTTGCGCGAAAACCGGCGCTAAAGGGTAAAGGTAGGAATACTGGCAATGTCGTCGCGGAATGCTTGGTCTAGATGAGTCATTTACATTCAGCCCGTAACACCATCTTGTTGTAGTGTTTGGCCGTGGAGGATGGTCCGCGGAATTCCTCTAGTTTGCGGCACGCTCGACCATCGCCATAGGCGTACGAAATATGATCGCTTGCCCACGCGGACGAAAGCCCGGGATGCCGAGATAGATGGAGTGTTGGAACGTTGGCGCGGCGTCCCTGTCGATTAGAAATCCTGCCGTGCATCTCCATTTCTTCGTGCTGCAAAACGAAGCAGAGTTCAAGCCGCCCTCCAGGCTCTTCTCCATTCGCCCCTGAATCTCACCCTGAATCGTGGAGCTCGGAATTTGATCAACTTCAGTCCATCGCGCGCTCTGCCGCGTAATTGCATGTGGGATGAAGCGACACTGTGCCCAGTGAACCCGCTTATATACGGCTAGTTTTAGAGCCCAGGTAGCGCATGATTGTGGAAATCGGGCTGCTGATTCACCCTCGTCCAGAGGTGGGATGACTCCAGGCTGCCGTCCACCTAGGACCAGAAAACCTGAAACCAAGTCATAGCACCATCACCAGAAGCATTACCTGAAACATCTGCCAGTAGAAGCGGCGCTCTAAAGCCCATAGCATCGGCCCGCGACACTTCGTCTAGGGAATAGGTTGTGTTGAAAAAGGGGGCGGCCCTTGCTACAAGGGCAGGTTTGATCTTGTTGTTGGGATTTCTCTTGCGCTCACCTGCGTGGGCAGAGCACTGGAAACTCCTGGGCCCGGATGGAGGCGACGCCCGCAGTCTGGCGTACGACCCTCATAACCCGGACCACGTTTTCTTAGGGACAAGCACTGGAAGCGTATTCATCTCCACCGACGGCGGGCAAACTTGGTCATACTCTGTGCATTTGGGCAGTGGCGACGACTACGCGCTTGATCACATCGTAATCGACCCCAGGAATCCGGCTGTTATCTTCGTCTCAGCTTGGAATGTAAGGGATCACAAGTCCGGAGAGATTTTCCGTTCGCGTGATGGAGGAAACACCTGGCTCGCTCTTCCCGGTATGCACGAAAAATCGACTCGCAGCCTCGCCATGGCTGTCTCGAACCCCAACGTGCTTGCCGCAGGTGCCCTCGATGGAGTCTACCTCAGCGAGGATAGCGGAGAGAGCTGGCGGCTCATATCCGCGGCCGATCGCCCTGAACTGAAGAACATCGAATCGATCGCCATTGACCCGAAGGATCCGAACGTTATTTATGCAGGTACTTGGCATCTGGCGTGGAAGACCGCTGACAGTGGTAGAACTTGGCGGCCCATCAATCGAGGAATGATAGACGACTCAGATGTTTTCTCGATTATTGTCGATCCCTTAAATCCCTCTGTTGTCTACACGAGCGCGTGTTCAGGAATTTATAAAAGCGACAGCGGCGGCGAGATTTTCCGAAAAATCCAAGGCATCCCGTTTTCCGCACGTCGCACGCGAATTCTGCGGCAGGACCCCAACCATACGAACATCATCTATGCGGGGACAACAGAAGGGCTTTGGAAGACGACCGACGCCGGTAAAAGGTGGGTACGGATGACCGAACCCTCCATTGTCATTAACGACGTGCTTGTCGATCCAAGACACTCCGGACGATTACTCTTGGCGACAGATCGTCGTGGCGTGATGGCAAGCGAAAACGGCGGCCTTAGTTTTTCGCCCTCCAATCGTGGTTACATCCATCGTTACGTAACCAGCATTCTCGCTGACATGAACGATCCAAGTAGGCTCTTTGTAGGCGTTGCGAATGACCGTGAGTGGGGCGGAGTGTTTTCACTCCGCGATGGCGGACGCTGGCAGCAGACGAGTGCGGGGCTGGGCGGCCGAGACGTCCTCGCGCTGAGTCAGGCTGCCGACGGGACCCTCATCGCGGGCACGAACCGCGGCATTTTCATACTGGATCGCTGGCGAACCTGGCGACCGGGCAGTGAGATTCGAATGGCCAAATCAAGGATCGCCCAAATAGCGTTGACAGAGCACCGGGGGGAGCCTTCTGCTGCAGGCGATTTGTTGATGAACTCGAGGATCAATGAGATTCATGTCACAGCCGAACAGTGGTGGGTCGCCACCTCGATCGGTCTATTTCTCAGCCTGGACCAGGGCAGGACCTGGACAGGGGGTCCGGTGCTACGAAGAAAAGACTTTGTCTCCGTACAAACGGCAGGAAGACTGCTGGTGGCGGCTACTCAAACCGAAGTACTGGTCTCTTCCGATGCCGGGCTGAACTGGCAGGTCGCCAGGTTCCCGGTACAAGTTACCAGCATTAGAGGTCTCGCCGTTACCCCTCACGGGGAACTTCTGGTTGCTGCGCGGGAAGGGGCTTTTCGAAGTTCGGATCTCGGCAAAAGTTGGGAGCACGTGTCGAACGGTTTGCCAGAAAACGACATCAGCTCCATCGATTATGATGACGCGGCCGAAACCCTGTTGGCCTCTAGTCTTTCAAGCGGCGTCATCTTTGAAAGTCGGGACGGCGGGCGAAGTTGGCAGAGAGGCCCCGACGCAGGTTATCCCCTCCGCAAGATCGCAGTGGCAAACCGAAAATTCGTGGCAGCTACCTCTTTTGATGGAGTAGTCGCCGAACCGTAGGCTAGTCCGTTTAACGGTCGAACGCTTCCTATGCTCGTTCGGTCCCGTCCCCAGTCGACTTTTGCGGTTGCCAATCAACTTCCCCTGCCTGCTCTGTAGATGGCCTTGAGGCATTGCCCAAGCGGCCAGCTCGCCCCGGAGCGTTCGTGAGCACGTTACCGTCATTTTTGACAGTTTGCCCGATCAGTAAGGCTTTTTAGCATCAGGTTCAACAGGCCGCACCGGCCGATGTGCCACATCCTTTTTGGCTGGAAAGAAAGATATTGTGCAACCAAGCCAGGCATTCGACCTGACGCGGCTCAGTGGAGAGTACATCACCATGAAAAAGCATCTGGTAACGCTTGTGTGCCTGCTCCTGTTTGCTGGCCGTCTGCCAGCCCAGGACGTGCCTAAAGCAGAAGGGTACGTGGGGTACTCCTTTTTGAGGTTCAATGACTCGTCCCCGACAAACGCCTTTTCCGCCAATGGCGGCCTAGCCTCATTCCAATACAATTTCAACCAGCACATTGGCCTGGTAGGGGAATTTGGCGGCGCCCACAACGGCAACCTAGGCATCTCCGGGACCCGCGTGTTTAGTCCCAACCAAACCTCGTTTACTTACCTGTTTGGTCCCCGTTTTTTTATCAACAAAGGCGGGGTCGTGTCTCCATTTTTCGAGGCTTTCGGCGGTGGCATTCACAATTCGAGAAGCTTCTTCGTGCCGAACTCGGTGCCTCCAGGACCGATTGCCCCTATCCGCGGTGTAAACGTGACTCCGGGGCTGACCGCCACGAAATTCAACTCTACCGAGAATGTTGCAGCTGTGGCGGTTGGTGGAGGAATCGACATCCGCTTGAGCCATCGATTCGGGATTCGCCCCATTGAATTGGACTATCTGCCGACCAATTTGACCCCGTTCAACATTCCGGGCGTGGGACGGGTCAACAACTCGAATTGGCAACACAATTTCCGCTATTCAGGGGGTATAAACTTTCGTTTCGGTGGAGCGCCCCCGGTACCTCCGAGGGCTTCGTGCTCGGCAACGCCGGCGGAACTGCTCCCGTGGGAAGGCCCGGTAAATGTCTCCGTCGAGCCTGCTGATTTCAATCCTAAACACAATCTGGACGTTAACTGGGCCACTAGCGGCGGGTCGCTGACTGAGCAAGGAAAATCGGCAAAAGTCGACACAGCCGGTCTGGCGCCTGGCAATTACACCATTACGTCGCATGTCAAGGATCCCAGAACAAGGAGGGAAAACACCGCAACTTGCACGGCGTCGTTCACGGTGAAGCAGCCCCAGCCTCCTGCTGTAGCTTGTTCGGTGAGTCCAAGTAGCGTCCATCCCGGAGAACCGGTCGCGGTTACGGTCGAGGGTAGCAGCCCGAATGGCAGCCGGATTGAGAAGCGCAGCTTTTCCGCAAGCGCCGGATCGGTCAAGGAGGGCGAGACCACAACCGGGAATCAGCCCGGCCAGTTCACCACCGCCGCCACCTTGGATACCAGTAATGTCGCACCGGGGCCGGTCAACATTGATGTTGGGGTCACGGATGTTCACGGCTTTAGCGGGCGCTGTACGACCACCGCCACCGTGGTTGCACCTCCCCCTCCCGCACCTCCGCCTCCTGCGCAGGTGGTGAGCGAAACGCTCGTGAGTGAGTGTGATTTTAAGAGCCAGACGAAACTTGCCCGGGTTGACAATGAATGTAAGGCGACGCTCGACGATGTCGCTCTCAAATTGCAACAAGAACCCAACGGCAAATTGGTGATCGTGGGCTACGCCGATGATCAGGAAGGGGCTTTAGTTAATGACTTGGAGTCACTTCGTGCAGCCAACGCCAAGCATTATCTCACTGCGGGTGAGGCCAAACAGCAGATCGACCCTGCCCGAATCGAAGCCCGGAAGAGCAATGACCGAAACAGTGGCAACGCCGTAAAATTCTACTTCGTTCCCGAGGGTGGAACCTTCACCGTGAAGGACACCACGGTGGTGGATGAGAATTCTCTGCCACGAGACCGAACCGGCGCCCCGCACAAGCGGATCTCCGGCTCATCTGAAGCCAAGCCCAACCAGTAGCAGTTTTTTTGGAGTGCACTGCCGGGGCCGATTGACCACAATCGGCTCCGGCCGGCCTTCATACAGATTTCGCTCGCCCCGGCCGGCCTCTAATTTGCCTCAGAGATATATCCCTTCTTAGAATGCACATGCAAGGATTGCGCCCCCGTGGATTCGACCACTTGCACTTTAATCCTGCGCCATTTTCCGTCGTGCACGGCGTGATCCGACCGATAGGCGAGGACGTATTGCTGGCGGAGTTCTCGGCTAATGGCGGCGGCGATTTCTGGAACCTTATTGCGATCGTCGGCGGCAATCGTCCGGCCCCCGGTCCGCTCGGTGACATCGGTCAATAGTCGCTTCCCCAATTTTTCTTCTATTGTTTTGAAGACCGGAACCGGCATGTTGTCGAAGATGCCGATGGAGTACATGAGAACATCGGCCTCCTCCGCCAGCTTCCTGGTCTCCCTGGGGGTGTAATAACTGTGATTGTCACCACCATCGGAAATAATAAGGAGCGCACGGCGCTGATAACGCGCGGATCGCATCTTGGCAACTCCCAGGTAGATCGCGTCCAAGAGCGCCGTGTTCCCGGCCGGAACGGCCAAGTTCAATTTGCTCTGGAGATCTTCAATTGACTGGGTGGAGTCGGCAATCAACACCGGGCGGTCGGAAAAGCAAATCGCAAAATAGTCATCGTCGAGGTTGGCGTTCTTAAAAAATTCGGTTAACGCGGCTCGCTCAACCTCAAACTTGTTGCTCATGCTCTTGCTGAAATCCAGAATCAGTCCCACCGAAATCGGGCCGTCCTCCTTCGAGAGAGAACGAATGGTCTGTCGCCTGCCATCTTCATAAACTCTGAAGTTGTTCTTCCCAAGGTCGAGAACCGGCCGATTCAACCCATCGGTGACCGTAACCGGAACCAGCACCAGATCGACGTCAGCCCGCAGCTTATTCAGAGGAATGGACTTCGGGTCGGCGATGGCATGTGCGGGATGCGGCCGGCTTTCCGATTGACGAGACCGGGAAGGTACCACATGGACGTCGTCTTCCGACTGGGATCGCAAAGCTGAGGGATAGGCAAGGATCACCGCAGTGAGGAACAGGATCGAGCATGTTCCCAAGCAACCACGAAAACGGGCCCCTACAGTCACAGTAGTTTGAGTGAAGCGCAGTATGGTACCACGGATCGCACAGCAGCCCCTTTTAGCCACGAGTACCGGGGTACCGCGGGTCGGGTGCAACTCGAAACTCTCGTCAGCGGCCTTGGTGGTTCGAACCGATCACCGGGGCGCCGGCCTTTGGGGAGTTTGACCGCTGCCCAAGGCTTGCCCAAATGGCACCTTCCTCGATTAGGGCATCCAATTCCGCCCTGCTGATCCCCGGCATCAGGTGAAACGGCACTAGATCGTTCTTGTAGTCCTTCGCTAAATCAGTGAACGTGTCCCAATTTGGCCAGTGGAGTGGATTCTCGAACCATTGAGCCTTTGATATCGTGATGGTCCGGATGACTACCGGGCCGCCCACCGATCCGGGCTCGACGGCCGCTGCGTAATCGTCAATCGTTTGTTGCATGATATGAGCAGCTTGGGCGAAGGAGAGCCCGCGTACGGTCTCGAGCCCAACAATCCGCTGCTTGGGACTCGAAAGATATCCGGAAAACTGGCAGTTCGTGGTATGGCTGGATTCACCCTGGTAAAGGCACAGTGTGGGACCGCCTTTCCCAAAGCCCGCAAATACGAGAGTTTGAACCGCGGCTGATTCAGCGCCTGCTCGAGCGAGAACCGTCCTGGTGTACTTGAAATACGCATCCGGCAGCTGCTTGATGTCAACCTGGGAAAGAGGATCTTGAGCAAATCGGGACATCAATGCAGACAGAAAAGAGATTTTCGGGTCGTTGATTGATGCGTATCCGGTCCCTGCAATCAGTTTTTTCCCGATGGGGAAGATTTTTTGGTTGGTATCGTAGTAAGCGATGCGGCGACCTTGTCGGTCCTTCAACATGCCTCTCGAATCCGAGGCCACGATAACTCCGTCTTTGCAGATCGCAGCGATTACGAATGAGCCTTTTACCCGAATGGGCACAGGCTTTCCCGGCTCCATACATGTGCCGGGGCGGGTAAACGCAGCACACAGGAGAGTTAAAATAGCAAAGGTCTTGAGCGAACTCCGAAAGTCACCCAAGAACATTCCGAATAATAGGTATTTCGGCAGGAAATGCCGCTTGCGAGAGACCATTTCGCTCCAGGGATTTTTGCTACCGCCAAAATGAACAGATACGGTACTACAGAAAACCCTACAGAGTCACTCGAACAAAGCTATCCAAGGGGCATGCTTTAAACCTCAACTTTCCCCGCTGTGCCTAATGTTTCGTAGGGCAGAGCAAGCTTCACTCCGGAGCGCACCGCAATAGAACGCGCAGCCAGCCTGGATCGGGCAGGTCGGCCCGCAATTCGTCAAGCAAGTCGGCTATGAATCTGCTGGATGATGTGGGACCCCTCCCACCCGTGGATTGGCGCGGAGTACGAGACTGCGGCCCGAGAATAGATTGGTTCATGTCGGTGTAGCCAGCGTTCTCCGGTCCGTGTGGAGCCCGGGGGGCGTCGCCCTAGACGTAGTGGGGAATGACAGCCGATGCGCGAACGCGTAAAAACAACCTCGAGGTTGCGAACGGTTGGTGATCGCGACCTATTTCAATTGAAGTGAGGCCGGCATTGGCGTCTCTTGGCTACATTCTCGGAGGGCGCCAGCGCTCTCGAAACGATCATCGCTTCCGGCTTGCCCGCTCACTGAATTCAGCGTGGTGAATTCCAGAACTCATGCGGGATCGCATCGACACTCTCTCCGAACGGAATACTGGGTGACGCACCGAAGCGACGGCCGCGCGGAAACAGGGGCGCGGCGCATCCCGCGGCGCCCAGTCGATATCCAGAGCCTGTCTACTCCCGACCTCACCCTGACGATCGATAGGAAGGTGATGACCGGCGGTCTTGAGGCCATGGCACAGCGAACGGCCGGGATGTTGGCCAAGCCAAGTGCCTGCGTCATTGGCGGCGGCTAACGGAACAGAGTGTCGAAGTTCTGCCGGGCGGATTGGAACGAGGAAATTACTTCCTGCTTTTCCTGCTCGGTGTTCCAGGCTGTGCTTTGTTGCGCACCGGCGATGATCTGGTCAATCCAACGAACGAAATACCTCGCATCTTCCGGGCTGCGAAGAGGGGCGTCGGCAAGGTTGACGTACACGGGGCTGGTGGTTGCGTAGGGATACAAGTCGAGAATGGGATACTCTGGCCGATCGGCAAAAGCGCGCAAGATACACCACCCGCTCGAGCCGATCTCCAGAGTACCCAGGGCCTCGGCAGTTTCGCGTTCACCAGTCAGCGGAATCTCTCGCGCGACCTTGCCGTTGCAGATGATCTGCAGGTGATCGAGCGGGACGATTGATCGAAGGGCAGCCCGGAAGGGAATCTTAGTCCTATTTTGAAGATGCAGGTTGCCACCCGGTTCGCGGCCGCCAAGCTCGAACCGCAGTAATGGGCCGTTCGTTGCAAAGGTGCGCCCAGCCTTAATCGCGCCTAACCAGGCAACTATGTTGAGCGGCCCGCGCGGCACCTCCGCATACACCCGATTGAGGCCCAAGGGACCGCGGAGCGACGCGAAGTTGCCCATGAAGTCCGTGCCAGCGGCTGTGGGAAGATGGAAGCCACAATTCAGCAGTTTGTACCAGACCTCGGCCGTTGATTTGTGATCGGCAAATCCGACTACTTCGATGTAATCAACTTTGCCTAAGGCCACATCGGCCGGCAATTCGTACGTGATCGGCTGCTTCCCGGGATCGGGCACATCCTCGAGCGGGTGGACATAACCGACTAATCCTCCTTGCATGTGCGTCAGGTCGGCGATCTTCGCGTTGCTGGGATAGAGGCTCGCGGCTGCAGTGTTTGGGTACGCAACATATCCGGGCAGGAGCAGGGTCTTGAGGTTCAGCAGTCCAAGGTGTCCCCAATAGCTGGTGTGGAACTCCTGGGCGTGCTGCAGAAGCCGTTCCCCGCTGGAGAGTGAATCAAGATGAGGCGGTGCGTACTCGATATCGGGGAAGCGCTGCTCCTTATTGACGATCAAGTTCTCGATTACGGAAACATCCTCGGCAGCGGCTTGGTCCAGAAGATGTTTGGGAGTGTTGCGGTAAGTTCCTGCATAGTTCATGTGCACATGGACATCGCCGCTGACCCATCGGGTCGCTTGCTTTGCGGGGAACGCGATCGAATGCAATTGAACCGTGATGCGGGTTGTCGCGTGAGGCTGGACATTCAAATGGCGCTGCTCGAAGCCATATTCGAAGCCGCACATCACATCGAGCGAAACTTTACCGGCAGGTACCGCGATTTCCGAACTGCCGTCCGAATCAAAATAATGTGCTTCGAAGGGGCGTTCGGATGGGACGAAGCTGTCATCGGCCTGCATCCAGGCATTGTCGGGAGCGTAGGCGCGTCCGCTGGCAGCGGTAAGGAAAACGCGCGCCGCGATTGGCTTGCCGCTCGGGCCTGTAACCCGGAGGGATATCCGGCCCGTCGGTTTCAGATATTTTCGCTCTTTAATGACGAGCTCGGTTTGCGTACCTGCCGGAATGGTCTCAGTCCAAAGAGAGGTATTGCCGCCCCGGTTGGAGATGAAGGCGATCTTCGTTCCGTCCGGGGACCAGCGGGGATTTGTGTTGTCGTAATCACCATAGGAGATCGGGAAAACGTCTCCCCCGGCGGCGGGCATGAGCCAGAGCTGATGCCAAGAGCGGCCCAGATACGAAGCATAGACCACCCGTTTCCCGTCTGGCGAAAAGTCGGGGCGAGCCTTCCAGCTGGTCTCCTCATAGTAGATTTCGTGAGGCTCAGCGTTGGGTTGCGCCTTCATCCGCCAGAAGCCGCCGGTACCGTGGATGCGACCGTGATTGGAGATAAACAGAATCTCCGAACCATCGCGTGTCCACACCGGACTGATCTCGTGGTCAACTTGGCTGTAGTAATAACGAGGCAGAGAGCTGACGTTCTCCGGCGTCAACTGTTGAACCTTGGTGAGTTCCGAGAAGTGGAACTCGGCGACGAAGATGTGAAAGTGTCCCGTATGTAAGGTCGACACGAATGCCAGGCGCGTACCATCTGGCGAGAAGCGTGGCTCAAGATTCACCGCGCCGGCCGTCGTTAGCTGGCGTGCCGTCCCGGCCTGCAAATCGAAAGACCAGAGCTCCACTGCCTTGCCATCGTAACGCGTGAAAACGATCCAGCGGCCATCCGCCGACCAGTCGGGCTGGTAGTCGTATGCGCCGGCCTCGGTTAGTTGCGTTGCTTTGCTTGTCCCGAGCTCTTGCAGCCACAACGACCCAGCCATCGAATAGACCAGTCGCTTAGAATCAGGCGACCACGCCAGGGAACTTGGACCGGTGGTCAGCTGCGGCAGATACATTTCGCGGTAGTAATACGAGTGCGGCAAGTCGATTTGCTTCAATACAGGCTGACGCTGGGCGAACCCATGCACACTGAAAAAGGCCGCCAACATGACCAAGAATAAGCGAGGATGAAACAAAGCGCCTCCCGGAAAGAAGAGATTACAGAAGTATGCCGAACGGCCCAATCAACGAGCCTCTACTATCGGCAGGATTATCCGCGACGGGTAGTTGCGGCTGTGATATATGCGAATGATCGCTTTGTTGAATTCCGCATCTGTTGCCTCCGGTCTGCCAGTCTGCAAATTGCGCGAAAAAGTCGGGAAGAAGCTGGCCGAGATCTGTACGCGAATGCGATGGCCTCTGCGGAATAGGTTACTGGTCATCAGGTGATCGAGCCGCAATTCGTAAATTTGGCCAGGGCGCAATAACTCGCGGCTATGCCCGGGATCGCGGTAACTGGCCCGGAGCACATCTAGTCCGGGGCTCATCAGGTTGAATGCATTGCCATCGGGAGCAACGTCGAGGACGCGGGCCCAGAGATCAAAGTCGCGGCAGTCGCAGGAAGCGAAAATTCGCTCAAGGATAGGGCCGCTCACTTCCGTATCGCCTTGTAGTGCATCCGAATCGAATGTCAGGACGTCCTTGCGATCGGCAAGCTTGCGGTAATCGTGGGCGCCTGACGAGCGGTAATGGTTGACCACCGGGTTCGCGGGATCGGACTGGAACTCGGTATAGGCTTGCCCTTCGGAACTAGAGTGAGAGAGGGCCAGAGAGTGCGATCGGTTAACAGAAAGAAAGAGCGGGAGATGATGAGACGCTGGCGGCCAGACATCAGAATCACGCCATTCCTCGGTCCCCATGACGTAAAAGCGAACTGGCTTCTCGCGGTTTACGCCGTTATCAACCCCTTTGAGATAGTGATCCAGCCAACGCAGGATAGTTTCGTCATAGTTGATGGCCGCCGCCGGGCCGAACTCGCGCTCGCCCGAACGAGTGCTGCCTGTATTCTCGACGCCATGCACCCAAGGGCCGAGTAGTAAATGGGTATTGCTCTGACTCCCTCCGCGTGCGTTCAGTAATCCCAGGTAGTTGGTGGTGGCGCCTTCCGGGCCATAATTATCGTCGTACCAAGCAGACAAGTTGAGGACGGCAGCCTGAGTGCGGCCATATTTGTTTCGAAGCTCGGACCAGTCCCACCAAGGGTCTTCAGGAGGATGCTTGAGCCAGTCGAAGTAGTACGGTGCAACCGACCGCAGAACTTCGACTGCGTTTAGGGGTAGAATACCAAGCATCCTGGGCCCTTCCGTTCGCCACGTGACGATTCCCTCACCGTAGGTCCGAGGTCCGGGCAGGTTTTTCTTTACCCGCTCATCGGCGGCAATGTTGTCCCAGATCCATTCAATCCACGACAAGTCCCAGGTGCCCCAGGCATAGAAAAAATTCTGCGGAGTTGAAAAAGTCATGGCCGGGACCATGGCTTTCAAGTGTGGCGGATTCTCGACGGCGGCTAACCACTGAACCGCCCCGGGGTAGGAGAGCCCAAAGGTTCCCACTTCGCCATTGGACCAGGGCTGGGCCGCCGCCCATTCGATGGTGTCGTATCCGTCCTTGCCTTCGTTTTCATAGGGACGGAATTCGCCGTCGGAGTGGTACCGGCCTCGTACATCTTGTATTACGACCGCATATCCGCGCTCAACCGCGTGCTGGAAGGTCGTGTACTCCCTGCGTGCAGTATCTTTTCCATACGGAGTCCGGTATACGAGGGTGGGAAATTTGCCGGATCCGGAGGGCCGCAGGACATCCGCGCGCAAGATGGTGCCCTCCCGCATGGCCATAGGCGCATTTTGCTGTTGAAAACTCTGCGGTGGCGAGGTGTTCAATTTTTCGACGAACGGACCATGCACGAAGAAGAGTAGGACCGCGAGGATCATTTTCGCGGAATGCTATCACCTGAGAAGACAGAGCACAACCGAATGTGGCGTGATTTGTCTCGGCACATGATATGCCCGGTTGATGTAGCAAGCACATGCGCGCTCTTTAGGGCGTCGAGAGTAGCAGACTTTGGGGTTATGACGCCGTGTCCCTCTACAACTATTCCTTCGGTACAGTTACCGGGCGACAAAGCTTCTCGCTGGTTTCGGAGGCTGGTCAGTGGATCTGGTCCCAAGACGGCAAAAGACAGTCCATTACCATTTATTGCTGTCGTCATGGATGGATGGGACCCGCGGCCTTGGAACGAGAGCAATATTTGGTTCAGCCGCAGCCCTCAGGAGGTAGCAAACTTCGTTGACGCAGCAATTAATTGGGCCAACGCCAATCCCGCGCTGCGCGCGGAGCCTTCTTCAATCCCTCCGCTGGTAATGATGGAAGCTTGGAACGAATTCGGAGAGGGCAGTCACCTTCTGCCGACCGTTGGTGAGAGCACCGCATATGGCGATGCGGTCGCGGCTATATTGGGCACTCACTGACCTGCTCGCGAGTTGTCAGCGCAAGAGGATTCCTCCCCGACACGGACACCTGCATCTATGCGCTGAAGCAGAACGCAGCCGTATTGAAAAAACTCCCCTCGCAGAACCGGGAAGACATTGCAGTGAGCGTCATTACAGGCCGCCCTACGGCCGTGCGCCGCCAAGCGCACTTCGGCAGCGAAGTCGCGTCGCTGCTCGAGAACTTCTTTGCCCGATGGGCATCCTCGAATTACCTCCAACGATGCGGGTGTGTATGCTAAAGGATGGGCAAAGCTCAAGCGCGCTGGCACGCACATTGGTTCATTGGGCACGCTGATTGCGACACAGGCGGTTGCTCGCAAACTGGTACTGGTCACCAATAATGAGCGAGAGTTTGGGGTTGCCCGTCCGTCGATAGCACATTATTGCTCCGTTCCGAATCATAGCGGCGGCGAATCAATAAGTCTCGGCCCTTTCATTCGAGCCAGCCCTTCCACTACGGAGCTTGCGAGCTGCTTTCGCCAGCTGCTTAGCCAGCACTCGCCGGGGCAGGAGCGGTTGCACTTTCATGAGCCAGCGATAGTTCCGGCCCGGGAACATGGCCGGCGACCCTCTCTCGAAGCCCCGAACGATATCGGCCGCGCATTCCTTTGCCGTGATGCGAAGGACGCTTTGACCGGTAATAGCGCCGCCTTCGATGCCGGCAACCCGGTCGAATTCTGACTCCACGGGTCCGGGTGCAGCTTCGGAAACGATGATCCCCGTCCCGGCGAGTTGGGCGCGAAGGGACTCGGTAAACGCACGCACGAAATGTTTTGAGGCAGTGTATACCGCGGCATTAGGCATCGCCGCGTAGCCTGCCCCCGATCCGATGTTTAGAATCGCGCCGTGACCGCGCTTGATCATTGCGGGTAGGAGACTGTGGGTGAGTTGGAGCAGCGCGACGATATTCACCTGGACGATGTGATGAATTCGACCCCATGGTGAACTTTCGAACAATTCAGACTCACCCAACCCGGCGTTGTTCACCAGGATGTCAATGTCGAGCGGCCTTATATGCTCGAGAAAATGTTGCACTGCTTCGGGTTCGGCGAGGTCGGCGGCTTCGACGACAATCTTAAGAGCCGGGTAGCGAGACTGGAGTTCATTCCTTAGCTCCAGGAGGCGTTCCACTCGACGGGCGACGACAACCAGACAGTCGAGCTTGGGGGCCAATGCTTTTGCCAGTTCCGAGCCGATCCCTGCAGACGCCCCCGTCACGACCGCATTTCGATTGGCTCCAAAAATTTCCATCATTTCTCCTTAGCCCTCCGTCACTTCTCAATTTGCAGATGCCAAGAGATCCGAATTGACTCGGGTTGCACCTCGCTGGCGGTGGCGTTTAATCTCGTCGGCGAACTGCTCCAACTCTTTACTTCCGAAAGACCCGGAAGTGTCTACCGCGAATACGATGTCACTTACTACGCTCCAGCGATGGGAGGTAGGGCGCTGATGAGATGAAGCGGTAGTTTGGCAGCGTCAATCGATAATCCGATGGCTTGTCGCCGCGATGAAAGCCGCACCCCTGCTCTGCAAACTGGCAACAGTGTGCCCTAGCTTTCTGATTCAATGCGACTCCGTCTCGTCCTGTCCGGCAGCGCGGTCCGGCGGGGGCACTACTACGCTAAAGAAACTCCCTTCCGCGGTTAGCCTTTGGAATGCGGCGAGATCGGAATGCTGCAGGTCCGCCCAGTGCGACTGCAATTGGTCGTTTTTCTGCTTCAACTTGGCAAATTCCCTTTGTTCGGATTCGGTGGGAGCCGAGTCGGCACTACGCACATCCATCGCTAGATACGCGAATTTCGCGTCGATTTGCGGAGCATAAGCCAGCGAGTCCTCGTTGGCGCTAATGGTTAAATCGATAAGCTGGTCGCGTACCGCGACCAGCTTCTTCTCCAGGCCGTCAGCCGACGCCGAGATGTTCTTTGCTCTCGCATTTTCTGGCAAGCGACGCTTCAGGCTAGCGAGTTGCGATCTCACATCCTGGATCTGGTTTACGCTGTCGTAGACAAGATTCAGTTCGTCCTGGATGTGGAGAAGCAAGGCCAACTGTTGTTCCAGGTCGGCCTGGCCGACCTGGACCCGCGGGTCTAGTTTCACCTCGAGCGGCGCAGTCTGGCTTTCGGTCCCCACGGTCAGCCGCACCTGGTACTGTCCCGGGACAGCAACCGGGCCATCGGCTCCCCCTCCGTACTCCCAGAGATAGTAACCGGGAACGCGGTGCGCCGCTTCGTAGCGCAGATCCCAAACAAAACGGTTGAGACCAGCTTCCGGCTTCAGCTGTTTCTCAGGTTTCTTGTCGTCGGGATCGAGCGGTTCGTTCAGGGGTTGAAACTCCGCGCTCGAGTACTTGCGGATCATGTTTCCGGTAGAGTCCAGGATTTCGATTTTGGTCTCAATTCCGGCTTTGGGAGCGTTCTTGAGAAAGTAATACACCACCGCGCCGGTAGGGGCATTTTGTCCAACCCCCTTACGCGGACGCCGTCTCGACTTAGCACCTGCCTGGATGCGGAAGGCTGGCGCTGGCGGATAAAGAAAGACGTTTTTCTGGGCGATGGCGTCGCTGTACTGCCGGAGCGGAGTAATATCATCGAGTATCCAAAACGCTCTGCCATGGGTAGCCACAACGAGGTCATTCTCTTTTACAACTAAATCGTGCACGGGAGTGGTAGGCAGGTTCAGCTGGAGAGGTTGCCATTTGCTGCCATCGTTGAAGGAAACATATACACCTTGCTCTGTGCCGGCGTAAAGTAGTCCGCGTTTTTTCGGATCTTCGCGAACCACACGCACGAACGTCGTGTCGGGAATTCCAGTTGTAGTCCTGGTCCAAGTCTTGCCATAGTCATTGGTTTTGTAGATAAATGGGCGCAAGTCATCACTCTGGTGGCGATCGGCGGCCACGTACGCTGTTCCGGGGTCGTGCGGAGAAGCATCGATCTGGCTGATTCGGCTCCATTCTGGCAAGTCTTTGGGTGTGACATTGGTCCAGGTCTTGCCGCCGTCGCGAGTGATCTGGATCAAACCATCGTCGGTGCCGACCCATAGCAAGCCCCGGGTGATGGGGGACTCAGCAACCGCAAAGATGGTGTCGTAATATTCGGTGCCGGAGTCGTCCAACGTGATACTCCCGCCCGATGGCTGCTGCTTGCTTTGGTCATTGCGGGTCAGATCGGGACTAATCGATTCCCAGTGAATGCCTCCGTCGTTGGTCTTAAACAGGCGCTCGCCGCCGTGGTAAAGCGTATTGGGATCGTGCGGCGAAATCAGGACAGGTGCGGTCCACTGGAAGCGGTGCTCAAGGCCCGCCGCGCCATGCGCATCGGTTAGCTCCGGCTGTTCAGTGATGGCTTTAACCTGTCCCGTATGACGGTCGTAGCGGGTTATGTTGCCCTGATAGTCGGTGGCATAAACAATGTTTGGATCGGAGGGGAAGGGAGCGATGTACCCGGCCTCCCCGCCGCCGACGCCATACCAATCGGAGCGGTCAATGGCTCCATCGTCACTTCGACTTGCGATGGCGACCGTTCCGCTATCCTGTTGCGCTCCATAGAGGCGATATGGCGTGGCCGTGTCCGTAGTGACGTGGTAGAACTGCGCGGTCGGTTGATTATCTTGCCGCGTCCAATTTTGGCCGCCATCGAGCGTGATCGTAACCCCCCCGTCATTAGAAGCGATCATGCGGCGAGTATCGAGAGGATCAATCCACAGGCCGTGGTTATCGCCATGGGGAAGATGGACTTTGTTAAAGAGATGACCGCCATCGGTCGAGCGATAAGCATCGACGTTCATAATGTAGACGGTGTTCTCGGTCTTCGGGTCGGCGATGACATGCATGTAGTACCAGGGGCGCTGCCAAAGGCTGTGGCTGGGATTGACCAGCTGCCACGAGTCGCCGCCATCATCGGAACGGTACAAGCCTCCGTCCGGATTACGGGCCTCGATGAGTGCGTAGACGCGCTGAGAATTAGCGGCAACCGCCACTCCGATTTTTCCATACGGTCCTTTAGGAAGACCGTGTTGTTCGAGCAGCTTCCAGCTGGTGCCTCCATCGGTTGACCGGTAAAGACCGCTTCCTGGACCGCCGCTGGACATGTTCCATGAAGTGCGCCGCGTCTGCCATAGCGCGGCAAACAAAATGTTCGGATTTTGGGGGTCGAATGATACGTCGATGCCTCCGGTATATTCGTCTTTGTACAAAACTTTTTCCCACGTCTTGCCGCCGTCAGAGGTACGGAAAATTCCTCGCTCGGAATTTGGGCCAAATGGATGTCCAAGCGCTGCCACGAACACAATGTCAGGATTAGTCGGATGGATGATAACCTTTCCAATGGCACGGGTATCGCGCAGCCCAACGTTTTTCCAGGTCTTACCTCCATCCAGGCTCTTGTAGACGCCGTCGCCGTGAGAAATATCTCCGCGGATGCACGCCTCCCCGGTGCCTACATACAAAACATTATGATTGGAATTCGCAACTGCGAGACTGCCGATCGAAGACGTACCTTCCTTGTCAAAGATTGATGACCAGGTCATGGCCCCGTCCCTGGATTTCCAGACGCCGCCACCGGTTGCGCCGAAATAGTAGGTGGTCGGATCTCCAGCAATGCCCACCGCCGTTAGCGACCGGCCACCACGGAAGGGGCCGATAAGCCGATATTGGAGTCCCTTGAACGGTTTTTCTTCCGGTCTCGTGCCCTCCGACTCCGCGCTCGGCGACTTCTGT
>Ga0123356_10002273_pt1 | contig 20717 bp, 14 predicted proteins | sample TergutEmb28metaG_2_FD_92546 | JGI IMG/M metagenome (GOLD analysis project Ga0123356, IMG submission 92546) | Embiratermes neotenicus P3 segment gut microbial communities from Petit-Saut dam, French Guiana - Emb289 P3 | ecosystem: Host-associated > Arthropoda: Insects > Digestive system > Gut ... | reverse complement strand
AACATTTTTTCTGTCTGATAAATAAGCTGATCAGCCTGATTCTTAACGTCAATCTTCTCTTTTTCCTCTTTGTCTTTTTGGGCGTTGGCTTCCGCGTCCTTAACCATGCGCTCAATCTCAACTTCTGAGAGACCGCTTGAGGATTCGATTCTTATCTGCTGATGCTTGCCGGTGCCAAGATCTTTTGCGGTAACATTTAAGATACCGTTTGCGTCTATGTCAAAAGAGACTTCAATTTGCGGAATGCCGCGCGGCGCGGGCGGAATGCCAAGAAGATCAAATTTGCCAAGAAGCCTGTTATGAGCGGCCATCTCGCGCTCGCCCTGGAATACCATAATGGTCACAGCGTTCTGATTATCAGCCGCTGTTGAGAACACCTGGCTTTTCTTTGTGGGGATAGTAGTGTTACGCTCAATGAGCTTTGTCATAACACCGCCCAAAGTTTCTATGCCAAGAGACAATGGTATAACGTCAAGCAATAAAACGTCTTTGACACTCTGATCACCGCCAAGGATAGCTCCCTGAATAGCGGCTCCCACAGCAACAACTTCATCAGGATTAACACCCTTGTGAGGAGCTTTGCCGAAAATCTTCTCTACTTTCTGCTGAACAGCGGGGATACGCGTTGATCCTCCTACAAGTATTACTTCGTCAATATCAGAGGGAGAGAGTTTCGCGTCCGCGAGAGCTTTTCTGCAAGGCTCAACCGTTCTCTCTACAAGATCGTTGACAAGCTGCTCAAACTTTGAGCGTGAGAGAGAGAGGTCAAGATGGCGCGGGCCGCTTGCGTCCGCTGTTATAAACGGAAGATTGATACTTGTCTGCATCGCTGAAGAGAGCTCAACTTTCGCTTTCTCCGCGGCTTCTCTTAATCTCTGTAATGCCATTTTGTCATTGCGCAGATCAATACCGTTAGACGCTTTGAACTCATCGGCGATATAGTTAATTAACACGCTGTCAAAATCATCACCGCCAAGATGAGTATCGCCGTTTGTTGATTTTACCTCAAAAACGCCTTCGCCTATTTCAAGGATAGAGATGTCAAATGTTCCGCCGCCAAGGTCAAACACCGCTATTTTCTCATTAGATTTCTTCTCAAGACCGTAAGCAAGCGACGCGGCAGTAGGCTCGTTAATGATACGCTTCACGTCAAGCCCCGCGATACGGCCTGCGTCTTTTGTAGCCTGACGCTGAGCATCGTTAAAATAAGCGGGAACCGTGATAACCGCCTCTGTAACTGTCTCGCCGAGATAATCCTCAGCGGCCTTTTTAAGATACTGCAAAGTCATAGCGCTGATTTCGGGCGGCGAGTAGTCGTGATTGTCAACTTTCACCTTTACCGGATCCGCGGCAGCGCCCACAACATGATAGGGAACGCGCTTCTCTTCTGACTGCACCTCATCGTGGCGCCGTCCCATGAATCTTTTTATTGAATAAACTGTGTTTTCAGGATTTGTGACGGCCTGACGTTTTGCGATAGCGCCTACAAGCTTCTCGCCTGTCTTTGTAAATGCCACGATGGAAGGACTCGTACGGCCGCCCTCAGAATTGGGGATAACCACAGGCTTCCCGGCCTCCATAACAGATACGCATGAATTAGTTGTACCAAGGTCAATACCGATGATCTTACCCATTTTAAACCTTCCTTTCACCTTTCGGAATTACTGCTCGTTTTTTATGTGATTTTTATTTAAAACAAATTAAATTTCTTGAACGATAGGTATGCAATCAAATTTTGTGCCATTTAGAAAAGTGGCGTTTTTGAGGTGTTAGAGGCGGTTTGAGGGGCGGCTGTATCGCATATTGAATCGGGTGTTTCAGATTGAAACAGGGGCTCTATTTGATAAGCGCTTTCGTTTTCCACCGCTCTCCGTGCCATCTTCCAAGCATTACAAACCCGCGGATCCACTCGTCAAGCGCGAGAGCGAACCAGATTCCCATTAGTCCCCACCCTAATTTGATGCCGAAGATGTACGCGAAGAGTACGCCTATGCCCCACATGAAGACTATCCCCATGTAAACAGGAAATTTCACATCTCCCGCTCCCTTAAGCGCCGGGATGATTATCACGTTGAAGTTTCTGCCGGGCTCAAGCAGAAGCGCTACTAATAATATTCCGAATACGAATTGGAGCACATCCGTGTTCTGTGTGAAAAGTTTTAATATTGGGACTTGTAACAGATTAGCAATTATCACTAAGGTAAGTGAAATTACAAAACCTGCCGCAAAGTATCGGTACACCTTTTTCTTAGCAACGCTTGCAAGCCCTGCGCCTACAAAATATCCTACCTTTATTTGAGTGGCTATGCCGATAGAGATAGAGGAAATATGTACGAAGCGCAAAATTGTCAGCGCATAGACTGTAGCCGCCATCGCCTCCGTGCCGAGAGATGAGACCATTCTCATTATTATTATCTGTCCCAAATTATAGGATAGATTCTCTCCCGCAGTAGGTACGCCAACCGACAGTATTTTACGATATACTGATTTAGGTACTTTGAGAAGACCGCTAAGCGGCAAGCTTATATCACGCCGTTTTTTCAGGATGACAATAAGAATTACGCAGGCTACAACCTGACTGAAAACTGTTGACATTGCAACGCCGGGTACGCCAAGAACCGGAATCCCGAATGGACCAAAAATGAAAAGGTAGTTGCCTGTTACACTTATAATCATTGCTATTATATTGACAACCATCGGCTCTCGGCTGTATCCGTAAGATCTCAAGATTGTCCCAAGAATCATGCTGAGCGACATGGAGACGGAACCCGCGCTGAAGATAACCATGTACTGCATGGCGAATTTATGAACATTAGGCTCAAGCTTGTAAAACCCTACAATACGCTCCGCGAAGACGCACATCAACGTACTTAGCACAACCGCAAAAATAATTGACAAAACAATACTGCCCTGCGCGGAATCTCTCGCCGCTTTATCGTTACGCGCCCCAATATACTGCGAAATAAGAATACTCGCGCCGGACGTTACCATCATATAGAGCAGACATAATAAGAAAACAAGCTGACCAACAAGCCCTGTAGCGGCGACAGCCTCTTCAGAATAGAAACTTAACATAAAAATATCCGCGCCGGAAAGCGCTACACGCAGTATGTTTTCAATTAAAATAGGCCCGGCAAAATGCAGAAGCGGCAATTTGGTATGATCAATACCATGACTTTCAGACAGCGCGGCAGGGGCGTTTTCTTCCTTAAGCGAAACAATCTGTTTATCTTTAATTTCCATTATCCCCACACTGCCAATCAAGGCGGTAATAATATAATTAATAACGGATTGGGAAATACTATATTAAATATTATGTCATCAATGAGCGAAAAAATTAACGATGTAACACGCCTTGTGAACGATCACAAGTGGATTGAGCTGAGAATGCTGCTCATATCGTGGCCGCCGCCGGAAGTGGCCGAGCTCATTATGAATAATCTCATTGAGGGGCCGCAGCGCGTGCTTACCCTAAGATACCTGCCGCGCCAATTTGTGGCCGATGTTTTCTCCGAACTTACTCCGGCAGTTCAAGACGATGTCCTAAACCACTTTACCAATACCGAAATACGCAACCTGCTTGCCGACCTCGACCCCGACGACCGCACTGCGCTCATGGAAGAGATGCCTGCTGAAATCGCCCGCAGCCTGCTCTCTGAACTCGACCCAAACGAACGTACCGCGCTCATAGAAGAACAGCCAACTGAGATAACCCGCAAGCTGCTCAAACTTTTGAATCCGCATGACCTTAAAGAGACGCTGGCGCTGCTTGGATATCCTGAAAACAGCGTGGGACGGGTGATGACTCCCGACATCGTTTACATTAAAGAAGACTGGACTGTGCATGAAGCTATTGAACATATAAGAAAAATCGGGCGTAACAGCGAAACTATAAATGTGGTTTACATAACAGACGCAATAGGAAAACTTATTGACGTAATTACCCTTCGTCAATTGATACTCGCTTCGCCTGAACAGCAGGTACGCACTATTATGGATTATAACTTCATCGCTATCTCCGCAATGGACGATCAGGAAGACGCGGTGAAAATGATTAAAAAGTATAACTACCTTGCCTTGCCGGTTGTTGACTCTGCCGGAATAATTCTTGGCATAGTGACAATTGACGACCTTATGGATATAGCTGATCTCCATGTCACGGAAGATTTTCAAAGAATAAGCGGTGTGAGCATAGAGGAAGACGGCGACCCTATTACAAACATCAAGGACGCTTCCTTTGGTCTTTTATACAAGAGACGAGTTTTTTGGTTAGTACTTCTCATATTTGCCAATATATTCGCGGGTATGGGAATCGCGCTGTATGAAGAAGTTATAGAGCAGACAATCGCTTTGGTTTTTTTCCTGCCGCTTCTTATAGCAAGCGGAGGCAACAGCGGTTCTCAGTCCGCAACGCTCATGGTTAGAGCCCTTGCGACAGGGGATGTTGTTATGAAAGACTGGGGCCGGATGCTTTTAAAAGAGATATTTGTAGGGGCTGCGCTTGGCTGCGCAATGGCTGCCGCGGCGGCGGCGCTTGGAATATTCAGGGGCGGATTCCAGATAGCGCTTGTAGTGGCGGTATCTATGTTTCTTATTGTAATTGTAGGGAGTCTCGCGGGGATGTGTCTGCCTTTTTTAATGCGTAAATTGGGCAAAGATCCGGCAACCGCGTGCACTCCGATAGTCACAACTATAGCTGACGTCGCCGGTATACTTATCTACTTTTCAATCGCTACCGCGATACTTTAATCTGAACTTCACAAAACCTAAATTTTACCTAAAATATACATATTCAGCAATTTCCAATAATTATATTAGGGTACCTCTAAAAATTACCATGCCCGCGTCTGCACGACAGCCGTGAGACCGTCCGGGAGTACAGTCACGGTAATTTTTAGAAGCGCCTATTACTGTCTATCTTATATTACTTAAAGGAGAAAATATTATGTTACGATGGTCTGTTATTAAGCGGTTTATACCTACAGCCGCAATAGCGTTCGTGAGTGCGTTTACTATTGCGGGATGCGACGGTTGTGATGGTTCGACGAACAAAAATAAAAATGAGCCGAATTTTGTTGATGTTCCTACAGCGGGAAAATCTCTTAATGAACTTATTAAAGATGGACATACTTCGCTTGCGGCAGGAAAATATGATGAGGCTATTGCCTATTACGAAGCGGCGTACAAGAATAACGATAATGATTCAAGGGCGATCGCTTACTCGGCGCTTGCAAGGCTTGCAGGTATCAGCGTTGACCCGAAAGTTGTGAATTTGTTCAAAAACCGTATAGGGTTTTCTAATTATCCGAACAGGCTTAACGCGTTATTGAGCGGCAACTGGCTTACGACTTATAATCAGTATTGGAATGTGTGGAGTTACCGTAACGAAGAGGGCAGCTGGGTTTATTATTTTGATCAATGGGATATTAACAACGGCTATTACAAAGATATGGGGGTCGACAGACCGGGTTATTATACGGAGTCCTACAATTGCGATGATAATTATGACTGTAATTGGGCTTATACTTTAGTCAGAGCCGGCGAGCAGATTAAAGAGAGAGCTTTTCAGGAGGGTTACTATGACGAGTCGGGCAGATATGCTCGATGGTATGACGAGTGGTATGTTCAATCAAGCGCGTATCCAGGGGTAAACAGAGTTGGTTATCACAGACAAACCTGCGGCAGCTCCAACACCGGTTTCAGCTGTAATTATACTTTCGTTTCCAGTGAAAAGCGTTTCTACAATGCTACCCTTCCCGGACTTGCCGACGTCAATTGGGTTAAGGGCAGCAACTCTGTCTACAACAGTACGCTTTTTAACAACGCGCCTACCGTTGATACATGGGCGATACTCCTGTACGCAAACCTGCTTGACAAGAATACTAATGGGCTCAATAACTTTCTTGATGAGGCGATTGACGCAGTCTTTGGCGCTTCATTCAAAGAGGTTTGCAGCAGGATTGACAAATTAGAGGGTAAGCCGCTGTTTACATTAGACAAGGAATTCCTTGAGGCGGTCAATTTAGAAAACGTGATCGACGAGCATGACATGGTCGGCTGGCCGGAGCTCAACGCGCTTGTCTCTTTTATGACCGCCATAAAGGGTTCTTTAGAGTGGATTGCCGCCTATGACTGGAACACTAATCTTAATTTCCTGAAGTTCGCCTGGACGAATGATGAAGCGGATTTTTACAATAAACTCAGAGGGGTTAACGCGAGAGATCTGCCGTTTAACAATAACTTCCTCAAAGCGAGATCCGGTAAGATGGACGCGTCAAAAGCCAGTTTCATTAAGGCTGTTGAGGGACTTCAAGCGTCTTATACCGCGATTCAGTCAAGCAGTATTTATCCCAGTGTCTTGAAGGGTGAAACCTACAAAGTAATTAACGAAGGCGCCGGTCAGCTCGCTTCCGCTATTAGAAACGGCGGAGTGTTTTACGTCCCTATAGATGATTTTTCATATAGTAATCCTGCGGGAGTTGCTGTACCATCTCGCCCAAATGATGAAAACCAACTTTTCAAAACTGCCAACAACCCTTTAAACATAAGCAGTTGGCCGACCTCCGGCAACGGAATCAACATGGGAAAACTTTTCCAACCCGGCTACTTCTCACTGCAAAATCTGTTTGAAACCGAAGACGGAAAACCGGTGTTTTACGCGGACGGCGTAAAGCTCACGGCGTCTAACTACGCTCAGAGGATTGATAATGCAGGCCGCGCCGGTATCAAGTTCAAGGGCGGGCATGTTGGGGATATTCTTGTGCCTAAAAACAACGACTTTAATGAGCCGGTGCTTAATTTTCCGGCCAGATACGCAAAGCTGCTTTTCGAGAAATATAACGGTTTGCCGTTATCGCAGCCTGCGTTGTCAAAACGTTCTGAATTACCTGATGCGCTCGCAAAAACCCGCTTAGGGGAATAAGTTTGTGACGTTTTCAGATTTTCAAAAAGGAACCTTCAATTTACTTTGGGGGTTCCTTATTTTATTTACGGTGAACCTCTGCCCTGCCGAAAATTTGAAGCTAAACGGCGGGGGCGGAATGCTGCTCTATCAAGATGACGGGCAGATCACTTTTTGGAACAGCGGAATATCATGCAAATTCAGCAACACACTTCAAAAAGAGCTGAATGTCCTAAATGTCAGCTCAGGCATGCCGTGGCTTTCGGCGGATTTTCTTCGGGTTGACTACTCCGCTAAATTAGACTTAGATATTGTAAGGCCAAAAATCACGGCGGGACTTATGACCCTGTCCGATGTTGAAATTACATCCGGCAGAGCAAAATTTCTAAACGACGGCGCGGACGGATTTCATGTTGGTTCATCGTTTGGCTTTGATATCCGCAAGTTTGAAATCGCGCCCTCTTTTATGTTCGCAAAAGTAAAATTCGGGGACGGTGATTTTTACCATTTTTACGGCAAACCGGATATCCCGAAACTTATACATCTTGGCCTCTGTGCTGAATACGAAAAAAAACACCGAGCCGCTATTACGTACGAAAATTTTGATTTGGACATCCTTAACAACAGCGATACCATGCTTTTTCACACTAACGTTTACAACATGGGAATAAATTACAGATACACGCTTCCTTCTTCGCAAAGATCGTGGAACTTTTACGGGATGCTGGGCTTTAACTATGTAAAATTTTCCGCAGACGGCGCGCTGACTGCCGCCAATCAGCAATACGCCCTGTTCCCATACGCTTTTTACAGCGTAACCGGAAGCCCTGAAGCGTACGCGGGATGGACGCTTCTGTCATTTGACATTCAGAGAAAGTACGCGGAACACGGACTTAAAATCTTTGCCGGAAATATTTTTCGCGGAAAAGCAAACGCGGACGCTCACTACCAGTACAGAAAATTCTTTGGTGACGATGAAGTAAACGACAACCTCGCAAAAATAAACCTGCCTGGAACAGGAGGCGGCTTTTTCGCATATTCTGTTGAGACCAATGATATTTCAATAACGGATGAAATACGCGTTCGCATGGGATTACAAAAAGTTCCCATTTACTTTCATGGAATGGATAAATTTAAGATCGGCGAAGACACAACAAAGAGTACTTCTAAGAAAAGCGACTGGATGAGCGTTACAAAAACGGTTCTGTTTTCGGGCTTGTCGGGAAATTTTAAAGTAATGTTTTAGAGTAACTCCGCATTAAAACAGATCACCCGTAAGATTTATGAAGACCATTTTCTGATCTTGAGAGTTCAATACTGTTTACAGGCTTAAATTTCAAATCATAAACCACAGCGCTCACCTCACGGTCAAGTATGGTAAGAACAGCAAATGTAGGAGCCTTGTTTCTGTCAAGCGGCCCCTTAAGATGTCCTGGGTTTATAAACAGATGCCCATCCTCAAGGCGCAGTTCTTCCATGTGGGTGTGGCCGTGCAAAATTATATCGGCGCGAAACAGATCGTCATCCTTAGCGTCATTTTGAAGACTGTGCACAAGAAGAATATTAAGACCAAGCACGTTCTCGGTAAGCTTTGCGGGGATAGTCTTGTTTCTGTACCCGTCATCATAAATGCCTGGAACCTGAGCTACTTCAATATGATACTCCTCAAGCGCCTTAGCGTCATCATAGTCATCGCCCAAGTGATAAACAGCGCCAACATTTTGCTTTTTTGTCAGAAACTGCATAACCTTTTCGATATATTCATAATTGCGGTGCGTATCGCTTATTATTCCGATTTTCATAATGCCTCCTTGTATTACAACGAGCGTAATCTTTCAACCATTATTTTATATTCGTTGAGATATGTAATTGCCTGTTTAACTACATTATCAACCGTAAACCCAAACTTCTCCTCAAGCACCTTAAAGGGTGCGGACGCGCCGAAGCGTTCAAGTCCTATCACTTTGCCAAGAGGCCCGACAATTTCAAGAAAGTTTACGGGAAGACCCGCAGTAAGACCCATCACCGGTACGCCGAATGGGAAAAGTTTTTCTTTGTACTCAACAGGCTGCTCCTTAAAAAGACCGACTGACGGCACACTTATCACCCGCACTTTTAAATTTTTACCTTTTTCCAAATTCGCCGCGCTTTCAATACAGGTAATAACCTCCGCACCGTTAGCGATAAGTATTAAATCGGGCTTGTCACAATCAATAACTGCATAAGCTCCCTTGTTTGCTCCCTGCGCGGCCAAAAAGCGCGATGATTCGCCTGTCTTTACGGGCAGATCAGTCATAACCTGACGGCTGAGAAGAAGCGCCGTTGGGCCGTTAAAATTTTCAAGCGCCATCTTCCACGCAGCGGTTGTTTCCGCCGCGTCTGCCGGACGAAGCACAAGCATACTGTGTTTTTTATGCCCGTTCGCCATCTTTTCCAAAAGCCTGACCTGCATCTCATGCTCTATCGGCTGATGTGTAGGCCCGTCCTCTCCAACCCTGAAAGTATCGTGCGACCAGACGTATTTTACTGGAAGCTCCATAAGAGCAGCCATACGCATCGCGGGTTTCATGTAGTCGCTAAAAGCAAAAAATGTTCCGCAAACGGCAAGCACCCCGCCGTGAGACGCTATCCCGTTCATTACCGCTGCCATTGTGAGTTCAGCGACGCCTGCCTGCAGATACCCGCCGCTAAAATCTCCCTTTTTGAAAATTTTTGATGATTTTAAGAATCCCTCTGTCATGTCGCTGTTGCCAAGATCAGCCGATGAAACGATCATATTACCTATCTTTTCAGAAAACTCGCCAAGAATAGCACCCGAAGCGGCGCGAGTTGGGATATTTGCCTTATACTCAATCGCTTCCCAATCAATCTCAGGAAGCTCATCGTTCATAAACGATTTGAACTTTTTCGCTAATTCAGGATTTTTAGCTTCCCACTGCGCGGCTTCAGCTTTTTTCGCGGCAGCCTGTTTTCTCTTTTTATCAAGAATTTCGCGGTAATACTCAGTCACTTCAGGAAAAATGATAAACGGGTCGGATGGATCACCGCCCAAATTTTTTATAGTACTCTCAATACACGCCCCCGCGCCCGTGAGCGGCTGACCGTGAGTGGAGACCTTGCGCTCAAAAGATGAGCCGTCTTTACCAAGCGCTCCTTTACCCATAATAGTATTACCTATAATAAGTGTAGGCCGCTCTTTTTCAGCAACAGCTTCACTTAGCGCTTTACGAATTTGGTGTTGATCATTACCATCTATAGTTAGAACATTCCATCCCCAAGCCTTGTACTTTGCCGCCGTATCCTCACTTGTAACATCGCCGGTAGTTGTTGAAAGCTGAATATCATTTGAATCAAAAAACATAATAAAATTTGAGAGTCCAAGATGCCCCGCAATGCGGCCAACACCTTGAGAAATTTCCTCTTGAATACCGCCGTCAGAAATAAAGGCGTAAGTCTTATGCGCCATCCACTCCCCAAAGCGCGCCGCGAGAAACCGCTCCGCAATCGCCGCTCCAAGACCCATAGCGTGCCCCTGACCCAATGGGCCTGAGGTATTGTCAACCATCCGCTTACCATCCCGCTCAGGATGTCCGGGGGTAGGGCTTCCCCATTGCCTGAAATTCTTTATATCATCTATAGAAAAAAGACCGCAAAGAGTAAGCTGCGAGTAAAGCATGGGCGACATGTGGCCTGGGTCAAGGTAAAAACGGTCGCGGTTTACCCATGTTGGATCATCAGGATCCCAGTTTAAAAATTCGCTGTAAAGTATGTTTATGAAATCCGCTCCGCCCATAGCGCCGCCGGGATGCCCCGATTTAGCGCGCTCAACCATCGCGGCGCTCAAGATACGAATATTGTCTGCACAGCGGTCAACACTTCTCAAATCCATGAAATACTCCCGAAATATATTGATTTTACAGGAAAAACAGCCTAAATTAGTACGATTATGGCAGAAAAAAGTGTATTACTTTTTCTATCCTTGCTTTATAATGAGCTTAGAAAATAATATGTGGAGAGGGGGAAATGAAGCACTTCTTTATTAATTATATGGATGATTGTTCCGAGTCATTCACACTGCAACAAATAATAAACCTATGTTTATACATAATGTATAAACATAATTATATTTTTTGCCGATTTTGCTCTCGTCGATAAAATAGCTGGTTACTTTTTTGCATAATGAATAAACATATTTATATTTTTTGCTTGATTATAATTATGCAAAATGTTATATTATACTTATACAAAATGTATAAATATGTTTATATTGGTGGTGAAAAATGTCCTATAATAGCCGAATTCTAACAAAAAAGTTGGAAAAAACGGTAAAAACATTCTCCGCAACCTATCTAAGCGGGGCGCGGCAGTGCGGAAAATCGACGCTTGTCAGCGCTCTTTTATCCTTAGATAACGTAAATTACATGACGTTCGACACCATGGCGCTAAGAATGGCGGCTCAAATTGACCCTGATACTTTCATAGCAAAGCTTCCTAAAGACAAACTAAATGTAATAGACGAGGTGCAGCGGGTTCCCGATGTTTACCTGCAACTCAAAAAGTGGGTGGATGAAGGTCGTTTTGAGGGACGTAACCGCACACAGTTTCTACTAACCGGGTCCGCAAACATATTCGCATTGCCTCAGTTAGCTAAGGCAATGGTTGGACGGATGGCAGTTTTGACGCTATATCCGTTCTCATCGGCGGAAATAAATAATTCCGGGGTTAATTTCATAGACAAACTGTGGAATGACGAGTTGTCTATCAAAAATTACAAACGCGCTGATTTAGTTAACATTATAAAAAGCGCGACATTTCCTGAGATAGCGCTCAATAACGAGATAGACCGCACCGTTTGGTTTGACAGTTATCTGAGCACCATCTTAGACAGAGATATTACCGAGTTTGCGAAAATCAGAAAACCGGAACTGATATATCAGCTGCTTGTATCTTTATGCAGCCGCGTTGGAAGCCTGATGAATAACGACAGCATAATGAAAGATTCCGGTTTAAATCAGGGTACCTTTGAAAAATACAAGTCGCTTTGCGACGCAACATTTCTCACATTTGAAATACAGCCGTGGGCGAGGTCAAATAAGCTCCATAAAAGGTTTGTCAAAAGTCCAAAAATTTACTTTACCGATACAAACTTTTTATGTTACATGATGCGCCGCGATATTTCAGACGTTTACAAAAATAACCCAACGCTCATGGGACACCTCTTTGAAAATTTTATCGCAACGGAAATAATTAAATCAACAAGCTCTCTACCCGGAAAATTCTACATATCACACTTCAATCCGGTACGGGGAGAGGGCAAGGAGACAGATTTTGTCGTTGAGAATGACAGAGGCGAAACAATAGCCATAGAAGTCAAACTTGATTCATCACTCAATCCTAAAGATTTTAAAAACCTTGAACTGTGCCGCGATACTATCGGCAATAATTTCAAGAAAGGCATCGTCCTGTACACGGGAGAAGACCTCGTGCCTTTTGGGGATAGACTTTGGGCGATTCCGGTTAATTATTTGTGGGAGTGAGCCATGTTTCGGAAATCAATCAACACCATATTTCCGCCGCATAACAAGCTCTGCTGCTAACAAGAGCAGTATTATTGATAGCAGCAGCCATGAGCGGCTTATTCGGATTGTTTCGGTAACTGTGTTTTTGCCGGAATTGATTTCATTCCATGAAGTAAATAAAGTGTGCATGGCGGCGCTATCATTAAAGTCTAATGGATGAGCGAAATCTTGCAAATACTGCGTATTTTGGGATATTACGGAGAGTTCGCTCATGTCGCGGTTTACAGTAAAACTGTCACTGAACTCCGCTCTTATGCTGCCTGCTGTGATTTTGGATGAGATGCTGTATGTTCCTTCGGGCAGGGCTTTAAAAGAGAGCGGCTGCTTGTTTAAACCTGTAGGATAATAGTTGAGTACCGTGTCAACGCTGATATTTTCATTTTGAATTTTTACCTCTAACTTAAAGGTCTCAAATATTGGTATACTTGACGGAAGCGACATTATAAATCTTGCGCTGTCGGTTTCATGAAGCGTTTGCGCCGGATAGAGTATGAACGCGTCTGAAATATTGTCAAGCAAGAGTTCTTTTGCCGTTTCAAGCAGCATATTTGAGAAGCTGAATAGTTCGCTTTCCGCTCTGTCCGAAGACATCGGCCAAAAATCCCATCTCCAGACTCCTTTTACAGGACAAAATAAAGAGTACGTACCTCTAAAGCGTCCTGAAAAAAGAATTACCGCAGATTCCGAATTAGCGCCGTTGTCTGTGCTGATAGCAGCTTCAATAAGATTTTTTCTTCCTGTTAAAGGGAGATTGTTACAGATTATTATCTCTGCCGCAGGAGGGAGTGTACGTAAGTTGGGATTTGAAGCCGCGCTCATATTGCCCGTTTGACGGATAGAGACTGCCGGTGAATAAATTGCGCGTGAACTGCATGGGAGCGTACCCATAAACACGGTAACGCCGTGGCGCGGGAGCGTACGTGTAAGTCTTACGGCTGTACTGTCCCAATCAAACAAAAATAAAATATCCGGTGACGAGGATTTCTCCCTGAATGTTTTATTTATGAGAAGCGCTTGCGTCGCGTATCTTCGGTCAAGTGACGCCTTTGCTGAGTATATAGAGTATGACAAATTTTGAGGAATGGTTTGATGGACAAAATTTGAAACAGAGGGCGGTGTATCGTTGTCTAAAAAAGCTTCTACTGTGTAAAGCTCTTTCGCGGGACGTGAATTGCTTGTTCTGAATTCGATTATGCGTGTAAAATATCCCTGTTCTACCTGTACTATTTCCGTTTTTACGATTCTGCCTTTTTTCTTTAATGCAACCGTTAAATTACCGTCGGCTTGAGCGTACCCGTTCGCTTCTATGCTTATAGTAAAAGCGGAATCAACAGGAGTGTTTTCCGGCGCAATGGTGATAGTTTTTATAAATGAATTTGGGACAGCGTCCGGCAATACAGTGTAATAGATCGTGTTTGTTGGGAATACATTACTGCTTTTGGCCGGATTTGTCCAGTGACCATCACTTATAATAATCATATCCTGTTTTTTTTCGTTAGTTCCAAGCGACAGCGGAAAGTTGCTTCTTGAATCAGAAAAAGATATCGCTTTTGACGGGTTATGATTACGGGTTGAATCACCAAAAAGAAAATATTGAAAATTAACCTGTCCGCCCGAACGCCTTTCCATAGAGGAAAGCGTATCAATAATAGAATTGACAAAAGAGTCTGCGGAAAAATTCCGCATGCTTAAAGAAGCGTCTATGAGCACCGCTGTTTTTTGTGAACCTGACTCAAACCGGTCAAATCTTATAACCGGCTCTAAAAATGATAAGAACAGGCCAAGAATCCAACCGATTCTCAAAGCCATAAGTACCGTTTTTTTCGATGTTGAAAGCTGACTGCGTCCATAACGCCAGAGCGAAATAAAAACCCCCGCGCATAAAAATAAGATGATCAGGATTGAGTGCATTCCATCAAACCGGTTGAATGTGGGGATTTACGGCGGTTTGAAAGAATTGTGTTTTTCTTCCATCCGCGCTTGTTCTGCTCAGGGTAATCGGTAGTATAGTGCAGTCCTCTGCTCTCTTTACGTTTGAGAGCGGAATTTATAATGAGTTTCGCTGTTGTCACAATATTTCTAAGCTCTAACAGTTGAGGGGTGATTTTTGTACGCTTATAAAAATCCTCTATCTCCTTTTCAAGAAGATTTATTCTTCTCAGCGCTCTATTAAGCCGCAAATTGGAACGCACGATACCAACGTAATCCCACATCACGCTTTGAATCTCCCAAAGGTTATGCGAAAGCAGAATCCACTCCTCAGAATCTGTTGTTCCGCTGTCATCCCACATCGGAATATTTTCAGCGCTGATTTCACAGCTGTTTTCAATGCGCTTTGAAGCGTTAAGCGCTGCACGGTAAGAGAACACGAGCGCCTCTAAAAGCGAATTGGAAGCAAGACGGTTTGCGCCGTGCACTCCGGTGGACGCGGTCTCTCCGCACGCGTAAAGATTTTCTATATCTGTATTTCCGCAATAGTCAACTACTACTCCGCCGCACATATAATGAGCGGCAGGTACAACCGGAATTAAATGTTTAGTGATATCTATTCCAAATGTCATACATTTATTGTAGATGTTGGGGAAGTGAGCAATAGTGGCCTGAGCGTCTTTATGTGTTACATCAAGATATACGCATGGCAAGCCGGAAACCTTCATCTCATTGTCAATTGCTCTTGCGACAATGTCCCTTGGAGCAAGCGAGCCTTGCGGGTGATATTTTTTCATAAACTCATCCCCCGCGGCATTACGCAGTACCGCTCCGTATCCTCTCAGCGCTTCAGAGATAAGAAATGAGTCTGCTTTTTCATGAAAAAGTGTAGTAGGATGAAACTGGATAAACTCCATGTTCGCAATTTTTGCTCCTGCCCTGTAAGCCATAGCCACGCCGTCTCCAGTGGCAATTGAAGGATTAGTGGAGTGAAGATAGACGCGCCCCGCTCCGCCGCTTGCAAGACATGTAACTTTTGCGCTGACCGCAAAAATACTTCTGTTGACAGAATCAAGAACATAAGCTCCAAAGCACTCATATTGATTTTTAGCTTTTTTTATGTGGTGACCTGTAATAAGTTCTATCGCGCAATGATTTTCTAAAATGGATATATTTTTGAGTTCACGCAGTTTTTTTAAAAGTTTAGTTTCAAGCTCTTTACCAGTGAGGTCTCGCGCGTGTACGATTCTGTTTGCGCTGTGGCCGCCCTCTCGTCCGAGGTGAAAATTGTAGGGATTTTTGTTATCAGCATTATTCGACATTTCTGTGCTGCCGCTGTCATTCACAGAAAATTGCGCCCCATAGTCAAGCAGTTCCAAAATCCTTTCAGGCCCCTCATTAACCATGATTTTCACAGCTTCGTTATCACAAAGCCCCGCACCGGCAACAACAGTATCATCAATATGGCTTTGAAAGCTGTCGTTACTGTTAAGAACGCAGGCAATACCGCCCTGAGCATAGTTAGTGTTTGAGTCGCTGTCCTGTTTCTTTGTGATTAACACAACAGAACCGTACCGCGCCGCGTGAATGGCAAACGATATTCCCGCTATTCCGCTCCCAATCACCAAAAAGTCACATATTTTGTTCATAGATAAAATATACTACATTCCAAATCAGGATTAACACACTGTCTGAATCAAATCAACCAACAACACACGGCTTTCAGCATCATCCTGCATACCTTTACAAATACAATACGCAAGATTAAGCCTCATCAAATTTTTAGTGATCATATCACTATCAAGAGTAAATTCATCCGAAAGCTCATCCGGTTTAAATGATGGAAAGTTATAAGGACAGCTTGCTGCATGCGTTTGATGAAATTCCACTGAGCGTAAAATAAGGCCGTGAGTGCGGCAGATAAGCGGACGCGCTTTATAAATGAGACAAGCGTCTTCACACAAAAACGGACATTTTTTGTTAGTTTCGGAATTTGTCTTATTGATATATAATGAGTTGTTTTCTTCAAGATATAATTTGATTACATACGCTTCAAGCTGACTGACACTTTTAAGCTCACAGCATATCCCGCACCCTTTTTTGCAAGCTATCTCTTGTGGATAAGCCCCACGCACCCGGCTCCATAACTGATCACAGAAACCGCAAAGCTTGTAGTAATTGTCAACAATCGTTTGTAATTTATTCATTTTTTAATATAAACCTAAAAGCGGTTATCTTGACTACTTAGCCGATTTGGCCGAACTGTAGTTGTTTTTCATTGATATATCAAAGATATGTTCTCCAATAAAAAATAATTCAGGGAAAAGCCGCATAAGCGATAGAATTGAAGCAAAAATGCTTTATCATCATACATCCGCAAGCATCATGATGTATTCGCAAGCATACTCAAGTATCCACTCTCTGTTAATGCTATGCGCTAAAAAATAATTAAAAAAGGTCTTGCTTTTTATTTAAAAATGGTATATTATTTTAATAGAATGATTTTTTTGATGTTAAGCTTTTCAGCAGCATCTTCAGGTAGTCCAATTACTCTTATCATAATAGAGTAATATCTCGGCAACAAGTTCTTAACAGTCATATTACATCTCCAGTCTCGATATAATTAAAAGCAATGCTGCTTTGAGTTGTTTTATTGTTATGCCCATTTAAGCGCTTTGAATGCTTGAATGTAAATGTAAAGGATATTAACTTTTGTATAAATAAATAACCAATTTTCGGAGGAGGGTTTCGGATGAAGGCACAGGTGAAAGTATTTGTAGTGATGGCAGCGGTTGTTTTGAGTGGGGTTGGTTTTAGTGCTGTGGCTCAGATAAATTTTAATGCAAATGATATTCAATTTCGGGCGCCAAACAACTCAAGTAGAACTACTATTCACTATGGGGATTTTGTGTTACATGGGGGCAACGCCTCAAGTCAAAGAGGGTACTTATATGCTTATTCACCTATTGTAGCGTATTCCGATACTTATATTTCGGGGTCACTATATCTTTCTGGTAACAAACACTTTATCCACCCACACCCAACTAATGACTCCAAGCTCATAAAATACATCGCTATAGAATCCGGTGAAGCCCTCACACTTGCTCGCGGAACAGCAAGGACTGTAAACGGACAAGCAACAATTGAGCTGCCGGAACACTTTTCATTAGTAACCAGTAAAGATGCGCCAATTACCGTGATTTTGACACCTGAGGGAGCGCCAGTTCTGCTTTATACCAAACAAAAGAGCAGAGAAAAAGTTGTAGTTGCAATGAAACCGTCCGATTTTTCGGAGTTCAAAGATGTCGAGTTTTCATTTCAAGTGACCGGCGTCCGCGATGGGTTTGAAAAACAGGAAGTTATTGTGGATGAGGATAAATTGGAATCATCAACCAATATACGAGACGATGTACAAAAGAGAATAGATGCGTATACTGAAAGGGTTAAGGCGAGGCATGAGTTGAAGTATCAGGAAAAGGAATAAACGTGAGGGAGAGGCGTAATTTGTTTTTGTAAATATTTTGAACAAGGGAATAATAATGAAAAAAAGACTTTTTTTGTTAAGCGTACTTATTTTATTGTCATTTACGATACATAGTTGCAAAGATGCTAATGAAAATGAAAACACATTGACATTAGTAGGTACAACATGGGAAATAGTGGGTTTCTTTGAAAATGGAGAACTCATGAAAATGATGGAACCGGAAGAACTTACATTTCATACAAATGGCTACGTAAGAAGTTACAAAGATTGCATCGTGGGAGACTATGTCGTTAATTATTCTTCTGAAACAATAGAATTTACACATTTTGCCCTCAAATGCTATATACTTTTACCACCTGATTCTGATATATTGCTATATATAGCATTAATGAATACGGTAAACACTTTTTCTCTTACAAAAGATGTGTTAAAGCTGTACTACAATGATAAAAATGATCATTTACTATTTATCAGGAGACTTTAATTATGAAAAATAAATCAATGGCAATATTTTTATGTTTATTTCTCTGTCTGATTGGATCAAAAATACAGGCACAAATCAGTGAAGGCGGAATACCGATGAGCTTCTCTTTTGATAAAAGTATACACGAAATACACACATTAGTAATGCCCTCAGCAAATATAGATTCTGTTAAGCAAGCAGAAGCAAAACTGGGTAATACCCCAAGGCCCTTTCGATTTGGCTATGAGATAGATGTCGATATTGATTTAAAAACACACGGAACACTCAAACATTTGCCTGATGGCGGTAAATTATGGTTGTTAAAAATTCATTCTAAAGGTGCTTTTTCTATCAACTTGATTTACAATCGTTTTATACTAAGTAAAGGTTCAAGGTTTTTTGTATATAGTGAAGACAGAACCATGGTATTAGGAGCATTCACACCTGAAGTCAGCAATAAATCATACACCGAATTTGCAACAGATTTAGTGAAAGGGAATACGATTGTTTTGGAATATTACGAACCAGGTAACTCTGATAATGGTGTAATTAACATTGGTAAAGTAGTACATGGGTATATTAACACTTTTAGCGGTGGATTTGGCTTATCTGAACCCTGTAATGTTGATGCAAATTGCCCGCTTGGAAATAATTGGATATACGAAAAAAGATCAGCTTCTTTAATCATAATAGGGGGTTCATCATGTTCGGGCGGCCTTATAAACAATACTGCACAAGACAGGAGACCTTACTACTTAACAGCAGATCACTGTTTTAGTAGTATATCTCCTAATTCTTGGATTTTTAGATTTAAATATTGGCGACCTAATTGTGGTTCTGGTAATCCAGACCCTAATGTTTGGAAAAGTATTACAGGAGCTCATGTACGAGCGAGACACGCTACTACAGATTTTCTATTATTGGAATTGTATACAACACCACCTGCGGATTATAATTTGTATTATGCGGGATGGGATAGAACTTCAAATCCAGCACAAAATTCAACAGGAATTCATCATCCTCAAGGTGATGCTATGAAAATTAGTTATACGACTAATCCGGCAGTTCCTGCTGCTTGGAATACTGCAGCTGGTTTAACTCACTGGAGAGTACATTTTAACGAAGGAACTGCGGAACATGGTTCTTCCGGTTCTCCACTGTTTAACCAAGCACGTAGAATAGTTGGTCAACTACATGGAAATTTAGGCTACATTTCATCATTACCATATTGTTCACAACGAAAAATAGAATATGGCAGATTCGATCTTTCTTGGACTGGCGGTGGGACAAATAGCACTCGATTAAGCAATTGGCTACATCCATTTAGTACATCAGCGCCAAACACCCTTAATGGAATGGCATCTTGCCCGGAAACAACAATTAGCGGTAGAACAATTAATCAAACCGAAATTATTGAGTGCGATAAAATAAATATAACTAATACAACGGTTACACAAAATGGAAAACTTACACTCGAAGCAACAAATATAATAAATATAAACAGTGGTTTCACGGTAGAATCTGGAGGAATGCTTGACGTAAGAATTGGCCCATGAAGTCAAGTTTACAAAAGGAGTTTAACTTTTTTATAAATCTTTGAACAAGGATACAATAATGAAAAAAAGAATTTTCTTGTTGTTTGTGCTTATAGTAGCTTCTGCATTTTTACCTATGGCCGTATACGCCCAGACCTGTGACAATATAAGCGGCCTCATCAATGGAAATAACACGATTACCCTAACAGACAACTGCGTCATAAACGAACCCGTAACAATCACAGGAAATGTAACAATCAAAAGCAGCGTCAACAATCCTCACACTCTAACACGCAACGTTAGCGGTAACCTCATCACCATAGCAGAAGGCGCAGCGCTTACCTTAGAGAACATCATAATTGACGGCAACAAACAAGGCTCATTTTCCAACACCAACACTACCACCGACAGCAATACCTCACTCATATTCATAGAAAACGGCGCCGCGCTCATAATGAACAACGGCGTAACTCTACAAAACAACATCTCTTCCAATGGCGGTGCAGTGTCAGTAGGTAACGGCAGCAAATTCACAATGAATGGCGGCGAGATAAGCGGCAACACTTCCAATATTGGCGGCGGTGTATTTATGAGACACGGCGGCATATTCACTATGACCGGCGGCGCAATCATCAACAACACCGCCCAAGATTTTGGCGGCGGTGTTTTTGTAAATGATGCTTGCAATTTCACCATGACAGGCGGCAACATCAACAATAATACCGCAAGCGGTGTAGGCGGCGGCGTAAACGTATGGGGCGGTGAGTTCACCATGACCGGCGGAGCAATATGCGATAATACAGCTGCTGACGGTAACAGCGTATTT
>Ga0123356_10002272_pt1 | contig 20718 bp, 16 predicted proteins | sample TergutEmb28metaG_2_FD_92546 | JGI IMG/M metagenome (GOLD analysis project Ga0123356, IMG submission 92546) | Embiratermes neotenicus P3 segment gut microbial communities from Petit-Saut dam, French Guiana - Emb289 P3 | ecosystem: Host-associated > Arthropoda: Insects > Digestive system > Gut ... | reverse complement strand
TGCCGAGCCCGGGTGCGAGCTTCAGCGAGGTACCAGCCGGGAAGCAGGCGCGCGGGCAGCCAGAACGTCGAAACGATCGCGATTGCCAAGACCGCCAGCGCGGGAACGGCAACGATCGCCTCGAGCACCACGCTCACCTTCCCGGCCAGCGCGCAGAGCACCATCAGCAGCCCGGCGGCGCCGAACCACGCGGTCCCGAAGTATGCCGCCTCCGAGGGGAGCCACCTCATCACCCACCTGTTCCTGCCACGGTAGTGCCGCACGCCTCCCCGCAGCACGAGCGCGGAGAAGGCGGCCACCGCGATCAACGTCCCCGCCGAAAGGTTGCTGCCGGACGCCGCGAGCAGGCTCATGATCGGCGTCTCAGAAGACCGCGTTCCACACGTCGCTGGCTGCGTGGGCCACGCCTCCGCCGACGTCCCCTGCCACATGGACGATCGCATGGCCGGCGCTCTCGGCCGTATCGCCGATCACCTTGCCGGCCTCTCCGCCCGCGAGTCCGCCCACGATGCCGCCGCCGATGCCGCCGATCACGCCGCCGACGACGCCGCCACCGAGTGGGTCGATCATCTCGCCGATCGCGAACCCGCCCTCGGCGCCGGTCTCGGCGCCCTGTGCGGCACCGATCCATGCGCCGCCGGCCTCTGACCCTCCCTCAACGGCCGCGGTCTGCGCGGAGTCGATGACCTTGCTGGTGGTGGACCAGCCGGGGTGGTGCTCGCTGTCGTACTGCCACTGCCCAGCGCCTGTGCTCCAGAGCGTCAGACCGACACCGGCGAACCCCAGCGACCTTCCGGCGACGCTCGACCACTCCGGCGCCGCGGCCTCGATGTCGTCCTCACCGGGGACCAGCACGCCGCGGTTGGGCTGCGTGTATTGGTTGGTGGAGGTCGCCTGCTGGAGCTCCTGGATCATCGGGTCGGCCGAACTGCCGGTGGGGACCAGCAACAGCCCGCTGGCGCTCGCGACGAAGGGGTCGGCTTCCGGGCCGAGGGCCGTGGCGAATGTCTCCATCTCCCCGCGGGCGTCCTCCGTGATCGGGAGCACGAGCTCCGTGTTCCGGTAGCGCTTCAGCAGGCCCTCGGCCAGGCCGATGCCCGCGCCGGTTTCGGGGGCGCCGATCGCACCGCCGAGGGTGGGCCAGAAGAAGCTGCTGCTGCTGTTTGTCCCGGGCCGCGCGCCGGCCGGAAGGCCCTCGACCTTCACGATCTGGGCGGTCAGGCCCTGAAGCGTCTGCGATGCCGACTGGGCCTGCTGCTGGTAGGTGCTCCAGGCCTGCCGCCCGCGATACTGCGCGGCCTCCAGCGCGCTCTGCGCACGGCTCGCCGCATCCAGGGCGGCCTGGTGGCTGCCCTGGGCCTCGCCGATCTGGCGCGAGATCTCGGCGTGCTGCGCCGGATGCGCGGCTGCCAGCAGCTCGGTGTTCAGCGACTGGATTCTGTCTGCGTGGGCCGCGGCTTCGGTCTGTGCGCTCGTCACCTGAGCGCTGGTGCTCTCGCACTCGGCCAGGGCTCGGGCCGTGATCATCTGCGCGGCCTCGAGCTCGCCGGCAAATCTGGACAGCGTCCTGGATGCTGCGGCAACCGTGTCGCCGAGCGTGCCGTAGATGTGCTCGACGTGTCCCGCGTAGCTGGCAAATCCGCCCTCGGCCGGCCCGCTCCAGCCCGCCGAAGCGCTCGCCGCCCCGGCGCGCACGGCCCCTGCCCGGCCGGTCAGCGCGGCCGCCCAGCTCGAGCTCTGCGACGCGGCGGCGTCGAGCTCCGACGGATCCCCGGTTGGCACCTGGAACCCGTAGGGCGTCGCGTCGCCCGCTGCGCCCTGGCCGACCCTCACCGGCGGCCGCCCAGGTTCTCAGCGTTGTGGGCCTCGGTCGTGCCGTAGTTGGCGGCGGCGACCCGCAGGCCGTTCGCCAGCTCGGCCGAGACCGCGTCGAGCGCGACCGCCGCTCCGGCCGCCCGCCCGAAGAACTCGCTCCAGGCGCCCGCCACCGGGGTCCCGGCACCGGCTGCGCCAAGCGACGCGGCAGGGAGCGTTTCATCGCCCGGTCCACCCGGGTCGATCGACGCCGCGCCGCCCACAAGCTGATCAGGTGTCACGGAAAAACGCATGGATCTCCGCGCTGATCGTAGCCGCGTGTGACCGCGCGCGGCATGATGCGTAACAGCATGCGCACAGTTCTCGTGACACTCGTCGGGCCCGATCACACGGCCGACCTTGTCGTTGACGCCGATACCCCGGTCGCCGAGCTGATGCCTCAGCTGACCTCGGCGGTCATGGCGAGCGCGACGGCGGCGGAGGCAGATCACTGGACGCTGGCGGTCACCGGCCGCGAGCCGGTCTCGCCCGGCCAGACGCTTGACGAGGCCGGTGTGCTGGACGGGGCTGTGCTCGTGCTCCGCCGCGCTGACCGGCCGTCGCCGGGCGCAGTCGTGCGTCCGCTCAACCGTGGCGAGGCGGGATCACCGCTGGCCCGCACCCGCGCCGCGATCGAGGACGCGTCGCGCCGCCAAACGCCCGGCGCCCCCGCGCGCGAGGTGGCGCTGAGCGCCGACGCGGGGCTGCATGGGCTCGAGCGGATCGTGGCGGATGCCAAGCTGAGCCGCTGCGTGACCATCGCCTTCGTCTCACCCAAGGGCGGGGTCGGAAAGACGACGCTGTCGATCCTCCTGGGTGAGGCTCTCTGCGCGTTCCGCGCCGACCAGATCCTGGCGCTCGACGGCGATGGTGACTACGGCTCGCTGGGGCGTGTGAGCCAGCTGGCGAGCGGGGCGCCGGGGCGCCGCGACGACACCATGTTCGCCGCCCTCGCGGGAGGCGCCGTCACGTTCGCCGAGCTCAACCGAACCCTGTGGGCGCTCCCCGGAGGCCTGAGAATCGTGCCCTCACCTCGCGATCCCGCGGCGATGGCAAGAGCCGACCGCGCCGCGTACGCCCGCGTGATCGGCAACCTGCAGCGACTCTGCAGCGTGCTGATCGTCGACTGTGGAACCGGCCTCGGCCAGCCGGGGGTTCAGGCAGCGATCCTGGCCAGCGATCAGCTGGTCCTGGTCACAGACGCCTCCGGTGCCACCGCGAGCCTGGCGGTCGAGGCATTCGGTCTGCTCGAGCGGTCGGGGCGGCAGATAATCGTCGCCGGAAACCGCCTGCGGCGTGGCCGTGCGGGTGAGGACGACCTGGCGCGGTTGGACGCGTCGTTCCCGCGGGCAGCGGGCCTGGTGGGAATCCCGGATGAGCCTGACGCCGGCAGCGCGCTGGCGGGCGATATGCGGCTCGAGCAGGCTTCGCGTACCCTGCGCCAGGGCGTGACCGAGCTCGCGGCGGCGCTGGCGGCGCACTGGGCGCGGCTGTCGGAGCAGCGGCCGCGCGCCGATTCTGTGTGAGGTGCCACGGTCAATCCCGGCGTCGCGGTTTGGCTACCATTGGCGCTCAAGCGACGGGTGCTGGGGCACTCGAGGACGTTATTTCCGGGACAAGCAGTGGTGGTCGTGTGAAGCGAGACGAGGGTGCAACGGGAGCGGACATCGGACGCCGCGTAGCCGCGGGTCAGGTCGAGACGGACCTCCGCGAGATGCTGAGTGGCGGCAGAAGCACGCCCGAGCCCGAGGCCGGCGCAGCGCGGGAGACCGGCGCAGCGCCCGAGTCATCCCCACCGCTTGACGCCGGCGCCCCCGGGCCGGATCCGCAGACGGCGCCGGGTCCTGAGATTCCGCCCGGTCCTGAGATTCCGCCGGAGGAGCTGCTTCCTGCCGACGTGTACCGCATCGTCGACGGTCGTGAGCAGCACGACACGCCCTGGCGACGCTTTAACGCCGGCGTCCGGGATCTGTTGACGAGCCCTCCGGCCAAGGAGGAGGAGCGGCTCGACAGGGAGCTTCAGCAGCTGCGCATCCGCGGCCTGGGCCGTGGTGTCACGGTTGCTCTGGGGTCGATCAAGGGCGGTGTCGGCAAGACGACCCTGACGCTGGCGCTGGCCGACATGCTGGCCGACGCCCTGCGCTGTGGCGTGCTGGTCGTCGACGCCGACCTCGAGTGGGGCACGGCCGCGGACAGCACCCCGCAGGACGGTGGCCGCGGCGGCACGCTGACCGATGTGCTGGCCGCTCGTGACCGGATCGTCTCGCCCGGAGACCTTGCCCCGTTTCTGGTTGCGCTGCCCGGTGGCGCTCAGCTGCTGGCGGGGCCGACGACGCCTCACGAGATCGAGCAGCTCACGGCACAGGACATGCAGTCGCTGCTCGAGCTGCTGCAGCGCTTCTTCCCGGTGATCCTGCTCGATCTGTCGCCCGGGATCGGCCTGCGCGGGACCATTCCCCGGTGGGCGTTCGGCGTCGCGGACGAGATCGTCGCGATCGCCACACCGACTCGCGGAAGCCTGCGCCGTGCCGGAAGGATGCTCGCCTATCTGACCGAGCACCGGCCGGAGGTGCCGATCACGCTGGCGCTCAACATGGTGCCGCGGCGGCCGGATGAGTCGGTACGCAAGATCATCGAGGTCGCCGAGCGCAACGGCGCCACCCGCCGATACGCCGCGATCCCCCGCGACGACGGGCTGCTGCGACAGCTCGACGCCGGACTGCTGGATCTTCAGGCGCTGGATCAGCCAACCCGGATCGCGATCAAGACTCTCGCCGTCGGGCTGGCGAGCGGATGGTGTCGTTGACGGTGCACCGCCTGCGTGAGTGGCCCCGGCTGCTCGCCGGTGGCATTGTGGTCGCGATCGTTCTGATTGGGGTGGGACTGCTGATCGGCACGACCATCGGCTCCACCAGCACCACGGAGGTCCGCACTCAGACAGTGACGAGCACGGTCACAGTGCAGTCACCGGCGCAGGCGGCCCGCTTGCGGGCTGACGGTGTTGCGATCGCGACCCTCAACCGACAGCTGAGGACGACTCACCGGCGGCTGAACGGAGCTGATCGTGCGCTGCGCACGACCCGGCGCGGGCGCCACGGCGCCGGCGCCCGCAAGAAGTGAGTCCAAGCCATCGCGATGAATCGTCCCAACCACACGAACAAAATCAACGGGAGGTAACCCATGCCGCAAATCACAGTCGAGACCGAGGCCGTCCGTGCCGCCGGTCAGAAGATCCAAGCGCTGTCAAATGAGATCGAGGGCCTGATCGGGCAGTTGCAGACCGTCGCCGCGAGCTCCCGCGACTACTGGCAGGGCACAGCCAACGCGGCGTTCGAGACCGCGATGCAGGATTGGAACACGGCGGCCGTGAACATCAAGAACGCCGCCTCAACGATCGGGAATGCCACGATGGTTGCCGGGAGCAACTATCAGGACACCGAGGCTGCGAACACCAAGATGTTCGGGTAACAGCCTGCCGGCCGGTGCGTCCTGCGAGCAGCGATCCGCGGGCGGCGTTCCACCGCCCGCCGCGGGAATTCCCGCCGGCGATGCCGGATCAGCCGGTCATCATCGCCCATCCGCCGTCGCGGCACCGCCGCGGCGCCGGTGGGCTGTTGCAGATCCTCCTGCCGGTTCTGGGGAGCCTCGGGATCGTTGCCTTCGCGGTTGTATCGCCAAGCCGGCTGTTCCTGATCGTCGCCGGTGCGTTCGTCGTCATCGCGCTGGTCTCAGCGCTCGCGTCGGCGTGGGTCCAGCGCCGCTCGGGCAAGCTGTCGGCGCGCAGCCAGCGGCGGCTGTATCGCGCTCACCTCGCTGAGCGCGAGGAGCGCCTCAGCCGCCTGGCGGCACACCAGCACGAGATCGACGAGCGGCTCTACCCCGACCCCGTGCGGCTGGTGGGCGTCGCCACCCAACGCCGCAATCTCTGGGAGCGGCGTACCCGTGACGCTGACTTCCTGTATTTCCGCGTCGGACGCTCAGCGATGCCACTCGCCTGCCCGTTGACGCTCGAGCTGTCCGACGATCCGATGACCGAGTATGAGCCGGAGCTGCTCACGGCCGCCGAGTCGCTGGCGGCACGCTGGCGCACCGTCGATGACATCTCCGTTGTGGCGGCCATGGATCAGGCTGATGTCATCACCGTTTCCGGGGACCGGGAGCGGATGCTCGGCCTGTCTCGGTCCCTGCTCGCTCAGGCCGCGGTGTTCCGCGCGCCCGGGGACCTTCGCGTGCTGGTGGGGTTCCCCGCTGAACACGCATCGGACTGGGACTGGGTGAAGTGGCTGCCGCACGCTCGCTCGGGCCGCAGTGGTCGTGGCTCCGCCCACCTTCCCGAACTGCTGCTTGCAACCGGCACCGCTGAGCTTGCGGCTCTGCTCGAGGATCACGTCCAGCCGCGCATCGAGCAGCTGCGCAGAATCGAGTCGTCCGCCGTGGAGAACGCTCGCGCCGGCGTCGACGCGCCGGAGCTGCTGGTGGTGCTGGACGGTTACCACGCCGGCGGGGAGGTTGCCCGCCTGCCGCTCGTCCGCGAGCTTGCCGCGCGCGGACATCACCTCAAGGTCCGGACGCTGTGCCTCGTGCACGAGGGTGACGCCGAGCCGCCCGAGGCGGCGCTGCGGCTCCTGATCCCGGCCGACGGGCTGGCGAGCCTCGAGCGCACCGGCGCGTCGGGCGCTCGCATCGACGGCATCCGGCTCGACCAGCTCGGCGGCTCGGCTGCGGAGGCGCTGGCTCGGGCCCTGGCACCGTTGCATCTGGAGGAGAGCGCCACCGCGATCGACCTCGCGGCTGAGGTCAGGCTGTCGGAGCTCGCGCCGCCGCCGCGGGGGCAGCTGTGTGCGCCGATCGGCGTTTCCGAGGACGGGGACACGCTCACGCTCGATCTCAAGCAGGCGGCGGATGGCGGCATGGGGCCGCACGGACTGATCGTCGGCGCCACGGGTTCCGGCAAGTCCGAGCTGCTGCGCACGATCGTCGCCAGCCTCGCCGCCTCACACGAGCCCGACGAGCTGTGCTTCGTGTTCGTCGACTTCAAGGGCGGCGCCGCCTTCGCCGAGTTGGCGGACCTGCCACACAGCGCAGGGATGATCACCAACCTGCAGCACGACCTCTCGCTCATCGATCGCGTGTACGACGCGCTCTTCGGTGAGCAGCAGCGCCGGCAGTCGATGCTGCGGGCGGCCGGCAACCTCGACGACATCACCGCATACCGCAGGGCACGCGCGCTCCGCCCCCAGCTCGAGCCGATGCCCCACCTGCTGCTGATCGTGGACGAGTTCGGCGAGCTGCTGGCCCATCGCCCGGAGTTCATCGATCTCTTCCTCGCGATCGGTCGCGTTGGCCGGAGCCTCGGGATGCATCTCCTGCTCTCCAGCCAGCGGCTCGAGGAGGGTCGCCTGCGGGGGCTCGAGGGGCACCTGCGCTACCGCATCTGTCTGCGGACCTATTCGGCCGCGGAGAGCAAGACCGTCCTGGGCACCAGCGACGCCTATCTGCTTCCGCCGTTCCCAGGCGTCGGCTACCTCAGCGTCGACACAGACGTGTTCCAGCGCTTCAAGACGGCACTCGTGACCAGGCCCCACGACGACGGCGCGAGAAGCATGGATCCGCGCGCCGGGGTGTCCGCCTTCGTGCTCGCGCAGCAGGCCGATGCGCTGGTGGCTGCGGACAGCCGCTCCCAGCAGTCCGTGCCAACCGAGCTCGAGGTGCTGGTGCGCCAGGTGCGGGAGCGTGCCGGCGCGAGCAGCGCGGTGCACCAGGTCTGGTTGCCGCCGCTTCCGAAGCTGCTGCCCCTGTCGGAGGTGAGGCAGGAGCGCCCATGGTGGGAGCGTGCTGAGCAAACCGATGCCAATGCTGGCCCGCTGGCCAGCATTGGCTTGCTGGACCGCCCCAGCGAGCAGCGCCAGGACCCGTTCGTGGTCGATCTCGGCGGGGCTGGGGGCAACCTGGCGCTCGTCGGCGCCCCGCAGACCGGCAAGAGCACGCTGCTGCGGACACTGCTGGTCTCGATGTTGCGAGCGGCCGCTCCCGACGAGGTGCGGGTTTACGCGATCGACCTCGGCGGCGGCCTACTCCGGACGCTGGCCGACGCCCCGCACGTCGGCGGGATCAGCGGCCGCTCTGAGCCTGAGCAGCTCGAGGCGACCGTGCACCAGGTACGCGCACTGCTCGACGAGCGGGAGGCGGTCTTCCGCGAGCACGGGATCGACTCGATGGATGAAGCCAGGCGCCGGCGCAACGACGGGCTCCTTGGACCTGACGTGTGCGCCGACGTGCTGCTCGTGATCGACAACTGGGGCGCGCTGCTGCGCGACTTCGAGGAATTGAGTGAGCCGCTGGCGGAGATCGCAACCGCGGGGCTGGCACACGGGATCCACCTGGTGGTCACGGCCGGCCGGTGGGCGGAGCTCCGCGCCTCCATGCGGGAGGCGTTCGGAACGCGCCTGGAGCTCCGTCTCAACGACCCGCTGGAATCCGAGTTCGGGCGTCGCGCCGCGGAGGCGGTCCCAGCCGAGACGCCCGGCCGGGGGGTGACGGCGGAAGGCCTCTACTTCCAGGCGGCCCTGCCACGACTGGACGGGGGGGCGAGCACGGTCGACCTCGGTGAGGCGGTGGCCGACATCGTGCGGGAGCTGGAGCGTCGCTGGGACGGAGCAGCGGCGCCGCCGGTCCGGGTGCTGCCGACGCGCTTGGAAGTGGACGCGCTGCCCCCACCGGCCGCGGCCGCCGGAGTCCCGATCGGTGTCGAGGAGCTCACGCTAGGCACTGTCAGTCTCGACCTCGAGGGCGCTGACCAGCATCTGCTGGTCCTCGGAGACTCGGAATCAGGCCGCACGTCGACGCTGCGGTTGGTCGCGCAGGGGCTCGCCAGGCTGCACGCTGACGGCAGCGCCCGTCTCGTCGTCGTCGATTTTCGCCGCGGGCTGGACGACCTCGCACTGGTCGGCCTGCCGTCTCGCCACATCAACCGCACACCCCAGTTGGAGGAGGCGGTGCGCGAGCTGATGGAGCTGTGTGTCGCGCGCATCGGTGAGCTCGACGGCGGGGCGCCGGCCGCCGGCGATCGGGGCGAGCCGGTATACGTGCTGGTCGACGACTACGACCTTGTAGCCGGCGCAGCGGCGTCGTCGACAGCGACACTCGGCGACATCATCTTCCAGGGGCGCGACTCGGGCATCCACGTGATCGCCGCCAGGGCCGCCGCCGGCGCCGGACGCGCGATGCTCGACCCCGTGCTCTCGCGGCTCAGCGAATCCGGGGCCCCGGCACTGGTGCTGAGCGGCGATTCGCACGACGGCCCGTTGATTCGCGGCGTCCGGGCCGAGCCGCTGCCGCCGGGGCGCGGGCGGCTGGTGCGCCGCCGCGGGCGCCCGGCGCTGATCCAGCTCGCGCTCGCGCCGGTGCTCGACGGCGGTCTGGCCGGTCCTCGCGAGAGCTCAGGCGGCGATCTCAGCCCGGGCGCTGCTTCAGGCCGTCCAGCGCCCCCGGGACGTCGTCGCTGATCACGTCGGCGACGTCTCGCGCAAAGTTCATCGCCGGCTACGGAATGACGATCCGGCGACCGACCGCGTCGGGGACCGTGAGGGTCGCGTGCGCGTCGCACAGCGCTCGCACGCGGGCCAGGACCTCAGCGCCGGCCGGTGACGCGCGTCCGGCCGTGGAGTCGACGTGAAGCTGCATCTGCTCGGCGGTCGCGACGGGCTCCTGCTCACCGTGGCGAGCGATCGAATGGAACAGGTGGATCCGCTTCTCGTCGTATGCGAGCATCTGCGTCGAGACCGTCACTCGTTCCCCTGCGAAGAGCTGACCGAGGTGGCGGAGGTGCGTCTCAACGGTGAAGTAGCTGCGGCCGCTCTCCAGATAGTCGCCGGTGACGCCGATCCACCGCAGGAGCGCGTCGACCGCCTCGGAGAACAGCTCCAGATAGCGGCTCTCGGTCATGTGGCCGTTGTAATCGATCCAGCTCGGCGGGACCTCGCGGTCGACGAGCACGAGCGGAGCGGCGATCTGCTCACCGGCGGCATCGGAAGCCATTCCGGAGGGCGCGATGCTCATCAGCCTCCGCTCCCACTGAGCCAGGGTCGCGCCGGCGCCGGAGTCCTGGGATCGCAGTCCGTGGAGCAGTGAGACCAGGGACTCGTCCCGCCACTGCTCCAGTGCGCTCACGGATTGGCCTGCGGCCTGCGCGTCGGACTGCGCCACGATCTTGTCGATCAGTTCGGGCGTGAGCTCGGGCACGTCCGAGAGCTTGGTCCACGGGAGCGCGAGGGCGGGCCCGAACTGTTCCAGGAAGTGGTGCATGCCCTGTTCGCCGCCGGCGATCCGGTAGGTCAGGAACGTGCCCATGAATGCCCACCGCAGGCCGGCGCCGTAGCGGATCGCGTCGTCGAGCTCGGAGACGGTGGCGACGTCGTCATTGACGAGCCACAGGGCCTCACGCCACAGGGCTTCGAGCAGCCGGTCTGCGAGGAACCCGTCGACCTCGGTGCGGACGGTGACCGGATGCATCCCGATGCCGCGGTACAGGGATCCGGCGCGCTCGATCACGGAGGATGAGGTGAGTGTTCCCCCGCACAGCTCGACGAGCGGGATGAGATAGACCGGGTTGAAAGGGTGCCCGACCAGGAGGCGCTCCGGATTGCCCATCGCCTTCGCCATGTCCGTCGGCCGCAGGCCCGAGGTCGAGCTCGCGATCGGCACATCCGGGGCGACAGACCGGCTGATCTGTGCGAGCAGTTCCTGCTTGAGCTCCAGCCGCTCGGGCGTGGATTCCTGGACGAACTCCGCGCCGCTGACGGCAGCTTCGATGGAGTCAGCGAAGCTCAGCCTGCCTTCCGGGGGGAGCGGCGCGAAGGTGAGGCGGTCGAAGGCGGCCCGCGCATGGTCGACGACTTCCAGGAGCCGGCGCTCCGCATCGGGCCCCGGGTCGTACACGCTGACATCGATGCCGTTGAGCAGCAGACGCGCTGCCCAGCCGCCGCCGATGACGCCTCCCCCGACGAGCGCAACCGTCTGCGGCAGCCGGAGCTCGCTTGCGGCCACCTCAGTCATTGCGACGCAACGCCAGTCGATCACGAACCTCGCCGGGGCCGAGGACGCGAACGTTCATGGCCTCGAGAATTGTCACCGCACGCTCGACCAGTTGCGCGTTGGTGGCCTTTACGCCGCGCTGCAGATAGATGTTGTCCTCCAGCCCGACGCGCACGTTGGCGCCGATGTGCGGCGCCAGAGCTGCATACGGCAACTGCATCCGGCCGATGGAGAAGGCTGAGAAGACGGCTCCGGCCGGCAGCCTGTTGACCAGCGCCAGGAGCGTCGTGAGGTCGTCCGGAGCCCCGTACGGGATTCCCATGCAGAGCTGGATCATGACGGGATCGTCGATCAGGCCCTCGCGTATCAGTTCGTGCACGAAGACGAGGTGTCCGGTGTCGAACACCTCGAGCTCCGGGCGCACGCCGAGCTCCTGCACCCGCGCCGCCATCGCCCTCAGGGTTGATGGGCTGTTGACCATGATGTAGTCGCCGCCCGCCGCGAAGTTCATCGCGCCGCAGTCGAGCGTGCAGAGCTCGGGTCGGAGCTGCTCGATGTGGACCAGACGCTCGCTCGCGCCGACCATGTCGGTGCCCTGGGCGTCGTGGGGCAGCGGCGCCTCGGCGCTGCCGAGCACGAGATCACCGCCCATCCCGGCGGTCAGATTGATCACGACATCGACGTCGGCCCCGCGGATCCGCTCGACGACGTCCCGATACAGAGACGGGTCTCGCGAGCCCTTGCCGGTCGCTGGATCCCGCACATGGATGTGAGCGATCGCCGCGCCCGCTCGCGCCGCGGCGATCGCCGAGTCGGCGATCTGCTCGGGGGTGACGGGGACGTGGTCGCTGCTTGCGGTCGTATCACCGGCGCCGGTGACGGCGCAAGTGATGAAGGCCTCAGTGATCATCCTGCTCCTCGTGTCGATGTGGAAGATGTCGCCTGCGACCACGGACCGGCGCGGCCCAGCGTCCGTTCCCCGTGCCCAGCCAGGTCCAGCAGGATCCGGTCCCAGTGGCGGTACTGGACGTCATGCGCCTCGCCGGGATACCGGCGCGGGGTGACGTGTCCCGCGAGAGCATCCTGCCAGGCGGCGGCGTGGTCTTCGCCGACGGTCGCGTCGGCGCTGCCCCAGTAGACGAACGCGGGCGCGAGGACGTGGCGGAGATCCGGCAGCGGCTGGGTGTGAAGCAGGTTCAGCTCATGTGTGAGCGCGAGTGCCGCGCGCATGGGCTCGGCCAGAGCGTATTCACCCTCTGCCATCGCGGCCGCGGCGAAGCCGGGAATGCGGTGCACGGGGCTGGAGGGCGGGAACCGCCAGAACTCGCGCGGGTCCGCGGCGATCTCCGCGGCGGCGGAGGAGAACGAGCGAGCCCTCCGCACGCCGGCGAGCAGGGGGGCGCCGGCGAGCAGGGGCGCGCCGGCGAGCAGGGGCGCGCCGGTGAGGGCAGCCGCGAGGTGCAGGGAAGTCACCCGATCGGGAACGCGCGCCGCGATCGCAGCTGCGTACGGCCCGCCACCGGAGAACGCCACGAGCGCGAAACGCTCCACGCCCAGCGCGGCGAGAACGGTGAGGACGTCATCGGCGGCGTCGTCGAGGCCTCTGCCCGCATCGAACGGGGTCTCACCGAAGCCGTTGCGCTCGGTCGCGATCAGCCGGAGCTCCAGGCGCTCACGCGTCGTGCGCAGAAACTCGGTGAGCGTGAACGCCAGCACGCTCGTGCCGAGCCCGCCGAGGAACACGACGGGCCGTTGATCCGGCGTCCCGCGGTCGATGTAGCGGATCGCGCGACCGTCGGCGGCGCGCAGCTGCGAGACCATTCCGCGCCCGGATCCCGGGGTGGGAAGCGGGTCGAACCGATCCTGGAGCAGGCTTAGGACGTCGGACTCGGTACTGCAGGCACGGGCTTCCACGTCGGCTCAGACGCTCGCACCGTCGTGACTTCCATCCGGCTGGGCGAGCGCGGCCTCGATGCTCGGAGTGTTCGACAGAAGCTGGCGCGTGTACTCAGCCTTCGGCTCCGCGAACACCTCCGCGATCTCTCCGCTCTCGACGATCCTCCCTTCGGTCATCACGATCATCCTGTCGGCGATCGTTCGGATCAGCGCGAGGTTGTGCGTGATGAACAGCAGGCTCAACCCCATCTCCGCGCGCAGATCGGCGAGCAGGTCCACGATCGCGGCCTGCACCGACACATCCAGCGCGGACGTCACCTCGTCACAGACGAGCAGCGACGGGCCAGCCGCGAGCGCACGCGCGATCGCGACCCGCTGGCGCTCACCGCCCGACAGCTGGTCGGGGAAGCGATTGGCCGCGTCGGCGGATAGCGACACGCGCTCGAGGAACTCGCCGACCCGCGTCGCCGTCTCGCGTCGGCTCGCAGGCGCGAACAGCTGCAGCTGGCGCGCGAGCGTCTGGCCGACGGTCCGGCGCGGATTGAGCGACGCGTAGGGGTTCTGGAAGACGTATTGGATTTCCTTGCGCGCCTCCTGCGTGCGCCTGCGAGCCTTGGTCGCCAGCACCGTGTCGCCGAGCCGGATCTCGCCCGTGAACTCGTGGTGGAGCCCGGCGATGCAGCGGGCGAGTGTCGTCTTGCCCGATCCCGACTCGCCGATCAGCGCCAGGCACTCGTCCCGGTGCACCTCGAGATCGATGTCGAACACGGTGGCCCGGCGGCTGTATGCGGCGTTGAGGCCCCGGACGGTGAGCACCTCCGGGCCCCTGTCCCGCGCGCTGGCGGTGGGGGCCTGTGCGCCACCGCTGTCGGCGGCCGCCTCCGCGACGTGGTAACAGCGCACGATGTGATCGTCGCCGAGCGATGTGATCGGCGGGAACGCCTGGCGGCAGTCGTCCCGCGCGTAGGCGCACCGTGGAGCGAAGAAGCAGCCCTCCGGACGTGCCGACGGGAGCGGCGCCCGGCCTGGGATCCCCATCACCACCCTGCCGCCCGTGATGTCGGGCACAGCCTTCAGGAGGCTGCGGGTGTACGGATGCCTCGGCGCGCCGAAGAGCTCATCCCGGGTCGCCCGCTCGACGATCCGTCCCGCGTACATGACCGCCACCTTGTCCGCGAGCTCGGCCACCACAGCCAGGTCGTGGCTCACGTAGAGCGCGGCGACGTTGTGGACCCGGCAGAGGTCGCGCACCGTCTCCAGCACCTTCGCCTGGGTGGTCACGTCGAGCCCAGTCGTCGGCTCGTCACACACGATCAGGCGCGGCCGGCAGGCAAACGCCATCGCAATCGCAACGCGCTGCTGCTGACCGCCGGAAAGCTGATGGGGATAGCGATTCAGGAACGCGTCGTCGGAGGGGAGCAGCACCTCGCCCAGCGCTTCCCGCATCCGCTCGTCCCGCTCCTGCACAGACATGGCGGCACGGTGCGCGGCCAGCTGCTCGGATAGCTGGGTGCGTAGCCGCAGCGCCGGGTTCAGCGCGGTGCCCGGATCCTGAGGGATGTATGAGACGACACCGCCCCGCAGTTGCCGCACCTCGGACTCGCGAAGCTTGGATAGGTCCTTTCCGTCGATCACGATCGCGCCGCCGCTCACCGAGCCGCCGGGCCGGCAGTATCCGAGCAGCGACATGCCGACGGTCGTCTTGCCGGAGCCCGACTCGCCGACGAGCCCGAGCACCTCGCCGGCCACGATCTCGATGCCGATCTCGTCGACGATGTCCTGGTGCGAGGACGTGAGCTCAATGCGCAGATCGCGGACCGCGACGACGGGGGACTCGCCCGTGCCCGGCTGACTCGCCGGCTCCGCCACGCTCATTACTCCTTCCCCCTGTCCAGGCCGATCGCGGCCCGCGCGATCCCGTCGGTGACGAGATTGCTGCCGACCGTCAGCAGCCCGATCGCGATCACCGGAGCCAGGACCGACCACGGTTGCGTGATCAGCGCCAGCCGGTTCTCGTTGATCATCAGACCCCAATCGGCCTGTGGCGGCTGCAGGCCGAACCCCATGAAGCTGAGGGCGGCGATCAGTCCGATCGAGTACGTGAGCCGCAGGCCGATCTCGACCATCAGCGGGCTTGAGACGTTCGGCAACAGCTCGCCGAGGACGATGCGCCGTCGTTTCTCGCCGACGGCCTCCGCGGCCTTGACGAAGTCACGCTCCACCACCTGCAGGCCCGCTCCCCGCATCACCCGCGCGACTCGGGGGGCGTGCGAGATCGACACCGCCACCACCAGCAGCCAGATGTGCGGGCCGAGGGCGGCGATCAGCAGCAGCGCGAACAGGATCTGCGGAAACGCGAGGAACACGTCGGAGATCCGCATGAGCAGCTCGTCGACGAAGCCGCCGGCGTACGCGGCCGTCAGGCCGATGATCACGCCGAGCGAGACGCCGATGAAGGTCGTCGCGAGTGAGAGGCCGATCACCGTCCGCCCGCCGTAGAGGAAGCGGGTGAACACGTCGCGGCCGAGCGCGTCGGTGCCGAGGATTGCGTTGCCCGAAGGCGCCGAGTTGGGAATCCCGACGAACTGGGTCGGCGAGTGCGGCGCGAACAGCGGACCGACCAGCGCCACCGCCGTCATCACCAGCACGATCACCAGGCCGACGCGGGTTCGCGTCAGCCTGGACGCGTTGCGCAGAACCTGTAGCCACTGGCGCTGGCTCAGTTTCGGCGGGGCCGTGGGCTCTGCGGTCCGATCGATGGCGACAGTTGAAGTACTCAACGCCCGGCGGTCCTCAGCCTTGGCGTGATCAGGATCGTCGCGACGTCGGCCACGAGGTTCACCACGACGTACACCCCGGCGATGATCAGCGAGAGCGCTTGGACGGTCGGGACGTCCCTGTCGGCGACAGAGCTGACCAGCAGCGACCCGATCCCCGGGAAGGTGAACACGTACTCAACGACGACCACGCCGCCGGCCATCCACGCGAGCTGGAGCGCCGAGACCTGAATCGCCGGCACGATCGCGTTCGGCACCGCGTGGCGCCAGATCACGGTCCGCTCCGAGAGTCCCTTCAGACGCGCCATCGTGACGTAGTCGCTCTCCAGCACCTCGATCATCGAGCCGCGCATGATGCGGCTGATGTACGGCGTCACGGCAAGCACGAGCGTCGCGGCTGGAAGGATCACGACCTTGACGTTGTTCCACGCGTACGAGCCGGGCGGTATCAGCGAGACCGCTGGAAAGACGTGCAGGAAGTTGGTCGCGAACACGACCACCAGCAGGATCCCGATGACGAACTCGGGCAGGCCGGCGAGGACGAGCGAGACCATCGACAACGTGTGATCGACAGCCCTGTCGCGGCGCATCGCCATCAGCACGCCGAGCAGCAGTGACAGCGGCAGCGCGACCAGCGCCGAGACGAGGACGAGGAAGCCGGAGTTCAGCAGCCGGGAGCCGATCAGCTGACTGACCGGCTCCTGGGTTGCCGCCGAGGTCCCGAGGTTGCCGCTCAGCAGCCCGCCAAGCCAGTGCAGGTACTGCTGCACGGGCGACTGATCAAGGTGCAGCTGGCGCGTCAGGGCGGCGAGCGCCTCCGGCGTGGCCTGCTTGCCGAGAATCGCCTGTGCAGCGTTTCCTGGCAGCGCCTGGGTCGCCGCGAACACGACGACCGAGACGAGGAACAGGGTGAGGATCCCGAAGAAGATCCTCGTCGCGAAGAACCTAACCGACAAAGCCCACTCGGTAGAAGCCGTAGTTCGTCAGGGGCTCGCCCGACCGCGCCGGGGTGAAGCCGCTCACCTTCGTGCTGTAGGCGTCGATCTGGTTACTGAACGACCACACGATGTAGCCGCCGCTTTCGTACTCGAGCTTCTGGGCCGCGTGCAGCAACTCTGTCCGCTTTGACGTGTCGACGGTCGCCTGCGCCTCCTTGATGAGCTTCTGGAACTGCGGGTTGGCCCAGTGCGTCTCGTTGAACGGCGAGTTCGGGAGGCTGCCCTGTTCGACCTGGGGCAGGTAGTTGCGCGTGAACCAGAAGTCCTGCGCGAACGGCCACTTCAGATAGTTCGGCCCGTAGAACGTCGTCGGGTCCACCTTCTGCAGGTTGACCGTGACGCCCGCGCCCTTCGCCTGCTGCGCGAACACCTGGGCGGCCTCCACGATCCCCTGGTAGATGTCAGCCGTCGTCAGGTTCACCTTCAGGTTCGCATGCCCCGCCTTCTTGAGCAGGAACTTCGCCTGCTCGAGATCCTGCTGACGCTGCGGCAACGCGCTGTCATACGCCGGGTCATACCGCGCGTAGAGATCGTTGGCCTCGTGCCCCTGCCCGAGCAGCGCCTGCTCGACCATCTGGCGACGGTCGACGATCAGCCGGAACGCCTGACGTACGCGAACGTCGTTGAACGGCGCCTGATCGACGCGCATCGTGAACGGCTGCCAGGCGCCGCACTGCGAGATCAGGGCCGCCATGCCCGAGGTGCCCTTGATCTGCGAGATCTGAGCGGCCGGTAGGTTGGTGATGCAGTCGACCTGCCCACCCAGGAGCGCGTTCACTTTCGAGGTGTCGTCGGCGAAGTCGAGGATCGTGACCGAGTCGACGAGCGCCGGGCCCTGCCAATAGTGCGGGTACCGGTTGAAGACGCTCTGGACGCCGGGAGAGAAGCTCTTGAACTCGAACGGCCCGGTTCCGATCGGATGCTTGGGGTTGTAGCCGACCGGAACGATCCCGTTGAAGTACTGGCCGATGTCGTCCGGGAAGCCGATGTTCGGGTACTGCAGCGCGATCCGAACCGTGTGAGTGTCGATCTTCTTGCTCTTCTTCAGATCGATGTAGCCGATCGACGCGGCGCCCGTTCCCGGCTTCTTGGGGTTGATGATCCGTGCGATCGAGAAGAGCACGTCATCCGCCGTCACCGGTTTGCCGTTGTGGAAGGTCACGCCCTTGCGCAGCTTCACTGTCCACACGTCGGGGGTGTGGGCCGGGGTCATCGACTCAGCGACCAGATACTTCAGGTTGAACTGCGGGTCGCGAACCAGGAGCGGCTCGTAGAGCTGGTTCAGTCGCGCGATGTCAGGATCCGAGGTCGCAAAGTGGGCGTCGATGCTGTCCTGGGCTCCGCCGCCGGTCGCGCCGACGCGCAGTGCTCCTCCGGACTTGATCTTGCTCTTCGCGACGCTGGCTGAGGCGCTCGCCGGGGTGAGCAACGACGCCCCAGCGAGCATCGCGCCACCCACGACTGCGCCACGGAGCGCCTCACGACGGGTCAGCACGCTCGGCGCTGCGTCTTGGTCGGTCAACGCACCGCGTTCTGGCGTGCTCATTTTCTGTCTCCCATCGGTTGTTTCCGCGGAGCCCTCCGGTCCCGCTGTCTTGTGCGCTCGGCGCTCTCGCGCTCGAGCTCCTCGACGATCAGCCGCACCGAGAGGCGCAGGTGTTCGGCGACGAGCTCAGGCGTCTGCGGATCGCGGCGTTCAAACGCCACCAGCAGCTTTGTGTGGTCGGCCACGTAATCCGCGGCCGGGTAGACGGGCTGGTGGCGCAGCAGCATCGCCGTCTCCGCCATCAGCGTCTCATGAGTCCGGGCGAGTCGCGCGCTCCGGGAAAGCGCGACGAGCCGCCGATGGAAGTCGATGTCAGCCGCGATCATCTCCTCGTTGGCCCGGCCTCTGCTGCCCTTCACCGCGCGCATCCGCGCGATCGCTTCGGCGAGCGTGGAGACATCGAGCCCGTCGCTCTCGGCGAGTGCGAGCCGTGCGGCACCTGATTCGATGACCAGACGCGCGGTGTACACGTCGATCGCGTCGTCGATCGTGAGCGTGCGGACAAACGCGCCGCGGTGCGGCACATGGTCGACGAGACCCTCCTGCACCAGCTGACGTGAGGCCTCGCGAATCACGCCGCGACTGGTGCCGAACATCGATGCGAGCTCAACTTCATGCAGCTGGTCGCCCTGAGCGATCCGGCTGTCAATGATCGCGTCACGCAGCTCGCGGAGCACCACGTCCGGCATCGACGTACGTGCGACTACCGGCAGACTCCAGCGATCCGACGAATCCGACACCCTCGCTCCTCCGTCCTCCGTTGCCGACAGGTGCTCCTCAAATCACCTGTCCGCTTGTCGACAATCTACACGCGGACGTTTAACGCGTCAAGTTCGCCTGGGTCTAGCGCGTCAAGTTCGCGGCAAGTGCCCCCGGAACGTCGTCGGTGATCACGCCAGCGATGCGGTCGTCGGCCAGCAGCGAGCCGTCACGGACGGCCATGAAGTCCCAGACGATCAGCTCGATCCCGGCGCCCGTCACGTCTGCGGTCAGCCGCTCGGTGACGAGCTTCATCTCCGGCAGCACCGTGCAGGCTCCGACCGCCGCGGCGCGCTCCGCGCAGCGGTCCGCGGTCCACGCGATCAGCAGGCCGAGGCGCAGCTCAGGGGCGAGTTGCGATAGCCGCGCGAGCAGCGGGTCGATGAACGAGCTGACGATCAGCTCGTTGCCGGCGGCGGCGAACGCGCTCAGCGGCGGCGCGACCTGCTCGGCGTAGCCGTCCTCCTTGAGCTCGACGTCGACGCCGATACGGCCATCGGCCCAGGCGAGCACCTCGGTCAGCAGCGGTGGCCGAAAGCCGGTGCGCTGTGCGAGCTCGTCGAGCGAGCATGAATCGAGGGCGACCCCGCTGAGCTCGTGGTCGTGCAGGATCGCGAGCTCGCCCGCGCCGGTGCGACGCACGTCCAACTCGATCATGTCGGCGCCCGCCGTGGCCGCGAGCTCGAACGCCTCGAGCGTGTTCTCGACGGCGCCGGTGTCGTGGACTCCCCGGTGCGCGATGACCTTCACTGGATCGCCTCGGCCAGCAGCGTCGCGATGTCAGCGACGCGCAGATCGCCGCCGCTTGTCTGGACGCCGTCGTCGAGCATCACCGTGCAGTATGGGCAGGCGACCGCGAGCGTGTCGGCGCCGGTCTGCGTCGCCTCGCGGACACGCTCGACATTGATCGGATTCGCGCGCTCCTCCATCCACATGTGGGCGCCGCCGGCCCCGCAGCAGAACGTCTGCTTGCCGGAGCGCGCCATCGGCAGGGCGCTGCCCACCGACGCGACCAGCTCGCGCGGCGCCTCGAGCACGTCGTTGTGGCGCGCGAGGTAACAGGAGTCGTGGTAGGTGATCTTGAGCGCGTCGGCTCGCCTCGGCGTCAGCCGTCCGTCGCGGACGAGTGTCGCCAGCAGCTCCGTGTGATGCACGACCTCGTAGTTCCCGCCGAAGTCGGGGTACTCGTTGCCGAGCGTGTTGAAGCAGTGCGGGCAGTTGGCGATGATCTTGTGGATCCCCGCCTCGTTGAGCGTCGCGACGTTCTCCTCCGCGAGCGCCTGGAAGACGTACTCGTTGCCCATCCGGCGCGCCGGGTCACCGGTGCAGCTCTCGCGCGGCCCGAGGATCGCGAAGTCGACCCCCGCCGTCTGCAGCAGTTTCGCGGTCGCCTCGGCGGTGCGCTTGGCGCGATCGTCGAACGACGACGCGCACCCCACCCAGTAGAGGTACTCCGGCGGGGAGTCGCCGGGCTCCAGGATCCGCACGCCGATCGACTCCGCCCACTCGGCCCGCTGCGCCTGCGGATGGCCCCACGGGTTGGAGCTGCGCTCGATGTCGCGCAGCATCGGCTCGGCCTCGGACGGGAAACTCGACTCGACCATCACCAGGTGGCGGCGCAGGTCGACGATGTGGTCGATGTGCTCGATCGACACCGGGCACGCCTGCACACAGGCGCCGCAGGTGACGCAATCCCAGACCGACTCTTCGGGGACCGCCCCGGGGACGAGCGACGTCTCACGGGCGCCATCGGAACCGTCGAAGAGCTGGTCCCGCAGGCCCATGATCACCAGCTTTGGCGAGAGCAGCTTGCCGGTGAGGTTTGCCGGGCACGCGTCCTGGCAGCGGCCGCACT